>Ga0070716_100001180_pt1 | contig 11497 bp, 17 predicted proteins | sample LARL112metaG_FD_71395 | JGI IMG/M metagenome (GOLD analysis project Ga0070716, IMG submission 71395) | Corn, switchgrass and miscanthus rhizosphere microbial communities from Kellogg Biological Station, Michigan, USA - LAR L11-2 metaG | ecosystem: Host-associated > Plants > Roots > Rhizosphere... | reverse complement strand
ATTGTCCTTGCGGAAATCCGCGATGGTCTTGAAGTCCGGCGCCAACTGCCCGGTCAGCCAGATCATCTCGATATTGCGCTGGCATTCCCGTTCCAGGCGTCGGCTCGACGGCACGCGATTGAGGTAGCCGTAGATGTAGAGCTTCAGCATCACGCCGGGATGGTAGCCGGGTCGCCCCGTATCGAGTGGCTGGACGCCAACGAAGCCGAGCTTATCAAGATCGAGCCCGTCGACGAACACATCAACCGCACGCACCGGATTGTCTTCGGACACGTAGTCGTCGAGCAGTGCAGGGAACAACGTGCTCTGTCCGCGATCGACCCCTTCCACGAATCCCGCCATCGCTCGTCCCCGCCCGTTTCATTGGAGAATACTAGCAGAGGCGAGGTTTTCACACAGCCTGTGCCCATAGCTGAAGCGAGTGCATCGGGACTGTTGGCTAGGCTGATCTGCGCTGTGATTTTGATGCGGACTTCTTCGCGGCCCCTTCCTTCGCCGGCTTCTTGCCGTCGATCGGAAGCAGCATCTCCTTCTGGCTCGCCGCTTTCTTCGGCTTCTTGGCGGTCTTGGGCGCCTGCTCCTGGCCGAGGCTCGCGCGAAGCGCGTCCATCAGGTTGACCACGTTGCCGACGGCGGACCGCGCCTTTGCAGTGCTGGGCTGGCCGTTGCGCTTCTTGTTGATGAGGTCTATCAATGCCGCTTCATAGTGGTCCTCGAACTTCACGGGCTCGAATTGCCCGGACTTCGAGTTGACGATGTGCTTGGCGAGATCGAGCATGTCCTTGGTGATTTTGACATCCTGGATCTCGTCAAAATATTCACCCTCGTTTCGCACCTCGTACGGATAACGCAGCAGAGCGCCGACGAGCCCCTTCTCTTTCGGCTCAAGCGCGATGATGTGCTCGCGGTTGGTCAGCACCACGCGGCCGACAGCGACCATGTCCATGCTGCGGATCGTCTCGCGGATCACGGCAAAAGCGTCGTGACCGACCCTGCCCTCGGGCGTCAGATAGTAGGGACGGATGATGTAGCGGGGGTCGATCTCCTCGCGCTTGACGAACTCATCGCGCTTGACGAACTCATCGATGTCGATCGTGCGCGTGGACTCCAGAGCGATGTTCTCGAGCTCTTCCTTCGTCACCACGAGGTAGGTGTCCTTGTCGACCGGATATCCCTTGACGATATCCTCGTTGGCGACCTCCTCGCCGGTCTCCGCGTCAACACGCAATCTCCGGGAACAGAAAGACCGGCTGCAGTGGATCGAACGCCAGAACCTGGACGTTGTGCAGCTTGTTGGTGTCCGCATCCTTCCAGACCGATTTGAGCCATTCTCCATAAATCGGCCGGACCCAGTCGACGCCTGGATTGCCCTCGCGCGGTACAGCTCCCTGTAGGAGAATGCGTCGTTCCAGCCGAAGCGAAACTTCGTCGCACTGGTCATGAAGATGTCGCCGTCGATATTTCGGATGATCGCCAGCGCGCCATACAGAAAGGCCTCTCGAAAGCCGAGCCGAATCATCATCAGCAGGACCGCGAACGCGATGCCGCCGGTCGCGCGCAACAGACGGCGCTTGTCAGCAGACAGGTTGCGCCAGGCCAGCGGGACGGCCGATCCCATTCTGATCCATCCCGACCACGACTGCTGACCCTGCGCGAGTGTCTTGCCGTCGCGACCGATCGCATCACCGAGCGCCTTCATGGTCAGAACAGATCAGCTGGATCTGCTCGGCGCAGGGTACGAAGCGACAGCAGCGCCGAAAGCGTCGACATTCCCCAAGCGGTCGCCAGCACGGCCGCCAGCCTTTGATACGACATTTCGATGGGCAGCGGCGTGACCTGGCGGATGATCCAGTAGATCAGGTCAGACAGTACGACGGCCGGCAAATAGCCGACACTGGACATCATGGCGGCAATCGCAACAACGATCCCGGCGAGCTGCCGGTCCGTGTATCCCAGCGCCTTCAGCGTCGCATATTGCGGAAGTTGTCGCGTAACTTGAGTCGAAAGGGTTTGGTTCAGGATGACCACCCCGACGATGACCGCAACGATCACGCCGAAGCCAAAAAGAATCCCGGTCGAGGTGTTCGTTCTCCAGTGCGTCATTTCGAAATCAAGCAGGTCGGCGCGCGTGAAAACGCTGATATCGGGAGGGAGCGCATCACGTAGTTTTTCGGCGACCGAGTAGGCGTTGGCACCCGGCGCAAGCCGCAGGAGGCCAAGATTGATGTTGGTGATCCCGCCCTGTCGCGGGAAGATTCGCACGAAGTTGAGATCGCTGACGATGCCGACACCCAGTCCGACGAAGCCGGTCCCGAGGTGATATCGTCCACCAATGGTCAGAGAGCGTTCCTCGATCTCCACGCGCCGGCCCGGCTCAAGCCTGCCCAGCTCGGGGTGCGAGGAGTCGTCGACGAATATGAGGTCGCTCTGGCGCAACAACGGAGTGTCCGCGACGAGTTCAGGCAGATCGAGCGCCCGATCGTCCGGGTTGTAGCCAATCACGAAGATATCGCGCGCCAGCCCGCGCTCCGAATTGAGCCAGCGCCCGCTCCCCTCGTAGACCGGAATTGCGTTCGTTACGCCCGCAATCGTCATGGCCTGGTAAAGACGCCGCCGCGGAAAGCTCCCGGGTTGGGCCTGAGAGACATAGGCGCTGGACGTCAGCATCAGGTCGAATGGCATGACGTTGTAGAACAAAAGGCCGCCGCGCGGGACCGCGCTGTAAAGTCCGGTTTGAATGAACATCAGCAGGATCGCGACCAGGATGCCCGCGATGGCAATTGCGCTGCGCCGACGTTCGTGGGTAAGCATGCGCCACGCGATCAGCACTCTCACGGCCGGCCCATATTGGCGACCGACGCCTCGCCAAGCTCGGGCGTGATCGCGACATCTACGGTCAAATTCGCCAAGTCCCGTGTCGCCTCTGAATCATCGAGATCGATCCAGACTTCGACGACGCGCGCGTCGGCCCGCGCCGCAGGATCGACATTCAGCACGTCGTTCTTGAATATCATGTGGCCGATCCGGCCGACCTTGCCCGCAATCGGCCGCCGCAGCGCCAGGCTGCTGATGGTCGCCGACTGCCCGATCCGCACGCGGGATATTTCGGTCTCGTAGACTTCGGCGACTGCGCGCATCTTTTCGGTGTCACCCATCGTCAGTATAGGACCGCTGCCGACGTCTTCTCCAGGTTTCACTTTGATGTTCAGGATGCGGCCGTCGATAGGTGCGTAGAGCGTGGCTCGGTGAGCACGCGCGTCGGCGAGCGCTTTTTGCTGAACAAGGGAAGCGACCGGGATATCGGCTAGAAGCCGATCCCGCTGATTGCGGGCGACCAAGGTCTGCGCCTGCGCATCTGCTTCGTCGGTTTCCAATTGATTCCTGAGTTCGGTGAGCCGAGCCTTGGCGGCAGCGAGATTGGCCTCGTCCTGGGATACGGCGCTCTGCTGATCCTGCTGAAGTCGCCGCGAGGTGGCCCCCGTCGAGAATAGCTGAGTCTGCGAATTGAGAATGTCTTGATCGTTGGTCAATTTAGCCTCAATGCTTCGGATGGTCGCCTCCTGCGCAGCTACTCGCAGCGGAGAGACCTCGCGCACCTGCTTCTCATGAATCTCGGCGGCATCAATCCGCGATCGACTCAAGGCCTTCTCTGCCTCGATCCGCCGCTCGGCCTCGTCGATGAGTGCCTGGTAGTAGTCCCGCTGTGCGGCCTGCTCGGCATAGGCGCCGAGATAGCCGAGCACATCTCCTTTCTTGACCACGTCGCCGCGCGCAACGAGCAGCGTTTCCAACCGGTCGGACGTGGCCCCACTGCCCAGATTGACCACTTCGCTGACGGGCTCGATCCGTCCAAGAGCGGCAACGGCATGCACGGGCTCGCCGGATTTTGCCGACGCGCTGCGCGCATCGACCCGGGCCGATTGCGGCACCGAAAAAAATCCCAGACCGGCTCTATGAGGGCAAGTGGGATCAGAACCAGCAAAACGCGGTTCAACGTCGACGATGTCGGCAAGCTCGTACCCTTAGATAACTAGCTTGATGAAATTAAGATTTGCGCCCCAGCCGAGGACAGACAAGAGTAATCACAGTTCAACTCAGTGATCCAGCGCGAAAGTGGCGAAGGACCGGGGGGCGGTGACAAGTTGCTTTCACCTGGGAGCCATGTAGCGCGATTGACCGGTGCGGTTGTATGGTCTGTTCAAGGCAACCATGGTCAGATCGAGTCGACCATGAACCACCGCCGCAAAGTAGCCCCGCACGAAAGAAGGGCAATCAGGCCGGTAGCGACACCGACATTGCTGCCGCCAATGCCATCGCCAGATGGCGCTCGCCCCTTCCTCTTCGTCGCGACATCGGCGTCTGATCGTTCAGTCCTCCGGCAGGCCCCCGCGATTGCTCCCATCTGTTGCAACCGCGCAACCACTCTTTCTGCTTACAGTTGTATGCTGTCATCAGACTGAGGGTCTTCATTGTGTTCGACGTATATTTAAACAATAGGCGCGATTTGCTGGTCGTGCGCAAGGGATTGCCGTTTCCTCTTGGCGGCCCTTTATATAAGTGGCGCAAGAGCAAGAAGAGAGTAGTGAAGGTCAGCGAGGAGATTAGGCTGGCCATTCAAAAGCAAGGCTACTACATGCGCAAACGGAAGGGTTTGGACAAAAGCTAATCGCCAGCGCATCTGGCATCACCACCAACCAAGCCGCGATGATCACGTTATTTCCGACCGATGAACCGTTGCCTGCCGCCGATGTCTGTCGTGTTTCCGGACTACCCTGCCCCGGTGATCCGCGCGATGTAGCGCGTGACCGACGCCGCGACCATCTGGTTCCCGTTTGCATCTATCTGCCCCCGGCCCGAGAACGCGCCGTAGACCGCGTCGAATGCGAATGGCTCCAGGACCTCCGCGATGCGCTGAACCTTGGCGGCGGAGAGCGGGATCAGGTTCGGATAGGACCACATAAAGCTAACGTAGCCGCTCGGGACGACCTGGAGGATGTCGCCGGAAAGCGCTACGCCGCGACCATCGCTCCAGTCCGCCCAATGCAAGACGGTGCCACCGTCGAAGTGTCCTCCTAGCCGCACCAACGTGAGAGCCGGCCCGATTGACTTGGTATCCCCCTCCCAGAACTGCACTGCGGGGTCCGCCCGCATTACCCACTGACGATCATCCGCGTGCAGGTGGATCGGAACTCCCCCAAGCGCGCGGCTCCACTCCACCATCGTGGTGTAGTAGTGCGGGTGAGAGATCGCGATCGCCGTAACGCCGCCCAGACCCTGCAGGAGATCGACTGTGGCGTCGTCGATCAGAGCGATGCAGTCCCACAGCACGTTGCCGGTCGGCGTGCGCGCAAGGATCGCTCGCTGCCCGATGCCGAACGCTGGAGCGGTCTCGATAGTCGCGACGGCCACTTCCGGTCCTTCCTCGTCTACGGCTTCTTGACGACTGCCCCGACGCGGTTGTCGCGCCAATCCATCCGAAGGCGATACCGGTGATCCTGACCATGAACGAGGAACGCAACGTTATGGATGCGCGCGCAGGGCAAGATCGAGAAGCTCAAGGAGGAGATCGTCCGGCTCAACGCGACAATGCGAAGAGGATGAAGAGTGAGGACAAGCAGATCTCGCTGACCGATCCTGACGCACGCTCGATGGCGACAAGTGGCAAGGACACCGGGATTTGGCTATAACGTGCAGATTGCAGTTGACACGCAGCATCATCTCATCGTGGCTCACGAGGTGCCCCAACGTAGGTACCGATCGCCACCAACTCGCCAACATGGCCAGGCAGGCCCGCGACGAGATGGCTGTCGAGACGCTCGAAGTCGTGGCAGACCGCGGCTAATACGATGGAGAGGAGATCAAGGCCTGCGAGGAAGCCGACATCACGGTGACGCTGCCGAAGCCGATCACTTCGGGCGCCAAAGCTGCTGGCCGCTTCGGCAAACAGGACTTCGTCTATGTCGCCGCCGACGATGTTTATCGCTGTCCCGCCGGCGAGCAGCTCACTTGTCGCTATACGAACGTAGAGGACGGAAAGACACTGCGCCGCTATTGGACAAGCAGCTGCAAAAACCTGATGCGCTAAACGCCCAGTGCACGACAGGCTCCGAGCGCCGCATCTCACGCTGGGAGCACGAGGCCGTTCTGGAGAAAGTTCAGGACCGGCTCGACCACAACCCCAATGCAATGGGTGTCCGCCGTCAGACAGCGGAGCATCCGTTCGGTACGATGAAGAGTTGGATGGGAGCAACGCACTTTCTCACGAAAAAACTGCCAAAGGTGGCCACCGAGATGGCGCTCAACGTGCTCGCCTACAACATGAAGCGCGTGATGATGATCGTCGGCGTCGGCGGATTGCTGGAGGCCATGGCGTAAGGCCGGCCTCTGCGCGACCAAATCAGCACCTAGATGAAGCTCCTGGTTGCCACTGAGGCGACAGGAGGTCGATTCCACCGAATTTAGAAGCTCGGCGGCCACGAATGCGCCGGTGCGCCCCAAGTCGCGCGATTTTCACACGGCCTGGGCCAGAAGCTGCCGCCGTCTCGCCGACCGCCGGTCTGGGCCCATGGTTGCCGAATTTTCTGCTGCGCAGGCGGCAGGTGAGACCCAGCTGTCCAGCTCTGTGCACGCATCCAAGACTAGGCCACAAGCTGCAGACTGTGATACGGTCCGGCAATGTGGGCCCGCTAGCATGCTGGCGGCACTCTTGGAGGATTTGCTGTTCCCCGCCTCAACAGCTCGGATCGCTGGATTCGACGGCTTGCGGGCCATCGCATTTCTGCTCGTCTTTGTGAGCCATAAAGTTCCCACTGCCCTTGCGGATCGCTACGGCACCGGCGGTGTATGGATATTCTTCGTACTCAGCGGGTTCTTAATCACGCGGATCCTGGTTCGGTCGCGTGAGAAAATTGAGGCGGGAAACAGCAGTCACCGGGCCGAGCTGGCCTCGTTCTACACGCGGCGAACGGCCAGGATTTTTCCTGTTTATTACACTTTTCTCGCGGCACTCACGCTGCTGGCCGTGCTAGGGCTAATCGACATCGGCGAGCCCCCTCGTCAAGCTTCGAACTGGCTGTACGTTTCCAACATCTATATCGAACGATGGGGCTGGCGGACCGACCTCGGGCACCTTTGGAGCCTTGCGGTTGAAGAGCAGTTTTATCTTTTGTTTGCCCCCCTTGTCCTCCTGTTGCCGAGATCCCGACTGCCAGACCTATGCGTCACGCTCATAGTGCTGAGCATCGCTACCCACGCAATAATGCTCTGGCGAGGATCGTGGCACATTAGCTTCGAAATCAGCTCTCTGGTCAATTTCGGCCTTATGGCGACCGGCGGACTTGCTGGACTTGCCGCCGATCGGCCGTTGCCTAAGCAGCTCCAAGGGAGCTTTCCCCTCATCGTCACGCTTGCGACGGTACTAGCCGCTCCTGCATTGTTTCCCGACATAGATTCGTGGGCCCATTTCGGTCGCATCCCTGCGGTGCTGATGGCCCTTTCGCTGGTCCAAATCTATCAGGACCAGAGCGGGCGAGTTGTGCGGATACTGGAGGTTCCTCCTCTGCGTGGACTCGGTATCATCAGCTATGGCACTTATCTCTTTCATCCCGTGATCAAGAGTAATACTCTGTTGCATCTTGTAGGTTTTAGCGGCGACATTCGGCATTCCGCGGCGATGTTGCTTGATTTATTGCTGACCGTCGCTTTCGCCTGGACGTCCTATCTCCTGTTAGAACGCCCAATTAGAAACGCTGTCCTGTCGGTCTCCACCAACGACAGACAAAGGGCCACCACCACTTCGATATCCAGGCACACTAGGGCTGCAAAATAGACGCGAGCGTTTTTTCAAGATCTCGGCAAGGCACCATTGATCTGAACGCGACAATAATCGGTCGGCGCTTAACTCAAAGTCCGTTCACCAACGCGATCGTTGTGCTAGCCACGCAACGTCCGTCTAGCTGGTCGATGGGCCAGGATCGAACAATCAAGGTCGCAGTCCTGATTGGATCAAACAAAGTTTTACCGGCTTTACCAAATCCCGAGCGTCAATATCACCCGTTCAAAAAATGACGACTTGCGCTGACTGAGAGCCACACGCCTTCGCGGTACATCCGCGCAAACGCGCGATCTCCCTTCGTTCGCGGCTCTGCCTAACGTCGCCCTGGGGTGGGTCGGGCCAGTTGACCTGCAGCAGAGGTGTCACTTCGCGACGGGATTGGAAGTTCTTCTCAAGCACCCTTCGTGCTGTTTCAGCGCTATGGGCTGGCACGACCAGGCTGTCATGGACACTCAGGCTTGGGATTTGATGCACCCACTGCAGCGCCAACATCGTAGAAAGCATCACATTACTCTCGAACCACATGAGGTTCGCCCAGCCGTGCGTTACGGTCCTCAGGGGCTGGTCCCAAGCAGCCAGAGCCGGACTTGCGCAATCCTTGTCGCAGTGCTCCCGTGCATTTGTGTACGCAAGCTGAAATATGACCCCGGCAGCTATTCTCGTCCTCGCCCCTTCGCCGCTGCGACTTCAATGCCCCATGTCGCCAGCTGGCTGCGCGATCCAATTGTGCCCTGAAGGCAAAAACGACTCGGTTTAAGCCAATAACGAGTCCGTCAAACCTGGCCTTCCATCGTGTGCCTTCAAGGCCAACACGAACACAAACCTGACAAAGTCAACGGGAGTGGGACGGATCCCACTTGTTTGCTCTCACTGGCCGCCCATCCCCGGCTGGCTAACCTAGAACGCCCAGTTTGCCCAAAGAGCGGACGACAAGGCGACACCAGCCGGATTGAAATCCCGCAGTGCAGCAGCCTCCTTCAGAACACCTCAAGGACCCAATGATCTTGCCCCTCGTGCCAGTTGAATGTAACAATTTCTGATTGTAGGGTCAGCCCATTATTTTCAGTGGTCTCGGCATTTTATGGTGCGCGCGTGACTACACTCGGGATTGAAAAGCGCCTTAAGGCAGCATCCAAGGAGGATACGCCGTTCCATCAGCGATACGAGCTGTTCAAACATCGGCTGTTCAATAATGAATACGAACATTGGGCGGCGGGTTTCCCGCACGGTAACAATCATGGACCTGGTCATATCAAGCGCGTGCTCGAGAATCTGGACAAGTTGGTCGGACCAGAGCCCTTCAAGAAAGATAAGCTGACGCCCTACCGAGCTGTTTCTCGCCATGATGTCCATCCTATACCACGACGTCGGGATACTACGCGATCGCGCGAAACACGCCGATAGGTCCGCCAAGTTCATCGACAAAGAGAGCGATGTATATATAGACAAGAGCGATCTGCCCATCGTCAAGGCCGCGATCGTCAGCCACAGCAGCTCAAAGGACATTAACGCGGAATGCGTCGCGTTCTCGGATGAGGAGCACATTGCCGGTCACAAGGTTCGGCCACGTCGCGGCGCTGGTGCGGCTTGCGGATGAGCTGGATGAGGATTTTCGCCGAGGTGACCCAAAAGTCGCAAAGAAACTTAAAATCAGGGAGGATTCCAAGTTCTTCTGGCAGTTCAATCAGCGCATTCAGGCGGTACCGCCGATTCCAGCATCACGCGAGATTTTGTTCTGAGTCAAGTTCGAGCCCAAGGACGTGGGTGCGGCCGTTCCGCTGGGCGGCGCGCAAAGATTATTCTTTGCCGCGTTCGCGGAGAAGATAGCCAAGATTAACCGCGAGCGAATGGTCGCCAATGAGTTCCTGCCCGATGCGTTACGGTACCAGCGACTAATGATTTCCGTCAAACCGATTGAGGGCCACCCGTCATTCAAGAAGTCCCGCGATTTCGTATTCAGCGACACCACGACCGCGTCAGAGTGTATCACGGCGTTCCCCGAACTGTCGCGACACCCGTTCAACGAGGCGCTCAAAACAGTCCTTGATCAGATTCGGCGGAAGAAGCTCGATGACGCTGCCAAGGGTCTGCAGCGTCTGGAAGAGATTTTGTCCGACCTCCCCACGGATGTCCGCCTGCGAGTCCTATGGAATTGGGCAAACGTGCGGAGCCTGCGCGCCGAGAGCTTGCCGAAATCGCCGCGCAAGCGGAAGGAAGCACTGCATCGTGGAACTGAATACCTCAAGCGGTGGTACGAATACGGAATCGGCGGTGCGTGGTCCGAACTCGGCATGACGCCAGAGAACGAGCACGACGGACCACGAGATGAGCTTCCTGTATCGGTCGCGCAAGGCGCGCTTCAGGAAATGGCTCGGGGGCGATGGAGAGCTGCTCACCCACGCCAATTCGTTCGGGGCCGGGATGCATCCCCGCTGGCGTGTAGATCGAAGCGCCTGGCGGCGACGTGTTGATCGAGACGCTGCAGCTCGGGACGACCATCTTCTCGGCCGACACGAAGCATGATGGCAGACGGATTCAAACGAAAGTTGCCCGCGTCTATCGCAGCAACGAGCCAGAATGCGTTTGTGTGGACGATCGGTTCCTGTTCACCCGTCCCAACCGCTGTACCTGAGCGATGGCACACAGGTCCTCGCGGGAGCATTGTTACCTTCGTTCGAAATCATGACCGCGGATGGACAGCACTACACGGTCTCGAAGGTCAGCCGCGTGAAAAATGACGCGGATGTCTACACGCTGCCCACCGATCACCCTACCCACAATTTCCTGGTAGCCGGTCTCATTTGCGGCAACAACCCGCCACCGCCACATGATGACGATCGGAGACGTAAGGGCAAGACGCGGGGTCGTAAATGACGGTTAGTCAGGTTACCCGAATTTGTCATCAAGGCGCCCGGAGCACTCGGACACAACCACGTCTCGATTAGACCTTCTGAGACCTAGGCTTCCGGACGAATGTCCGGTTTGCGCCAATACCGGCCGGTCGCTCACAACACGCGCAAGAACAGACCATGCCTCCAAGCTCATCCAAATGGTGCTCCTTAGGGGAGACGACGGACGACCACCGAAGGCACTAAAAAAAACAACAAATCAGCTCAGCTGCGTGCACATTGCTGCCACGCGTTGCTGCCACAATGAAGCTAAATCCGTCGGCCTCGCAACTCGGCCTCAGCTTCCGTTGCGTGCGGAGTTCGCTGCCGATGGAATGGATAGGCGCGATGACGCCGCATGCGGTGGTGGCCGCATCGAACCTGGTGCAAACGCTCCCGGCGCTCGCGAGGCTGGCCTCGATGATTGGCGATCCGGCGGTGCGTAGCCGCGGCACAATCGGCGGCTCGGTCGCCAACAACGATCCGGCAGCCGATTATCCCGCAGGCGTCCTCGGGCTCGGCGCGAGCATCGTCACCAGCACGCGCGAGATCGGGCCCAGCCGCAGACCAGAGCGTGTGCTCATACGTTGAAAATCGAAGCGGGACGCCAGGCGCGGCGCCTTTGACGTCCGCCATCCCACAATGCAGCAGGCGCGAACGCAAACAAGGCGGGATTTCCGCGTCGGGACCACTTCTCACCGCGTCGACGGCTGCGAGCAAAGGAACATGCCTCGCGTGAGCTCTAACGCCGTATCCCCGACGTTACCAGATACTC
>Ga0070716_100001175_pt1 | contig 11522 bp, 10 predicted proteins | sample LARL112metaG_FD_71395 | JGI IMG/M metagenome (GOLD analysis project Ga0070716, IMG submission 71395) | Corn, switchgrass and miscanthus rhizosphere microbial communities from Kellogg Biological Station, Michigan, USA - LAR L11-2 metaG | ecosystem: Host-associated > Plants > Roots > Rhizosphere... | reverse complement strand
GCTGCTGCGCAGGCCCGATCTGGCCGACATCTACCGGCGGCGGCTGCCGGTCTACCAGTCGGTGGCCACGCTGACCGTGGCCACCGCAGGGCGGCCTGCCGAGGCGGTCTGCCAGGAGGTCATCAGCAGGCTGGCCCGGGAGCCTGGCCTCCCGCCGGGGCCTCGCGCCGGTTACGCTCGCTGACAGCCCCGAACCGGATTCGGCCGCACGAAGGGTGGCGCCATGCGCATCGGGATGTCCCTCAACTACGCCGGCGGATTCGCCGAGACCGTCGAGGAGCTGGCCGACTACGAGCGGGCGGGCCTGGACATCGTCTTCGTGCCCGAGGCCTACAGCTACGACGCGGTGAGCCAGCTCGGCTTCATCGCGGCCAGGACCTCACGGCTGCAGATCGCCTCGGGCATCCTGCAGTTGTACTCGCGGACGCCGGCGCTGACCGCGATGACCGCGGCCGGGCTGGATTACGTGTCCGGCGGCCGGTTCAACCTCGGCCTCGGGGCGTCCGGACCGCAGGTGATCGAGGGCTGGCACGGCGTGCCTTATGACGCGCCGCTCGGCCGGACCCGGGAGATCATCGACATCTGCCGGAAGGTGTGGGCCCGCCAGCGGCTGGAGTACCAGGGGCGGTACTACCAGATCCCGCTGCCGCCCGGTCAGGGCACCGGGCTGGGCAAGCCGCTCAAGCTGATCAACCACCCGGTGCGCGACCACATCCCGGTCATACTGGCCGCGATCGGGCCCAAGAACACCGAGCTGGCCGCCGAGCTGGCCGAAGGCTGGGAGCCGATCTTCTACCTGCCGGAGAAGGCCGCCCAGGTCTGGGGCGACCCGCTGGCCGCCGGGCGGGCCAAGCGAGATCCCGCACTCGGACCGCTCGACGTGGTCGCCCAGGCGGGGCTGGCCATCGGCGACGACGCGGGCGGGTTCCTCGATCTTGGCCGGCCCTTGCTCGCGCTGTACGTCGGCGGCATGGGCGCGCCTCGGGACAAGGGGCCGAACTTCTACTTCAACCTCGTGACCCGGTACGGCTACGGCGCTGAGGCGGAGAAGATCCAAGATGCCTACCTGGCGGGGCGCAAGGACGAGGCGGCCTCGTTCGTCCCGGCCGAACTGCTCGAGCGGATATCGCTGATCGGATCCGAGGGCTTCGTCGCCGAGCGGGTGGCCGCGCTCCGGGAGTCGGGTGTGACCACGCTGAACGTCACGCCGCTGGCCGCCACGCACGCCGAGCGGGTCGCCCTGATCGAGAAGATCCGCGACCTGGCAGGCTAGCGCAGCCGGCGCAGGGCAAGGCCGAGGGTGGCGACGCCCTCCTCGATGTCGGCCGTCGTGTTCGCGGCGTACCCCAGGATGATCCCGGGCCGCTGCGAGCGCTGGCTGTGCCACGAGAGCGGCTGCACCTTCACCCCGCGGGCCAGCGCCGCGGCGGCCAGGTCGGCATCCGCGAATCCGGCCTCGAAGGTGATCATGAGGTGCAGCCCGGCGGCGGCGCCGTGCACGACCGCGCCGGGCAGGTGGGTCCTGATCGCGACGATCATTGCGTCCCGGCGGCGGCGATGGCGCCTGCGCACGAAGCGAAGCTGGCGTTCCATCTCGCCGGATTCCATCAGCCGGGCCAGTACCAGCTGTGGCAGCACCGCGTTGCCGAGGTCCGCATGCCGCTTGGCGGCCACCAGGGCGTCCTGGTACTTCGGCGGCGCGAGCACCCATCCCACCCGCAGCGCGGGGGCCAGCAGCTTGGACACGCTTCCCATGTAGCAGACATGCTCGGCGAGCATCGAGCGCAGGGCGGGGACCGGCGGCCGGTCGTACCGGTGCTCAGCGTCGTAGTCGTCCTCGATGACCAGGCCCCCGTCCCTGGCCCAGCCCATCAGCTCGCGGCGGCGCCCGCCGTCGAGCACCACCCCGGTCGGAAACTGATGCGCGGGGGTCAGCAGGACCGCCGGAGCGCCGCTGGCCCGGAGTTCGTCGACCCGCAGGCCGCCGGGATCGACCGCGACCGGCGGGGTATCCAGCCGCCAGTTGCGCAGCTGCTGGCGGGTGCCGAGCGATCCGGGGTCTTCCACCCCGACCGCACTGATTCCGTCCGCGCGCAACCCCTGGGCCATCAGGCTCAGTGCCTGCGCGACGCCGGCCACGATGCAGACCTCTTGGGGGTCCACCCTGATCCCGCGGTTGCGGGCCAGCCAGCTGGCCACGGCCTGGCGCAACGCGGGCGTCCCGCGAGGATCTCCGTAGCCGAACCCGGCCGGCGAAAGCTGGCCGAATACGGACCGCTCCGCGCGCAGCCAGGCCGCCCGCGGGAACGCGGCCAGGTCGGGCAGGCCGGGTGACAGGTCGATCCGGGCCGGAGCCGCGCGCAGCGAGTCGAAGACGTCCGCACCCGGGGCCGGGCCGAACAGCGCGCTCGCGGCCGGCGTTCCCGGCGTTCCCGGCGATCCCGGCGATCCCGGGTTCCGCCGCGTCCCCGGTGGCCGGGCCGGCGCAGGTGCGGTCACCGGAGCGGCGACCACGACCGTCCCGCCGCGGCCGTGCCCGGCAACGTGCCCGTCCTCAGTCAGCCGCCGGTAGGCCTCGGTGACCACGCCGCGGGACACGCCCAGGTCGCCGGCCAGCACCCGGGTGGCCGGCAGCCTGCCGCCCACCGGAAGGCGGCCGTCCTCTATCGCCAGCCGGAGCTGCCGGGCCAGCCAGCCGGACAGGCCGCCGGCTGGCGCGTCGCCGGTGTGCAGCTGGAGGAAGTCGGCCCCCGGCGTTATGGACCTATCGCCCAAATCCTGTTTGGCCCTACCCATCAGACCATTGTGACGGCAGGGTGTGCCTATGCCAACCGCGAAAACGCGGGGCCGCGCCAGGCCCGCGAACCTGATCACGGGCATCCTGGCCATGACGCTGGTCGGCGGCAGCGTCGGGGTCTCGCGCACGCTGACCGACGCTCCGCTGTTCGCCGCCCAGGCGATCCGGTACGCCGCGGCGGCCGGCATCCTGCTCGCCGTGGCCCGGTCGGCCCGCATCCCGGTCCTGCGACCGCACGGCCGGGAGTGGCTGTGGCTGTCGGGCATCGCGGCCACCGGCCTGGTGCTGTTCAACGTGGCCATCGTGCGTGGCGTAGCGCACGCTGAGCCCGCCGTCATCGCGGTGGCCATCGCGTGCGTGCCGGTGCTGCTCGGCGTGGTCGGCCCGCTGGCCGAACACCAGGCGCCGGGCCGCCGGATGCTGCTGGCCGCCCTGGTGGTCACCGGCGGCAGCGTCCTGGTGGCGGGCGCGGGCCGGGCCGACGCGATCGGCGTGGCCTGGGCTGCGGTCGCGTTGCTGTGCGAGTCCGCGTTCACGCTGCTGGCCGTGCCGGTGCTGCCCCGCCACGGGGCCTGGGGAGTCTCCGTGCATTCGGTCTGGATCGGCACCCTCATGCTGATCGTGCTCGGCGGCGTAACCGAGGGACCCGGCAGTGCAGGGAGGCTCACCCCGGCGGACTGGGCGGCAATGGGTTATCTGGCCATCATGGTCACCGCGGTGGCCTTCGTGCTGTGGTACTCCACCGTCGCTGCCCTCGGCGCGGGGCCGGCGGGCCTGCTCACGGGCATCGCGCCGGCCGCGGCCGCAGTAGTCGGCATCGTAATCGGGAGCCAGCCGCCGCGCCCCCTCGTCTGGCTGGGCATACTCATCGTCATCTGCGGACTGGCCATCGGCCTGCGGACGCACCCGACCCGAGCCGCAGGACTGCGCCGGGTACCCGTGGCACAGGCAGGAGGGCCGCCATGATGTTCGGCTACGACGCGGCGGTCATCCAGCGGTATCCAGCCATCTGCGCCGGAGTGATCCACGCGACCGGGCTCAGCAACGGGCCGAGCGCGCCGGGCCTGCGGGCGGAATACCGGGACGGGCAGCAGGCGGCCCGAGCGCGGCTGGCCGCGACGGCTATGGCGGATCTCCCGTCGATCGCCGCCTGGCGGCGGGCGTTCACCGCGTTCGGGGCCAAGCCGACCCAGTACCGCAACGCCGCCGAGGCGCTGCTGAGACGACTCGCCAAGCAGGGCGACATCCCCGCCGTCAACACGCTCGTCGATATCGGCAACCTGGTCTCGATCCGGTACGCCATCCCCGTGGCCGTGATCGACCTGGACAGCATCGCCGGCTCGATCACGGTCCGGTTCGCCACCGGCTCGGAGCTGTTCACCGACCTCGGTTCGGCCGACAGCGTCCACCCGGATCCTGGCGAGGTCATCTTCGCCGACCGCGACAATACGGTGAGCGCCCGGCGCTGGTGCTGGCGGCAGAGCGCGCAGAGCGCCACCAGCGCGGCCACGGTCGGCGCTCTCATCGTGGTGGAGGCCCTGCACGAGACCGCCGCTCCCGACATCGGGAACGCCGTCACCGACCTGACGGCCCTCCTCACCATTCACCAGCCCGGCGTCCGCCTCACCTCCTGCACCCTCCCGGCCCCGTGAGCACTTTGCACACGTTCCGACCAAAATCCCGGGTGTTTTGTACCGGTTCCGTGGTCGGAACGTGTGCAAAGTCGCGATTATCCCTAACGCGATTATCCCTAACGGACGCGGGCCGGCGGCAGCGGTTAGCTGCAGGTGGGCACGGCGTACAGTCTGCGCTATGTCTGACACGCACGCCGCCCGACGCGACCGCGCGCAGCAGCGCGTCGCCGCGCTGGACGCCGACGCCGCGTTGATCACCCACCTGCCGAACGTCCGCTATCTCACCGGGCTGGACAGCTCCAACGCCGCGCTGCTGGTCCCGGCCACGGGCGGTTGCGTGCTCGGCACGGACTCGCGGTACACGCTGGCGGCGCAACGGGACAGCCCGGAACTCGAACTTCTGACCGAGCGGTTCCTGGTGCCCGCGTTCGGCGCGCTGGTGGCCGAGCGCGGGTACAGCAGGCTGTTGTTCGAAGCGCAGCACATGACGGTGGCCAGCCACCAGAAACTCGCCGCCGAAGCGGACGGGGTCGAGCTGGCGCCGTTCGGCCGAGAAATCGAGGAGCTGCGCATCGTCAAGGACGACGGGGAGCTCGCGCTGCTCGGTGCCGCCTGCCGGATCAGCAGCGAGGCGCTGGAACAGCTGCTCCCGACGATCAGGCCGGGAATCACCGAGCGGCAGCTGGCTACCGCCGTCGAGCGCCGGATGGTGGACCTCAGGGCGGACGGGATCGCCTTCGACACGATCGTGGCCAGCGGGCCGAACGGTGCGCTGCCGCACTACCGGCCGGGTGAGCGGGTACTGGCCCGGGGCGACCTGGTCACGATCGACTTCGGTGCGACCTCTGGCGGCTATCACGCGGACATGACCAGGACCGTGAGCCTGGGCGAGCCGGCGCAGTGGCAGCGCGAGATCTACGACCTCGTGGCCCGGGCGCAGCAGGCCGGGATCGATGCGGCCCGGCCCGGCGCCGGGCTGGGGGACGTGGACGCCGCGGCCAGGGACCTGATCGGCGAGGCCGGCTACGGCGGGCACTTCAAGCACGGCCTGGGCCACGGGGTGGGCCTTGAGGTGCACGAAGCGCCGATGATCGGGTACGGAAGCGAGGGTAGACTCGCTGCCCGGGTCCCGGTCACCATCGAGCCCGGCCTATACCTGCCGGGCCGGGGCGGCGTCCGGATTGAGGACGTCATCGTGGTGAACGGCGACGGGAGCTCCGGGACCGCAGGCTTGCTCACCACGACCACCAGGGAGCTGCTCGCGCTGTAGCCGGGCGGGCTCCATCCGTTTAGTTAGCGCATCCAGGAGAACTGCACGTGGCCACGACGAACGACCTGAAGAACGGGATGACGCTGAGCATCGACGGCCAGCTCTGGAACGTCGTGGAGTTTCAGCACGTCAAGCCGGGTAAGGGCGGCGCCTTCGTGCGCACCAAGCTGAAGAATGTGATGTCCGGCAAGGTGGTCGACCGGACCTTCAACGCCGGCATGAAGGTCGACGTGGCCAACGTCGACAGGCGCGAGATGCAGTACCTCTACCGGGAGGGAGAGGACTTCGTCTTCATGGACACCCGCGACTACGACCAGCCGCACATTCCGGCCTCGGTCGTGGGCGATGCCGCGAACTTCCTGCTCGAGGAGCAAACGGCCACCGTGGCCTTTAACGACGGGGTGCCCCTGTACGTGGAGCTGCCGGCCGCGGTGGAGCTGACGATCACCACGACCGACCCCGGCGTGCAAGGCGACCGGTCCACCGGCGGCACGAAGCCGGCCACGCTGGAGACCGGCGCGCAGGTACAGGTGCCGCTGTTCATCTCGACCGGCGAGAAGGTCAGGGTGGACACCCGCACCGGCGAGTACCTCAGCCGCGCCTGACCCGCCGCCTGCCTCGGAACACGCCAGACCATGCCCGCACGCAGCAAGGCCCGCAAGCGCGCTCTCGACCTGTTGTACGAGGCCGAGCTGCGCGGCGAGCCCGTACTCGAACTGCTCGACCAGCGGACCACGGAGGCCAGCCCGCCGGTCGTCCCTTACGCGGCCCAGCTCGTCCGCGGTGTCCAGGAGCACCGCGAGCGCATCGACGAGCTGCTGGCCGCGCACGCCGAAGACTGGACGCTGGACCGGATGCCCGCGGTGGATCGCAACATCCTGCGGATCGGCGCCTACGAGCTGCTCTGGGCCGACGACGTCCCGGACGGCGTCGCGATCAGTGAGGCGGTGCAGCTGGCCCGGTCCCTGTCCACCGAGGCCTCCCCGGCCTTCGTCAACGGCCTGCTGGCCCGGCTGCTTGAGCTCAAGCCCAGCCTGGCCGATGACCCTCAGGCAGGCGGCTGACCGGTCATGGTCGCGTAGCCGTCGACTTCAGCAATCCGAGCGGGCTGGGCGCCGTGAACTGTATCCGGAGGCCGGGCCCGCCTGCGAGCAAGGACACCTTCCGGACGCTCGCGGGCAGGTAGTTGCCCTGCTGTCCGTGCAGGTAGCGCGATATCCAGTGCACCTGCGCGGCGGGGCTACGATCCGTCGCGTTGCCGGCCCCGGACACCTCGACGGAACGCAGCAGCGCAACGCCCGGGGTGGCACCCGGGGCACCACCGCCGAACGCCACGATGGAGACCTGCCGCCGTGACACCATGCCCGCGAGGTCGACCAGGAGCCGCGGGTCGACCCGGCCTTCGGCAACCAGTGTGCGGGCGGCGGCCGGCATCACGATGTTCTTGCTTTGCAGCAGCGCGCCCGCCCATGCTTTGCGGGCAGTCACGTCCGCGTGGAGCGCGGACAGGTACGAAGCAGCCCCGCGGGGGGCGATGACCCGGATGGAGATGCCCGCGTTCCCCGAGCCAAAGCCCGCGATCGCTGCGGGCGCATAGCGGCCGAGGTAGCTGCCCCCCAGCAGGCCGCGCACCTGCGGAGTGTCGACGATGACGCTGGCGAGCAGCGGATTGGCCGCGCCCGGGCGCAACTCGAGCAGGGAAGCCGCGGGGATGCCGCGTGCCTCGAGCGCCCGGCACATCAGCGGATCGCAGGCCACCGTCGCGGTCCGGCTGACCTGGCCGACCACCCAGACTGCGGCCTGCTCGCGGATCGCCGTCTCGTCGCCGCCGGCTCCCTTGCCGCTGCCTGCGGCCGCTGGGGCGTGCCGGCTCAGCATCAGCGCCATGAGCCCGGCTAGCGCTACCACCACGATCACCGCGCTGGTTACCGCGCGACGCCTACGGGTCCGCCGCTGCAGCCGCTGTGGTGACGAGATCTGCCGTGGCGGGGCCTGCCGTGGGGGAGCCTGCGGTGGCCGGCCCTGCGACGGGCGGGCCTGCGACGGGCGGGCCTGCGGTGGCCGGGCCTGCGGTGGCCGGGCCTGCGACGGCTGGGTCTGCGGTGGCCGGTCCTGCGGTGGCCGGTCCTGTGGTGGCTGGGTCTGCTCGGGCGCGGCTTGTGGCATGACTTGCTGCTCCGGCGCGGCCGGCGGTGTCGTGACCTCGTGCGACCAGAAGTGAGGCAGGGCGGCCCGGAGCACCGGCGGTGCCACCTTCCCGGGCGGCTTATGCGCGTCGCTCGCGCCGGGCACGCGCTGAGGCAGCAGCGCGGGCGGCCCGGACGATGCCCCGTGCGGCGGGGCCGCGGGCTCGGGAGGGGAGACGCGGCCGGGAGCGGGCGCCTCGGCAGAGATCCCGGGGTCCGGGGCGGATGGGCCGGCCGAGTCCGGCGGCGGGGGAGACGCTGCGGGGTCCGGGGCAGGCGGTTCAGTCGAGTCCGGCGCCGCGGGCGGGGCCGCGGGGTCCTGGACCGTCGTCTCGGCCGGGTCCGCCTGGTCCTGCGCTGAAGGGGCTGGGGGATCGTGGGCGGACGCCGCGGCCGGGGCCGCGTGATCCTGCGCTGGAGGCTGCTTTTCCGCCGCGTCGAGCGCCGCGAGTATGCGCTGCACCACACGCTCCGGCAGCGAGACGGCTCTCACCGGCTCCGGCATCGGCCAGCCGGAATCACCGGGGGCACGCCGAGGCAGGGGTGGAACGCTGCCGCCATCTTCCATTCAGTCGATCCCCACGGTGCCGTGACTGGGTGATCTTAGCAGGACAGGACGGCACATAACGGGCCGTTGGGCAAGGATCCCAAGGACGGGCTGCCGCTGAGCCGTCCATCAGTTTATTAGTAACGAGCGGAGCCGCGTGACGGTGACAATCCTGATCCGTTACCCGGGGGCACTTTGCCGGACCCTTGCATCAAATTGGTGAATCTGCCACCTGCCCGGCGGATCGCCAGTAGGTTTTCGTTTGCGGTATTGCTGCGCAGGGTGTCGCCGTGATTTGTGGTGTTGTCGGGATGTGATGTGCTGCGGGGTTTCCCAGGTACGTCCTGAGGTCAGCGGGAGCGGCCTATGGATTTTAGGGGGGTGAGGGGCAGCGGAGCGTCTTCGGGGCCGTGGTTTCCGGGGGACCCAGAGCGGAGCGGGGGACCGGAGTTGAGGGGTGTCGGAGCGGGGACGGCGGAGCGAGGTTCGGTAGCCGTCGGGACCGACGAGGACCGGGTGGTCGTCGCCGGGCGGCGTCGGCATGGTCTGGGGCCGGCTCGGCACCGGGTGCCCTTCCCGGCCTGGTGGCCGTTGCTGGCGGTGCTGGCGGTGCAGGCGGCGCTGTCGTTGCGGCTGGTGGGGGCCGATACGGCGTTCCAGGATGAGGCGACATACTTGTGGGCCGGGCACCTGGAGTGGGCGCACTGGCTGCACGGCGCGGTGATCCCGCCCTTCGCGTCGTACTTCTCCGGGGCGCCGGTGATCTACCCGCCGCTCGGGGCGGTGGCGGACAGCATCGGCGGCCTAGCCGGGGCCCGGGTGTTGTCGCTGGTGTTCATGCTCGGGGCGACGGTGTTGCTGTGGGGGACGACTGGACGGTTGTTCGGGCGGCGCGCGGCGTTTTTCGCCTCGGCGCTATTCGCGGTGCTGGGCCCGACGCTGCATTTGGGGTCGTTTGCCACTTATGACGCGCTGTCGGTGTTCCTCATGGCGCTGGCAGCGTGGTGCGTGGTGCGGGCCGGTCACCGGCGGGAGGGTACCGGCTGGATGGTCGCGGCGGGCGTGGCGCTCGCGGTGGCCAACGCCGCGGCGTATGCGTCGGCGCTGTTCGACCTGGCCGTGCTGGCGCTCGCGCTGCTGGTGGCTCTTCCCAGCCGCAGGCTCGCGGCCCGGCGGTGTGCGGTCCTGGTAATGGTCGTGGTCGTGCTGGTTACAGCCGGGCTGCTGGCCGGAGGGAGTTCCTACCGTGCTGGGATCGGCCAGACCACGCTGGCCCGGGTGGCCGGGAATGACCCGCCGCTGTCGGTGCTGGCTAATGCCTGGTCGTGGACCGGGCTGGTCATCGTGCTGGCCGTGTGCGGGGTCATCGTCAGTGCGGTCAGGCGGCGGTGGGGGATACAGACATGGCTGTTGCTGGTGCTGGCAGCCGCCGGGCTGCTGGGACCGCTGGAGCAGGCGCGGCTGCAGACCTTTGACTCGCTAAACAAGCACGTGGGCCTGGGCGCCTGGTTCGCTTCGATCGCCGCTGGCTATGCGGTGGACCGGTTCATCGCGGCCGCCCCGGCGGGCCGGTCGCGGGCCGTCACCGCGGGTGCCTGCGTTGTCGCGCTGGCCTTCCCTGTCACGTTGGGTGCCAGCCAGTCACGGACGTTCGCCACCGACTGGCCCAACGCCTCCAGCTTCATCGCGATCTTCCGCCCGCTGGCCGACCACGGCAACGGGCACCTGCTGGTCGAGGACGCTTCCATCGCGAGGTACTACCTACCCGCCGGCCGCCAGTGGCAGCGATGGTCCAGTACCCGTAACATCGTGCTGCCCTCAGGCGCCAATACCGGCGGGCCGTCCGGCGCCGCCGGGGTCACCGGGGACGGCAATACCGGCGTGTATGCCGAGTTCATCACCCACGGTTACTTCTCCTATGTCGCGCTGAACTTCGCCGATACCACCCCCTTGGACCACAAACTCGCCGACCAACTGCACCGCGACCCCCACTACCACATCATCGACGTCATCCCTTACGGCATCGAGGTCCCGCCCCTCGGGCAGGGCACCTACGTCATCTGGAAACACGAACCCCGCCCATGACTGCCACCCAGCAACCCATCACGCTCGCCACCCTCGCAGAATGGCGCCGTCGCCGGGAAGCCAACGCCGAGTCTCTCGCGCGCCGAGACAACGAGGAGACCCGGAACCAATTCCGGGTCCCGACGTCGCTGACAGATGTAGCAGGCGCCTCGCCGAACCGGGCAGCGCTTGAAGCCCTACTCGAACTGGCCAAGCCGCAATCACCCCATCTTGCCGAGGAGTCCGTTAATGCAGTCGGCTTTTGTTCCCGTCCTTTGGGTTCTTTTCGTGACCACGGGGGTCTTCACTCTGGTGATCACGGTTGGCATACGCCTGTTCTTCCGTCGCGGCAAGACGATCACGGATCTGTAGCTCAACCGCAGTACCGCATTCCCGATGTGACCTTCCGGCGCTTGCCTCACCTGATGTGGCTGCCGCTCGTGGCGATCACGGCGGGTTCGGTCATGCTGCATCGCGGCAAGTTCACCGTCCGCGCGTTTGATTCCCCATGGCTTCTTGTCATGTGGGGCATCAGCCTCGGGTTTGTACTCATACAGCTTGTTCTTGCCTGGCGGCAGAAGCCATTTACCGTCACACGCCGCCAGGGTGTACAGCTAGACGCCCTGAAAGTCACAGTGGTCATTCCGTGTTATAACGAGGACCCAGCGATCCTGGACCGCACGATCTACTCGCTGTTCCGGCAGACGCGGCTGCCTGGACACGTGGTTATCGTCGATGACGGATCAACCTGCGACTACACGGCGGTGCGGACGCGCTGGGAACAGCAGCGGTCGGCCGGTACCCGATTCACCTGGATCAGGCAGACGAATGCGGGTAAAAAGCACGCCCAGGCTGCGGCGTGGGCATGTGATCCGGACGCTGACGTGTTCGTGACCATTGACTCGGACTCTGCCCTGGATCAGCGAGCGATCGAGGAAGGCCTGAAGCCCTTTGCGGACCCCGGGATCGTCTCGGTGGCCGGCTTGGAGATGGCCTACAACTTCGGGACGAATCTTCTCACACG
>Ga0070716_100001173_pt1 | contig 11542 bp, 7 predicted proteins | sample LARL112metaG_FD_71395 | JGI IMG/M metagenome (GOLD analysis project Ga0070716, IMG submission 71395) | Corn, switchgrass and miscanthus rhizosphere microbial communities from Kellogg Biological Station, Michigan, USA - LAR L11-2 metaG | ecosystem: Host-associated > Plants > Roots > Rhizosphere ... | reverse complement strand
GCCGCTGACCGTGACCGAGTTCTGGTACTCCTTCACGGTACCGATCGTGATCGGGGCACCGGAACTCGTCGCGATGGCCGAATTAGCCTGGCAGTTTCCTAGCGGGCCGTACTGGACCACGCCCGTGTTCTGCGTGCTGGTGGCCCAGTTCACCTGTACCGAGGTCTGGGTGAGGTCCGTGAGGTAGGGCGCCCTCGTCAGGGTGGGGCTGGCGCCCGGGAGCACTGCCGGAGCGGCCGCGGCCGGGCCCGCCGTGATGGCCGCGCCGAGGGCGGCTGCCAGTGCTGCCGGGACGATAATCAGCCGGCGCGCGATCGGATGCTCCATGGCGTGCTCCGCGACTAGTAAGGAATGGTTGAGTGATCCTGGCTCCGGTGGGCATGCCGCCGGCGCAGGTAGAGAAGGGCGGCCACGCCCAGCATGAGCGTGAGGGCGAACGCGAGCAGCCGCAGGACGTTCGGCCACGGGCTGAAGCTCGTGACCGGGGCTGGACTGCCCGCTGGGGCCGCCGGTACGGCACGAAGTTGCCTGAGCACGTCAAGCGACTGGTATCCGTAGTTCTTGGATGGCTCTACGTAGGAGTTCTCGCTGAATTCGTTCCAGCTGATCAGGCCGAGCATGTCCGGAGACGACCGCACGGCGACGGCGTACTCGGTGCGCAGGGTCTGGCCGTTGTCCCTTGGCACGGCCCGCTGACCGCCGACCAGGCGAGCATCGAACCCGGGGGCGAAGGGCGCGATCCAGTACTTTCCCGCCCTGCGGATCGCCTGGCTCATCCGGTCGAGCTTGGCCTCGTAGCCAGTATTCGTGGCAGGGTTCACCGACGACCAGTAATAGGCGTCGCCATCAGTAACGCCCGCGATGCGCTCGAAGCCTGTCATGCCTTTCTCCGTCGACAGCACGAGCAGTTGCGGCCGCACCGCGCTGGTTACCTGGGCCACCTGAGCGTAGCTGAACGCCCAGGTCCCGCTCCAGATCGTCAACGGCTTACCGTCGACCCGGTAGAAAACGGGGTTGCCCGCGAACCTGTCGCGGAACGTGACGAAGTCGGCGGCGACCTGCGAAACGGGCAGGGGTTTCCGGGAAAAGTCCAGGCCCTCGTAGATCATGGCGAGCTTGAAGTGCTCCTGAGCAGCCACCCGCATCAGCAGCTCGAGCCGCTGGTCATTAAGCGGGGTGTCCTTCCAGGAAACGATGAAGCCCGTGATGCCCGCCGACTTGGCCTGCACGATCTGGTGCCGCATCACCCCTGGGTCGCTGCTTGAATAGGTTCCGACCAGGGGCAGGTCTGTCTTGGCCCGTGCCCAGGAGTTGTGGCTGAACCAGATGTAGTAGTAAGCGAACAGCGGAATCGAGGTGCCGGCGCTGTTCCCGGTGCCGCCCTGCCGGGCACTGGCAGCCGCGGCCGTCGCCCGGGCCGCCTGCGCACTCGCCGGGGCGGCGAGCGCGCAGGCGGCCAGGCTGGCAACGGCGAGTGCGCACGAGACCGCCCTGGCACCGGCTCTTCGCCAACCACAGCCGTGTCTCATCGCCCGGCCTCCTCTCCGGCCTGGGCCTGGCGTGGGCCTGGCCGCACCGCCTGGCCTATTCGCCGCATCCGGGCGCGAACCCGGCCGCGCCTGGTGCGGGACAGCAGCGGGGCGCCGGCGATCCCTACCGCCAGGGCCGCGCCGACGATGACGATGTCGATCCGGCTCACCGCGGGCAGGTTCGCCGTCTGGTCGCGAGACAGGTGCACCGTCATCGCGGATACGGTCGCGCCGCCCGCCTTGACCTGGACCTGGTAATCCCCGAGTGGAAGATCGCCGACGGTCGCGATGTGCCGTGGCCCGAGCTCCACCCGCCGGACGGTCCGGTCCGGCATTGTCAGCAGCGCGTAACTGCCCAGCGCCCCGCCGAGCATGGCGTCGTGCGCGGTGATGGTCAGCGCGTAGAAGAACCCGGTGAGCCGCGGCTCTGGCGTCTGGCCCGGCGAGAAGCGCTCGACGCCCGCGTGCACCACATTGGTCCCGCCGACGACCACGCTCTGGACGGAGTACTGCACGCTGTGGCTAGACAGCCGACTGTCCCGGTAGGCCGGCGAGGCACAGGGCAGCCACGTCGTGCCGGAGGGGCTCAAGGTCACGGTCTGGCCGAGGCTGCTGAGCAAGGTGATCCGGCTGACCTGACCGGCTGGCAGCGAGGTACCGTTCTGTTCGACGAGCCGCGGGGTGACCGCGCACGCCACGGCGAACGATGCGGTCACCGAGTAGTCGGCCCGCATCGGCAGCCCGTGCACGGTTGGCCGGAAGGCTTGATCGGGGTCTCGCTGGCCCGCCCATCGCAGGAACGTGTACCGCCGCCCGGAAACGCCGACCTCGGTCTGCTTGAGGGCAAGCGTATGCTCGCTGAAATTGTGCCGCTCGGTGAACGAGGCCACGCCCTGCCGGTTCGTGACCAGCTGGACGCCATCAAACGCGAACCGGATGCCCGCCAGCGCCGGGACGGTGCGGATGGTCAGGGTGATGGGCCACGGCTGGAGCGATGCCCGCGCAGGGTCCAGCGGCCGGGCCTGGTCGGCTGCGGCGGGCCCCGCCGCCGTGAGCGCCAGGCCTGTGACCAGGCAGGTAACCGTCGCACCCGTGAGCGCCCTGGCGATCCATGTCCTCATCGGACACTCTCCTCGGGCACTTTGTGGCCGCGACCGGCCCGGGACCGCCGCCGCGCCGCCAGGCGACCCGACAAGCCGGCGAAGACCAGCAGTGCGGCGGTGACCGCCGCGGCTCCCCCGTACAGCACGTACACCTGCGTTGCCTGGTGCCGGGTGAGGGTACGCGGTGTGAGGAAGGGGTCGAGCTGGGAAGCGGCGCCGGCCCGCAACAGCACGGGCGGACGCGGCCCGCTAGCGAAGTTGAACGCGCTGCTGAGACTGTTCGCGTGCGCGTCCCGCGCGGCGAGCGGGGCAAGCCCCCAGTTCTGCTCGATGAACTTGAGAGCGCTGGTGTAATCGAGGACAGTGTGATTCACCTGTCCCTTGCGCGCGTAGGCGCTGACCAGCAAGGCGGGGACGCGGAATCCCAGCGGCTGCCCGTCGACCGTGGGCGGGTGCACGCCGTCGAACCAGCCGCCCGACCCGTCGTATGACCACATCAGGGCCGAACTGTCCCAGTAGCGGCTCTCCATGAGCTGGGTTGTCATCGTGCTGGCCAGGCTCTGGCCGGCCGGTATGGACTGCGCGGAGCGCTCGTCGGTGGCGGACGAAGACGCCACGTAGGCCACGGCGGGCAGCGTTCCCGCCGCCAGGTCCCGGTAGTACTGGTCCAGTCCGACGATGTGGCTGGCGAGCGCGGGGTCATGGGTGAACCGCTCGAAATCGACGAGCGGCACCCGGGCGGTCTGGGTTTCCGAGCTGGCCTGCGACGCCGACTGGTAAGTCTGCGCGGGGTTGTAGCCCTGGACGTAGAACTTCCAGCTCACGCCGGCCGCTTGCAGCCGGTCGAAGATCGTCTGCAGGTTCCCGTAGCCGTTGTCCGGTATCCGGCCGGTGCCGCCAGGGGTCGGGCTCGCCGAGACCCAGTAGGAGCGGTTGTCCCTGATGCCGTACTTGACCGAGGAGAAGAAGTGGTCGAACAGCACGTAGTTCTGCGCCGCTTCCCAGTAGAAGGGCAACTCGTTCGCGTTGTAGTAGCCCATCGCCAGGGCGCCGTCGCGGCCCTGCTGCTGGTAGGCCGCGACGAAGCCGTCCATTTTCCCGCCATCCCACTGGTTGGCGACGACCGTGGCATTCGCGCCCAGCGGTGCCCGCTCGGTGTTATCCAGCAGGAACGGCTTGACGCATTTCCCCGTGGGATCGCCGGTCGCCAGCGGCTGGCAGATCCCTGGCCGCAGCCCGTCCGCGCCAGGATAAGTGCCGAAGTAGTTGTCGAAGGTCCGGCCGCCCTGCATGAGGAAGACGAAGTGCTTGATCGGAGTGACCGCTTGGTGCGGCGCCGGCGGTGCGCTCGCGGCGGCGGGCATCGCCGCGAGCGCCGTCGCGAGCAGTCCCGCCGTGCCGACGGCCGCCAGCCTGCCCGGCAACCGGAATCTGGACATCATGGGTACACCTCGTAGATCACGACGGCGGGCTCGGGGGCATCGCGCCGGGCAGGATTCCTGACCCTGCTGGCGCTGGTGTACACGACCCTGCCGTGGTACTTCGCGGTCAGCCGGAGCGTCTCCGCGGCGAAGAAGTCACTGTGCGCCGCCGTATAGGCGTCCCAGACGACGTACTGGAAGACGCCGTCGTGCAGGTCGAGATCGGGGTTGACCACCGGAGCGTAGGACGGGTTGCGGTCGCGCGGGTTCGTGCTGACCGACAACGCTGACACCGGGCGGTGCCCGTAGTACTCCAGCACGTTGGCGGTGGACGGGCCGATAGCCAGCAGCCGGCTGCCCGCCGGCACATGGCGGAGGATCCACGTTCCGGCTTCCCGGCCGCCGATCATGCCGCCGCTGCCGGCCAGGAAGTTCGTGCTGAACGACGGCTGGCTCCGCGCCCACGCCGGGACCGCCAGGCTGGCCGCCACCGCCATGGCCACGGCGCCCATCGCGACCTTGCCGGCCATCGCGCGGCGCAGTGGAAGCGGGCGGCTCAGCGCCCGGCCGGCCAGGATGGCCAGGGCAGGGGCGACCGGCAGCAAGTATTGGAAGCCCTTGACCGGCCATAGCGTGAAGAAGAGCACGGGCACCACAACCCACGCGAGCAGCATGCGCTCCCGCCAGGTTGCCTCGCGCCGGAGCCAGATGAGTCCGGCGAGCGCGGCGAGCAGGACGGCCGGACCGATCCAGCTCGGCAGGAGCGGGAAGTAGAACCAGGTCTCGTGGTTGGACCGGCGGAACAGCTGCCAGACAAGGTAACTCTGGCCGGTGTTGCTGTGTCTGGCGAGCCGGAGCATGACCGGCCAGATCGCCACCTCCGCTAGGACCAGCGCCAGGGTCAGCGCCAGATGCCTGACTCGTCCGCGCATCGCGGGGGTGAGCGCGAAGAACACGTAGAGCGCGCCGAGCAGCACCGCGCTCGTCTCCTTGGACAAGATCGAGGCGCTCATCGCGCTGCCGCATGCGAGCAGCCAGCTGAGCCGGCCAGTCTCCATGTAACGCGCCACGCAGTACAGCGCCGCGGTCGCGAAGAACGTCATCAGGCCGTCGAGCAGTACTTGCCTGCTCACGATCACGTGATAGGGCATCACGGCGAGCAAGAGCGCGGCCACCAGCCCGGCGGTGGTCCCGTACAGCTTCTTGCCGAGCAGGTACGTGACCGCGACCGTCGCGACGCCCACCCCGGCCGCGAAGCCGCGTGCGGCCCAGTCGCTGTCGTGGAGTCGCAGCACCAGCGAGAGCAGCGTCTGGAAGAGCAGCGGGTGCGCCCGGAACACCGGGAACATGGGAGCCAGGGTGGTATTTCCCGCGATCGAGGTCGCGGATCCCGTATAGACCGCCTCGTCGGTGTTGAAGCCGACGGCGGTCAGCTGCCAGAACCTGAAGATGACTGCCAGGGTCAAGACGGCCAGCAGCGGCAGGCCGGGATATGCCAGCCGCCTGGCGAGCCGTCGTGCCAGTTTCGCCGCCGTCGCCCGCGGCGGGCCGGCAACGGCCGTGGACACGGCGGCAGCGGTCGCCGCGGGACCGGCGGCGGGGCCAGTGTCGTTACCGTCACCCGTGCGACCGTCGTCGCTACGGGCGGGCACTACGCTGGCCGGCTCGCTTTTCCCAGGCCATCACCTCCCGCGTAAGCCTCACTGTCCCGGCCGGCCGGCGACCCCGAGCCGTTCAGCCCGTGTGCCCCGTTGCCGGAAGCCGCCTGCGCGGCACCCGCGGCCTCCTGGAGGAGGTGCGGGATCTCGTCAGCCCAGCTGAAAGTGTCCGAGGCGAGGGTCCTGACCCGGACGTTGCCGAGAAAGCCGGCCAGGATCTCGCGTTCGGCGGCGCGCAGCTCGCGGTAGTCCCTGGCACCGATGCTGATGGCCGGAGCGAGGTACCGGTACGGCGGGAAGCCGTAGGCGTCTTCGGTGTTGGCCAGCAACTGGACCAGTGCCTCTTCCTTGGCCATCTCCGCCATGCTGGGCGCCCCCCGCTCGATGATGAACAGCTCGCTGACTCGCGTGGAGCTGGTCATCTGGCAGGGCACCAGCCTGTCGACGTGGTACTTAGGCGGCGGGATCAGCATCTGGGTGAGCGCGTTGATTCCCATGATGGGCAGGTTGAACCGGCTCAGCAGCATCCCGATGGACCGGCCGCCCTTCGAGTGCAGCCGACTCTGGATCTGCAGCCGGCGCCACTCGGACTTGCTGAGGTCATCGGCGGAGACGGCGCGCAGCGTGTGCGCGCTGATCGTGAGCGGCTTGGGGAACCACGCCGCGTTCCCGCTTCGGTCGATGACCGTCATGTCGTCCGAGAGGAACCTGCCGCCGTGCTCGCGCAACAACCTCAGCACCGTCCCGGTCTTCCCGGTATCCGTTAGCGCCGACAGCATGACGCCGGTTCCGTCGAGTTCTATGCACGCGGAGTGCAGCAGCATCCGGCCACGCGACACCATCACGAACCGGAGCAGCGGCTCCACGATGTTCGTGTACACGACGTGGGAGGACCGGGCGAGCAGCGGTCCTACGTCGATGGTGATACGGTCGCCGATGTCGGCCCGGAAGTTCGCGCCTAGCCTGCCGAGGTGCTCCTCGTAGCTGATCGTCACCGAGGGGTCGAGTGACTCGATCATGGCCGCGCGCTTACGCGGCCGCCTGTTCCCCACGTCACCGATGCGGACGGCGATATCTACTTCGCTGTCCGCCACCCACTGCGCACGGAAGAACTCGAGCTCGGGAAGCCTGACCTGGGATCCGATCTTGACGACCCCCGCCACATCGTACCGGTAGGTCAGGTAGCGCGACCGCTTGCGGTCAGGTTGCCGGCTGGCCATCGCGCCGGTGTCGACGAGCACTCGTACCGGGTCCGGCCGGGTACTGCCCCGCGCCGGGGCGAAGATCGCCCGGTCGCTGACCGCGAAGCGAACAACGAACAGCAGCACCAGAGTGATGGCGTTAGCGACCAGGATGTGCAGGCCCCAGTCGATGAGCAGCTGCAGGACCGGGAGGCGGGCCAGCAGCAGCACGTTGTTCATGATGAAGAACCTGAGCGCCCGGCCGGCGTGACCGCCGCCAGCGCGCTTCCGGTAGACCACCAGGTCGACGAGCAGGAAGTTCCACGTCGTGGAGAACTGGGTGGCCAGCGCGGCTCCGAGTAGGTGGTTCCAGCCCAGCGTGTGGTAGAAGAACCAGAGCGCGACGCTGTTGACGAGGATGCCGCTCGCGCCTACTAGCCCGAAGGCGATGAAGCGCATCGCCTGCTGCATCCGCTCGGCCCGGGTATCCGGCCGCTCGCGCAGTTGCTTCGCCAGGCGCGCTCCGCGAAGCCGTGCAAGGTGCCGCAGGAAGGTGAGCCCTTCCCGGAGCGATGCCTTCGACTCTCCGGCGGCCCGGGGCTCGAAAGTGTACGCGACCTCGGTGACCCTGGCGACTGGGTTGCGGATCAGGATCTCCACGAGCACCTTGAACCCGGCTGGTCGCAGCCGGTCAAGGTTCACTTTGGCCCGCTTGAAGGCGAACAGCCCGCTCAGCGGGTCGCTCACCATGGCGAGCCTGCGCGGGAAGAGGTCCTTGACCAGGCGCGTCGCGTAGGACGATGCCAGGACACGGCCGGTGCTGCTCAACCCGTCCGCGGCGGAGCGGTCTCCCGCGTATCTCGTGCCCACCACGATGTCACTGTCGTGACGCATGGCGGCGCTCGCCAGCACCGCGGCGGTCTCTGGCGGATGCTGCAGGTCCGCGTCCATGACCAGGACCCACTCGCCACGCGCCTGCCGCGCTCCGGCGACGACGGCGCTGCCGAGGCCCCCCTTCCGGTTGCCGGCTGACCGGTGCAGCAGGCGAACCGGGACCGGGCATTTCCTGGCCTCCTCCGCCACGACGTGCGGGGTATCGTCGTCACTGTCGTCAACGATGATGAGTTCGGCGCTCAGCGGAGCGATGGCCGACCCGAGTCGCGCCAGCAGGTCTTCGATGTTGTGCCGCTCGTTCCGTGTCGGGATGACCACGGTCAGCTTGGGCGCGGTGACGTCTGCGGCGGAGTTGACATCGACGAGTGCGTCTGGCACTACAGATGCCTCCCGCGCGGCATCCGCCGCGCCGGACTCCGGCCCGGCCGCGGCTGTGCCGAGTAGGTGTGCAGGCTGGGCGGATTCATCAATAGACATAAAAGCAATCCCTAGCTGTGTAAGCTGAAGCGAAGCAGCGTCGAATGGCTACGTGGGTCCTGCGCTTAGCGTCTTCAGGGCAGCGCGAAAAAACGACACCCGATACGCGTCAGCGACAAAGCAGCGGGAAACGCCCAAACAAACAGGCATCAGAAAAAACGCCAGCGCTCAACATGACCGAAACGCAGGTACTGGTGTTAATGATCGCGGCCTTACGGCCGAAGTATTAGCGGCTATCCCTGTCAGCTACCGTCGCGCACCATCTCCCCGCTCCTCCCCCTTCACGGCTGCGGCATGCGCCGTGAAGCGACCGCGGCCCCTCTCGCAGCAGTCTGAACGATCCCTGAAAGAGTAGCAGGGCTATGGTCATATGCAACAAGGCTGGCATTCATGTCTTGTTAAGAGTCCATTAACCTTCGATAACTCATATAGATAATCTTCCATAATCCATATAGAAGATTGTTGATATTAGATTTTGCGCGCCCCGGGATGGCTGAGCGCGGCGTGTTTGGCGGCTGTAGCCCGATAACTAGCCACATGCCGTGCCGGGACAGCCCGCCGCAAGCGCGCGGGTTGCCGCGACGACGGTGGAGGTAACTGCGGGGAGCCAGGGCGAGCGGGCGGCGCGGGGAGGATCAGTCGCATGACCGTGCCGCCGCCGGCGGGCGCGCTCTCGGCCTCGACGGTGCCGCTGTGGCCGCGCGCGACCTCCCGCACGACGGCGAGCCCCAGCCCTGAGCCGGGCACCGCGCGGGCCGACAGCGACCGGTAGAACCGGTCGAACACGTGCGGCGCGTCATCGGGGCTGATGCCGGGCCCGTGGTCCCGCACCGTCAGCGACCCGCCCGCCAGCCGCACGTCCACCGGCCCCTCAGGGGGGCCGAACTTCGCCGCGTTGTCCAGCAGGTTCCTGATCGCCACCCGCAGCCGGTCGGCGCTGCCCTCCACGACGCAGCTATCCAGCTCCGCGCTGAACTCGGTCTTCGGCCAGTCCCGCCGCGCCGCCTCCACGGCCGTCGCGGCCACCTCGTCGAGCCGCACCGGCCCCCACGCCTCCCAGCCGCCCGTCGGCGTCTCGCCCCTGGCCAGCTCGGTGACGCCGGCCACTAGCGTGCTCAGCTCGGCGACCTGGTCGACCACCCGGTTGAGCACCTCCTGCCGCTCCGCGGGCGGCATGCCCGGGTCGTCGGCGAGCAGCTCGACGTTGACGCGCAGGCTGGCCAGCGGGGTGCGCAGCTCGTGGCTGGCGTCGCTGACCAGCCGCCGCTGCGCGGCCAGTGACCGCTGCAGCGCGCTCAGCATGCTGTTGAACGACGAGGCGAGCCTGCCGAGCTCGTCCTGGCGTTCCACGCGCACCCGGCGGCCCGGGTCTCCGGTCGCCGTGACCTCCTCGGCGACGCCGGCCAGCCGGGCGACCGGGGCGAGGCCCGCCCTGGCGACCGCCCACCCGAGCACGGTGGCGGCCATGATCCCGATCGCGCTGAGCACCGCCAGCGTGGCGCCCACGCTGGCCACCTCGACGTCGGTCGTGCTCAGCGACTCGGCCACCTGGAGGGCCAGGCCCGGCGCGAGCGGGGTGGTGAGCACCGCGGACCGCGTCCCGCCGACCGTGCGGTTGGCGAAGAACGCCGCGCTGTCGCCGCGCGCCACGGCGAGGTCGGCGGCGTCGGGTGACAGCACCCCGGCATTGCCGTCCGCCGTCCAGACGCCGCCCGACGCCGTGATCACCTGCGTGTACGGCGTGTTCGCGCCGAACCGGTTCGAGTGCGGCGGAACCCAGCCGTCGGGGATGTGCCCGTGCAGTTTGTCCGCCGCGTGCTCAACGCTGGCCGCGCGGGCGGTGAGCTGCTGCTGTATCTGGTTCTCCAGGTCGGTGCGGATCGCGAGGAAGGCGACCGCGGTGATGGCCAGCGCCGTCGCGGCCACCGCGCCTGCGGCCACCAGCGTGAACCGGGTCTGCAGCCCGAGCCGCTGCCGGAACAGGCGCCGCCAGGAGCGCCGCGTCACGTGCCGGCCCGCAGCACGTACCCGACGCCGCGCACGTTGTGCACCAGCCGGCGCTCGCCGTGCTCCTCGAGCTTGCGGCGCAGCATGCCGACGAAGACCTGCAGCGCGTTGGAGGCGGGCGCCTCCCCGTAGCCCCACACCCGGTCCAGGATGACCTCGTAGCTGAGCACGTGCTCGGCGTTCCGCAGCAGCAGCTCGAGCAGCGCGAACTCGATCTTGGTCAGGCTGACCGGCGTCTCGTCGCGGGTCACCGTCCGGCTGGTGAGGTCGAGCGTCAGGTCCGCGTAGCCGAGTACCTCGCGGGGCGGCTGGGCGCGCCGCAGCAGCGCGTTCACCCGGGCCAGCAGCTCCCGCAGCGCGAACGGCTTGACCAGGTAGTCGTCGGCGCCGGCCTCGAGGCCGGCCACCCGGTCGTCAACCGAGTCGCGCGCCGTGAGCACCAGCACCGGGGCGGCGTTGCCGCGGTCGCGCAGCGCGCGGCACGTGTCCAGGCCGTCGAGCATCGGCATCAGCACGTCGAGGATGACCAAGTCGGCAGGAGCGCGGGACAGCGAGCCGAGCGCGTCGAGCCCGTTCGCGGCGGTCGTCACGGCGTAACCCGCGTAACCGAGCGCCCGCCGCAGTGAGTCGCGCACATCGGGATCGTCGTCCACCACGAGGAGCCTCGGTCGCATGAACGGGGAGTCAACCAGGGCATCCTTAGAAGTTCTTAAGAGTTCCCTGGAGGCGTTTACATTTTCATCGTTCTTTAACAAACGCTGGCCAACCTGCCTGGCATGTTCGATCTCCACCTGGTCAGGCACGGCGAGAGCACCTGGAACACGCTTGGCCTCGCCCAGGGCCGTGGCGACCGCGCGGAGCTGACCAGCCGCGGCCAGCGGCAGGCGGCGGAAGCGGCGATGCGACTCGGCGGGCACCGCGTCCGCGCGCTGTACGCCAGCGACCTGCGCCGCGCGCTGGAGACCGCCGCCTCGTTCTCCGGCGTGCTCGGCCTGCCCGTGTTCGCCGACAGCAGGCTGCGGGAGCGCAGCCTCGGCGTCCTCGAGGGCACCCCGGCGGCGGCGATCGACCCTGCCCTCACCGGCCTCGCCGACGGCCGGGTGACCGACCCCGACGCGAGGCCCGCGGGCGGTGAGTCCGTGCGCGACCTGTACCAGCGCGCCGCCGGGTTCGCCGAGGAGCTGGCCGCCGTTCACAACGAAGGTGGCGACCAGGCCGGCGACGTGGTGGTCGTCGCGCACGGCGGCACGCTGCGCGTGCTCGAGGCCTACC
>Ga0070716_100001171_pt1 | contig 11554 bp, 7 predicted proteins | sample LARL112metaG_FD_71395 | JGI IMG/M metagenome (GOLD analysis project Ga0070716, IMG submission 71395) | Corn, switchgrass and miscanthus rhizosphere microbial communities from Kellogg Biological Station, Michigan, USA - LAR L11-2 metaG | ecosystem: Host-associated > Plants > Roots > Rhizosphere ... | reverse complement strand
ACTGCCAGGCCGCCGGCCGCGGCTGCGCTTCCTTGCAAAAATGCTCGCCGGGAAAGAATGCGTTTCATGACCAATCCCTCCGATAGCAGATGAATTTGGTGCTTCCCTGAAGTGTTCCGTTACTTCTTCAAAGGCTTGATTGCCACTTCCTTGAAGAACACGATGTCGTTGTCGCTGTGATTCTGCAGGCCAAACCACCCAAACGCCGGCCTCGGTCCGTGTTGCGGCTCAAAATCAAACTTCTTCTCTGGCACCGGATCTCCTTCTTTGAAGTCCGTGACCTTCTTGCCATTCAGCGTGACAATCGTGTGCGTGCCATCCAGAGTGATGTCCATCGTGTTCCACTCCGGCCCCGGTTTCCAGGCATTCTTGACCAACGGCTTGGTCAGGGAATAGAGCATGCCGGTCTCGTGGTACTCGTCTTCATTCGACTTCTCAGGATGGTTATCGATCTGCACCTCGTATCCATAATGCACCGGCATCCACTCTTCACGTGGCTCGATGGGAATGCGGATAAAAACCCCTGAATTGTCATTCTCATCGCGCATCTTGAACACGACGTGAATCTCGCAGTTGCCGACCTTTCCTCCGGTCCAATACAGGAGGCCCATGCCGCCCTTAGTCCGGATCAACCCGTCCTCCACGGTATCGCCGCCCGGGCCCACGTGCTTCCAACCGGTCAGATCTTTGCCGTTGAAGAGTTGTTGCCATTTGCTGGGGTCGCCCTTGCAGGCGTTTTCGTCGGCGGCAAGCGCTAGTGTGGCAAATCCGGCGATCAGAAAAATGCACACAATAAATCGTTTTAGCATTGGGAATCTCCTGGGGGTGTTCAGCCCGGCTGTCATGAGACAGACCAATCTACTCGCACCCGGGAACAGAATCAATCGGCGCTACAAAATGTAGGGACGGACGCCTTCGCCGTCCCGAGGGGCGAAGCCCCGAATGTCAACGGCGTGGAGCGTCTCTGAGGTCGTTGTTCGCTCCGCACCAGACGAGAAGCATCCGCAAAACAAGCTCTATCCAACGCAGAGGGGTCATCCTGAGCGGAGCCGCACTTCAGGCGGAGCGAAGGATCTCGAGTCCCAACTTCCGCAGAGAAGAGAATTCTATCGATCTACGAAGATTTTCGTTGACACTACGAATATCTTCGTAGTATGGTCTCTGCTCATGACACGCTCTCCGCAAAAGCCGACCGCTTCGGAACTGGAAATCCTGCGCGTTTTATGGACTCGCGGGCCTTCTACTGTCCGCGAAGTGCATGACGCCCTCAGCGAGAAAAAGTCCCTGGGATACACAACCGTCTTAAAACTCCTGCAAATTATGACCGCAAAAGGCACGGTCCGGCGAAACGAAACACAGAGGGCGCACGTCTATGAGGCAGGCCTTCCCGCGGAGCAGACCAAGCGGCAACTCGCTGGAGACATGCTGCAGCGGGTTTTTGAAGGTTCGGCCAGCCAGTTGATGATGCACGCCCTCGCCGGCAAGAAAGCCTCACGCGAAGAGATCGAGGAACTCCGCGCGCTCCTCGACGAATACGAAAGGAACCGCCGATGACGACTCTGACGAATTGGATCAGTCCCGGGACCATGCAGTCTCTTGGGTGGGCTCTGCTGCATTTTCTCTGGCAGGGAACCGCATTGGCGGCAATCGCCGGCTGCGCGATAGCGGTGGTTCGTCGTCCGGCTACTCGATATGTCATTGGCGTCTGTGCACTGGTTGCCATGCTGCTCGCTCCGGCGGCGACATTTGCGTTTTACTCGAAGCGGCATGAAAGCCCTATCGAGTTTGTAAAGTCGTCACCGCTCGCCGCGGCCGCTTGGCCAATTGCGAGGGGCAACACCGCGGCGAGTGGAGCGACTCACAGCTTGCCCCTTCAGTCGCAGGACGCTTTCTCCTGGATGGTTGAGATTTGGTTGCTCGGAGTCGCCCTGTTCAGCCTGCGCTCGGCTGGCGGCTTCGTTCTGCTGGAGCGGGAACGTCGCAGGCAGTCCACTGTTGTTAAAGACTGGGTGCTCGAGATTTGTTACACGCTGCAGGATCAGCTTGGAATTAGTTGCGCGATCCAGTATTGCGGGAGCGCTTTCATGCAAGCGCCCGCGGTCATCGGATGGTTTCGCCCAATCGTATTTCTCCCAGCGAGCGCATTGACTGGACTCTCCGAGTTGCAGCTACGCTCGGTGATCGCGCATGAGTTGGCGCATATCCGTCGCTACGATGCCTTCGTGAATGTCTTCCAGGTCTGCGTCGAAACTCTGCTCTTCTACCACCCTGCAGTCTGGTGGCTGAACCGTAGAATCCGTGCTGAACGCGAGCATTGCTGCGATGAGATCGCGGTCGCCGTTTGCGGCAATCCCGTTGAATATGCGCGTGCCCTCACTCTGATGGAGGAATGGCGCAGCGCCCCTGCTTTGGCTATGGCAGCCAACCGCGGCCCACTATCGGATCGGGTCCGGCACCTCCTTGGGATGAACACGCTTAGAGAGGGGGCCCGCAAAATCGGTTTCGCTGGAAGCATCCTGTTCCTCACCACGGCGCTGTTGGCTGGAAACGCGCTGTTCGGCATAGCCTACTCCAAGCCACTCGCAACGACCCTTCCAATCAAGCGGCTACTGCAGAGCTCAGCGCCACAGCCTGCACCGGTTCGAGCAGCCACTCCCGCGCCCGCACCGTCTCCTGTGGTGAAACCTTTGGCGGGACAGAATTCTCAACCGGCGGAACATCCGGCTAGCGCTCAGTCTTACATCGACGGAATGAGGTCTGCAGGCTTGGATAATATCAGCGCTGACGACTTGATCGCGCTCAAGATCCAGGGCGTCACGCCGGAATATGTCCGAGCGATACACGATCTGGGCCTTCATCCCGATGTCGACGGTATCGTCGGGATGAAAGTTCAGGGCGTCACGCCCGAATACGTCAAGGAACTGCGCGGACTGGGCTTCGAGCCTGATGTAGACGACATCATCGGGATGAAGGTGCAAGGCGTCACGGCCGAGTACGTGCAGGGATTGAAGGGCGTTGGAATTGCGGCAGACGCCGATGACGTCGTTGGCATGAAAGTGCAGGGAGTGACGCCGGAATATGTTCGCGACCTGCAATCCGTCGGATTGAAAGTAAATGCCGACGATGTGGTGGGGCTCAAGGTGCAAGGCGTTACCGCGGCATACGTCAAGGGACTGCGCGATCAGGGCCTGAGTCCGAATGCGGATGACGTGATCGGAATGAAGGTCCAGGGAGTCACGCCCGAATATATCCGCGACATTCGCGCTTTGGGGCTCAATCCCAGCGCGGACGATTTCGTTGGCATGAAAGTGCAAGGCGTAACCGCGGACTACATTAAGACGCTGCAGTCCGCTGGGTTCAAACCCAGTGTCGATGACGTCGTAGGTGCGAAAGTGCAGGGAATTACGCCTGAGTTCATCGAACTGGCACGCAAGCACGGTTTTCAGAACCTGACCATCGACAAGCTGATTCAGCTCAAACATCTGGGGATTCTCGAATCAAAAGGTGATCTGTAGAAGCTTATACATTCGGCTCCTTGCTCGGCTTCGCATCGCTGACAGCCGAAGGCGGCTGTCCCTACATGGTTCGTTGAAGAGGAGAACTTATGAGAATGCGCCGCACACTCGCTTATTTAGTCTTCGCGTCATGCGTGATGCTGCTGGTCGTAAAGAATCGCGCGGCCGACCTGAAGAATGAACCCCATCGCGGCAGCTGGGCGATCAGCAAATCCGATGAGCCGGGCAAGGTTCAGTTCGCCATCATGGAACACCGTCACGATGGAAGCTCCAACCATCAATCCGATTGGCCTGCAACCTCTTTTCCGGGCGTCGACTTCTCCAAAGCGGGAAGGCAGGATGTGCGTTTCACGATCGCTCGCGACGCCGGCAAGATTGACTGCGAGGGGTTTCTCGACGACGGCGAAGGTGCAGGGGTATTTCATTTTCAGGCTGACGCGAACTACCCGAGGCAGATGGAGTCTCTCGGTTTCCCTGTCGACGACGAGAAGCAGTTTGCAATGGCAGTGCAGGATGTAAGCCTGGCATTCGCGCGGGAGATGAAGGATCAGCACATCAGCGGTCTTGATACCGACAAACTGATCGCATTCCGCATCTTCGGCGTTGACAAGGCATTCATCGAGTCCCTTCGTGCCGAGGGTCTGAAGATCTCGGAGGCAGACAAACTGGTTGCCTTCCGCATTCACGGAGTGAGCGCGAAAATGGTCCGCAGCCTGCGTCAAGCGGGGTATTCTCCCGACGAAGATACGTTGATTGCGATGAGAATCCATGGCGCGACTCCGGAATGGATCGAAGATTTAAAGAAGCGCGGTTACGACCACATCGATCTGCAAAAGCTGATTGCGTTCCGGATCCACGGCGTTTCTCCCGACTTTATTCAGAAGCTGCAGGGCATGGGATACTCCCATCCCGACCCGGACGAGTTGATCGCAATGCGGATTCACAATGTGACTCCGGAATACATCGCCGATATGCGCCAGCGAGGAATGAAGGACCTATCCATAGACAAGCTGGTAAACATGCGAATTCACGGCATCGACTGATCACTGCTCGCGCAAGTTGAAGCCTGCACCGCCCACTCAGACTTGTCATCCTAAGGCGCGCGCTCTTGGCGCCGAATGACCTTATCGTGACTCGAAGCATTCCCTTTGGTAGCCGGGCCCGTGAAAATCCACAGCCCCATCAGATCATAAACAAGGCGAAACGTGACCATGCCAAATGGACCTAAGTCCCTGCGGATCAAGACTTTGCCCCTAAGTTATTGAGGTCCATAGATTACTTTGCAAATTTCCCCTAAGTGCATGATTCGAATAGGCCCCAAGGGAGGGTACCTCAAAATCTTTTCCACTTCCCAAAATGAAACCGGCTGAAAAGTGCCGTTTTTTCGAGCGACTAAATTTTTTCTGTGGTGCTCACCATTTTTGCTGCTGTTAGAATCCCTGCCGTGAAAAGACGAACACTGCTTCAAGCCATTCCCGCCGCTGCGATTCTTCCCGCCTCTCTGTGGGCTGCGCAGCAAGACAAAAAATCTGGGACAGCAATATTTGAGCTTCGCATCTATCACGCAGCTTCTGGCAAATTGGCTGAGCTCGAAGCCCGCTTCCGAGACCACACCATCGCAATCTTCGAGCGTCACGGAATGAAAAGCATCGCCTACTGGACGCCGATGGACGAACCCGACAAGAGCAACACGCTGATCTACATTCTTCAGCATCCAAGCCGCGAAGCCGCGGCCGCGAACTGGAAATCCTTTCAGGATGATCCGGAGTGGAAGAGTGTGAAGGAGAAATCCGAGGCAAACGGAAAGCTCGTGGAGAAGATCGATTCCACCTACATGGCATACACGGAGTTCTCGCCGAGAATGCGGTGAAGTTGTGGCAACTGACTGTCATGTCGAATTCCGACAAGCCAACGCGACGAGAATTCCTGGTTACCTCATCTTCCGTAGCGCTTGGTGCGGCGATTCCGGTCAGCACTGCGCAAACTGCGCCTACGGCAGAAAGCACCGAGCACCAGCAAGCATCTTCCTATTCCGCTGAAGAATTGCTTCGTCCTGGTCCGCAACGAACCTACGGCGGAATAAACGCCACGCAGGTTGCGATGCCGATCGGCGGAATTGGCGCGGGATGCGTCTGCTTCAACGGTTACGGAGGATTGCAGGACTTTTCCATCTGGAATCATCCGACAACGACAGCTCTGCCGCAGGGTTTCGCGCCCTCTCGCGGCGCGTTCGCGATCCTGCACGTCAAAGGCGCGACTCCGGTCACGAAACTGATTGAAGGCCCTTTTCCGGTTCTCAAGATATTCGACCAGGGACTGCAAGGAGAAGGTTATCGCCGCGGAGGATTTGAAGGCTTTCCACGCTTCGACAAGTGTGAGTTCAAGGGAGAGTTTCCATTTGGAGAAGCGAAGATCAGCGATCCGAAGATCCCGCTGAACGTAACTGTGACAGCGTGGAATCCGTTTATTCCACTCGATGACAAGAATTCGAGCATTCCGTGCGTAGTCTTGGAATACACGTTTCACAACACTTCGCGAGAATCAGTCGAGTTCGAGTTTTCGTATCACCTCTCACATCTCGCCCCAGGATGCGGTCCCGATGAATCCCACAGTCGCAACACTGCGATTCCCGGAAAAGGCGTATTACTGCACAACACGGAAGACCCGAAAGCGGAATCGTATGGCAGCGCGTGCCTGATCGCGATCGGAAACGCTCCGAAGATCAAGGCGATGTGGCTGCGCAGCCCTGGATGGGAATTCGATTCACTCTCAGCGCTCTGGCGCGAAGTATCGACAGGGAAGTTTACCGAGAATGATGGTACGAACCCGATCGATACCGCGGGCAGAAATGGTGCATCGATTCTATTGGAAGGGAAATTGTCTGCAGGTGAGTCACGTCGTTTTCCGCTTGTGATCGCATGGCACTTTCCGAATTGTTATCTGCAGGTTGGTGGAGTTCGCGAAACGAGTGAAGCACAAAAACAGGGAGAAGCCGGTTGTCGGAATGCCAACGACGGTCCGTTGTGGCGTCCGTTCTATGCATCGGAGTGGAAAGACGCGAGTGAAGTTGCGTTGTATATCGAGCAGAATTACACCGAGCTCAGAGCGCGCACGCAGAAGTTCAAGGATGCGTTGTTCTCGTCGACTTTGCCCCCTTATGTGCTCGATGCGATATCAGCGAACCTGGCGATCCTGAAATCGCCGACTGTATTGCGCGTCGAGAACGGCGACATTTGGGGATGGGAAGGCTGTTTCCCCGACGCCGGATGCTGTCACGGTTCGTGCACGCACGTATGGAATTATGCGCAAGCCTTTCCGCACCTGTTTCCAAAGCTTGAGCGCACGCTGAGGGAACTCGAACTAGTCCGATCGATGAATGGTGACGGACATGTCACGTTCCGAGCGGCTCTTCCCGAAGGCGAAGTGAAACACGACTTCCATGCCGCTTCCGACGGACAGCTTGGCGGAATCATGAAAGTGTTTCGCGAGTGGCAGATCTCCGGCGACGCGGAATGGCTGAAGAAGATGTATCCGCTGGCGAAGCGCAGTCTGGACTACTGCATTCGGACGTGGGATTCGGACCATCGCGGCGGGGTGTTCGAGCCGCATCACAACACGTATGACATCGAATTCTGGGGACCCGATGGAATGTGCACGACTATCTATCTGGGAGCGCTGTCGGCATTGGCTCAGATGGCGCGCGCGACCGCTCATTCGGACGATGCAGGCTTCTATGAGGAGTTAGGCAAGAAGTGTGTTCGGTTTCTGGATGAGCAGCTGTTCAACGGCGAATACTATCAGCAGAAAGTGGAGTATGCGGACCTGCGTGATCAATCCTTCGCAAAACTCGTCGCGGCCGTCGATGAGAACAGCAGCGAGATGCAGAGATTGCTAAAGCGTGAGGGACCGAAGTATCAGTACGCGACTGGCTGTCTTTCTGACGGAGTGATTGGCGCGTGGATGGCAACGATTTACGGGATTGAGACGCCACTCTCGCAGGCGAATGTCAGAAGCACTCTGCATTCGATTTTTCAGCACAACTTCAAGACTGACCTGAGTCAGCATGCGAATGCGCAGCGTCCCGGATATGCGATGGGACACGAGCCTGGGTTGCTGTTGTGCAGTTGGCCACGCGGAAACAAGCCGACATTGCCGTTCGTGTACTCGGACGAAGTGTGGACCGGGATTGAATATCAGGTCGCTTCACATCTGATGGCTGAAGGATTTGTGAATGAAGGGCTCACGATCGTGAAGGCGCTCCGCAGCCGTTATGATGGACGAGCGCGGAATCCCTGGAACGAATACGAATGCGGTAATTATTATGCGCGGGCAATGTCGAGTTATGCGTTGCTCGGGGCATTGTCGGGATTCCGGTATTCCGCCGTGGAGAAGACGTTATGGTTGGGACCGAAGCTTAAGCATCGGCCGTTCAAGACGTTTTTTTCGAGTCATTCAGGGTTTGGAACGATTTCATTAGAACCGGGTGTTTTGCGCGTTGAGCTGGTCGAGGGCGAATTGGCGGTGGAAAAGGTTGTGGTAACGGGCGAAGGAAAGAGCCGCGATTTTGAGTGGAAGGTGATCGTTCGGCCGGGTTCGCCGGGTGTAAAGCGGTTGAGTTAGTGCATCGCGTTGATGCGGATTCATGTAGCGGCTCGGTTGCGAAGACGTCCGAACCGAGTCTGTATCGGCCAGTCTCTTTTGCCCCTTCGGGGCTTACTCATTCTCCATCGTCCTCCCACGGCTTGCACCGTGGACTGCATTGTTTCGCCGCTGCGCGGCTGACTCTTCAAAATTCATTCCCCTAGCGACCCGAGTCTAAGTGCAATTGTTTTCACTTTCCCTTTAATTTCGACCTCTTTTGTAATTTTCTGCTGTCAGTTTGGGTGGCGTGTCGAATTTGAGGATCGAAACTCGTCGTAACAGTGAATCCTTTTGTTGAGGGCGAAAATCAATATCTTTCAACAAGAGTGGAGTTCACACCGGTATCCCAAACATTCCACTGGTGTCTTGTACAGGAGAAGGTATGGCGAAGCGGATGGTCCTGATGTTGGTTGTCATTCTGGCTCTTTTGGGGGGCCTGGGATTCGTCAAATTTAAGCAGGTAGAGGCGGCGATCGAGCAGGGGAAGAACTTTAAGATTCCCCCCACCGCGGTGACAACGGTGGTGGCGAAGAAGGAGACTTGGCCTTCGACGCTGGGCGTGATCGGATCAGCGGCCGCGATTCAGGGAGTGACGGTCAGTGCCGACCTGCCTGGCACGATCGATAAGATTCATTTCGAGTCTGGTCAGCGGATCAAAGAGGGTGAGGTTCTGGTCGAACTCGATACGCGCCAGGAGAGGGCCCAGTTGGCCAGCCTGGAAGCGCAGCGGGATCTCGCGAAGATCAACTACGGCCGGGCCCAGGAACTAGCGAAGCAGGGAGTGATCGCTCGCCAGGAGTTTGACAATGCCACGGCGCAGCAGAAGGCAACCGAGGCGCAGGTGGGAGACATCAAGGCTGCGATCGCACGTAAGCAGATCAAGGCTCCGTTCTCTGGAGTGTTGGGAATCCGGCAAGTGAGTTTAGGACAGTATCTGGCCGCAGGTCAGGCTATCGTTTCTCTCCAGACACTGACCCCCATCTATGTGAATTTCGGGGTGCCGCAACAGGAAACGGGAAAGGTCATCCCGGGGCACGTTGTTCGGATTACAAACACTGATCTGCCGGGCGTGTCGTTTACCGGCCGGATTATTGCGCTGGATTCAGTGATCAATGAGCAGACCCGTAACATTCAGGTGCAGGCGATCGTTACTAATAAAGACAACAAGCTGCGACCGGGGATGTTCGTGCAGGTTGAGTTGCCGCTGGGTTCTCCTCGGGAAGTGGTGCCGCTGCCAGCGTCGGCGATCAACTATGCGCCGTATGGGGATTCGGTATTCATCGTCACCGATATGAAGGACCCGAAGGGAAATTCGTATCGCGGTGTCCGCCAGCAAGTAGTAAAGCTGGAAGGATCGCGCGGGGATCAGGTGGCGGTGATATCGGGACTCAATCCTGGGGACGAAGTGGTGAGTTCGGGGGTGTTCAAGCTGCGGAACGGAGCACCTGTCGTGATCAACAATCAGGTGAAGCCGAGTAACGATACGGCTCCGAAACCAGAAGACAGCTAAATTCATCCTCTTTCAAAAATCCCCACTTCTGGCAAATGCAGCCAGAAGTGGGGCACCCGATCTGTGTTTCGTAGAGGTAATAAGGGGCACTCATGAAGTTCACTGATTTATTTGTAAAGCGTCCGGTGTTGGCGATGGTGGTGAACCTCGTCATCCTGATCGCTGGACTGCAGGCAATCCGGTCATTGAGTGTGCGGCAGTATCCGCGCAGCGATATCGCGGTGATTCAGATTACGACGGTCTACGTCGGCGCGAATGCGGATCTGGTGCGCGGATTCGTAACGACTCCGATTGAGCGTGTGGTGGCCAGCGCCGACGGAATCGACTACATGGAATCGACCAGCGCGCAGGGGCTGAGCACGATCCAGATCCACCTGAAGATCAACTACGACACGACCACGGCGCTGACGCAGATTCAGGCGAAAGTGGCGCAGGTCCGGAACGATCTCCCCCCTGAGGCGCAAATTCCTGTCATCGATCTGCAGACCGCCGATACGCAGTTTGCCGCGATGTATCTCGGATTCTCGTCGGCGGAGCTCGATCAGAATCAGATTACGGACTACCTGACGCGCGTGGTGCAGCCGAAGCTGAGCGCGATCAGCGGTGTGCAGCGGGCGGACATTCTGGGTAATCGTACGTTCGCGATGCGCCTCTGGCTGAAGCCGCAGGAGATGGCGGCGCGTGGAGTTTCCCCCTCGGACGTGCACGATGCTCTCTCCAAGAATAACTACTTGTCGGCACTAGGTTCGACCAAAGGTTCGATGGTGTCGGTGAACCTGGTGGCAAATACCGATCTGCGGACTCCGGAAGAGTTCAAGCAGATGGTGATTAAGGAGAACAGCGGCACGGTTGTGCGGTTGGGCGAGATCGCCGATGTGCAGTTGGGCGCAGAGAATTACGATCAAGACGTCAAGTTCAACGGGCAAACCGCGACCTTCATGGGCATCTGGGTGCTGCCCACGGCGAACTCGCTGGAAGTAATCAAGGAAGTGCGGGCTGCGCTTCCGGCGATTGAGTCGCAACTTCCGACAGGGATGAAACTCGGCATCCCGTACGATTCCACGGCATACATCCAGGACGCGATTGACGAAGTGTTGCATACGCTGACCGAGACGCTGGTCATCGTGATTGTGGTGATTTTCCTGTTCCTGGGATCGTTCCGGTCTGTGTTGATCCCGGTCATCGCAATTCCGATTTCGCTGATCGGCGCAGTGTTCCTGATGCTGGTGGCGGGTTTCACGATCAACCTGCTGACGCTGCTTGCGATTGTGCTATCCGTCGGACTGGTGGTGGACGATGCCATCGTCATGGTGGAAAACGTAGAGCGCCATCTGGAGATGGGGAAAACCCCATTCCAGGCGGCGAAGGATGCAGCGCGCGAATTGGTTGGTCCGATTATCGCCATGACGATTACGCTGGCGGCAGTGTACGCACCGATCGGCATCCAGGGCGGATTGACGGGAGCGCTGTTCCGGGAGTTTGCATTTACGCTGGCGGGCGCCGTCGTGGTGTCAGGTATCGTCGCATTGACGCTGTCACCGATGATGGGCTCGAAGCTGCTGAAGGCGGGTGCTTCTCATAAAGGACTGGCGGGACTTATCAACCGGAACTTCGAGAAGGTGCGCGGGCTGTATCAGCGTTTGTTGACGGGGACGTTGCATTACCGTCCCGTGGTGCTGACGTTGTGGGCGATTGTGGCGGTGCTGATGGTTCCGTTCTATATGTTCTCGATGCGGGAACTGGCGCCGGCGGAAGATCAGGGCGTTGTGTTCGGCGTAATTCAAGCGGCCCCGAACGCGACGATCGATCAGACAAACCTGTTCACGAAAGAAGTGTACGACGTTTATCACTCGTTCCCGGAGAACGCGAGCACGTTCCAGATTACGAC
>Ga0070716_100001169_pt1 | contig 11566 bp, 9 predicted proteins | sample LARL112metaG_FD_71395 | JGI IMG/M metagenome (GOLD analysis project Ga0070716, IMG submission 71395) | Corn, switchgrass and miscanthus rhizosphere microbial communities from Kellogg Biological Station, Michigan, USA - LAR L11-2 metaG | ecosystem: Host-associated > Plants > Roots > Rhizosphere ... | reverse complement strand
GCAGCGGCCATCCGCGTCTTCACCCGCTCGGCGGTGAACTGACCCGCACACAGCCACCCGAACCTGCCCGCCGGACCTGCGCACGGGCCGGCGGGCAGCACCCGATCGCGTCACCATGCAATTCCAGCGCTATGGCCGGGAAGGGGACGCCTACTAAAGGTGGCCAGGCGGGTGAACACCTTCCGCAGTTCCGGCAGGAAGCTGGCCAGGTACGCGGTAGTGCCGGGCCACTGCCGATTCCTCGAGGTAGCCCGAGCCGCCGAAGATCTGGACCGCGGCATCGACGATGCGCCCAGCGGCCAGCGCTGTGTGGTACTTGGCCATCGCCACCGACCGGGCATTCGGACATTAGCGTTGCTAACGAGGTCGCGGGGAGCCTAACGGGGAGCCGACGACCGCAGATGCGCGGCCACGCCGGGCCACATACAGCCATTATGGCTGTGGCTGAGCGGCACGTCAGGCCACATCTGACACCATCTAGCCACACTTCGAAAGTGCCTCCTAAGCAGTAGGTCCCGCGTTCGAGTCGCGGTCGGGGCGCAGATGGTACGGGTAGTTATCGATATTCGAAACTGAGATTGTTCGATTGAGGTACTGCTCGCAGGCAGTCACTCATATCTGATGCAGCTTTTGGTGGACATATGTTCACCAGGCAAATCGTGGCGCCGGATACGTGCTGCACGTTGGTCCGTGTCGGGAGCCGAACGTGGAGCCTACGCAGCCATCGGTTCCGGCGCGTCGCGGCTGCTTTCCTCCACCGGCCGTGACCTGACTGACGCGAGCGTCGCGGACCTTCGCTCCCGACGTGGAGAAGGCGTCTGGCCACGTTCGGCGATGGGCAGGCGCGGATTTCTGGCCCAAGCCGATACAGGCCTGCCGATTCCATGCGGCTGATAGCCGGGGCTGGTGGCGCTGATATCGGCGTGCATGAGACGCAGGTCTGGGCGATCATGGACGCGAACCAGGCCGGTCGCCAGTTTGCGCTGCGATCATCTGATGCTGGAGTTGCCGTCGTGCCGGGTGTCAGCTGCGGGGGTTCTTGATTGTGGCCATCACGGCGTACTGGCAGCACGTTGTGGTGGACGATCGCGCCTGCCCGGTGGTCACCTGGTAGGCCCACATGTGCTGGCCGGGGCCCTGGTAGAACAGCCACGAGCTGTCCGGTGACCATGCCGTCACGGACAGCAGGAAGGCAGCCGATGACGGGACTGCCGTCACGTACGTATCCGGGCCGGCCAGGTGAAGGATGAATACGCGGGCGATGCCCTGGCTCTGCGGCGGGAGCACCGCCTCGGCGGCCATGAGCTGGCCGGACGGTGCTATCTCGCTGGCCGACCAGGCCCAGTTACCTCCGTGAGCCGGTGCCCATCCGGTCGTGCCCGGCGGCGCCGCGAAGGCCTTCAGCCTGCCGGAGACGACGTCGAGCACACGCAGGGTGCGGCAGGCGTAGTAGCCGAAATTACCGTCGTAGCTGAGGCTTGGCGCCGTCGAGAGGCTCGCGCAGTCCGTGCCGAAGGCGACCAGCCGCGGGCTGACGGCGAAGCCTTCGGCGGCCAGCGAATACGGCAGCGCCCTGGGCGCGGTGCCGGGAGCCCACAGCCAGAAGGGACCGCCCACCGCGCCGCCGCGCGACTCCAGCAGCAGGCCGGCGTCGGTCCCGGCGATCAGCTGAGTTCCGGCGGGCAAGGTAATCGGCGGCCCGGGATGTCCGCCGGATACCGGGACGGACCGGATTGTTACCGCGGCCGCGGCGGGCTGATCCGAGCCGTACTCGAGCCAGACATGGCCGCGCGCCGCGGACGGGGCGAATGCCAGGGCATTCCCGAGCACCACTGTCTTACCGGTCACCGCGTCGGCGGCCCGGACGCCGTTGTCGCCGACGTAGACGATCCAGCCGCTGACCAGCATGATCGGCTGGTGCTGGCCGGGGTCGACAACCGGCGCAGCCTTCCCCAGCTTCCCGGTGCGCAGGTTGTCCAGGCCGATCTGCCAAGGGCCGGCCGGCCACATCAGTACGGTCGTGTCGACGCTCCCCGGGATAGCGGGTGGTACCCGCGCGCCCGCGAAGTGCCCGGCCCCCGGCCCGGGCCGGGGCGGGCTCACCCGCCGTAGCCCGCCGGCTCCATGCAGGCCGGCGAAGGCGCCCAGCGCCGCGGCGAGCACGGCCACTACCACGACGCCCGTGGCAGCGTAGCGCCTGTGCTGACGGCGCCGCGCTTCCTTGATGAGCGCCTCGGCGCCGGGACCCGGCGCAGGCTCCACGGCTGTGCTCTTCATACACAGCCCCTAGGAGACTTGCGCAATGATCTCGGCCAGCTCTTCTGACCGGTATCCGCAGTGCCGGGCGAGCGCGACCAGTTCGCGTGCCTTGGCCACCACAGCCCCGCGCTCCGGCCCGGTGCCGCTCACCGTCACGCCCCGGCCGCGCCGGAACTCGACAATGCCCTCATCCCGCAGCGTGCGCAGTCCCCGGAACACGGTGTTGGCGTTGACGCCGAGCACCGCGGCCAGGTCCCTGGCAGGCGGGAGCCGTTCGCCCGGCAGCACCTCACCGTCGGCGATCGCCCGCCGGATCGCAGCCGCGACCTGCTCGTGCAGCGGTACCGAGCTCGAGGGATCGACCGCCACGGTGGTACTGGTGCTACTCACATTAGTATCATAACACCGCCGCCAGAAAGACGACACCGGCGCCCGATGACGCAGACTCGCTTCTCCGCCGGGCACCCACGATCCCGCCGCAGACCCGCGCACCCAGATCAGCTACTTCGCGACGGCGCCGGCCACTGCGCGGCTGCGCACTGAAACGCCGCCTTGCGGATGCACGGGCGGGTACGCGCTCACCAAGCAGAACTGTGATCCGGGCATCTACCGCAGAGGCGGTCCGCCGCGGTCGGCGCAGACCTGTACTGGCGGTGTCCGGGTCGAGCTCGGCGCGGCCAGGCGGAGCGAGGCCGCAGCCCGGGCGGCCGAGCTAGGTGTCCTGGACGCCCAGGATCGGTAGCCGGTCGCGTCGGCTTCGGTAACGCCTGCCGATGCCGCGTGGATGCCCTTCGGCATATCTCTGGTACCGGGCTTCTGAACAGTCAATCGTGGATCCCCGCGACCGAGGCAGGAGCCATCACGTTCGAGAACCTCCAGAAGGAGTAACTATGAGTACTGCCGCAGCGCAGTCCCAGCGTAACGGCGTCAATGTAGCCAAGCTGTTCGCGACGCTCGATGCCGTCAAGGCGCACCCCGAGGCGGCCACGTTCCGGTTCGGCGTGAACAACCGGTGGATCTCGGGTACGCACAACCGGAACGAGATCACCACGTTCTACGGCGTCGGCGCCGAGCAGCAGCACGCCAGCACGTTCGTCATCGAGGCGGACCATCCCGCGGTGCTGGTGGGCGGGGACACTGCGCCGACGCCGGCCGAGCTACTTCTCGCGGCGCTGGCGTCGTGCCTGACCTCGGGCCTGGGCAACATTGCCGCGGTCCGCAAGATCAACCTGGAGTCGGTCGAGTCCCGGGTGGAGGGTGACATCGACCTGCGCGGGATCCTCGGCCTGTCCGATGAGGTCCGCAACGGCTTCAGCCAGATCCGGGTCAGCTTCCGGGTACGCGGAGACGCGTCGCCGGAGGCGCTGCGTCAGCTGGTGGAGCAGGCGGTAGCCCGGTCGGCCGTGTATGACGTGCTGACCCACGGCGTGCCGATCAGCGTCGACGTCGCGGCCGGCTGACCCGGGACCGACGAGGGGGACAGGACCATGCACGCGGTGGAGACCCTGATAGTGGGGGCCGGCCAGGCCGGGCTGGCCGTCAGCCGCTGCCTGACCGGGCACGGCGCCGAGCACGTCGTGGTGGAGCGGGGGCGGATCGCCGAACGGTGGCGCAGCTCCCGCTGGGAATCGCTGCGGCTGCTCTCCCCCAGCTGGATGAGCCGGCTCCCCGCCTGGTCCTACCCCGGCCCCGACCCGGACGGCTACATGGCCGCACCGGATCTAGTCAGCTACCTAGAGGATTACGCCGGCTCGTTCACGGCTCCGGTGCACGAGAACACGACGGTCGAGCTCGTCGAGGAGTCCGGCGGCGGCCTGCGCGTGGTCACCGACCGGCGAACCTGGCTCGCGCGCAACGTGGTGGTGGCGACCGGGACCGAGAACCGGGCCCACCTGCCGCCGGCTGCCAGCGGGATCGACCTGGCGATCCACCAGCTGACCGCCGCCCGCTACCGGGGACCAGGCCTGGTCCCCGGCGGCGGCGTGCTGGTGGTCGGCGCCTCGGCGTCCGGCGCCCAGATCGCGGACGAGCTGCGCCGCACGGGGCGGCCGGTGATCCTCTCGGTGGGCCGGCATGCGCGGCTACCGCGCCGCTACCGGAGCCGCGACATCTTGTGGTGGATGGACCGGGCCGGGGTCCTAGGCCAGACCATCGATCAGGTACACGACGCGCGGTCAGCCCGCCGGGCACCGTCGCTGCAGCTCTCGGGCCGCGGCCGCCCGGTCGGCCTCGATGCGCTGGCAGCGGGCGGGGTGAGGCTAGCCGGTCGGCTGGTCGCGGCGGATGGCCGGAGGCTGAGCTTCGCCGATGACCTGCCCGCCACCACCAGCGCGGCGCAGGCACAGATGGAGCGGCTGCTGCGCACCATCGACGCCCACATAACACACAGCGGCGGCGAGGACTGCACAAGCCCGGCCGATCCGCCCCCGCCATTCACCGCCCCCGTCGGCCCGGCCACGCTGGATCTGCGCCGCGCCGGTATCAGCACCGTGATCTGGGCGACCGGTTACCGGCCAGCGTATCCCTGGCTGCGGGTTCCCGTCCTGGACCGGCACGGCGAGATCGGCCACTGCCGCGGCGTGACCCGCGTACCCGGCCTTTACGTGCTGGGCCTGAGGTTCCTGCACCGGCGCGATTCCAGCTTCGTCGGTGGCGTGGGACGCGACGCCCGGTTCGTGGCCGCCCACCTCACCAGGCGGATGGCCTCCGGGCTCCCGCGGCCCCTGCCCGACTCATCTGACCTGACCGCCTGACCTGACCGCCCACGAAGAAACCCATCCCGACACCGAACGACCACACTACGACGTGGTCATCACCGGGCCCGCTGCGCGGGCGCCGCGACGGCGCTGCTGCTGGCCCGATAGGGAGCCGAGTGCCGCTCCCCGCCGTCGTCGAGACGGGAACGCCGCCCGTTCGGTCGATAACCTTCGACCTGACGGGACGCCGACACGACCGTCCAGATCAAGCCCAGGCTCGGCGTCGCCGCCGGCGGCGACGCCGGCCTGATCCTGGCCGACTACGCGATCGTCTCGCTCCTGGCGGCGAGCCGCACCACCATCAGACGCGATGTGGACTGACGCAGGCGACACCGTCCCTATGCGGACGGAAGCACAGCGATGGCGTCAATCGAGATGAGCAGGCCGCGTGGCAGCACCACATTGGCCGGCGCGGAGCGAGCTGGCGGTGGATCGGGCATGAAGCGCGCGTAGACCGCGTTGATGGTCGCGAAGTCCTCCGCATTGGTGTAGAAGATGGTGGTCTTGACCAGGGCCTGCAATGATGTCCCGGCGGCGGTCAGGATCGAATCGAGGTTGCGCAGCGCCAGCTCGGCCTGAGCCTCGATGCCGTCGCCCGGCACGCCGGTGGCCGGATCGATCCCGGCCGTGCCCGAGCAGAACACCAGGCCGCCGGCCACGATGGCCTGGCTGTAGGGTCCGAGCGCAGGCGGCGCACTGTCGGTGGCGATTGCTTTCCTGGTCATCTGGCTCTGCCTCTCATCGGATTGGGCCAAGGCGGATGCTGGGCTGGCCGAGAGCCGTTCCGCCTCGCGGATACCGCTGGTCATTGCGCCGTCGGGTTCCCGATGGGCGTGTGCATCCACGATCCGCCCATGTCGACCGGGGAGCCCGCCAGGTTAACCGTGTGCAGCCGACCACCGATCCGATCGCGGGCCTCCACCACCACGCACTCCACCCCGCCATGGGTAAGAGCGTTCGCGACCGTCAATCCAGCGATCCCCGCCCCGATCACCACGACACGCTCGACCGGCTCCGCCGCCCCGACCGGAACATCTGTTCGCTCGTCGTCGAAACCCTCAGAACTCAACTCCGCCACCCCCTCTCGGCGACGTGCCATATGCCATCGCTACGGCATCACCGGCCGTCTCGGCCTTGGCGGCCACCTCAGGGACACCGATCCGGCGGCCGATGGCCAGCCCAGCGACGGCGGTGATGGCCGCGGTGATCACTACGACGATCCAGGCACCGTCGAACCTGGCCAGGCCGCTGGCCGTCTGGTCGCCGAGTACGGCGGCGAAGGTCGCCACACCCAGGGCCGAACCGAGCTGGCGCGCCGTCGCCAGTACCGCTGATGCCGATGCCAGCTCCGCTCGCGGCGCGGCGTCAGCACAGGCGAACAGCGAGGGCTGGATGAGCGCGTTGGCCACCCCCCATAGCAGCATGGCCGGCAGCACGACAGCGGCATAGGCGGGGCTGTCCCCGGCGCTGGCCGACGGCCAGGCTCCGGCCGCTGCGAAAAGCGCGGCGCCTGCCGCGACCGTGCCCCGCACTCCGAAGCGAGCCGACAGCCGGCCCGAGAATGGTGAAACGATCCCCGCCGTGATCGGACCGGGGGCGATGCTCACGGCGGCCTGCAGGATCGAGAAGCGCCATTGCTCGGTCAGCAGCAGCGTCGTGCCCAAGAGCATGGCCGCGAAGCCTATGTAGTAGGCCACGAGCCCGGCCGCGCCGGCCCGGAAAGCACGCACTGAAAAGAGCCGGGGCGCGGCCAGGGGATCGGGGTGACGGCGGATGTGTGCCACGAACGCGGCACCCAGAACCAACCCGGCGGCCAGTACTTGCCAGGTACGCGCCGGGGGCCACCGCGGGGCTTCGGTGAGTGCGCCGCACACCAGCCCTACCGCGCCCAGCAGCAGGACGGTTCCCGCGCCATCGGCGCGTCGGCCGGGCCGCTGACCATTAACCACGCCAGGACGGCGCGGCAGGATCGCCACGCCCGCGGCGAGGGCGGTGAGGATGACCGGCAGATTGATGAGGAAGATCCAGCGCCAGCTCGACTCGACCAGCAGCCCGCCTAGCACCGGGCCGCTGCCGGCGGCCATCGCCCCGACTCCAGCCCATATCCCGACCGCGGTGCCCCGCTGATGCGATGGGAACACCTGCAGTGCAAGCCCCAGAGAGGTGGGCATCAGCATGGCCGCCCCTGCCGCCTGCAGCGCGCGGCACGTGATCAGCAGCAGCAGATCCGGCGCCGCCGCGCATCCTATCGACGCGGCACCGAATATCACTAGGCCGGCCAGGAAGCACTCCCGGCGGCCGATGCTGTCTGCGGCCCGCCCGGCCGGCAGCAGCAGCGCGGCCAAGACGATAGCGTACGCATCGAGGATCCACGAGACATCCGGCAGCGTCGAAGGAGCGAAGTCGCGCTGCAGCGCCGGGAGCGCGATGTTGACGACCCACAGGTCCAAGATGATGAGGAACTGAGCCGCCGACACCACCGCCAGCACCGCCCACCGTTGCCGCCCGGTTCCTGGCCCGCCCGTTGCCGGCGTAACCGTGCCTGCCGGGGCCGTCGGCCGGTCTCCGCCTGCGCCAAGGAACGCCTGATGGCGCTCGTGCGCGGACGCCGCATGGATATAGGGGCTCAGCATGGGATCGTTCCTACTGGTTTATCGGCTCGGCACCGTTGTGCCGCTCGGTCTAGGGTCACGGAGCGGTAGCCGCTGCACATCGGTGACCGCTACGGATTCCGGGGACTGCGGCTACTGATCCCGGGGATTGCGCCACCGAATCAGGACTCTGCGGCTGGATTTCCGTGTCGGCGGCGGTCAGCTTGATCCCAGCGCCGACAGCATTAGCGCCCGCCGTGATCCTCGCCTCCAGATGGGCTGATCGGCGTGCGATGGTCGCGATCTGCTAAAGCAGGATCGGGAATAGCTCATCAGGCCGACGCGGCCGCCTGGGGTACGTGCCGAGCCAGCGGCCGGGAGCGTCGCCGGCCAGGGCGTGAGGCGGGCCGCTACCCGGCGGGCGCGGGAGCTGGCCGCCACGATGCGCCCCCGGGCACAGACCGCGGCGCGCAGGCGGTCGCGGTGCTGCGTGACAGCCGGCGGGCGCTGCCCGGGTGCTGACGGGCCGGATGCGGGGCCGGCTGCGCTTGGCGCTGGCTGTCCCTGGGAGCCCTGAGGTTGTTTTGCCCCCGTCAGTTCAGGGCGATGGCGATGATGGCCATGGCGCACAAGCCCAGGCCCGCGCGCTGAGCGGGGCTGAATCGCTCGTGCAGCATCAGGCGGGCGAGCAGGACGGTGACGCCCGGGTACAGCGAGACGAGCACGGCCGCGACGGCCAGCATGCTGAAGTGAGCCGCGTAGAAGTACGCCAGCGTGGCGGTCATGCCGCTGACGCCAGCCAGCGCGGGCAGGCCGGCGGCGCGGACCGGGATCCTCAGCGACTGCCGTGACTTGACCGCGACGGCGAGCACGGGCAGCAGCGTGCCGGTCTGCTCGGACGCGACCGGCCAAAGGCCCGCGGTCCGGCCGGCCTGCGCGAGACCGATGAGCAAGATGCCGAAGGCCAGGCCGGCTGCGAGGCCGTCGGTCAGGCCGGTGCCGAGCTTGCCGCGCACGGAGCCGCTGGCCGCGGCGAGCACGATGCCGGGTAGGGCGACCAGGACGCCGGCCACAGCTAGCACACCGGGGCGCTCGCCCATCGCGATGCCCGCCGCGGCCGGAACCACCGCCGCGCCTACCGCGGACACCGGCCCGACCACGCTCATCTGCCCGCGGGCCAGCCCCCGGTACAGCACGAGGGTGCCGGCTCCGCCGGCTAGGCCACTGGCCAGCCCCCAGGCGACGGCCCGGACGCTCGGCCCGGGACCGGCGGAGATGAGTAGCACCGCCCAGGCCAGCGCGGCAGCGGCGGCCGAGCCGATGACAGTGACCCGGACAGGTCCCAGGCGCCGCGAGAGCAGGCCCCCGCCGAAGTCGGAGCTGCCGTACAGCAAGGCCGCGGCCAGGCCGAGCAGGATTCCCATCGGCATCCCTCGCTTAGTTGACTGGTGCCTGCAGATCGACCTGCCGACGTAACCTGGGCCTGGTTATTGGCGCTGCTGGCTGTCTGATGGCGGCGACAAGTCAGCACCCGGGGCCTCCCGGTACCGCTCGCGACAGCGGCCAGGTCCTCGGCTGGCGTGGTGGCAACGCCACCTGATGTAGCCATGTTGTTCCTACCTGCGGGTTGTTCGATTCCGTGCATGGCCGCATGTATCAACCGCGGCGCTCGCGCAGGGTGCGGGTCCGTGCGTTCGTGGCGCATCCGCGGCGGCCGTTCGGCAGCAATCCATGAGGCCACCGCGGAGCGTCGCCGCTTGCCCGCCGTCTACGGGCGGACCTCGTAGATGATGTTGAAGGGCGTCTCGGCCACCCGGCGGAATCCTGTGTAGCCGGCGTCGGCAGCGAGCCGCCGCATCGGCTCCTCGCCGGCTTGGGCCCCGAGGGAGTAACCGCCGTTCTGGGAAAGCGCGTTCGGGACGCACAGGAAGGTGGAGAACGAGTAGTAGACCCGCCCGACCGGGTTGAGGTTGTCGGTGACGCTGGTGCCCGCGTAGGGCTCGACCACCATCCAGGTGCCGTCTGTCGCGAGCATCTCCCGGATGTGCCGGGCCGCGCCGAGCGGGTCGCCCATATCGTGCAGGCTGTCGAAGGTGGTTACCAGGTCGTACGGGCCGCCGTCGAAGGTCTGCGCCGACGCGACCTCGAATCTCACCTGGGCGGCCAGGCCGGCATCAGCGGTGCGCTTGCGCGCCTGGATGATCGACTCCTCGTGGTAGTCCGAGCCGGTGAAGCGCGACTTCGGGAACGCGCGTGCCATCAGCGTCGTCGACGCGCCGTGGCCGCACCCGACGTCGGCGACCTTGGCGCCGGCGGTCAGCTTGCCCTCGACGCCGTCGAGGGCCGGGAGCCAGCTGGCGACTAGGTTGGCGGCGTACCCGGGCCGGAAGAAGCGCTCGCAACCCGAGAACACCTCGTCGTCGTGCTCGTGCCAGCCGATGCCCGCACCGGTGCGGAACGCCTCGATAACCTTCTGCTCCGACCGGAGCGCACCGAGCGCGAGCTCGAATGCGCCAGGGGCGAACACGGCCCCGTCGGGGTCGGTCAGGGCGAAGGCCTGCTCCGGTGTCAGGGAGTAGCTGCCGGTCTGAGGGTCGTATTCCACGTAGCCGCCGGCCGCCTGGCCGCGGAGCCATTCATCGACGTAACGGGCGGCGGTGCCGGTGTGCTCGGCAAGCTCGTGGGGCAGCATCGGGCGCCCGGCGAGCGCACGGTAGAAGCCGAGACGGTCGCCGACGAGCACATTGCCGGCGGCCATCGTCGCGCCGAGGTCTCCCACGAACTTGTGCAGGAACTCGGTCAGCTTGTCCTGGTCGATTGCCATTGTTCCTCCGTTGAGCGGCCTGACCAGGTGCCGGTCAGGCCATGGTGTATTCGGCCTGACTCCAAGAGGTATGCCGTCGGGCAGCGGCCGGGCATCGGTAGCCGCTACTGAGGTCAGCTGGCTGGGTTACCGGTTCTCGGCGTCGAGGACACCCAGTTCGGCCGCGCGGGCAGCGGCCTCGCGCCGGGTGGTCGCGCCCAGCTTGGCCAGCACGGCCGCGACGTGGCTGTCGACTGTGCGTACCGAAACCACGAGCTGGCTGGCGATCTCGGCGTTCGTGTAGCCCTTGCCGAGCAGGCGCAGGACGTCGACCTGGCGGGCGGTCAGGCCCGCCGGGTTGACCCTCGTCTCGCCCCGCGGCCCGCGCGGAATGCGGGTCGTGCCGAGCGCGCGCAGGCGCCCGCGGACCAGGGTGGCCAGCGGCGTGGCGCCGAGCTCATCCAGGATCCCCAGTGCGGTAAGCAGGTCGTCCGGCTCCGGGCTCTCCGCCAGCGCCGCGGCGTGCTCGTACGGGTAGCCCGCAGCCTTCCACGCTGCGGCGGCCTCCCGCCACCGGCCTGCTGCCTGCAACGCGTAGGGGTGGTCGGAGGTTGTCTCGGCGGGCTGTCCGGCCCTGCCGAGCCAGTATCCGAGTTCTGCTTGATATACCTGGTGATCCAGCCGCCTAGCTTCCTGGTAGACCGGTGAGGCGATGGCGCGCACTCGGGAATGGTCGCCGCGGAGCCAGGCATCCTCCGCGCGCGCGGCGGCGGCCGGTCCCAGCCGCTGCAGTTCGTCGAGCTGTACCGCCAGCTTCCACGCCGACGACAGCAGCCGGGCGGCCTGCGGCTGCCCGCGCCGGACCTGTATCCGGCCGAGCACGATCAGCGCCGGGCATCTCGCCGGCAGGAACGCCTGTGCCGCGGCTTCGGCGGCGCGGACAGCCTCGTCCCACGAGCCCCGCGCGAACTCCAGCCGCGCCCGCATGACCTGCATGTACGAGAGGATTCCGAAGAACTCCGTCTCCTCGGCGAGCTTCATGGCCGCAGTCAGGTATTGCTCGGCCTCCTCCAGGCGGCACCAGTCGAGCAGGTTCCGGACAAGGTTCACGTACGCACGGCAGGCGTCCTCGACGTCGCCCGCCTCCAGGGCGACCC
>Ga0070716_100001167_pt1 | contig 11586 bp, 9 predicted proteins | sample LARL112metaG_FD_71395 | JGI IMG/M metagenome (GOLD analysis project Ga0070716, IMG submission 71395) | Corn, switchgrass and miscanthus rhizosphere microbial communities from Kellogg Biological Station, Michigan, USA - LAR L11-2 metaG | ecosystem: Host-associated > Plants > Roots > Rhizosphere ... | reverse complement strand
GAACTCTTGCCCGTTACCTTTAATATGCACAGCCACTCCCGCGAGTCCTGTGCCCTGATGCTTAATGATCACGAAAAAACTCGGACGTACCTCTACGCCATGATCCAGACATCCGGCCGCAGAGCAGGCATTGGCCAGCGGCGCAGCACTCACGCTTATCAGCGCCAGCACAAGAATTCTCAACTGCACAACCGTGTACTCCCTCTAGATCGTCTGCACTTCCACGCTCAATACTGACGGCAGATCGCGCACAATCGCATTCCACGAATCGCCGGAGTCCGCCGAGCAGTAGACCTGGCCTCCCGTCGTGCCGAAATAAATACCGCATTTGTCGAGCGTGTCCACTGACATGGCATCGCGCAGGACGTCAACGTAGCAGTCTTTTTGCGGCAGGCCTTTGGTGAGCGGCTCCCATTCGTTGCCGCCGGTTTTGCTGCGGAAGACGCGCAACTTGCCTTCGTGCACATAGTGCTCACCGTCGCTCTTGATAGGGACGACGTAGATTGTCTCGGGCTCGTGCGCGTGGACATCGATGACAAATCCGAAATCCGTTGGCAGATTTCCGCTAATCTCTTTCCAATTGTCGCCGGCGTCGTCTGAGCGCATCACGTCCCAGTGCTTCTGCATGAAGAGCGTGCCCGGCTTCTTGGGATTCATGGCAATGTGATGCACGCAGTGTCCGACCTCCGCATTGGGATCAGGAATGTACTGCGAGCGCAAGCCGCGGTTGATGGGCTTCCAAGTCTTGCCGCCATCGTCGGTGCGGAATGCGCCGGCGGCGGAGATGGCGATCCAGATTCTTTTCGGATCGCTGGGATCGAGAATGATGGTGTGCAGGCACATGCCGCCCGCGCCCGGCTGCCACTTGGGACCGGTGCCATGGCCGCGAAGACCGGCTAGCTCGTGCCAGCTGGTGCCACCATCGGTCGAGCGAAAAATCGCGGCGTCTTCGACTCCGGCGTAAACCGTGTCGGGATCGGAGAGCGAGGGCTCCAGATGCCAGACGCGCTTGAATTCCCAGGGGTGTGGTTTGCCGTCGTAAAACTGGTGCGTGGTCATGGGCGCACCGGTTTCGGGAGAGGTGTCGTACGCAAATTTGTTGCTCTCGCCTTTGGGCTGGCCGCCGGGTCCGGTCTCTTCCCCCTTCGGCGTCCCCGGTTGATGCCAGGTTTTGCCGCCGTCGTCGGAGCGCTGAATGACCTGGCCGAACCATCCGCTGGTTTGCGAGGCGTAGATGCGATTGGGATCCGCAGGAGATCCTTTGAGGTGATACATTTCCCAGCCGGCGAAGAGCGGGCCGCTGACGTCCCATTTTTCGCGCTTGCCATCAGAGTTAAGAATGAATGCGCCTTTTTTGGTTCCGACTAGAACACGTACCTTGCTCATCAATTGCTCCTTGATATTGCTCTAAGCTCTGCGGGATAGAACCCAGGATTTTAACCGCAGAGGACGCGGAGATCGCAGAGCAGTGCGTTCCCTCTGCGATCTCTCGCCTGTGCGGTAATAATTCTCAGCTCATGCCGCCTTGTGCGCCTCTTCCAAGCGGTTGATATCAATCTTATCCATCTGCAGCATGGCTTTCATCACGCGCGATGATTTCTCCGGATCAGGATCGCTCATCAGCTTGCCGAGCGCGGTCGGAATAATCTGCCATGACAAACCGTACCTATCCTGCAGCCAGCCACAGCGGTCCTTGCGACCACCGGCGGAAAGTCTCTCCCACAGCTCGTCGACTTCTTCCTGCGATTCGCAATTCACAAATAGCGAAATTGCCGGGGTGAATTTGAAATGCGGCCCGGCGTTTAAAGCATAAAACTCCTGGCCCTCGAGTTGGAAATCCACGGTCATCACGCTTCCCTCCGGGCCAGGACCGGCCTTCCCGTAGCGGCGAACAGTGCCGATCTTTGAATTCTTAAAAACGGAAACGTATAAGTTCGCCGCTTCTTCGGCCTGATTGTCGAACCATAAGAATGTAACGATCTTCTGCATCATTCTTCTCCAATGATTTTGAAATCGCGAGAAATTTTGCAAGCGGATAGTTTACTCGTTAGACGAACCTGCGCTCCACCTCAGTGGTACAAGTTTTCTAACGGCCACCATTTGATAGGTACGAACGCCAACCCGTAATTCGCGTAACCGCACCGTTAGTTCGTGACCGAACGGTCGGACGTTTACCGTAAATTCACAAGTTTAATTATTGACAAAGCAACGGCTCCAGATTCAGAATTACACACCATTGCCTCATTCCGCGCGGCTTTCACCGCGCAGGAGCAAACACTGCAAGTTACTCACGCCGCCACTAAATTTAAATCCGTTAAGGGGATTCTCAGTATGAAGGCACACGTTGTAGCACTCCGGATATTTGTGGCTATGCTCGCCTGTTGCTTCGTAGCGTCGGCAGCCGCTCAGGATGCACAGATCGAGCCCGGCAGTGAACGGCCGATGTTCACCAGGTTGAAACCCACGCTTCACAGTCCCAGGAATGCGATCGAAGCTGCAGGCACCCCGCTGCAGACGTGGAATGGATCATTCACTTTCAACGGGACTACATTCAACTACAACATGGTGGGCACTCCACCATCGAGCACCAGCGCTGCGACAGTTGCGGCGGTGATCATTCCGGTGAAGATCGTGCTGTCGAACGGGACCACCTTTGACCCCACAGGCGTTGTCTCGAACGCGACTGGGTCTCCGATTTTTGCGACCGGGGTAGATTTCACCTCAGGCGGCGTGGATTTCGGGAGCACCCAATACATCAACGCATATCAACGCGCAAATTTCTATGGAGTTGGGCACTCCGGGTTTGGAATACTGTTGAGCGGTCCGACCGTAAAACCGTTAGTGACACTGAATGTTCCCAAGCGATCGGGAAAAACCGGAGTAGTGTTCGGCTTCAACGCCGGATTGGTAGACATCAACTACTTTGACGCGCAGCTGCATACGCTGCTTACTAACCTGGGTATCACTTCCAATACGTTTCCGATTTTCGTCACCCGCGACGTTTACCTCACGCAGAACCACTCTTGCTGTATTGGCGGATATCACAGCGCGACCGGCGTGGTCGGCTCGGCGCAATCATATGCGCACGCAACCTACGTGGACCATGCGGGTGCGTTTGCACAGGATGTTTCCGCATTGTCGCATGAAGTCGGCGAGTGGGCGGACGATCCCCTGGTAAACAACAGTGGAAATCCGACTCCGTGTGGCGGCAGTTTGGAAAATGGCGATCCGCTCGAGAACAACTCGAACTTCGGCGCGTTCCCTTACACGCTGAATGGCTTCACTTATAACCTGCAAGATCTGGTGACGCTGCCGTATTTTGGGGCGCCGGCGAGCACGTCGGTGAACGGAGAGTTCACCTTCCACGGCGAGTCGCTGACGGTGTGCCAGAACGGCGCGTAAGAGTTCTGTCTTTGTTGGGAAGCCCGCTTCGCGAGGAGCGGGTTTTTTCTTGCCCTGTTTTGCGCTCACAGCATTGCAGCGCCTTCGTCACCCTAGGTTCGAAAGAGTGCCGTGTCTACGGAGGCTCAGCCTCTGACCGTAGAATCCAGAAACTGTCGCAGCATTTTTCCCACTTCTTCCGGCTGCTCCCAGGGCGAGTAGTGGCCGGCTTTAGCGACGACTTTCATTTGCGCGCCGGCGATGTGTTGCTTCATCACCTCGGCTTCAGGCAGCCCGGTCATGGTGTCTTCGTCCCCAGTGATGATCAACGTGGGCACGGCGATGGTCTTCAGCGTAGAGATTGAATCGGGGCGGTCGGCCATTCCGCGCTGCACCCCGGCAACATCTTCGGCCGACATTTTTCGCATCATGCGATGCGCGCCTTCGACCAGATCGGGCCGCGAGTGCCGCGTGGTCTCACCCAGAAGTCTCTGCAGCATGCTTTCAAGAAACGGCCCGGGGCCGCGCTTGAGCACGTCCTCGGCGGCTTCGATCCGCGCCGCCCGGGCTTGGGAATTGTCGGCGGAAGCTTTGGTATTAGAGAGCACCAGAGCGCTCACGCGATCACGAAATCTTTGCCAGAATTCAAAGATCGCATACCCGCCGATTGACACTCCGATCAATGGCGCGCGATCAATGCCGGCGGCGTCCATGACCCGAGCGATGTCAGAGGCATGCTTTTGCATCGTTGCCGGACCTTCGCCCAACTCCGATTCTCCATGGCCGCGCAGGTCGGGCATGATCAGCTGGTATCGGGAGGATAAGAATTTTACCAGCGGCAGCCAGAATTCGTGGTGGGCTGGAAATGGATGCAGCAGAACCACAGGTGGGCCGCTGCCCGCGATGTCATAATGGATTTCGGCATCATCGCTGACGATGTGCTGCATGGGGAGATTATAGGAAAACCAATCGCACCGTGGCCAGGATCTTGGCCACTAATTCGCACCCTAAAATTTCGGCTCTCTGCGCGCCGCGTGGCGAAGGTGAAGTACTTCTACGGTGTGGTCCTCTTGCCGAACCGTGTAGTAGATCAGAATCGGGCTGTGCACCAGCCTGCGTACGTGCAAGCGGTCGCGAATTGGCGGACCGATGCGAGGGTAGGTGCGAAGCAGTTCCAAGTAGTCGAGGAGAGAAGTTCCAAATCGCGAGGCGGCATCGGGATCATCTTCGGCGATATAGCCGACGATCTCGGCCAGGTCATTCAACGCCCTTTGCGTGTAGAGGAGGCGGTAATCCACTTGGGCAGGCGCTTTCGTACCTCTTCAGCAGGCAAAGTACGCCCAGCTTCGGCCTCTTTGAGGCCTTCGTCAATGGCAGCCAGCGTCTCTTTATCTTCAGCTTCTTCGTCCACGTCAGAGAAGGGGCCGGGACGCTCGAGGTGAAATTTACCGTGTTCAGCCACAGTGTAAAGTATATCGTGCCAGCCAAGCGGCTTCCAGCGGGACCGGCTTGCTATGAATTCGTGGCCTGCTGCTGCCCGACTGATGCCTGCGGCGCCTGCGCCGTCAGCAAATACGGCTCCTCTGGCATCACGATCCAGGCCACCAGGTAACCAAGGAAACCAACGCCGGTGCAGAATGCCGTAATCAGCCACACCACCCGCACCAGGGTGACGTCGAGATCGAAGTATTCGGCGAGCCCCAGGCAGACACCGGCCAGTTTGCGTCCTTCACGCGGGCGCACCAGGCGCTTGCGCGCGATCACTCCGCCCACCCGGGTCCCGCAATAGGCGCAGATATTGGCATCGTCTTGAATGGATTTGCCGCAGTAATTGCAGTACATAGAGACCTCCTGAGATTAGGATACGCTCAGGTTACGAGAAAGTTCCCTTCGAGGGATGTCAAGCCGGACCGGTTTCCGCCGGAACTTCGCGCAACCGCTTGGCCGCGGTCTCAGGCGCGACCGGCGAGTAGTAGACCTCCTTGAAGGTGTAGGACTTGGCTTTGGCGGCGAGGATGGGCAGGATCTCGACGTGCCAGTGGTAGTCCTCGTCGAGCGTCTTCCAGTAACCCAGGCTCGCGGAAGCGTGGTGTTTATTGGGCGCGGTGTGGAAGACCAGATGGAAAGACTCGGTGATGGCGCGAATGCGCTGGAGAGAGCGCTTCAGCAGGCCGGCCAAATCGCGCATGCTCGGGGCATGCAACAGCGCAAAGTGCTCGAAGGCGGAGTCGTGGCTGCGGGGCACGATCCAGGTCTCGTAGGGGACGCGGGTGGCGTAGGGACAGAGGGCAAGGAAGTCTCCGCGCGCCTCGACGATGCGCGAGCCCTCATTGATCTCCTGCGCCACCATGTCGCAGAAAACGCAGCGCTCCTTCTGCAGGAAGTAGTCGAGGCAGGCGCGCAGTTCGTAAAGCGCGCGCCGGGGTATGAAGGTGGTGGCGGTCAGCCCGGCGCTGGGATGCTCGAACTCCTGCCCCGAGCCCGGGCCGTAGTTCTTGTAGACGCTGATGTAGCGGAAGCGGGCGTCGCCTTTGAGGTCCTGAACCCGCTGGGCCATCAGCAACAGGAACTGCTCGATCTCCGTGTCCTCGGCGGTCCACAGCTGGCGGTCATGCCGGGGATTTTCGACCAGAACTTCGTGCGCCCCGATGGGCGGCATGCGGTCGTACATGCCCTCCCCGCGCCGCTCCGGAGCTCCCTCAATATGGTAGATGGCCCCGGGATGGACGATGGCGCGCGCCGACCAGGGACCGCCGTGAAGCGGGGGACGGCTTGAAATCTGCTGCAGCTTTTGCTCGGAAAGCGGGCACAGGCAGCACTCGGATGAGGGGCGCGGCACCGTCTCCGGGATGTCGTCGCCGGTGAGCACCCAGGAGCGGGTCAGGGGATCTTTTCTCAGTTCCATCGCGGCAGAGCATTATCGCACGATGGTCTCGAGGCCGCGATTTCCACCTCCTAGCACAGGGCGGTCGGTTGTTATAATCCGCGCAAAAGAAGCTTTCGGATTTTAGCTTTTAGCTTTTAGCCCTTGGCTTTTAGCGAAACCGTACTTACAAGGAACTCGGGATCGCCCGATCAGTCTTTTGACTTTCGCCGCCTCCGCTTGGATGGCAGAGCCAAGGGCTAGGCGCTAAAGGCTAAGAGCTAAAAGCTAAGAGCTAAGTGTTTGCACTAAACCCGCGAGCGGTTTGCGAAACTACAATGACCGAGCCCTCCACGCCGCTGATGCGGCAATATTCCGCGATCAAAAAGGAGCATCCTTCGGCGCTGCTGTTTTTTCGTCTGGGCGACTTCTACGAGATGTTTTTCGACGACGCGGTGGTGGCAGCCAAGGAGCTGCAGATCACGCTCACCTCGCGCAACAAGGAAAAAGGAGCGGCCATACCCATGTGCGGGGTGCCCTTCCATGCCGCCGAGGGATACATTTCGAAGCTGATCCGGCGCGGCTATAAGGTCGCGATCTGCGACCAGATGGAGGATGCGCGTCTGGCCAAAAAACTGGTGCGGCGGGAGGTGACGCGGGTGGTCACGCCGGGCACGGCGGCCGGGGCAGCGCTGAATTCTGACGAGAACAATTTTCTCGCGGCGGTGGTCAGTTCGGGCGAGCGCTCGGGCTTCGCCGCGCTCGACCTCTCAACCGGCGAGTTTCGCGCCACCGAGTTTTCTGGCGACGGAGCGGAGCAGCGGATCCACGATGAACTGGAGCAACTGCGCCCGAAAGAGGTCTTATATGCCAGCTCGGCGCCGCTGCTCGAAGCCACCGCTGGTATCGCAGCCTCACCCCTCCGCGAGGCAGCGGGCTGGGCCGCGACTCCGCTCGATGACTGGGTGTTCGCTCCCGACCACGCCATTCCCTTGCTTGAAAACCACTTCGGGGTCCTTTCACTCGAAGGCTTCGGCCTCTCCGGCAAGCCTGCAGCCGCGGCGGCAGCGGGCGCAATTCTTTACTATGTGCGATCCACACAGCGGGGCTCGCTCGACCATGTCGATCGCATCGGATTTTACGAGCGGCAAAGCGCCCTGGTGCTCGATGCGGTCACGGTGCGCAACCTCGAGCTGGTCGAACCGCTATTTGCCGGAGGCGATCCCGGAGTCACACTTTTTCGTTCTATCGACCTGACCCTCACCCCCATGGGCAAGCGCCTGCTCCGCGCCTGGCTCTTGCGGCCGTCGATTGACGAAAACGAAATCAATCGCCGGCTCGACGCGGTCGAAGAGCAGCTCAGCCAGACCATCGCCCGCGAGGAACTGCGGCGCGCGCTCACCGGCGTGCTTGACTTAGAGCGCCTGCTCAGCCGGGTGACGCTTGAAACCGCGAACCCGCGCGACCTGGTGGCGCTGGCCGCGTCTCTGGGAAAGATACCCGCAGTCAGGAGCTCGCTGGCCCAGCTGGTTGCAGACCGGGTGGTGACGCTCTACGGCGCAATTGACGAGCTGGCGGACGTGCGCGAACGGATCGAGCGCACCATCGTTCCTGAGCCTCCCATCTCGCTGAACGAAGGCGGGGTGATCGGGCGCGGGGCGGACCGCGAATTGGACGAATTACACCGGCTCAGCCGGAACGGCAAGCAGTTCCTGGCCGAGATGGAGGTACGGGAGCGCGAGCGCACTGGAATCCAATCGTTGAAGGTCCGCTTCAACTCGGTGTTCGGCTACTATCTGGAGATTTCGAAATCCAACCTGCATCTGGCGCCTGCGGATTATGAGCGGCGGCAGACCCTCGCCAATGCCGAGCGCTTCATCACCCCGGAGCTGAAGCAGTATGAGTCGAAAATACTCGACGCTCAGGAGAAGATCGTCGAAATTGAGCGGCGGATTTTCGCCGAACTGAGGACGGCAATTGCGGGAGAGGCGAAGCGGATCCGCCAGACCGCCTTGGCGCTGGCTGAGGTGGACGTGCTCGCAGGCTTTGCCCAGGTGGCCGCGCTCGGCAACTACTCGCGCCCGCAGTTCGACGCTTCTTCTGACATCGAGATCGTCGGCGGCCGCCATCCGGTGATCGAGCAGCAGGAATTTCGCGGGCAGAATTTTCCTGGATCAGCCCTCTTGGCCCAGCATTCTCCGGCTTGCGACTATCAACCGAAAACCCGCTTCGTGCCCAACGACGTTTATCTGAATTCGACGACCCACACCATTCTGGTGCTGACCGGCCCCAACATGGGCGGCAAGTCCACCTATCTCAGGCAGACCGCGCTGATGGTGATTCTGGCGCAGATGGGCAGCTTTGTCCCGGCAGCCAAAGCCCGGCTGGGTGTGGTCGACCGCATCTTCACCCGCATTGGCGCGAGCGACAATCTGGCGCGGGGGCGCTCGACCTTCATGGTCGAGATGACCGAAACCGCCGCCATTCTTAATGGCGCGACCGCGCGCTCGCTGGTGCTGCTTGACGAAGTGGGGCGCGGGACCGCGACTTACGACGGCCTCGCCATCGCCTGGGCAGCCGTTGAATATCTCGCTTCCCGCACCCGGGCGAAGACCCTCTTCGCCACCCACTACTTCGAGCTGACCGAACTGGCTGAGTTGCTGGAGGGCGTCAAAAATTATCACGTCTCGGTGAAAGAGACCGGGGCGGGCATCGTCTTCCTGCGCAAGGTTGAGCCCGGTCCGGCCGACCGCAGCTACGGTATTGAAGTCGCCAAGCTGGCTGGACTTCCCGACCAGGTGGTACGCCGGGCACGAGAGGTGCTGGCCGAACATGAAAACGCCGAATCCCGCTTGAGCGCGCAACTGGCGGCGGGCGGCTCGTCGCGGGCGAGCGCGGCACAACTCACCATCTTCACCCCGCTTTCGCAGCCGGTGGTCGAGAAGCTGCGCGAGCTCGAACTCGATAACCTGACCCCGCTTGCCGCCCTGAACCTGCTGGCCGAGTTGAAGAATCAGGTTCAGTAGGACTGCAACCCCTTTTTGCGGCTGCAACTCTTGGTATTCTTCTGGGGACGGTCGATGGCTGATGAGCCCTGCGCGAAAACCAAATTCCCTCTCCCGGCAAGTTGGACAGCTGCTGGTCATCGGTTTTGACGGCGAGGAAATGTCGCCGAAGCTTGCCGACTTGCTCACTCGAATTCAGCCGGCGGGAGTGATCCTGTTTGCCCGCAACATCATCAACGCCCCGCAGACCCACAAGCTGCTGAAGGAGTGCCGGGCCCTGGCCTGCGAGCCACTGTTCACCTGCGTCGACCTCGAGGGCGGGCGGGTCGACCGCTTCCGTAATGTGTTCGGGGGAACGCCTTCTGCCGCCGAGGTTTTTTCAAGCGCCCGCAGGAACTTGTTTCGCAAGCACGGCGAGATCATCGGCCAGGCCTGCCGGGAGCTGGGCTTCAACGTGGATTTCGCTCCGGTGCTCGACCTGGCATTTGCGGCCTCGCGCACGGTGATGAGCTCACGGGCGTTTTCGACCGATCCCGAAGAGGTAGTCGTCTACGCCCGCGAATTTTTGGCCGGGCTAAGTTCGGCTGGGGTCATCGGAGCGGGCAAACACTTCCCCGGACTGGGTGAAGGCAATCTGGATTCGCACCACCATCTGCCGGTCATACGGAAATCGTTCAAGCAACTTTGGGAGGAAGATCTCGCTCCCTATCGCATCATGAAGCGCGAGCTGCCGATGGTGCTGGTCAATCATGCGAATTACCCGCTGGTCACGCGCGACGCTCGTCCGGCTTCGCTTTCGACCAAGTGGATCACGGAGGTGCTGCGCCGCCGCATCGGCTTTCGCGGCCTGGTCGCCTCTGACGACATGGAGATGGGTGGAGTACTCAAGGCAGCGCCGATGGCTGAAGCCGCGGTCGAATTCATTCGCGCTGGCGGCGACCTGTGCCTGATCTGCCATGAGCAGAAATACGTGGAAAGCGCCTTCGAAGCCATGGTCCGCGAGTGCGAACGCGCTCCCAAGTTTCGCCGGCGAGTCGAGGAGTCGGCCAAGCGGGTGGCGGCATTCAAGCGCAAGCACGCGCGCCGGCTGCTGCCGGCGGCAGCGCCATCGCCGGAGAAGATCGCGCGCCTGTCGCGGCGGCTGTGGGAGTTCACCGAACGAGTGCGGTTCCAGGAAATTTCCTCTGCCAGCTCCGGGACGGGTCGATGATCGTTGGCGGAGTGATGATCGTTGCCGGGGTAATGAGCGGGACATCCGCCGATGGCATTGACGTGGCATTTGTGCGTCTGGGAAGCGAGACCAGAAACGCCGAGACCAGAAACGCCGAAACCAAAAAGGCTGGTTCTCGCCGGCGCGCGCGGAAAGCAAAACTAAAGACGAAGCCGGAGTTTCTTGGCCATGCCCACTTCCCCTACCCCGCCGATCTGCGGCGAGTGGTGCTGGGGGCGATGAACTCTCCGCGGGCGAGCGTTGCCGATCTCGCTCGGCTGAATTTTCTGCTGGGCGATTTGTATGCCGAGGCGGTGCTTTCCGCGCAGAAGCAGCTGCGGATGAAAGCCGATCTCGCTGGCTGTCATGGCCAGACGCTATATCATCAAGGACGTGCGTCGGTTTTTCTGGGGCGCGAGCTGTCCGTTACCTGGCAGGTGGGGGAGGCGTCGCGCATCGCCGCGCGCCTGGGCGTGCCGGTGGTATCGGACTTCCGTCCGGCGGATATGGCGGCGGGGGGTAAAGGGGCCCCGCTCGTGCCCTTCCTCGACCATCTCATATACCGGGACGCAAAAATCGGGCGGGTAGCGCTGAACCTCGGAGGCATCGCCAACCTGACCGCGCTCCCACCGGGTGCGGGGCTTGATGACGTGATCGCATTCGACACCGGCCCGGGCAACATGGTGATCGATGCGCTGGCGCAGCAACTGTTCGGGTCAGCCTGCGACCGTGACGGCAGAATCGCGGCCCGCGGGCGAGTGCTTGAAGAGGTCGTGGCGCATTTTTTGCGCGAGGCATATTTCCGCCAGAAGCCTCCGAAGACCGCGGGGCGCGAGGAATTCGGGCGCGAATTCGCACGCGAGTTCCTGCAGGCTTGCGGCTGGCCGCAATCACCCAAGAGCGGAAGGCAGGGACGGGTCGAAAAACCGGACGTGGTGGCGACTGCGACCGCGTTGACCGTCCGCTCGATTACTGCGGCATTGCGGGCATTCGTTCTGGGGAAGAAGAAGTTCCACGAAGTGATCGCTTCGGGCGGAGGCACCAAGAATCCGACGCTCATGAACTGGCTGGAGACGGAGTTGAGCGGCCTGGGCCTGCGGCTGCGCTCGTCAGATGAGTTCGGCATT
>Ga0070716_100001163_pt1 | contig 11605 bp, 9 predicted proteins | sample LARL112metaG_FD_71395 | JGI IMG/M metagenome (GOLD analysis project Ga0070716, IMG submission 71395) | Corn, switchgrass and miscanthus rhizosphere microbial communities from Kellogg Biological Station, Michigan, USA - LAR L11-2 metaG | ecosystem: Host-associated > Plants > Roots > Rhizosphere ... | reverse complement strand
ACGGCGCTGCTGGACACCTGGGAGCGCCGTCGCGGCCGCGCCCTCACCCACGCTGGCTACCTGGCGGCGGGCGGGGTTTCCGGCGCGCTGGCCCGGCTCGCGGATTCGGCGTACGCCCGGCTGGCACCGGCCGAGCAGGAGGCGGCGCGGCGCATCCTGGTCCGGCTCGCCGACACCGGCGAGGCGGGGCTGCCCGTGCGCCGGCGGGTGCCGCTGGCGGAGGTGGCCGCGCCCGGCGATAAGGCGGCGCGGCGCGCCCTTGATGTTCTGGTCGCCCGCCGGCTGCTGACGGCCGGGGACGACACGGTGGAGGTGGCGCACGAGGCGCTGCTGTCGCACTGGCCCCGGCTGGCTCGCTGGCTGGAGGAGGACGAGCAGGGCCGAGCCCTCCGGCGGCACCTCGCGCCCGCCGCCCGGGAGTGGGCCCAGTCGGGCCGGCCTGACGAGGAGCTGTATCGGGGAGCCCGGCTGGCCAGCGCCCTGGATTGGGCTGGCGGGCACGCAGGCGACCTCAACGCTGTCGAAGAGGAGTTCCTTGCGGCGAGCCGCGCAGCGGCCGATCGCGAGCTGCGGGAGCAGCGCGAGCGCGCCGACCGGGAGGCACGAGCGCGTGCCCAAGAGGCCCGGGCGGGCCGCCGACTGCGCGTCGTGCTGGCCAGCGTCATGGCGTTGCTGCTCTTCTCCGCCGTGGCCGGCGCCCTCGCCGTGCAGCAGCGCGGTCAGGCCCGCGCGGCGCAACGCAGCGCCGAGGCGGCGGAACGCAGCGCCGAGGCGCGGCGGCTGGGCGCCCGGGCGCTCAACGAGCCGGGTCTGGACCGCTCGCTGCTGCTGGCGGCCGCAGCCGTGCGCACCGACCCATCGCTGGAGACCGAGGGCGACCTCTTCACCGCCCTGCAACGCAGCCCGCACGCCCTCCGCCAGATCCGCACCAGCAGCGACGGGCTGCTAGGTGTCGCCGTAAGCCCCGATGGCCACACCCTCGCCACGAGCGGCGAAAACGGCACGCTGGTGTTCTGGGACACGCGGACGATGCGCCGGATCGGTGATCCCGTGCAGATCGGCGGCCCGAGCGGGGGGATCGCCTTCTCGCCAGACGGCCGGCGAGTCGCCGTTTTGACGGTCAGCACGAGTACGAGTGACTTCGGTCTTGAGGTTGTGGTCTGGGACCTCGCCCGCCGGAGCCTGTGGCGCCATCTGCCCCTGCCCGGGGACTTCAATGCCTCGGTGGCGGCTTTGACGTGGACACGCGACGGCCGCGCGGTGGCGGTCGAGTCCGGCATCGGGCCGGTCATCTTCTACGACGTGGCCACGGCGACCAAGACACGCAGCGTCGGTGTCCCCGGGGCCAGACCCGGGGGACCCGTCGACGTCTACGCGGCCGGTGACGACATCCTCGCCATCGCCGAGTCCACGCGGCACGCGATCCTGGTCGACCCGAAAACGGCCCACATCGTCCGCCGGATCACCCTGCCCGTCGCGGCCGACTCCCGTGTGGCCGTCAGCCGCGACGGCCACACGCTCGCCGTCAGCGGCAACAAAGGAGCGGTGTTTTTCGAGGACCTGCGCACCGGGCAGGTCCGGAACGGCACAGGCGAGCACGCCGGCGGAGCCGCCAACATGGTCTTGTCCCCCAACGGCCAGACGGCCGCCTCGCTCCACCCAGGCGGATCCGTCACGATATGGGACGTAAGAACCGGCCAATCGCGGTTCACCCTCGCGGGGCACAGCGGCTCAGTCACCGATGGCGCCTTCACCCCCGATGGGCGGACCCTGTACACCGCGAGCCTGGACACATCGGTCATCGCCTGGGACATCACCGGGAACCGGTCCTTCGGGGTCACCCGGCCCAGCACCGCGCAGGGCCCCGTCAGCGCCGGCAATCTGGGCGCGCCCTACGCAGGGTGGTCAGCCAACCGGGGCCGGGCTGTGATCGGCTTCCGGACAGGTCTGATCGCGACCATCGATACGGCGACGGGCACGCGGACCACACGGGGCAGGCCGGTAAAAGGCCTTGAGGATCTGGCGCTGTCACCCGATGGCCACTACGCCTACCTCTCCTCGACCGGCCCGCTGATACGGAGATGGAACACCACAACGGGGCAGGTGGACATGACGTCCACGCTGGGCGACCACTATCCCAAGGCCGTACTCGGCGTGTCGCCCGACGGCCGGCGGCTTGTGGTATGCGAGTCCCCTTCCGGGATAACGGCCGCTTGCTACCTCGCCGACGCCCGCACGCTGGAACGCGTCGGCCACGGCATCCACCTGGGCTTCGGCCCGGGCACGGCCGCGTTCAGCCCGGACGGCAGGCTTGTCGCACTCGGCAACTCCTTCGGCCCGGGGTTCAGCGTCCTAACGGTCCCCAATGGAAGGGTCACCTGGGCGAAGAGTTGGCTGGCCGATGTTCGGGTCACCGGGTTCTCACCAGACGGGCACCGCCTGGTCGTGGGGTCAGATCATGGGTATATCGCCACCTTCGACGTGGCATCGGGCCGCCTGCTCGCCGGTCCCGTCGTCGCCCAATCCGGCCCTGTCCTCACCGCATCGTTCGCCCCGGACGGCCGGACGATACTGACATCCGGCGCCGACGGCATTATCCGGCTATGGGAGTCGGCCCATCTGCGCCCCGTGGCCGAGCCCCTTCATGTGCTTCCCGACGAGGGGGTGTTCGCGGCATACACCCCCGATGGCAAGGAAGTTCTCGGCCTGGACCCCACGGGCCGCGTCACGGCCTGGCCCGCCACCGTGGCGGCCTGGCTGAGCCGCGCCTGCTCCATCGCCCGCCGGGATTTCACCCCCGAAGAACGCACGCTGTACTCGATCACACCCGTAAGCCCCAAGCCCTGCGCCTGACCCGCGCGAGGGGACCCGCCCTTCGGCGGGTCCCCCACCGCCCGGGCCGCGACCGGCACCGCGCGGGCGCTCACCCACCCCGAGCGTGCCCCAGCCTTCCGCACGATCTCGGGCTTGACCTGAGCGAGTTGGTTCATATCGGCGAACCTGTTACTGGCCTGCCCCGTGCTGCGCGCAGGCAGCGGCTAGCCGCTGGATGAACCAAACGGTCTCGCCGCCATAGGCGCGCATACTGTGCAGCTTGGTCGCGATCTCGACGTAGGCCAGACCACTAAGGCGCAAGTCCGGCCATTGCGAGCCGGTGAACTGAGCAGCGATCTTCGGGTAGTCCCTGGCGGCAACCTCGTGAGCGCCAAACACTGATGAGCAGGCGGCCAGGCCAGTGTCTGGCGACACAGCCGACCGGGCGCCGACAAGCACACCGGACAGGCCAGGGCGCGCTCGGGCGGACGCCGCGGCCCTCCGCTGCAGATCCCGCTTCACCTCCGCAAGGTTCTTGAACTCAGCACCCCCCGAGTTGCCCCATTGCACCTTCTGGCCGTTAAGGCCCGCCTCGTGGGCCTGCTTGAGGCCGACAAGATCGGTCGCTGCATCGACACTTGATCCGCCGCGCTGCACCTGGTGCTGCGCGAACGGCTTCCCATGGTTTCCCTGGCCGGACGTCCCGGCAACGGTGCCGCAGGCGGCGAGCGCCAGGCCTGTGGCGAGCGTCCCGATCACCAGCTTGGTTCGCGTAGTCATGGCTATGGTCCTTTTGCTTCCGGCGGCCGCCGGTCGGCCGCGCAGAGCCAGCAGAACCCGTCACGGTTGCGGTTCGGCTGCCATCTGGCTGCAACCGTGCGCAACCCAGCGTCACGGCGCTATGTGATGCAGAAAGGCCCAGCTCTCGATCCGGCCCGGCAGGTGCTCGGGTTGTCGTACCCGGTGTGGCCGTGGCCGCGAATCGTAAGAAGGCGGCCTACCCGGCCAGGAGCAGACGTCGCCAGGTGTCGGCGAGAAAGTGCTCGTAGCGCTCCGGGGTCCAGCCGCGCTGGTAGACGAGCAACTGGTAGAGCTCGGGGGCGTTGGTGGCCCATACAATGTCGGCGGCATCGCCTAGGTCCACTCGCAGCGCGGCGACCGCGGCGAGGTCGGTCACGAACAGGTGCATGTTCGCCGCCCGGCGCTCGGCGATTTCGCGCCACAGCGCGGCTAGTTCCGGCTCGGCCGGTGCGGCCTGCTGGAAGATGCCCAAGACCGGAGCGAGGCGGCCGGCGATCATCCGCATCGCTGCGGCGTAGATGGCGATCTTGGTCTCGGCATCGGGCGCGGCGCGGATCGCCCGGACATAGTCACGTTCCTCGGCGGGGACGGCCTGGCTGCTGCCGGAGATGGCGGTTTCGATGAGGAGCCGGGCCAGCTCGGGCTTGCGGCCGGCTGAGGCGTACACGGTGTCGAGTGCCACGCCTGCCTGCTCAGCGATCGCCGTCATCGGGGTCGCGGCGTAGCCGCGGTCACGGAACAGCCTCAGCGCGGCGCTCAGAATCGCCTCCCGGGTGCGAGCAGCCGCCTCGCGGCGCTTGCTCGGGTCGTATTTCCGTTTGACACGAGGTGGCATAGGAGACATGATAGCAATATTGATCCGAAACATTTTCGGATCAATATTGGAGGCCTGACAGATGCCATACGCATTCACCTACGAGGTGCCGATCACCACCGAGATCTACGCTCGCATCAAGGACGGCATCGGGCCAGAGCGCCCGCCCGGCCTGATCGCGCACCTCGCTTACCGCACCGAGACCGGGCTGCGGTATGTCGAGGTATGGCAGGCCAAGGACGACTGGGAGGCATTCGAGCACGACCGGATCCACCCCGTCGTCCACCCACTGCTGCAGGACATGCTCGGCTTCGTGCCCCCCGAGCCCCCGCGGACCGTGCTCGACCTCGTCGACGCGTGGACCACCGGGCACAGCATGACGGTGTAGCACCGGATCAGCGGGCGGGCCGGCGAAGGCCAGCACTCCGGTTTCAGGCGGCTGGTCTGCTGTCGCGTTCGCGGAGCAGTTGGCCGATGGTCGTGCGGTGCGGGAGGGTGCTGTCGTCGTGGACGGCCATGTCGGACGTGTTCATGATGACAGCCGCCTGTGCCTGGCGCGCGAACGCAGGTGCTACCGGTCTGGCCAGCAGTGACATCGCGCGGAGGGCGCCCAGTGGAATGTGGCTGGTCTTGGCTGGTGCGCCGGTCGCGGCGATCAGCCGACCGGCGATCTGGTTGAAGGTGAGGTTGTCTGGACCGGTGACCTCGAGGATGCGGTTGCGCAGCGAGTGATCGTGGACCGCCTGTTTGATCACGTTGGCCACGTCCTGGGCCGATACGAAGTTCACTGGATTGTTGCCCCCGCCGAACACGAGCGCCTTGCCACGGTCATGTAGCCGTGCGCCGATCAGGTCGACCCAGGTCTCAAGGAACGGGGTGGGCCGGATGATCGTCCAGGAGAGGCCACTGCCGATGACGGCTTGTTCAGCGGCGTACTTCATGCGGTGCAGGCTCATCGGATGAGTGGCCGCCGCGCCGTGCACGGATACGAGGACCAGCTGTTCGACCTGGTTACCGACGGCGGCGCGGATCAGGGTGATGTTGGCGTCGCGGTCGATGGTGGCTGGGCTGATTCCATGCCCTGAGGTGAAACCGTGGACGGCCGAGATGACGGTCGTGCAGCCTCCGGACGCTTCGGTGGCGGTTGTGGGATTGCGCACGTCACCGACGATGGCTTCGACGCCAGCCCCCCGGAGCGCGTCGGCACGGCCTGCGTCGCGGGTCAGCACCCGCACCGCTTCGCCGCTAGCCGTCAGTGCCCGGACCAGGAGTTTCCCGAGGGTACCGGTACCGCCGGCGACGAGTATCACGGCCTGGCGTGGTGCTGTGGTGCGGCCGGGGCGACGCGGGAGATCTGGGCGTCCACGCCGCCGCTGATGCCTTCCACTGGTTCCAGGTAGAACCGTGCCGATCTGGCCTTGCCAGCTTCCACGCCGAAGATGATGACGCCGCGCATCAGATGAGGGGCGCCGTCGCGGCGAGTACCTGACATTTCCCACTCGGCCCACACTGTGTCGCCGGCGCCCGCGGTGGCGAGGATGCGTGCGGAGAGGTCAGGTATGCCGGCGAACAGCTGAGCCCAGTTGCGCCGCACCTGCTCGGCGCCGCGGAATCCACGTGCGGGATGGGCCGGCGTTTCGTTCAGGTAGTCGTCAGCGAAACAGGCGGTGAGCGCGTCGAGGTCGTGGGCGTTCGTCGCAGCGGCGAGCCGCCGCACCAGCGACGTAGGGTCGGTTGATCCGTTCATGCCGGACCTCAAATCTATTCTAGTTGGCTAGATTCAATACGATAGCATAGAATTAATTTTGTGGATGCGGGCAAGAAGAGCCGGGCCTATGACGCCCGCAGACGTCAGGCACAGGCCCGCCGCAATCGCGACGCGATCCTCGACATAGCTCGCGCCGGTTTCCTGGCCCGTGGCTACGCAGCTACCACGATGGCGTCGATCGCCGGCGAAGCCGGGCTGTCGGTGGATACTGTGCACAAGGCGTTCGGCGGCAAGGCCGGCCTCGTACGGGCGATCTACCAGCGGAGCCTCGGCGGCGAAGGCCCGGTTGCAGCGCCCCGGCGCTCTGACGACATGCAAGCCGCCGAGCACGACCCGCACACCATCGTGCAGCGCTGGGGAATCCTCAGCACCGAGGTCGCCCCGCTGGTGGCACCTGTCCACCTGTTGATCCGCGACGCCGCAGCCACCGACCCCGAAATGGCTGCCCTGCTGCGCGACAGCGACCGCCAGCGCCGGGAACGCATGCGCGACAACGCGCGAACGCTAGCCGACCGCGGTCACCTCAAGCCCGGCATCACGCTGGAGGATGCCACCGATGTGATGTGGACGTACAGCGCCCCCGAACTCTACGAGCTCCTGGTCATTCGCTGCGGATGGAATCTGACCCGGTACGGACGTTTCCTCGCTGAATCGATAGCAGCCGCGCTGCTGCCGGAGGCGTGATGCATCGCCCTCGTCGTCGGGCTGGCGAGCCGTTCACGTTCGGTTCAAGTCGAAATATCCTGCAGCCACGCTTCGAGCACCAGGCACGCATCGGCCGTGTTCGTCGCCCGCCCTAGAAGTCGATCGTGTTCCCGGCCGACTTCGATCAACTCGATCAGCAACTCGCCCGAGGTCGCATCGCGAACTTCGACACGTACTACTGCCACTGCATGGCGCTCATCATCGGGTCCGGGAATCGCGGCATTCAAAGTGCATCCCCCCGTCAGCTGCTAGTCATGGCTGGGCGGTGCAAGGGCTGGATCAACTGGTCCATGAGTGGCGATGGTTCAAGGCCAAGCTCTTGGCGCAGGAGCGATCGGTACTCGCGGTAGGTGTGGACGGCCTCGGCCACGTTGCCCTGTGCAATCTGCACCTGCATAACAAGACGGCGCGCGCTTTCACGGAGCGGCTCGGCTTGTACCCCGGCCAACGCTGTGATGAGGGCATCACCGGGGTGACCTCGCTCCAGCAGTGCCGAAGCCGCACGTTCAAGTGCTTCCAGTCGCAGCAGACGGTAACGCTCTCGATCGGCCACTACCCATTCGTCATCCCAGTCAGGCAGAAGCTCGACACACTCGACCAAGAGCGGCAGCCGCGCTATTGCCTCTGGATCCGGCTGATGGATCAATCGCTTGGCCACCCTCGTCAAGTCAGCGACGTCAACCGCGATATCCGGGTACAAGCGAAGGCGATCATCACGGGACAGCACAAGATTCGCCCCGGCATGGCGGATCCGCCACAGCGCGGTGCGAAGGCTCTTGGCTGCGCTCTGCTCGGAGCCATCCTCCCAAAGAACGCCGGCCAACCGTGTCCGGGCCACCGGCCGCTCAGCCAAGGCAAGATAGGTCAGCACGCGCTCGGCACTGTGCGGAATCCTCAACTGGCGTCCACTGATGACCAGTTCAAACTCTCCCATCAGGGTCAAGCCCGCCGCCTCTGGGCCACCTCCCGCATCGCGCAACGTCCGCCCATACACCATGGTCCTCAAATCCGGTGCCCGGCGACGGGTGAGCGCATGTAGCGGCCCTGTCGGCAAACGTCGGCGATCCTGACCGATTTTGGCGATGGCAATGTGCTGTCGCGCTGTAAGGCAATGCTCATGGAACTGCCCCCGGATGACGTCCTGCCGCATCTTTGGCTCGTGCAATACGGGCTGCTGGCTCCCTCGCACACAACCGACCGGGTACCAATTACCATCCGGTGGCCACGTGACGGCGGGCTCCAACCACTTCGGTGATATCGCGGCTTCTGTTGCCCCTCCCCAGCAGGGGCCATGCTTATGTCGACGGGATGCAGAGGCTGTGGAGGACAGGCGGAGACTTAGTTCGCCGCACGGGCGGCGTACGCGGGAACGCTGGGCACCGGGTGAAAACGCCGGCGAAACGGTGCCGCGCGCTACGACCGTGCTCCACGTCGCCGGCCAGCCAGTCGTTGCCCTACGTGAACGTAAACGGGTTGACGTCCCGGTGGCTGAAGGCGGGCGGTGTGCATCCGCCGCTGATCTCGTAGACGATGCGGTAGCGCACGATCTGCCCGAAGTCGTGCCACGAACGCACCTTCGCCTCAAGCAAAGACGCGCCGGCATGCGCCTCGACGAGGACGACACCTGTGCCTCGCAGCACAGCCCCCGGGTCTCCCATCCGTGCTTGGCCGCGAGGCACGAGCACGCCGTTCGCCGTCTTCTCCAGGATCTCCACCCACACGTCGAGGAGGGTGCACGTCGTCGCGTCGACGCCGACCATCTCGTAGATGAGGTCGCCGTACTTCCGTCCGAGGAAGAACGGATTGTCGAACCAATGTGCGATGTACGGCGACGTCCACTGGATGACCGGCGGCGGCGGTGCCGGCGGCGGAGGCGCAACGGGCTGCGTGTAGACGTTGCCGACCGCCTCGGTGTTGAGCCCGCTCGTGTTCGTGATGTCCGCGACGAATTGCTTGCTCTGCGTGCCGACCCCGTGCGACGTAATCTTCACGATCACGGTGCCGCTCTGGTCGACGAACAGTGGCGCTGCCGGCGCGATTGCCCGCCCGAACAGGAACTGCGTCTTGTCGGCGTCCCGGCGCCTGGTGACGAGCACCTCTGCGGCCGTGACCACCTCGCTCGAAGGAACCATCGCGCCGGGAAAGAAGGTACGCGTTTCCGAGAACGCGCCCGGAATGGTGAACCAGCCCGAGTGGAGCGACGGTGACAGCTCGACCTGGTCAAGCGCCCCATCGACCTGAGCGACGCTGGTGAGGTCGAAGGCCGGCAGAGGGCCTCCAGCGGCCGCTCCACTCGCAGGGGCAGCAACACCCGCCGCCCCCGTGCTTGCGAGATCGCGGACCGCCTCTCTCAGCGCATGGCTGAAGTCGAGAAACGTCGCCCAGGGATGCAGGCGCAACGTCAGAACGTCCCACCACAACCTGGTCGTGAGCTCCCGCCCAATCCCCGTGAGCCCGGCGGCAGTACTCCCGTCACACGTGAGGACCGCACAGCGGTTTCCGATTCCCGAGTTGGAGTGGACGCTGAAGTGGTCGAGCGGAAACTTGTTGAGCTGCGAATACTTCGCGACGGAGGGATTCGCCAGATCGCGGATGACCGTTCCGTCGTTGTTGCGCGCGAACCAGTTGGGCGGCGAACCCGGGAACGCGAGCTTGCCCATGACGTCGGCGAACGACTCGTTGAGCGCTCCGGATTCCCCGACGTAATTGAGCGCGGCAGTGCTTTGCACAACGCCGTGAGTGAACTCGTGCCCAATCACCTCGCTCGTCGTGAAGTTCCGGTCGAAGCGCGCACGATTGTCCCGTGACGACCAGTGCGCATTACTCCCGTCGGGGTAGTCGACGATCGCGATGTCATCGGATCCGCGGCTGTCCCAGCTGCGCCAGCCGAACAGGCCAACCAGAAATCCTTCGAAGAGGCCGAGGCTCGAATCGGCGCCGACCGAGTCGGCGTCAGGCGAGCCTCCAGACGTCACGACGATACCGTCGCGCACGTCGAGCACTTCTCCTGACGTCATCTGGTTCGCGTCGTATGTCAGACGCGCGTTCTCCTCGGCGGTGATCCGATAGACGACGCGTCCGGACTCCGCCGAGACGAAGTAGTGCCATTTCGGCGTGACGATCCACCAGGCGAGGTGATTGATCGCGCCTCCACCGGGTGCGAGTACAGCGGGGAAGAGGACAAGTCCCTTCGGCGTCATCTCGTTCGGGTGCACGGCCGGCTGGTCGTCTCCGGCCACGTAGCCGGCGCTCAGAACCGACATCGCCTGCGCCTCGGAGACCTTCACGTCGAGCGAGACCTGCGGATCACGCAAATACGTGCCTGTCACAGAACGAATCGCGAGCGTCGGCGCCAGATGAACGCGGAGCTGACAGCCGTAGACCGGCACGGGGCCGAACATCTGTTGAAAGACGACGTGCTTCGTGCGTGGGACCCCGGTCGAAACGCTGGTCGTGACCGCGGTGAGCTGGCGCAGAGAATCGCCCGTGCCGAACAGCGTCGGGTAACGGTCGAAGAGCGCGCGGGCCGTTCGCTGAGGATCACCGCTGCCCGCCTCCGGAAGCAGCAGCCCGGTTTGTCCCCACGTGACGAAATCGGGCACGCCCGTCTCCTGTCGAACGTGATAGCGCGGAATCGGTGCGAGTCTCGTGCCGTCTCCGACGACAATGGTGTCGACAACGGCCGTGCCATCGCTGCTTACGACGACGTCGAACGGATTCTCAACGCCGCCGCCGCTGCTGAACATCCACGTTGGCTGCCACGAATCGGCGTCGACCGACCCGTAAACCAGCGAGGGCGAATACCACATCTTCCGCCCGCGCTGCAGGAGCCACGTTGCATCGACGTCCTCAAGGCCCCACTGCTTGCGCAACGTCGCCTCGGCGACACTCGCATCTTCCCACTCCGCCGGCGACGGCGTCTCGCGCGGGAGCGCGACCACGACGGATTCGATCACGCCGGGATCACCGCTCAGTGTCAGGCTGACACCACCTCGGTAGACCGGAACATCGTGGAAGAACAACTCGAATCGTTCGGTTCCATCGCGAACCTCGTCCGTTTCACAACGTTTCAGTTCGAGGTCGTGTTCTGCTCCTACGCATGCAAGAACGGCTCGTGCGAATTCCCACCGGGCCTCGACCGTTTCTTCGACCTCGAAGTACCCGTGCAGCTGCAGTGAATGGCCTTGCTCTCCGCTGACGACGATGGGGCTGATCGACCGACATGCAAGGCGCAGGAGACAGTCGATCATCTCGCCCGGCAGCGTGCAGTGGTCGGTAGCGATCCTGCTCAGATCGACCGTTTCGCTCCCGGGCTTCATAGCTCCTCCGACCGAGGCTGAAGTGGCGTTGCGTTGGTCGCCGGGCGACACTTCCCGGCTGGGTCTTCACCCTGTGGGCTAGCCGTTACCGTTCTCCGGCCACACGATCCGCCGAGTCGCCGTGTCCACAACCGCACTCTTGCTACTCATGCCGCGGCCCAGAAGGTCCTCGTCGACATTGAGAACGTCTAGCCGATCGGGATCGATCTCTTGGCTCGGGAAGGAGCGGTAAAGGTTTCGGAGCTCGTTCCGATCTGGCGGCTCTCCCTGCCCTTCGACGCTGAAGTGCGTATGCGTGGCAAGAATCTCACCTGATGAGTTGTCGAAGAAGATGAATCGGTGCTGCTCCATCTGCTTGCTCCTATTTCCGTCAGTCGAGTGCCA
>Ga0070716_100001154_pt1 | contig 11646 bp, 14 predicted proteins | sample LARL112metaG_FD_71395 | JGI IMG/M metagenome (GOLD analysis project Ga0070716, IMG submission 71395) | Corn, switchgrass and miscanthus rhizosphere microbial communities from Kellogg Biological Station, Michigan, USA - LAR L11-2 metaG | ecosystem: Host-associated > Plants > Roots > Rhizosphere... | reverse complement strand
AGGCAGCTGGGCATCCGCTGTGTTTCAAGGTCCTTGGCCAGTGTGTGCGCATCGATTGCGCGGACCCCGCACTGAGGGCCGTGCTGGCCACGAACTACGCGGCGATGGCCGAATTGAAAGAAGATGTCCAGTTTGACCTCCACTACCACGTCGGGCGCAGCGAGCAGTCCCCGGGTTTCGTTCTGAGCCGTCCGGGCGAGAGCGCCCAGATCGCCGACGATGCCGGCGATCTCCTGTTCCTCCTGGAAAGGGACCTCGTCGTCGCGTTGCAGAGAAAGCGTCCGGATCTCCTTTTCCTGCACTCTGCGGCCTTGGAGTGGAGGGGGAAGGCTTGCCTCCTGGCCGGCGAGTCGGGTGCGGGAAAGTCAACCACAGCCTGGGCGCTGCTACATCACGATTTCCGCTATCTCAGCGACGAATTGAGTCCGATCGACGTCGACACCCTGCAGGTTCAAGCCTATCCCCACGCGCTGTGCCTCAAGAAACCCCCTGCGACGCCCTACGCGCTCCCCGGGAGTGTGCTCCACCTGCGGAGGACGATTCATGTGCCCACGGGCACCATGCCGGGGACCGTCGTGCGGGAGGCGCGCGCGCTGGCGGCGCTGTTCCTCCTGAAGTATTCCCCCGAGCTCCGCTCTCCGACCTTGCGCGCGATGGATGCTGCAGAAGCCAGCGTCCACCTGTACGTGAACGCGCTCAACGCTCTGGCGCATTCCAATCGCGGGCTGGACGCAGTCGTGCGCATTGCCGAGGGCCTGCCGTGTTTCGCGGTTGCTGCCGCCGATTTGCCGTCGACGTGTGCTTTGGTTCGCTCGGCAATGGAACAGATCGGCTGCGCTTCCGGATCGACCCTCAGACGAGAGCCAGCGCATTCCGCAGAATCCAGGGCGCGGGTGCGGCGCCCCCCTCGAGCGCCGCGCCCGCGCCGTTCTCGACGAGGCGATAGCGCGGCACGCTAGGGCTTGTCGGCGAGTGCCTACTTTTGGCCGAATCCTCTTGTTGCCGAGGGCGCAGGGCGGTTTCCCGCCTGCCCGTGACCGGCGAAGCCCTGCGCCGGCGGCATACGACCGGCGATCGCAGGCGCGATGGGCTGCGGCGCCGGGTTCTGCATGTGAGGAACGTTGCCGGCACCCGTGTGCGCCTGCGGGGCCGCGGCGACGGGCGGGCGGCTCACGGGAAATTCGGGGCGCGTTTCGCTACGAGCGACGGCGGGGTTGGGAGAGAAATTGCTGCGCCCGTCGCGGCGTCCGGCGCGCCCGTCCTCCAGCCTGCGCGGATTCGGGCGCAGGTGCGCATCGTGCACTTCGGGCCGGTTGAGCGAGCTGTTGCGGCTTGCCGGAACGACCGGATCCTGCCACCGGAAATCGTGCCGCTGGCCGACCTGCGTGCTGCCGCCGAAGCGCTGCTGCAGCGACGCGATGTGATACGGCACGCCCCGGCGATGCCCGGGATCGTGCTGCCAGATGACCGGCTGCCCGGTTCTCACGAGCCCCGGCCGGTTGACGACACCCGAGCGATTCACGAAGACGTTGGTGACATTCACGACGGTGACGTGGCGCGCCCGCCAGTCGCAGGAGCTGAAGAAAAATCCCGCGCCCACGATGATGCCGGGACCCCAGGCGAATCCCGCCGCGTAACCCGGATACGCGTAGTAGCCGGGCCAGGGTGCCCAATACACGGGCGGATACGCCGGCCACCACCACGGTCCGTACGCCACGCGCGGATCGTAGTACGGCACGTAGACGACTTGCGGCGCGGCCGGCTCGATGGCGATGCCGTCGCCCTGCTGGACCACGTACGCCTGATCAGTCGATCTCAGATTGCCCGCGTCATACGCCTTCTGCCGCAGGCTCTGAACCGTTTCCATCACCTGCGGCTCCTGCGCGATGAAAACATCGCCGAGCCGTGAGGTCCATTCGAGCTGCTGGTCCATCATCGCAAGCACCTCCGGGAACGCCGCGAGCGACTTGACGCTCGCGTCCCAATCCCTTTGCTCGACCGCGTTGACCGCCTCCTCTCCCTTCAGGCCGGGATTCGCCCTGGACCAGCGCGCCGCCTCCACCACCTCGAGCGGGTAAGTGGAGGCCATGAGGATCTGCGACAGTAGCGAATCGGGGTAGAGTGCGATCGGAGCGAGCATCTGATCGAGCTCCTGCTGCGTGGCCGCGGCCTTGCGCGGCGCGGGCGGGGTCTGCGCAAAGACGACCGAGGCCGAAACGAGCAGAACGAGCAGCGGCCGAATTGCATGTTCGAAGAACGCTTTCATCGGCACCTCCTATCGCAAGCGAAAGCAGGCGTGTGGTTCCTCTCGACGGGTCAGTATACGTCTCATGCTTACAGAAACGCACGGGCGGCGCCGGCGGTTAGCAAACTCGATGATTTTGATTGTAAGAATTTATTTCTGCGCCTTGAGGCCGAGGAGCCTCCCTTGGCGCTCTGGCTGCCAGCGTACATACGGCGAAAACTCTTTGCTGTAGCCTGGCGAGGGTTCTGAAGGATGCTGGCCAAGGCATAGCGGTCATTTTCAATCGCGCTCGCTTGCAGCGCTTACAACCGGAGAAATCGAACATGAACAAAGATCAAATGAAAGGCGTGGCGAGGGACGTTACCGGCAAAGTCCAGGAGCAAGCCGGCAAGCTGGTCGGAAGCAAGGAACAACAGATCAAGGGGCTTTCGAAACAGATTTCCGGCAAGGTACAAAAGAGCATCGGCGACGCCAAGCAGTCTGTCGAGGATTTCAACAAGATCTAGCCCGGGGCGCGTCGCCGATCGGCGACGCGATCGAGACCCGCCGAGTTTGCTCAAAGGAGAGAAAAACGATGAAATCGAACCAGAGTGTCGCCGCAGCATTGGCGGCGGCCGTGCTGATTGCCGGCCTATGCGGATGCAAGAAAGAGGAAGGCCCGATGGAGCGCGCCGGAAAACAAGTCGACAAGGCCGTCGAAAAAACCGGACAACAGATCGAAAAAGCCGGCAAAAAGATCCAGGACACCGCGAAAGGCGACAAGAAATAGGCCCCGCGATCGGGGCCCTGCCGGAGCTGAGCGGGCTCCGCAATCCCTCGCCGGCCGTCACGGCGCCGGCCGAAACGTGATATCGCCGTACTGCGCGCGGGCTTTCGCGCGCGTGTTGCCGGCGTCGGTCATCACCCCCACCGCGACGATATCCCAGGGATCCTCGCCGAAGGCGAGCCGGTAGTCCTCGAGCACGTTGCGCCGGAACTCGCGCCACTCTCCGACGCCGCCGCCGACGACGATCGTCTGGATCTTGTCGGTTTGGTCGTTCGGGGTGATGGTGCCGACCGGGGCGTCGCTCGACCACGAGTACATGATGATGGCGTACGGCATCTTCTCGCCGGTCAGCGCCTTGTAGAGCCTCAGCGTAAAGCGCTCGCCGATGCCGAGCCGTGTGACGTCGCCGTGAAAGGCGACGATCACGCGCGCCGGCGAGTCGTCGCGCGCGGGGACCCGAGGGTCGAGGTCGGCCGGCGTCTGCAGGACGCGCCAGCGCCACTCGATCACCGGATGGCGCGCCGGATCGATGCGGATGCGCTGGTAGAACCCCGAGGCCGAGCCGTCCGCGCGCCCCTCGAGCACCACGCCCGGCTCGCTCTCGACTAGGGCGTACTCGCTTTTCGTAGCGAAGGGCGAAACGATGAAGCGGCCCCAGTCCCCGGGCGGCGCCTCGCCGGCGCGGCCGGCGGAGAACCGCGCCGCTTCGACCCGCGCGCCGCTCTCGATCTTGAGCTCGGCAACGATGGTCGTCGAGGCAAGCAGTTCCTCGACCGGGACGGCGGCGCAGCCCGCCAGCGCCGCGCCGCATGCGAGCGCCGCCGCAAGCGAAGGGTTCATGTGCCCAGTAAATCACCCGGACCTCGACTTGACAATGCCCTGACAAAGCAAGACGCGGCGACAAGAAGGCCGACTCGGAGTAGGCTTATCGGAGCATTTCAGCGCCGACGATGGAAACTCCCGTGCGTCTCTGGTCACAGCACCTCGCGAATTTCGCGCGCGCCGCGTTCTGGCTGCTGCTCGCGGTCATCGTCCTGCTTCAGCTCACCGGCTCGCGGAGCGTCGACCGGCAGCGCGCCGCTGCGCTCGGCGAGTTCGAGCGCGAGCGCAGTTCCCGGGTGATCGCGATGATCCACCGCCAGGAAGGCGCGAGCCTGCTGGGCGTCCCCGTGGCGGGCAGCATCAGCATCGACGATTCCGAGGCCGTGCTGCGCGCTATCCGCTTGACGCCCCCGGAGCAGCCGATAGACGTCATCCTGCACACGCCGGGCGGACTGGTGCTTGCCGCCGAGCAGATCGCCAAGGCCCTGGTCGAGCGAAAGGGGAAGGTCACCGTGTTCGTGCCGCACTACGCGATGAGCGGCGGCACCCTGATCGCGCTCGCCGCGGACGAGATCGTGATGGACGCCAACGCGGTGCTCGGACCGGTCGACCCGCAGATCGGCGACATGCCCGCGGCCTCCATCGTCAAGGTAGTGGGGATCAAGGGGCCGCGAAACGTTTCGGACGAGATGCTCGTCCTCGCCGACATCGCGCAGAAAGCGCGCGTGCAGGTGGCGAACTTCGTCGTCCAGGTCCTGCTGAAGCACATGCCCGAGAAGCAGGCGCTGCAGGTCGCCACCGTACTTTCCGAAGGCCGCTGGACGCACGATTTCCCGATCACCGTGGAGGCCGCTCGGTTGCTCGGGCTCAAGGTCTCGACCGAGATGCCGCGCACCGTGTACGACGTGATGGATCTCTATCCGCAGGGCGGCGGCATCAAGCCCTCGGTCTGGTACGTGCCGATGCGCCGGGCTCCGGCGCAAGGCGGCTCGACGGCGCAGCCGTCACCGGACACCCGTCCCGAAGGAGGCAGCGCGGCCCGCTAGGACCGCTGCCCCGCCTCACTGCGCCGGCTTGAAGCTGATATCGCCGTACTGCGCGCGGGTCTTTGCGCGCGTGTCGTCGGCGTCGGTCATCACCCCGACCGCGACGATGTCCGAGGGTTCCTCGCCGAAGGCCTGTCGGTAGTCTTCGAGCACGTTGCGCCGGAATTCACTCCATTCGCCCGCGCGGCTGTCGCCACTTTCCACGACGATCATCTGGATCTTCTCGGTGTAGACGCTGGAGGCGATGCTGCCGACCGGCGCGTCGCTCGCCCAGACGTACATGAGCATCGCGTACGGCAGCATCTCGCCGGTGAGCGCCTTGTAGAGCCTCAGCGTGTTGCGCTCGCCGATGTCGAGCCGCTTCGCATCGCCGTGGAAGCAGATGACCAGGCGCGCCGGCGAGTCGTCGCGCGAGGGAACGCGGGGATCGGCGCCGGCGAGCGGCTCGAGAACCCGCCAGCGCCACTCGACCACGGGATGGCGCCTCGGATCGATGTGGACGCGCCGGAAGAACCCAGAGGCCGACCCGTCCGCGCGCGCCTCGAGCACCGCGTGCGGGTTGCCCTCGACGAGGCGATACTCGGTGCGCGAATCGAAGGGCGAAACGACGAACGGGCTCCAGCCGCCGGGCGGCGCCTCGCCGGGGCGGCCTGCGGAGAACCGCGCCGCTTCGACCAGCGCGCCGCTCTCGCGCGGGAGCTCGGCGACGATCGCGGTCGAGGCGAGCAGGTCGTCGACCGGGGCGCTGGCGCAGGCGCAGAGCGCCGCGCCGCAAGCGAGCGCCGCCGCATTGCGGAGAAGTTTTTCCAGGAGAGCCATTTTTTCCGCTTAGGAGGAAGTGTACTATCGGGATGGGGAAACTGGGAGTCGTGGAAGACTGACAGAAAACAGGAGAGTTCCATGAGCGCCAACAGCGGTCCCGGCTGGAAGAAGTATCCGAAGCACCGCATCATCACCAAGCCCGCGGGCGTGCGCGTGCAAATCAAGTTCAAGGACGAGCTCATCGCCGACACGCGGGACGCGATCCGCCTCGAGGAAACCCATGTCGGCCATGTGGTGGCGCCCGTCGTCTATTACATCCCGCGCAAGGACGTGAAGATGGAGCGGCTCGTGCGCACGAGCCACCAGACCTCCTGTCCGTTCAAGGGCGAGGCGTCGTACTACTCGCTGAAGGACGGTCCGGAGAACGCCGTCTGGACCTACGAGCAGCCGTACGACGAGATGCTCGCGATCAAGGAGCTGCTCGCCTTCTATCCGGACAAGGTCGATACGATCGTTGCCGGGACGAAGTAAAATCCCGCCCATGGCAGTCAGACTCAAACGGCGCGTTGCGATGCTCACTCTCGCGCTGTTCGCCTTCGCCCAGGCGGGCGTGGTGTTCTCGAGCTGCTCGATGGATCGCGGCGCGATGAGTCCGGCCATGGCGGCCGACAACGACGCGTCGGGTGCCGATCGCGAAACACCCATGACGGCAGCGTCGCCGCAAAACGCCAATCTCTGCGCCCTGCACTGCACCTGGGATCTCCAGATCGCGGGCGTTGCCGTCGCGCTGCTCAGGTCCCCGGCTGATGTGGCGATTCTTACCGTCGCCTTGCCGCACGCGGCGCCCGCGCCTCGAACCGGACTTGGCGCGCCGCCCTCGGGCGCGCCACCGCACCGCATCCTCCTGCACTCCTTCCTGATCTGAGCTTCCCGGCCGCCGTTCAGGCGGCTTCGTGTTTGTTTTCGAGGTGTGGCCGCCGGCCACCCGATGAATACATTCGGAGAATGGGATGCAGGTATTTCGAAAGATTTTTTGTGGTACCGCGTTGCTCGGTTGGCTAGTCGGGCTCGCGCACGGAGCGGGCGATCCAGCGCGCGGATCGCGGGTATTCGGGCAATGCGCGGCCTGCCACTCGGTGGCGCCCGGGGAGCACATGACGGGCCCTAGCCTCGCCAAGGTCTGGAACCAAAAGGCGGCGAGTGCCGAAGGGTTTTCGCGATATTCGGAAGCGCTGAAGCGCGCCGATGCCGTGTGGAACGAGGCGACGCTCGATGCGTGGCTCGTCAACCCGGAAAAGCTCCTCCCCGGCACGAGCATGACGTTTCCGGGGCTCAAGGAAGCCAAGGACCGGCAGGACGTGATCGCGTACCTGAGGGCGGTTTCCGAAGGCAGGAATCCTCAGACACAGCAGAGCGGGCGCGCAATGACGGGAATGCGCCGCGCAAAGCTCGATCTGCGCAAGGCGCCCGCCGAAGGGCGAGTGACCGCCATCACCCAGTGCGGCGACACCTACACGCTAGTCACCGCGGACGGCAAGACCCAGAAGATCTGGGAATTCAACCTGCGGTTCAAGACCGACTCGAGCAAGCTCGGGCCGCTTCCGGGAAAAGCCGTCGCAGTCGGCGCCGGCATGCAAGGCGACCGCGCCTCTGTCGTGTTCGCGTCGCCGAAGGAGATCAGTGAGTTCATCAAGCAGTCTTGCCCGTGACCTGGCAGCGGTCGCGCATCATTGATAACGAGGAGAAACGATGAGAGCGATGCATTGGATTTTTATCGGCCTGGCGTCTGCGGTCGCGACGCAGGCTGCGGCGCAAGTCACGCTCATGCACGTTCACGGGCTGGCTTACAGCCCGGACGGCAAGCGGCTGATGATCCCGAGCCATCACGGTCTTGCGGTATACGAGAACGGCAAATGGTCCAAGGCGCCCGGACCCGAGCACGACTACATGGGCTTGTCGGCGACCGGAAAAAACCTCTACAGCAGCGGCCATCCGGCGCCCGGCTCGGGGCTCGTCAATCCCTTCGGGCTGCTGCGCAGCCGCGACGGCGGCAAAACCTGGGAAAAGCTCGGTCTCGAAGGCGAGAGCGATTTCCACCTGCTCGCCACGAGCTGGAGCACGAACGCGGTATACGTATGGAACCCGGCGCCCAGCTCGCGCATGAAGCGGACCGGACTGCACTACACGCTGAACGACGGCTTGGTGTGGAAACCGGCCGGTGCCTCAGGGCTCGAAGGCGATCCTCGTGCGCTCGCGGTCCATCCCGGCGATGCCGCTATCGCCGCCGCGGCGACCTCGAGCGGCGTGTTTCTCTCGCGCGATTCGGGCGAGCGGTTCGTCCGGCTTGCAGGCGGCGCCGAAGGTCTGTCCGTGCACTTCGATCTCGACGGCAAGAGTCTCTGGTACGGAACGTTCGACGGCCGGGCGCGGCTTTCGCGCGCTCCGCTCGACGGCGGGACGGGCGCCCCGGTCGATTTACCGCCGCTCGAGCGAGATGCTGTCGCCTTTATCGCGCAGAATCCGGCCGCGCGATCCGAATACGCGATCGCGACCTTCGCGCGAAGCGTCTATCTGTCCAAGGACGGCGCGCGCACCTGGAAGAAGATTGCCGAGCGCGGCAGGACCGAATGACGAGGTCTGAAGAACGCGGAGTGATGACTCCCTACGCGGTGGTCATCACCACCGGCGCATGGTCGCTCGTTCCGACGTCGGCGAGAACGGCGCAGCTCGCCGCGCGCTCGGCGATCGCCGGTGAGGCGAGGATGTAATCCAGGCGCCAGCCGATGTTGCGTTGGCGCAGGTTGCGCCACGGCGCCCACCAGGTGAAGAGGTTCGCATTGTCCGGGTCGAGCGCTCGGCCGACGTCCACGAGGTGCTGGGCGAGGAGCTTGTCGAGCAGCTCGCGCTCCTCCTCCCGCTGCCCGATGATACCGGGCTTGCGCTCGCTCGGATGCACGTCCATGTCGGTGCGGGTGATGTTCATGTCGCCGCAGAGAACGAGCTCGCGCCCGTCGCGGTACAGCTCTTTCGCCCACGCCGCGAGCTTGATCATGAACCCGAGCTTCGCCTCGTAGTCCTTGCCGCCGTTGGGCACGTACACCGAAGCGAGGATGAGGCGGCCGATTTCGGCCTGCACGATCCGCGACTCCATGTCGAATTCGGGGTGGCTGAACGCGGGATCCGTGTCGAACAGGGCCTTACGGATGTGAAGCGACACGCCGGAGTAGGCGCGAAAGCCGTGCCAGTATGCGTGGTAGTCCTCGAGCTTCACTTGCTCGGGAATCTGCGCGGCCTCCGCCTTCAGTTCCTGAATACAGACGACGTCCGGCCGGTCGCGCTCCAGCCACTCGCGAAGCTGCGCCTGGCGCGCGCGGATGCCGTTGACGTTCCAGGTGGCGATTTTCATTCTCGATGCGTGCCAAAGAGATACCTCGGTATCTTACTTTACGACGCGCAATTTATGCGACGCGGCCGCGCGATCGAGGAGGAGCTTCTTCTCGCGCGCGTTGCGCGTGAGGGAGGCCGCGCGCTCGAACTCCGCGCGCGCCTCGTCGAGGCGGCCGAGCTTCACGAGGAGGTCGCCGCGCACGGCGGGCAGGAGATGGTAGTGCTTGAGGGCCGGCTCGGAGGCGAGCGCATCGACGAGGGCCAGCCCTTCGGCCGGGCCGAAGGCCATGGCGACCGCGACCGCGCGATTCAGCTCCACGACGGGCGACGGCGCGATCTGCGCGAGCGCGTCGTAGAGCGCCGCGATGCGCGTCCAGTCGGTCTCTTGCGCGGTGCGCGAGCGCGCGTGGCAGGCGGCGATCGCGGCCTGGAGCGCGTAGGGCCCCAGCCTGCCGCCGAGCTGCTCGGTGCGCGCCAGCGCCGCGAGACCGCGACGCATGAGCAGGTGATCCCAGCGCGAGCGGTCCTGATCGAGGAGCAGGATCGGCTCTCCCGAGGGGCCGACCCGGGCGAGCGCACGCGATGCCTGGATCTCCATGAGCGCGACCAAGCCATGGACCTCGGGCTCTTTCGGGACGAGCTCCGCGAGGATTCGGCCCAGACGCAGCGCCTCCGCGCACAGCGCGGGCCGCATCCAGTCCTCGCCCGCGGTCGCCGAGTAGCCTTCGTTGAAGACGAGGTAGACGACCTCGAGCACCGACGCGAGGCGCGCGGCGAGCTCGTCCTTGCGCGGAACTTCGAAGGGAACGCGCGTCTCGCCGAGCGTGCGCTTCGCGCGCACGATGCGCTGGGCGATGGTCGGCTCCGGGACGAGGAAGGCGCGCGCGATCTCGTCGGTCGTCAGGCCGCAGAGCAGACGCAGCGTGAGCGCGGCGCGCGCCTCGGTCGAGAGCACCGGGTGGCAGGCGACGAACACGAGGCGCAGCAGGTTGTCGCCGATGTCGTCGTCCATGCGCTCGATCAGGGCGGCTTCGCGATCGGCCGCCGCGATCTCATGCTCGAGCTCCATCTCGCCGGCGAGCTCCTCGTGCTTGCGCTCGAGGAGCTTGTCGCGCCGGAAGTGATCGAGCGCGCGATTCTTGGCGGTGGCCATGAGCCAGGCGCCCGGGTTGTCCGGAGCGCCCGTCCCGGGCCAGGTCTCGAGCGCGGCGAGGAGCGCTTCCTGCGCGAGCTCCTCGGCGAGGCCGACGTCGCGCACCATCCGCGCCAGGCCGGCGATGACCTTGGCCGACTCGATCCTCCAGACCGCTTCGATCGCGCTATGTGTGGCGGATGCCGTCACTGCGACCCATCACTCCATCGTGAATCCGTCGGCGCTGAGCCGGAGCGCGACGCGACTACTTTTTCTTCGCGGACAACTGCGCGCGCAGGCGCTCCTCCTGCTCCCTGAGTTCGGGAGTGAATTCGGCGCCGAAGTCCTCGGCCTCGAACACCTGGCGAATCTCGATCTCGGACTCCCCGCTGAAGGGATTGGGGCAGCGCTTGACCCATTCGATCGCCTCTTCCTTGGACTTCACCTGCCACAGCCAGAAACCGGCGATCAACTCTTTCGTTTCGGCGAAGGGCCCGTCAATCACGGTCCGCTTGCTGCCTTTGAACCTGACGCGCGCGCCCTTCGAGCTCGCCTGGAGCCCCTCGCCCGCGAGCATCACGCCGGCTTTCACCAGCTCTTCGTTGAACTTCCCCATTGCGGCGAGAATCTGCTCGTCGGGCAGAACTCCCGCCTCTGAGTCCTTGGTTGCTTTGACCATCACCATGAATCGCATAGAAAACTTCTCCATTGGGTCAGGAGCCGGGCCTCCGGACGGTCCCGGCCGGATGCAAACCCTCGCTCTACCTGTACGACGAACGAGGCCGCGCGAAATCGACAGGGCCGGCGATTCATCGTGGCGGCCCCCCGGATTCGGGTAGGCTCAGGCGTCGACCATCACCTTGAACCCGCCCCAGAACATGCGCTTGCCGTCGAAAGGCATCGTCTTCGGGTCCATCATCTTCGCCAGGCGCTTGTCCTTCATCACCTTGGCCATGACGCGATCGCGATGCGCGCGCGACTTGTACACCACGTACGCGAACACCACCGTCTCGCCGGGTTTGAGCTTGACGCTCTGCGGAAACGACGTGCGCTTGCCCGGCTTGACGTCGTCGGCCGCGCACTCGTAGTATTCGAGGGCGCCGTGCTCGCGCCAGATTTTTCCGGACAGCCGCGCCAGGCTGCGATAGGCGGCCAGCTTTCTCTTCGGTACCGGTACCACTACTGCATCGACGTAGTTCATTGGATCCTCCTTGGGTGGTTGTCAGGCTGCGGCCGGAGAAGCTGCTCTGGCCGCTTTGGGAAAGGGCGGGAATGCGAGGGCGATCGCCACGGCGCCCAGGCCGATCGCGCCCGAATAGATGTACATCCACGTGTATTGGCCGAAGGTGTCGAAGATCCAGCCGCCGATGGCAGGCCCGAGCGCCATCCCGAGGCTAGACACCATGGCGGCGGCGCCGAACACTGCGCCGAGGATGCGCTGGCCGAAGTACTCGCGCGCGAGGACCGCGTAGAGCGGCATCACGCC
>Ga0070716_100001152_pt1 | contig 11656 bp, 7 predicted proteins | sample LARL112metaG_FD_71395 | JGI IMG/M metagenome (GOLD analysis project Ga0070716, IMG submission 71395) | Corn, switchgrass and miscanthus rhizosphere microbial communities from Kellogg Biological Station, Michigan, USA - LAR L11-2 metaG | ecosystem: Host-associated > Plants > Roots > Rhizosphere ... | reverse complement strand
TCGCTGGCGACGGTCCACAAGCACATCACCAATCTTGAGAAAAAAGGTTTGCTCAATCGAGACTACAATCGCAGCCGCTCGATTGATCTGCTCCCTCCCAAAGGCCGCCTGAAGCAAGCCATGTCGGTGAACACTGGCATGGTGCTGCCGCTGTTAGGAAGAATTGCGGCCGGCCAGCCGATTGAAGCCATTGAGCGTCCGGAAACTATTTCTCTCGCGGACTTTGTGCGTTCCAAGGAAGTTTTTGTGCTTGAGGTGCGCGGCGACTCGATGCAGGACGAAGCCATCCTCGATGGCGATTACGTGCTGGTCGAGAAAACGAAAATCGCCCACAATGGCGATATCGTAGTCGCGCTGGTGGAAGGTTCCGACGCGACCCTCAAGCGTTTTTATCGCGAAGGCGAAAAGGTGCGCCTGCAGCCGTCAAACGCGAAAATGAAGCCGATCATGTTCCACGCCAGGGATGTTGATATTCAGGGAAGGGTCATCGGGGTACTGAGGAAGTACTGAAAAAACTCGTTCCGTTTCGCCTAGGCCCCTCTTGCCTAGAACCAGTCGCTTCGGTAAGCGATCCACCAACTCAATATGCCAATGGGGATGGTTGCCGCCAGCGCCCACCACACCGGCAGGACAACGTCAGCGATAATTCCCAAGACAGCAAAAAGTATCCAGAAGATTTTGCGTTCCACGATGTTATAGGCACTCCGTTAGTCAGCTGAGGGTGACGAAACTTCCGCAAGGAATAAATGGCCGGTCCGCGATCTGGCCGTCGAACTTCTCTCCCCAACGTCCCGGAAGGGCCGTTCCGCAATCTGGACAGCAACCGTTCGGGGTCAGGCGGTATTCCTCAATAAAGTATCCGTAACGCCGGATGAGAGTGTGCCCACAGCTCTGGCAGCGAGTGTCTTCGAGATCGGCGACCTTGCCGGGTAGATTCCCCGCGTAAATGTAGCGAAGCCCAGCTGTCTTCCCGATTTCGGCTGCGCGCATCAGGTCTTCGGGACGAGTGTTATCCGGGTCAGCCATTTTGTAATCTTTGTGGAAGGCAGTCACGTGCCAGGGAATGTCTGGCGAGACACCAACCAGGAATTCGGCAAGCCTGCGAAGCTCGTCGTCTGAGTTATTGAATCCGGGAATGAGTAAGGTGACGATCTCGACCCAGATGTCCATCTGATGAAGGCGGCGTATGGTGTCAAGGATTGGGGCGATGCGGCCGCCCAGCTGGCGATAGTGCCGGTCATCGAAACTCTTCAGGTCTACTTTGTAGAAATCGATCCACGGCCGTAAATACTCGAGCACCTGCGGAGTGCCGTTTCCATTGGATACGAACGCAGTCTTAAGCCCGGCGGCTTTGGCTTGCTTGAAAATTGCGACCGCCCACTCGGCGGTGATCAACGGCTCGTTGTAGGTGCTGACCAGAACTTTTGCGCCCTGGCGTTGTGCGTCGCGCACCAGCAACTCGGGAGAAGCCTCTAACGGCGGAGAAACGGCGTTCGGATCACGCAAAGCCTGCGACGTCACCCAGTTCTGGCAATACGAGCAATGCAGGTCACATCCCAACATTCCGAAGCTGTAGGCAAGCGCGCCGGGGAAGGCATGAAAAAATGGTTTCTTCTCGATGGGATCGCATTGCACTCCACCGACATAGCCCCATGGCACATAGAGCTTCCCACCCTGGTTGTAGCGGACTTTGCAGACCCCGGCTTGTCCTTCAGCAATGGGACAGCAATGTCCGCAGGCGAAGCAGCGAATGCGACCGCGCTCAATCGGTTCCCACAACCCACCTTCGCGGACCTGCTGGTTCAGAATGTCACGGAGGGAAGACATCTGCTTTTATTTTAGTCCCTTGAGAAAATTGCATGACTAAACTTCAGGGGGCAGGAGCCGTAGACGCGCGAACCACGATTTCCGGCTGCACTGAAATTTCGCGCGGCTGATCTTTTTCGCCTTCGATGCGGGAGATCAATATCCCCACTGCGATCTCACCCATCTTCTGCAACGGCTGGCGCACCGTGGTCAGGCTTGGGTGATGGAAAGCGGCGGCAGGAATGTCGTCAAAACCTACTACGGATATGTCCTCGGGCACACGGAATCCGGCTTCCTGGAAAGCTCGAATCGCACCGATTGCGGAAATGTCGTTATAGGCAAAAAGGGCGGTAAACGGCTTGTGCTTCTCCAACAACTGCTTGCCGTAGGGGTAGCCGACGTTAGGACTGGAGTCGGTGGAATCGATCTGAACCACAAGTTCCGGATCGAGTTCGATTGCCATCTCGCCGGCGACCGCCTGCACGGCATTCCATCGGTGGTTGGAGTCCGCGCTTTCCGGATGACCTCGCAGGATCGCAATCTTCCGGTGTCCCAGATCACGCAGATGGCCGAGAGCCAATTGCGCCGCAGAGTGATGGTCAAGCACAATATTGGTTACACCCTCGTTGTCCATGTGACCGGGAACCGCGACGGCTGGAACTGGAAGTGAGTGAGCAAGGTTGTAATCAACCGTGATAATTCCCTCAGCGCCCCGCTGCAGCAGCAACCGGCAATAGCGCTCAAAAAGTTGGGGATCGTGGCGATGCACGCCGGTCAGGAAGAAATAGTCCTTTTGCCGGGCGCCGCTTTCGATTCCGGCGATGACGCTGGAGCCGTAACCGTCTCCGATTTCGTGGGCCATTACTCCAATAGTCAGCGTGCGCCGTTTGCGCAACGACCGGGCAAAAAAGTTTGGACGGTAGTCCAGCTTGGTGGCGGCGGCCAGGATCCGCTCACGGGTGTGCTTGGGAATGTGCTTGGCCGAAGGGGCGTCATTCAGGACGGCGGAAACAGTCCCCGCTGACAACCCCAGGTGCGCCGCGACAGCCTTCAAGGTCACCACGGGACCGTTGGAACTACCTGCCTTCTTTTCTTCGCTCATACGCTGCTTGCTGGTGGCAAAAACGTCCCGCTGCGACCGATCCCGCTGATGGGGCTTCATTATATACAAGGCGAGTTGCGGAATCCGGATCAGGCGTGGACAAGCCGGGTGTGGAGTTGGTTAGCGCTCATCAAAACAGGTCAGAATGGCTGATAGGGAGGCGATCCGAAACGATGCTGCGAAATCAAGTGGATGATTGGGTAGGCATAGCCTGCGATCAGGATCACGATTGCAATGATTGTCCACAGGCCGTAGCGGTCCCAGATGCTGGGCACCGGCGGCCGCAATGAAGTGGCAAATTCAAAAAGCGGGGCAGGAACCCGTTTGCCTGACAGCCAAGTCGCAGCCACAACAATGACATACGACCACGCGCTGATGAATAACAGCACTGCGCCAAGGGCGGCGATCTGAGTCAACGTGTGCCAATGGGCACCATCGGTGCCAGGTAGCGAAGCGCTGTATACCCTCCGGGGAAGTCCGCGCAATCCAGCAATGTGATAGCTGGTACTGAAGAGCACCATCCCGGCAAACCACAAGTACGGTTGAGCTTGGGCCAGCGGACGCAGACGAAGCTCTCGTCCCGAGATGCGCGGCATCAGCCAGTAGGTCGCGCCCATAAAGGTCATGGCCACGGTTGTGCCCAGGGTCACGTGAAAGTGGCCCATGATCCAGGCGGTGTTGTGCACCATGGAGTTCATCGCGTAGGCCGCGTTGATGGCCCCTCCAAAACCGCCGAAGGCAAAAGCAATAATTGCCAGGGCGCAGGAGGCAAAGAACGGGTCTGACCATGGAAGCCGGCCAATCCAATTAAACAGGCCCTTTGCGCCTTTCATGCGTCCGGCAACTTCAAGCGAAGCAATGATGGTGAAAGCGGTCACAAAGCTGGGGTACATAACGGAAAACGTGAGCACGGTGTGGGCAAGTTTCCATCCCGCGCTGATGCCGGGATCCGTGAACTGATGATGAAAACCCACCGGCACCGAAAGCAGAACGAACATGATGAACACCACTCGTCCCAGGGTGTCGCTGAACAGCTTGCCTCCTGCAACTTTGGGAAGCACGGTGTACCAGAGCACGTAGGCCGGCAGCAGCCAGAAATACACCAGAGGATGACCGAACCACCAGAAGTAAGTGCGGGCCAATAATGGATCGATGGTCTTGACCCAATGTAGCGACCAGGGGATGAGCATTCCCAGAACTTCAATCGCGAGGCCGGCAGTGGCCAAATACCAGATGATGATGGTCGCCAGCATGCCGTGGATTGACAACGGAGTCGGCAATTCGCGGTTTTCGCGACGCCACGAGCGATAGCTCGCAATTATTACTCCGCCCCATATCCAGGAGCCAATCACCAGGCAGGTTGCGCCAATGTAAAACAGCGGATGTGCTTGCAGTGGCGGATAGAACGTATAGAGGACGGTGCTTTGCCCACGCAGAATGGTGACCGCAGCGGCGGTGGAACCAGCAGCCGCGAGCCAGAAAGCGAACCAGGCGAGGCCCTGTCCAACGATGCGGCCCAGTTCCTCCTGCGCAAGCACGTAACCGAGTCCCATAATGAAGAACGTCGTGAACACCAGCGCCATTAAAACGCCGTGGGCGGTCACGGAAATGTAATAGAGAGATTCGCTGCGCCCGGGAAACTGGATATCGGCAATAGACAATGCCTGCAACACGCCCATAGCGGAAGCGACAGCAAAGGCTGCGACCGCGACACCGATATGGCTTCCGGCAAGAGAGTAGCGTCCGTTCATTCCCTTGCCCCCGGCGGATTTACCACCAGTATGCCAACCATGTTGTGGTGCAGCAGGCCACAATATTCGTTGCAGCCGATGGTGTAGGTCCCAGGCTTGGTGAAAGTCACGGTGAACTGGCTGACGTAACCGGGAAGTGCCATCGCGTTTGCGTTGGTGCCAACGATCTCGAATCCGTGGTCGACGTCGGCGCTGGTAAGACGAAATGTCACCGGCTGATTGACGGGAACTTCAATGGGGTTCGGACTGAAGGAAAACATCTGAGCAACGACGCTGACCACCACAGCGCCGTCGGGCCGGACGACGACCGCGGGATTGCTAAACTCTGGCGAATCAGCAAGGGCGCCTGGATCAATGGTCTCCATGTGGCTGGGAGGATGCACGGCGCTAGAGGCTGCCATGCCGAGCAGCGTCCCAACAAAAATCACAATCAGGCCCACGGCAGCCCACATCCAAATCCGCTCATACAACTCAACATGCATGCGCGCACCGCCTCATGGGTGCAGAGCCCCGCGCTGGAGGAACATATAGAAGTACATGGCCAGCCACCCCAGCAGGAAGAGAGAGCCGAAGATGATGACGATGGCAAGAGTGCCGCGAGGATGGCCGAGGTTCTCCTCGGTTACGGCGCCGGGCAGCCGGGAAGACCCAGATGAATTTTCAACAGAAGACATTCCAGCAGTGAGACGGCAGAATGCTACCGCATAACTCTGGTAGTCGCAAGCATCTTTCACGTGTCTTTCCCGAAGTGGAAAGACCTTGTCGGTTACAGCTGCAGCCGTGCGCGCATTGAGGCGAAACCATTCTGCATTTGCAAATGGAAGCCGAGGGCTTTGCTGATCACCTGCATAGCCAAGTTGTCGGCCATCATCTCCGAAGTGAGAACACGAATACCTTCTTCGCGGGCGACCCGAACGGCGCGGCGGAGCAGTTCAGCACCCAAGCCTCGATTCTGATATGCGTCGGTCACCAGGACGGCAACTTCGGCGTCGTCGGTTGCGGAGGCACGGTTCAAGCGTCCCACGCCGACGATCTGCGGGCCTTCGGGACCCTTCACCTCCGCGACCAGCGCCAGCTCGCGGTCGTAATCGCCGAAGCAGATGCGAATCATCCGCTCATGGGCAATGCGCGTCTTCAGACTCAGCGAGCCGAAATATCTGAGATAGACGCTGCGATCGGAGAGGGTTTCATGGAACTTGACCATCAGCGGCTCGTCTTCCGGACGAATCGGGCGAATGGTGACCGTGGTGCCATCTTTCATCGCCCAATCCCAGACGTACTGCACTGGATAAGGCCGGATGGCGGGTTTCGGCAGGCGATCTTCGGTCATGTCTTTGCCGAACAGCACCACGCGTGCGTCGAGCGCAAGCAAACGATCGGAGGAAACCAGTAATGGGTTGATGTCGATTTCTGAAATCCAGGTCTGCTCGACCACCAACTGGCTGAAGCGCACCAGAAGTTTTTCAAGTTCAACGAGGTTGACCGGCTTCCGGCCGCGCACGCCTTTTAAGGCGGTAAAGATCCGCGTCTGCTCCATCATGCGCTGCGCCAAAGTGGTGTTTAGCGGCGGCAGAGCCAGAGCACGGTCCTTATAAACTTCAACCAGCTGTCCGCCAGAGCCGAAGAGCACCACCGGCCCGAATTGCGCGTCCACACTGCTGCCCAGGATCAGCTCGTATCCCGCGGTCCGCACCATCGGCTGGACGGTTACACCTGAGAAGTGCTCGGGGCCGGCCTTCTGAGAAACGCTGATCAGAATTTCCTGGTAAGCCTGGCGCACTTCAGCCGCGTCAGCCAGGTTGAGTTTGACGCCTCCGACATCGGTCTTATGAGTGATGGTTTCAGAAAAAAGCTTGAGCACAACCGGGTAGCCAATGTGGCCGGCGTGATCTACCGCTTCGTCTTCGGTGCGGGCCACCCGAGTATCGACGGTGGGAATGCCGTATGTAGAGAGCAGCTGCTTTGATTCATGTTCATTCAGCAGGAAGCGTCCGTGGGCACGCGCATCCTGAATGATGGCTCGCGCCTTATCGCGCGAGACGCTCTCGTTATCGCCTGTGGCCAAAACTGGGGTTTCATAGAGGCCGCGCAAGTTATAGCTGTAGCGGGCCATGTAGCAGAAGACCCGGGCGGCGGTATCGGGATACGGGAATAAAGGGATCCCGGCGTTGTTGAGTATTGGCTTGGCCTCGGTGACACTCTCGCCCCCCATGAAACTGGCGAGCAGCGGCTTGTTGCCTTGCGCGTAAGGCGTCAGCTTTTCGGCAACCTCGGCGGGATTGGTCATTCCCTGCGGCGCCAACACAACCAGCAGCCCATCGCTGTTCGGATCCTTGGCCGCGATATCGAGGGCCTTGGCGTAACGCTCGGCTTCCGCGTCTCCGAGGATGTCGATGGGATTGTTGTGGCTCCAATGGCTGGGCAGAAATTCATCAAGCGCTTTCAGCGTCACGTCCGACAATGGCGCAAGTTCACCCTTCATGCCGTCGAGCGCGTCCGTGGCGAGAACCGCCGGGCCTCCAGCGTTGGTCACGATTGTCAGGCGCGGGCCTTTTGGACGCTTCTGCTTGCTCAACACGTCTGCCATGTAGAACAGGTCAGCGATGTGCTGCACCCGGAGAACTCCGCAGCGGCGAAACGCGGCATCGAGGACTTCGTCGCTTCCTGTGAGCGCGCCGGTGTGAGACGCCGCAGCCTTTGAAGCCGCTTCTGATTTTCCCGCTTTAATTACGATAATCGGCTTGCTCAGAGCCACTTCGCGGGCGGCGGAGAGGAACGAGCGCGCATCACCGACGGACTCCATATAGAGCAGAATGCTGTGAGTGTTTGGGTCCTCGCCATAGTGGCTAAGCAAGTCGCCCCAGCCCACGTCGAGCATGGACCCGGTTGAGACGATTCCGCTGAAGCCGACCTCCTGGGGAATCGCCCAATCCAGAATGGCTGTGAGCAGCGCGCCGCTTTGGCTGAGAAACGCGACGTTGCCGGGCTTGGGCGTGCGCTTGGCGAAGGTCGCGTCGAGCCCGATGACCGGGTTCATGATTCCCAGGCAGTTCGGACCGATTACCCGAGTGCTGCCGCGACGCAGGTGCTCACGAATCCGTCTCTCGAGTTCCGCGCCTTCTGCGCCGCGTTCACGAAATCCGGCGGATATGACCACCACGGCTTTGACGCCGGCGTCTACGCACTCTCCAATGATGTCGGGAACCGTCGTCGCGGGGGTCACCACGATGGCTAAGTCCAACGGTTCTGGCAGCTTCGCGACACTCGGGAACGCCGGCACGCCAAGCACTTCGCTACGCTTGGGATTCACCGCATAGACTTTTTTTGCCAGCTGGCCGCTGGTGAGGTTCAGCAGAACTGTGCGTCCGACGCTGCCCTGCTTGTCGGTCGCGCCTATTACTGCCACGTTCTTGGGAGAAAAAAACGCATCCAGGCCTCTTCCGGTTGAGGGTCGAACAGACGCTGCGTTGGTTATGCTCATGGTCCCAAGTGCCACGATGCCTCCTTAAGAATGGACAGATATGAGAACAGACTCCATTGTCCATTATTCAGGAGTAACACCAAACGGGCGAGATCACTTTGGACTGTGTCTAAGATCACAGCGTTCAACTGGCCAAAGCTGTGAATGGTAAGGGATCGGCGTCCCGTTCCGCATGCAGTTCGGCGATACGTTGCAGCAGCCAGTTGCGAAGGGTCAGGTCGGTCTCGTCCGGCGTGCCGTATCGGTAGAGAGAGTCGACAGTGACGCCATCAGAAGTGAGCTGAACATAACGGCATGGCACTTGTTCATCTTGAGAATCCAGCGGAACGAATCGCATCAGCCAGCAATCTTCGCACCGGTGGGGGCGCGCTCGATTGGCAAAGTTTGGGCAGCTGGGGGATTCCTCGAAAACATATGGGCTGCGCCAGCGGAAAGCTGAAGCGCGGTAGCCGCCACGGTCGAGGAAATTCAATTCCGCCTGCAGGGTGCGCAGCATAGCTTCGTGATTAGGGAGCACTGGGAGAACCTCTGTACTAGACTGACAAGTTTCGGAACAGCGCACTAGGCGCGACATCACACGATTATGTGACACTGGTCACAAGTGCAGTTGTGATCTCTGTCACAACTTGCGGTACTTCGTGGCACAGCCAACCGGCGGAGAAGTGACCTAACATCTGCCACATGGAACCTACTCTTGCAGGCGGCTGTCACTGTAGTTTGAGCTGTGGAGATCAATTCGCGAGCGCCGCTCGCGAGACCCGATTCACCGATTTTGCTTCCCTCAAGCCCCGTGACTTTGATCAGCGTCCAATGTTGGTGATCTGGGAGATGACCCAGGCCTGCGACCTGAAATGTGCGCACTGTCGCGCGAACTCGCGGCCGCAGCGGCATCCGCTCGAGCTTTCAACCGCTGAAGCCTTTCACCTTATCGATCAAATCGCCTACATGAAGGTACCGCTGTTTGTGCTGACCGGAGGCGATCCGCTGAAACGGCCTGATCTGCTCCCCATCGTGCAATACGCGTGCAAGCGTGGGGTGCGAACGTCGTTGACTCCGAGCACCACGCCACTGCTGGTGAAAGACGCGGTTTTCGAACTCAAGGAAAGTGGGTTGATGCGGCTGGCGATAAGTCTCGACGGTTCGACTGCCGAGCTGCATGATGGATTCCGTGGCGTACCCGGCTCGTACAAGCGGTCACTTGATGCGATCAGGTGGTGCCACGAAGCGGAACTTCCGGTACAGGTGAACACGACAGTATCGCGCCGCAATATAGATGACCTGGACCGAATGATCGAATTGCTGATCCAGTCGCGGGTAGTGTTGTGGAGCGTATTTTTTCTAGTTCCGACAGGGCGCGCCCAATTGGCAGATCTGTTGACCGCGGAAGAGCACGAACAGGTGTTCGCGAAACTGTACGAAGCCTCAAAGCGCGTGAAGTTCCATATCAAAACCACTGAGGGTCAGCACTATCGCCGTTACGTCCTGCAGCAGAAGGCGAAGAGTCCGTCAGCAAAGTCCGAGGAAAGTTTGATCGCGGGCGCACCCAGGGGCGTGAATGACGGCAAGGGTTTTATGTTCGTCAGCCACACTGGGGATGTTTATCCCAGCGGATTCCTGCCGGTTTCGGCCGGAAACGTGTTGTGGGAACCGCTCGCAGAAATTTATCAGAATGCACCGCTGTTCCTCGCGCTGCGTGACAGTTCACAGCTGAAAGGCAAATGCGGGCGCTGCGAGTACAAGGAAATCTGCGGCGGATCAAGGGCGCGGGCGTTCGCGCTGGCCCACGATCCATTGGCGCAGGAGCCGTGCTGCGCATACCAGCCACAGGCTTAAGCCGTGATATTTGACGCCTGATGGGCAGCAACCATCGCTTGGCCCAGGCTAAGACCTCCATCGCCCGCCGGTACTTCGTTCTGCGTGAAAACCTCAAAGCCACTTACGACGAGCCGCGAAACAAGGCGGGTTGTTAAGTACAAGTTGTTGAAGGTCCCGCCGCTCAGGCAAATCCGCTGCAGCGAAGTCAGTCCGCGGAGGCGCTCGGCGAGCTGAACTAAGAGGTTTACCAGACCTTCGTGAAACTTCCGGCTAATCTCGCGGACCGGCAATAAATTGTGGACGTCCCGGATTAATGCTTCAAACATCGGCCGTGTACCGATAATCAAGCGGCCCTCTTTCGGCAGTATGTCGAACTGATAAGCGCCGTCCTCCGATTTTTCCCTGGACTTTGAGCTTGCGCGAGCGGCTGTCTTTGAGCTCTTTGCGAAGGTTGCAAGATCTTTGAGGTTGAATTGTGCGGCCATTTCCAGCTCGATTGCTGCCTGCGCCTCAAAGCTCACCTTCTGGCGAACTCTCGCGATGGCCGCCACCGCGTCGAAGAGGCGCCCACAGCTTGAGGTCAGCGGCGAGTTGATTCTGCGTTCGAGCGCCCGTAGAAGCAGATCGAGTTTGGCACGCGGCACTGCTTCGATGAAAGGAAGCCTCGTTGTCACGATGTCGTTCCCGAAATGATGGACCAGATAGCTGACCGCCATGCGCCACGGCTCATGGATGGCAGCAGCCCCGCCTGGCATGGGGACATATTCAAAATGCGCGACACGCTCGAAGTCTTTATATCCCGCAATCAGGACTTCTCCGCCCCAGATGTTGCCGTCGATGCCGTATCCGGTGCCGTCCAGAACAAATCCGATGACCTTTCCGTCAAGATGATTCTCAGCCATGCAGCTCGCGATATGCGCATGGTGATGCTGGACACCGACAAGCGGCAGGCCAGCCTGACGACGTGCCCACTTCGTGGAAAAGTAATCCGGGTGCAAGTCGCAAGCGAGAATTTCGGGACGAATCTCCAGGACTTTTTGCAGATGCTCGATGGCTTCTTCAAAGAAGTTATAGCTCTCGAGGTTTTCCAAGTCGCCGACGTGCTGGCCGAGAAAAGCGTGCTTGCCCCTGGTCAGGCAAATTGTGTTCTTGAGTTCGCCGCCTACGGCAAGAATGGAGGGAACCTCATCACGCAGAAAAATTGGGACTGGCACGAACCCGCGCGAACGGCGAAGCTGTTGGGTTTTGTCTGCGCCCTTTGCGCGATCTCGCTTAGAGCTGCGGTTAGTACCCAGACGAACGGTGCGCGGAGATCTCATGGACGCTGCGGGCGATTCAGGAAGAACGCGCACTACTGAATCGTCACAGCGGAGGAGAATGTCGCGATTGTGCATCAGGAAACAATCTGCAATTCCGCTGAGGCGGGTTAACGCCTCATCGTTTGCAATCGCAATCGGCTCCTCGCTCAGGTTACCGCTGGTCATCACCAGCGCGCCAAATTGCCCATCGCCAAGCAAGAGATGCTGAAGCGGCGTGTACGGCAGAAAGACTCCGAGATAGGAATTGCCCGGAGCAACATCTTCTGAAATTTTCCCGGCGTGAGCGTCCGCATCAGTCCTTCGCCGTAGCAGAACAATCGGCCGCTGAAAAGATCCGAGCGCCAGTTCTTCCGCAGCGCTGATTTCACAAATTTTCCAAGCC
>Ga0070716_100001148_pt1 | contig 11678 bp, 9 predicted proteins | sample LARL112metaG_FD_71395 | JGI IMG/M metagenome (GOLD analysis project Ga0070716, IMG submission 71395) | Corn, switchgrass and miscanthus rhizosphere microbial communities from Kellogg Biological Station, Michigan, USA - LAR L11-2 metaG | ecosystem: Host-associated > Plants > Roots > Rhizosphere ... | reverse complement strand
GGATGGTTCAGTGCAGATGCGGCTTGGGCTTCGCGCTGGAAGCGCGCGAGGACCTGAGGATCGCGGGCGACATCTTCGGGGAGGAACTTCAGCGCCACGAAGCGGTGCAGGCGGCTGTCTTCCGCCTTGTAGACAACGCCCATACCGCCGCCCCCGAGCTTTTCGACGATGCGGTAATGCGAGATGGTTTCGCCGATCATGCGGTGGCGGTATGGTAGGCGGGATGGCGGGGCAAGTCAACGAATAGGGCGGTGGTCCCTTTCGTTCGCGCCGAGGACAAGTCAACAATTGTGTGGATGCTTAGTCTACGCGAGATCCCTCGCTCCGCCTGAAAAGCGGCTGCGCTAGCGAGGACGCTTTGATTGGAAGGTCACAAGCCGAAAGGTCAATCTGGGAGGCAAGATCAAGAGTCAAAATCAAAATCCCCACCCTCTCACAAAAAGGCGCGAGAAGGGTGGGGCAACCTTACTGTCTCTAACTTTAACTTCTATAAGACTGACATCGAGTCAGGCCGCTATTCTCTGGCGGCGGAGGGCTTGGCCTCGGCGCCGGCAGGGCCGGTGTAACGCGACAACGCGGTCAAGAAAGGCTGGCTTGTGCTGGTGCGTCGGACCTTGCCCTCAAGAATCTGATCGAAGGGCACGAACTTGCCATAAAGAAGGCGAGTTTCATCTTTGTCCTGCGTCAGGGACGCGCCATTCAGGTCGATGCCGGCGAAGAGGCCGCGGCTGCGGGAGTAGGTCAAAACCTGCGCCTTCATCTTCCAGTCGGTATCGGCGCCAGCGTGGCGGCCAACCGGTCCAGCAGAGGCCGAGGCGTCTGCTCCGATCTTGAATTTGCTGGATAGAAGGTTGTGCATGCCATCGTCATTCATGATGACCATGACGAGGTCGACAGCTTCACCTCCAAGTTGCAAACCCCAGCTGCCGCCGGTGATAGTGACGGGAGCGACCGCGCTCCAGCGCCCATTGTCGAGACGGCAGGTTGCGATCCCCTTACCATGGCTGCCGCCGAAGCCAACCGCGACTTTCACCATCGAAGGAATGACGGCGATGCACTTGGCGTCGCTCATGATCTTGTCGGGGATGCCTTTGTCAGGCGTGGCCATGATTTCGTCAAGGACCTTGGAGGAGTTGTCGATACGTTTTTCGATGTCTGAAGCGTTATCTTTGTCTGCGCTGAAACCGGCTGCCGTCATAAGGAAGAGGCTGCAGAGCGCAAGGAGAATAGGTGCGGGTAGTAGAAGAGTCGGTCGGTTCATAAAAGCTCCCAGAATTCTGACGAAGTAGGCGTAACCGAAGAGTAAACGGCGCGAACCGCGGTCCCCATCCGGTTGATGCTGTACAGCCCGGTGAGAGCTTGCCTGAGTTTGAGGCGGAACAAAATGCACGACAGGCGCGGCGCCTGTCGTGAGGGAAAGGCTACCTGGGCAGCTTGCTATTTTAGGAGGCCGAAGACTCCTACGCCGTTTGTGGTGCCGACGTAGACCCTGCCATGGGCGATGGTGACGGTGTTGAATTTGTTGCCCGTCCCGAACTGATCACGGCCACCAGTGGCCTGGTTGGTGTTGTAGAGCTCGACGAGAGTTCTGGAATTGTAGGCGTGGAGAACGCCGGGCGTGGTATGCTCCGCGGCCCAAAGGATGGCGTTCGTGCCCGCGTTCGCAGAGATGCTGGGAGTAGTTCCAGGATAGGGGAATGAGTTTGAGGATCTCGCCGCCACCGTGGACTGCAGCTTTGCGTTGCTGAACTGGAATCGGAGAATCGACGAACCAGTCGGAACGTAGTAAAGGTTGTTGTTGAAGTAGGCAGGCATGGACCACATTCCCCCGGGCAGGACGCCGGAGAGTTCCTGATAAATCTTATTGGTGCTCGAATTGAATTTACCCATCTTGGTCCGGTCGACCACGTAGAGGTTGCTGTCTTTGCCGGCGCCGACGGCAAGTTGCCAAGTCTTGCCGGCCAAGTCCTTCTGATTCAGCAACAGGGCTCCGCCGGACCCGAGATCAAGATCAGAACCGTTTTCGGATGCCTGGTTAAACATCTCGAAATAGTCCGCAACGGCAAGTCCGCTTTTGGTAGAGATGCGCAAAAAGGCATTGCCGTAATTGCCATCGACAGGGAATCCTGCGGAATTGAGTGTGCTGTCGAAGACTCCGTTGGCGTCAAGGAGGAAGATGTCGCCGGAGCCATCGGCTGTCATGCCTGCCCCGGCGCCCCAGATCGCGCCTTCATTGGAGTTCGGGGTTACGTTCAGGACGCTGGTCTGAGCCAGGCTGTTGGCGTTGTAGGCCATGATCCATCCGGTATAAGGGCGGGCATCGCAATGCGAGCCCCAAGCGAGATAGACGGTGTTGTTCACCAGGAGCAGGCCGGAGCGCTCAACGTATTGCGCGGGATCGAAGATCACGTTCGTTCCGTCGGAGTTGTCGCCGGTGCCGGGATATTTTGCGGAGATATCGACGGGGCCGTGATGAAGTTCGGCGCCATTGGTAGCGTCAAGGGCGTGCAGGCGTTGGTGATACTTGCCGGAGCTGTCCTTCGACATCGCCACTACGTAAATTGTCGGAGACCCGGTCTTCGGCCGGTAGATGACAGGAGTGGAAGTGACTCCAATTTCTGGGGTGATTTGGGAGCAGCCGCGACTGTCTGAGGAGGTCTCGCCGGATTTGAGGGTGGAGACACTCCAAATCTTCACTCCGGTATCGGCATCAAAGGCGTAGACCGTACCGTGCTCGCTGGCCACGATCAGCAAATTGTGAGTAACGCCAGAGACGGGGACAGCTGAAAGGTAGAGCGGCTGGGCGTCGACGTATCCATCCGCCTGGATGGTGAACAACTTCCCGAACGAGGCGGAATTCACATTGCTTAGCGTGAGCGTGGTCTCCTGATTATTGGCACCCGTGCGCGCATTGTTGTTGTGGTAAGTAAGGACATCTTGGGAGTACGCCGCCAGACAGGTCAACATACCGAGGAGCAGTAGCGCTGGTAAACTTCGAGAATAGGACTGCTTCTGAGTGGTCTGGACTAGTCGCATTGGTACGGGCCTCCGGGGGATTCGGCCAAGGGTAGCCGTTGGGAAATAGGCTACAGGGGAAGAGCCTAACAAGAGACGGCCTTTCTTCTCTACGCAGGGTTTTGCAGGGTCTCAAAGGGCTTAAGCCTGCGCATTTTGGGATGATGAAAATGACCGATCTGGGCAAGTTTCTTATCATTGCGGGACTGGTGCTGGTGGTGGGGGGATTTGTGCTGGTCGGCCTAGGCAGGGCGAACTTCCCTTTGGGGCGGCTGCCGGGAGATCTCGTCTACCGGGGAAAGAGCACAACGTTCTATTTTCCTTTAGCGACTTCGCTGCTGGTGAGCGTGGTGCTTTCGATTGTGTTACGTGGTGGGGAGATGGAGGCGATGAGGGTTCGTGCCGCACATCTAACGATGTATGTTTCAGGCCCTTCCATGCGAGCTGCGATTTGTCTTGTTTTGAGTGATCCTGTTCGCGATCTCAAGGTGTGATTGACTTCCGGATTCGCAGCCGTTAGATTCTTCGACGACGGTTGTTTTGATCTTTGTAAACTCTTCGGAACGCGCGACTTCACCGCTCGGTGAGGTCAGGGAAGCGGGTGAGAATCCCGCGCTGCCGCGCAACTGTAAGCGAGGAAACTGCCATCGGCCACTGGGAGAGATCCCGGGAAGGCCGGGGGCGTGAACGGATGGAAAGGGCATCCTTACTCGCAAGCCAGGAGACCGGCGCGATCCGTCTACTTCAACCTCTTTCGCGAGCAAAGGAGGAAGGTATGCGCGTCGTTGTTGGTGTTTTTCTGGCACTGTTTCTTGTTCTCTCTGTGGCTGCGTCCGCGGCCGATCTCAAAATCAAAGTGGTGGATCCACAATCTGCGGCGGTGGCGGGCGCACAAGTATCGCTCATCGGCCGGAGTGAAGGCCGGATTCTGAATACACAAAGTACGTCCGCCGAAGGCGTTGCGACATTTCGCACGCCGGACACTGGGGCCTATCAGATTCAGGTGCTGGCGCCGGGTTTTGCGGCGGAGACGATTGAGGTTTCTTCGCAGACAGAAATCAATGTGAGCCTGAGGCTGGCGACTGCTTCCGAGACCGTAGTGGTGAGCGGCACCAGAACGCCCGTGCCAGGTGAGGACGCAGGAGCCGATGTTGATTCACTGAACGGGGGGCAGTTGACGGCGATGCAACCGCTGGCGGCAAGTGACGCGATCCGGTTTCTTCCGGGCGCGATTATCAACAATGCGGGGCAGCGCGGCGGGCTGACTTCCCTGTTCGTCCGCGGAGGGGAATCGCGCTACAACAAGGTGATCGTGGATGGAGTCACCATCAACGAGCCGGGCGGGACGTTTGATTTCGGTACGCTGCGGATGGATCAGGCCGACCGCATGGAGTTGGTGCGAGGGGCGCAGAGCACACTCTACGGATCGGATGCGATGACCAGCGTGGTCCAGGTATGGACGCGGCCCGGCAGTACGCGCGTGCCTGAGTTGACGTTTGGGGCGGACGGGGGAAATTTTGAGACGGCGCGTGGTTACGCATCGTTGGCAGGAGCAAGTGGACGATTCGACTACAACGTGTTCGGCAGCCAGCTGAATACGAACGGGGAAGGGATCAACAATGCGTATTCGGACTCGCTCCAGGGCGCAAACGTCGGAGTCGCGCTGAACGATCGTACTTCCCTGCGAGTACGCGTTCGCCACTCCAATAGTCATACAGGGGTTCCCGGCGAGTGGGAGTTCAACGGAGTGGAACTTCAGCCGCCGGATCCGAGCGACTGGTCGCAACTCAACAGCCTGCTGGGCAGTGCGGAACTGTCGGTGACGGGACCATCGGGGTGGCAGCATCACTTCAGCGGATTCGATTATCTGTATCGCTACAACGAGTTGAACCTGAATGGAGATCCCGACAGGATTTTCGATTTCCCGTCGCACGAAGTGGATCACATCAATCGCGCCGGATTTGAGTACCAGGGGGGCTATTCGGAGCGAAGCTGGGCGCAGACGACGTTTGGATATCGGATCGAAAATGAGAACGGCTTTGTGGGAAACCTGGCGTATGGAGACCAGACGCATGGGCAGAGGCTCAGCAATGACCTGTACGCGCAACAGCAGGTAACGTGGCGAACGCTATTGATGATCGTGGGTGGGCGGTTCGTGCATAACAGCGCATACGGAAACATCGGGGTGCCGCGGGTGGCAGTGACCTGGCAAGCGCTGCACGGGGGAGACATTCTTTCGGGAACACGCTTGCGGTTTTCGTATGCAACGGCGTTTAAGGAACCACGGTTGGAGGAGACGTTCAATGGGATCCCGCCGAATCCTTTTAATATTGCGAATCCGGGATTGAAGCCCGAACATACACGGGCGTTTGAGGCCGGGATTCAGCAGGATTTGTGGCATGGAAAATATGTTTTCACCGCGACGTACTTCAACAATCTGTTTCGCGACCAGATCAATTATGTGACGGTGGACTTCGTGAACTTTGTGGGCGAGTACTCGAATGTGAACAGGGCGCTGGCCCACGGGGCGGAGGTGGGCATTCAAGCCAAGTTGCGGCCTCGACTGCTGTTGAACACGGCTTACACGTATACGTCAACGCAGATCCTGGAGAATCCGGCGCCGATTAATGATCTATACAACCCGGGAGAGCCCCTGCTGCGACGACCGAAGCACTCGGCGACCGCGCTTTTGTCGTATCTGGGGACGCGGTGGGGCGGAACCCTTGGGGGAAATTTTGTGGGGCAGCGGCCGGACTCGGATTTTCTTGGGTTCGGGATTGATCACGCGGCGGGGTATGTGCGGGTGGATCTCGGAGGATGGTATGCGGTGCGGCCTTGGGTCACCGCTTACGCGAACATCGAGAACGCGCTGGATCGGCAATACAACGAAGTCGTGGGATATCCGGCGCTGCCGGTGAATTTTCGCGCGGGGTTGAGGTTTCGGATTGGCGGGGAGTGACCAACAACGGCTTGAACCACAGAGGCACAGGGGAACACAGAGGAAGCAGCGGGGCCGAATCTCTAAGGTGCCGTCGGACCGAAAAGGCCCGGCCCTAGCTTATTTTTTGCGGGTCGCGGGGTAACGGCATGGACGCGGCGATTTTTGCGCCGAAATATTTTGTGCGCGCCAGCAGTAGCTTTTCGATGTCCACTTCTTTCAGGGGTTGCTGGCGACCGAGCAGATGCGTCACCAAGGCAATCTGGGCGAAGTGCTCGACCGTTTCCATCTTCATATAGGCATGTTCCAGCGTGTCGCCATAGGCGACCACACCATGGTTCGACATGAGGATGGCGTCATAGGCGGGAACGTAAGGCTCGAGCGTCTGTGCCAATTCCGATGTTCCAGGGGTACCGTAGCGGGCGAGCGGAATGCATCCCAAGCCCATCACAACTTCACACACCAAAGGTTCGGTAAGCGGGATGCCGGCTGCGGCAAAGCCCGTGGCCGTAGGCGGATGCGCATGCACGATGGCCTGGATATCGGGGCGCAGGCGGTAAATGAGCAGGTGCATGCCGATTTCGCTGGTCACGTTGCGGCGGCCGGAGACTTTCTTGCCTTCCAGGTCGACAATCACCATGTCAGGCGCCTTCATGGCGCCCTTGCTGACACCGGTCGGAGTCACAAGAACGCGGTCCTGCTTAAGCCGTACGGAAAGATTGCCGTCCATGGCGGCGACGTACCCCTTTTCGTGGAGCATGCGGCCGTAGCGGACGATTTCTTCCCTATGTTTGCGTTCCGTAGGCATGGTTACCCTTGGGGGGAGAGACTAAAGAGCAGATCGCAGCTGACCTTCGCATAGTACCAGCACGTAGCGGGGAGAAACAATCCAAAATTTCCGAGAAAAAGCAGGTGCGACGGGCCTTAGACATGGGTCGCGGAGCGTGTGGGAGTGCCTATAATCGGAGGCGTGCTGGTCTCCGAATTTCACTTCGAACTTCCAGAAGAATTGATTGCGCAGCAACCGCTGGCAGATCGTGCTGGGTCGCGGCTGCTGCATCTGTACTCGGGGGCAAAGAGAGCTCGTCAGCTGGAAGATCGGCAGTTTCGTGGGTTTCCCGAGTTGCTGCGACCGAGCGATCTGGTGGTCTTCAACAATACGCGAGTGTTTCCGGCGCGGCTGTATGGGAGACGGGGCGGACTGAAGGCACAGGCGGTGAGTGCTCACAACCCGGCGTCGCGGGAATTTCTCCGGGGACGGATTGAAGTCTTACTGACCCGGCAGTTGCAGCAGGAGCCGAATGAGTGGGAGTGCCTGGTACGTCCGGGACGAAAGATTGGCGTGGGCGAACAACTCTTCTTTGGGGAACACGATGAGTTGCTGGCTGAGGTAATAGGGAGAGGGAGTTTTGGAGAGAGGAGAATTCGATTTGAACCGCCGGACAGCCGAAGGCGCCTGTCCCCGCAGAATCATCTGGAGAGCGACTTCTTCCAAATCGTGGAGAAGATCGGGCATATTCCGCTGCCGCCTTACATTGCACGCGACGATTCTGCGAGCGATCGGGAACGATACCAGACGGTGTATGCGCGGGAGCGCGGGTCGGTGGCGGCTCCGACGGCGGGGCTACACTTCACGCCCGAAATTCTCGCTCGCACGCAGGAGCGCGGGATTGAGACGGCGGAGGTCACGCTGCATGTGGGGCTGGGAACGTTTCAGCCAGTGCGGAGCGAGCGTGTGGAGGAACATCAGTTGCACGCGGAGTCGTATTCGATTTCGGCGGAGGCTGCGGCGAAGATTGAACGAGCGCGGAAAGAATCGCGGCGGATTGTGGCGGTCGGTACTACGACCGTACGGACCTTAGAATTTGCCGCCCAGCAGAATGCGGGTGAGGTACGCGCGGGTTCGGGCGAAGCGAATCTTTTTATCTATCCCGGGTACAAGTTTCAGGTGGTGCACGCGCTGCTAACCAATTTTCACCTGCCGGAGTCGACGCTGCTGATGCTCGTCTGTGCCCTTGGTGGAAGAGAGAATGTAATGCGCGCTTATCAGCATGCGGTTCGCGAGCGTTACCGGTTTTATTCTTACGGGGATTGCATGTTTGTCGAGTAAGCCTGCGATTGTCCCAAGCATCTCCAGACAGAGACATCAATTGACAAACAAGTGACAGGCGCGCCGAATCTGGTGAATCCAAACCGAATCTAACCCTGCAAAGTTCGATACCAACCAAAGGGGCGTTAGCCGGGGCGCGGTGACACTTCGCCTGGGGAGTCGGCTGAAAACTGATGGAGCGCAAAAACGGTTCTCGAAACCGCAGGGAGATCCCTGCGCACACGAAACAATTCAAATTGACAGGAGACGGGATGATAAGGATAGAGGCAGGTCGAGGTAGAGTTTCGCGAACCAAAGAAGCGGCGAGAGCCAGTTGGTTCTTAATTCTTGCGCTAATGATGGCTGCGATTGTGCAGCCAGCGGCAGCGCAAACATTCACCGTGTTGCACGAGTTCCAAGGAGCGCCTAACGATGGATCGGGGCCGCGTGGTGGTCTGTTGCGGGATGGCGCCGGTAACTTCTTCGGCACAACGTTCGGCGGCGGTGGCGACAGTGAAGGCGCGATTTACAAGTTGACGCCGAATGGGCAAGAGAGCGTCCTGTTTGCATTCAATACTTCGGACGGATCGTTCCCGACTTCCGGGCTGGTTCGAGACAAGGCGGGGAACTTGTATGGCACCGCTGACGAAGGACCGGGCGGAGCGGGGGTGTTGTTCCGGTTGGCGAAGGACGGCGCTGAGGCGACCTTCCACGCTTTTCAGGGCGGACAAAACAGTGAGGCTGCGGTGCCGTCGGGAGGCGTGATCATAGATGCGGCGGGAAACTTTTATGGTGCGACGCTGCTCGGTGGGCTGGGATTTGGGACGATCTACCAGGTCGATCCAGCGGGCAATCTGAAGGTGCTATACAACTTTCAGGGAAGAGCGGACGGTGCGAGCCCCCAAGGTCCCTTAGTTCGGGACTCAGCCGGCAACATTTTCGGCGCGGCGGCAGAGAAGGGCGCTCATAACGCGGGTACGATCTTCAAACTCGCGCCGAATGGAACGTTGACAGTGCTGCACAGCTTTACGGGTGCGCGTGACGGAAAAACACCGCAGGGCGGCTTGCTGCTTGACGCTGCAGGCAATCTGTTCGGCAGTGCGTTCGGCGGTGGCGACACAGGAAACGGAACAATCTTCCAGGTTTCCAAGAATGGAGGCTTCCGGCGGCTGCACAGCTTTTCGGGTGCGGTGGACGGCACGAATCCGAACGGCGCACTGATTCGCGATTCCGATGGAAACATTTTTGGCGCGGCGCAGCTCGGAGGTACGTTTTCCCTGGGCACTGTGTTTAAGCTGACTCCCGCGGGACAACTGACCGTGTTGCACAACTTCACGGGGGACGAGGATGGAGCCACGCCTTTCTCTGGCCTGTTACGCGATGCTTCGGGAAATCTTTTTGGCACTGCGGAACAGAATTTCCTGATTGATCAGCGGGGCGGGACGGTCTTCAAGATCACTCCGTAGCCTTTACGGCAAAAGCGGTGGATGCCGCGGCTTTGTGATTTTGGCCGCGGCTCCATTCTTTTTTCAGCGCAGGCGGGACGCCGCCGCTACACAAAGCAAAACGGGCACCCTTGCGGATGCCCGCTGCTGAACACCGGCCAAATTTTTCTGGTGCGAGACTTATGCCCGGGCGCCGACCGCAGCCGGCTCAGAAGCCGGAACTGACTTATCTTCGCCATTCGCCTTCTGCTGGGCAGGCTGTCCGCCCTTACGGATGTCGATGCCGCCCTTGAAGAAGGCGCCGTCCTCGATGGAGATACGGGCCGCGATAACGTCGCCGGTGAGCGAACCGTCGCTACGAATGTCGACGCGGTCGCTGGCGGTGAGATTCCCACGGACTTTGCCGAGGACAACGATTTCACGCGCGTTGATGTTGGCGGCAACGACTCCGTTACGGCCCACGGTAACGCGATTCCCTGAGAGATTGATGGAACCTTCCACCCGGCCGTCAATGTAGAGCGACTCGGATCCTGTCACTTCGCCCTTAATGACGAGAGACTTGCCGATGGTCGCCTGGTCTGCGGTAGTCGTGGTTACCGGGCGGGGAGGAGCGGGCTCACTCGCCGTCGAGGTCATGGCAGGCGCGCTGGGGGTAGACATCGTGGGGCGCTCCGGCTCGGAGGGGCGGGCAGGGGTCTGAGGTTGATTGGTCGGCTTCCACATGGGGTTGAAAGTTCCTTTCCTTGTTGGGATTAGGGGTCACTGGCCGCACTTTCGTGACCAAAGCGAATTGTACTCCCGCGTCTCAATATGAGCACTGTGGAAAATCCTTTATTTTCAATCAAGAGTTCCTTGGATGGTACCGACGGCGGGGTTTGAAGAAGGGTCGCCAAGGCAGCAGGGCTGCATACTTTCTGCCCGGCTGTGTAACGATTCCCGGAAAAAGCTGCCCGCAGGCTGCCTTCCACAGGGTGTGCGGAGTATGCTCTGAGGGACGAAGATTTATCGAAAACGGAAGTACGAGTAACGAGTCTAATCTTTACGGGGTCGAGGAACCGGTCGGGAGGCCATGCCAGGATGACCGCCGGAATACATTGGAAAGCGAGCACGTTTATGTCAGATCCAGCCGTAATTAACCCACCAGCCTTCACCATTGCGCGGCCTGAGCCGGGCGAATTTGCGCCATATTATGAACGCTATATTTCACTGGTCTCGGAAACCGACGTTCTGGGGACGCTCGACGCGCAGAGACGGCAGACGTTGCTCCTACTTTCCGGCCGCGACGACAGCGACGGGGAGTATCGTTACGCGCCGGGTAAGTGGAGTGCGAAGGAAGTTCTGGGGCACATGTGCGATACCGAGCGGGTGTTTGCGTATCGCGCCCTGCGGATTGCCCGTGGTGACCAGACGCCCCTAGCCGGCTTCGAACAGGATGATTATGTGAAGAATGGTCCATTCGCCAAGGCGCCGATGGAAGAGATCATTGAGGATTACATTGCGGTGCGGCGGGCGTCGATCACGCTGTTTCGCAATCTCGATGAGGCCGCCTGGGTGCGGCGCGGCGTGGCGAACAACAATGAGGTCAGTGTGCGGGCCCTCGCCTACATCATCGCGGGGCATGAACTGCATCATCGGAGAATTCTGGAGGAGAAGTATTTTGTGGGGCGGTGAGTAAGTCGCCTTCTTTGCCACGGATTCACGCGGATGAACACCGATGAGCTTGAATTGCGAAGAACCTATGCGATTTGACGGCGGTATGAAGTGTATAGGTCCTTCGCTTTGCTCAGGATGACAGAGGTATTCTGCTGATGGACTCCTCTCCAATATGTCTCAGCGCGCACTGACAGAATTATTTCGGGGCAAAGGCGCACACGTCGAGCCCCTAGCATGCGTGGAAGATATTTCCGCGGAGGTGGCGGCGCGGCAGGTAGCAGGATTCCCCCACTCGATCGGGCAGCTCGTCTTCCACATGAATTATTGGATGGATCACGAACTGCGTCGCATTCGAGGCGAGAGGCCAGAGTATCCCGAACACAACTCCGAGAGTTTCCCGTCCGCTTCCGTTGCGCTGGATGCGTTGGGATGGGATCAGCTGCGGGGGCGCCTGGCGGAGCTGCTGAGCGAGTTTTCAAAGTTAGCAGAGTCTTCTCCGCAGGAACTTCAGCGCGAAATCGAAAGCGTATATGAGGGC
>Ga0070716_100001145_pt1 | contig 11690 bp, 6 predicted proteins | sample LARL112metaG_FD_71395 | JGI IMG/M metagenome (GOLD analysis project Ga0070716, IMG submission 71395) | Corn, switchgrass and miscanthus rhizosphere microbial communities from Kellogg Biological Station, Michigan, USA - LAR L11-2 metaG | ecosystem: Host-associated > Plants > Roots > Rhizosphere ... | reverse complement strand
CCGCGGCGGGACAGACGGTTGCCCCCGGCAGCATCCGCGCCTTCCCCGGCCCGGGCTCCGGCCGCACGGCGCGCTGGGCAGGCCGACGGACCGGACCGCCCCAGGCGCGGTACGGCCGGTGCGCGCTCCATGGCTGGGCGGGCAGGTGCTGGCCCCGCTGGCGGCGGCCGCGGCGGTGACCGGGGACTAGGACGCGAGAGCCACTGGTTCGGCATAGCGTCTCCTACGGGGTGGCTGGGCTGCACGGCCGGGGTCAGCGGCACGGCGGCGCGTAATGCTGCCCGGGCACGTAGGCACCCCACTCGGCCCGGGTAAGCGGCTGGCCGGCCATCGCGCACACGGCGCGCGCTGCCGCCGCGGCATGGGTGTCCCAGAGCCAGACCAGGCCGGACGAATCCGCCGCGGCCAGTGTCCGCCCGCCCGGGCCGAACGCGACCGCGTAGACGTGCCCGGTCGGCCCGGTCAGGGTGGCGATCAGGGTCGGGTGAGTCGGCTGGGTCACGTTCCAGAGCCACACGCTGCCGTCGGTGTTCCCCGCGGCCAGGATGTTCCCGCCAGGGCTGAACGCGACCGAATACACATACCCTGCCGGGCCGGTGAGCACCGGGCCGATGGGGCGCGGCCGGGCCGGGTTGCTGACATCCCAGAGGCGGACGTCCCGGTCCGCGCTGCCGACCGCGAGCACCTTCCCGTCCGGGCTGAAGGCCACCGAGTACGCGGTGTTCGTTGGCCCGCTGAGTGCGCCGCCGATCCGTACCGGCGCCGCCGGGTCGGTCACGTTCCACAGCCGGACCTTGTCGTCGGCGCTGGCCGCAGCGAGAACATGGCCGCTGGGGCTGAAGGCGACCGAGAAGACATAGGTGTGGGCGTCAGGGATCATCACAAGCTGCCGGGGCCGCGCCGGGTCGGTGATGTTCCAGAGGCGTAGGGTGCCGTCGTCGCTGCCGCTGGCGAGCAGGTTCCCGTCCGGGCTGAAAGCCACGAACTCCACCTGGTTGGTGGAACCTGCCCCTAGCTGCGAGGCATCCTGCGGCGTTCCGAGCGGTAGCAGGCGGGTGCCGCGCCACCGCCACAACTGGATGTGCCCGTCGCCATAGCCGGTGGCGATCAGGTTCCCGCCGGGCGAGATGGCCACCGCGTTGACGATGTCGCCGGCCCCGCCGCCGGGGATCGGTGCACCGGCAGTCAGTGTGCGGCTGGCGCTGTCCCACACCTGCAGGGCGGTCCCACCGACCGCTAGCTCCCCCCCAGTGGGGCTGAGCGCGATGCTGTACACCGGGCCGCCGGTCATCAGGTCCGGCGCCGGCAGGTGCCAGGCCCGGACGTAGCCGTCGGCGTCGCCGGTGACGAGCAGGTGCGGGCCGTCCCAGGCCAGCGAGGTCACCGGCTGCGGATGGGGGATCACGGCGACCGGGGCCCCGGTCGAGGCGTCCCACAGCCGCAACTGGCCGTCGCTGCCGCCGGCGGCCACCATCTTCCCGTCCGGGCTGAACGCGACCGCCATGATCCAGTCGGTGGCCCCGGTGAACTTCATGGCGGGGCCCGGCTTGGTGGGCTTGGTGATGTTCCACAGCCACACCTTGTTGTCATAGCTCCCGGCGGCCAGTTCATCGCCGTCCGGGCTGAACGCGACCGCGTCTACCGCGTGGGCCGGTCCGGTCAGCGTGGTGGCGAGCCGGGGCTTGGCCGGATCGGCCACGTTCCACAGCCGGACGGTGTCATCCGCGCTGCCCGCGGCCAGCAGGTGCCCGTCCGGGCTGAACGCCACCGCCTGCACATACCCCTTCGCCCCGGTCAGCGGCCCACCGGCCGGGACCGGTTGCGTGGGGTCGGTGACGTTCCACAGCCACACCTTCGTGTCCGCGCTGCCCGCGGCCAGCAGCCCCCCACGTGGGCTGAACGCCAGCGAATAGACCGTGTTCCCCGGACCGGTGAGCGGCCGCCGCAGCAGCGGCACGGGGTGCCGCGGGTCGGTGACGTTCCACAGCCGCACCTTTCCGTCCTCGCCTGCCGCGGCCAGCACATTCCCGTCCGGGCTGAACGCCGCCGCGTACAGCGGGTGCGCGTGGCCGAGTTCCGCCACCGTGCCGACGAGCACCGGGTGGCCTGGGTGGGACATCTGCCACAGCCGCAGCGTGCCGTCGGCGGCGGCCACCGCGAGCAGCCGGTGGTCCGGGGACAGCGCGACGGCCTGGATGTCGCGGCGGGAGTCGGACATGCGCGCCGCCGCCGGGGCGCCGGACGACTCGAGCAGGCTGGCCCGGGCTCCTGTCGTCGGATAGATGCGGTAGGCGGCCAGCGACAACTGTGCGGCCAGCGCGGGATCCTCGGGGCGGAGCTGGCCGGCCTCCACGGCGACCGTCCGCGACTCGGCCTCGTTGCTGGCGGCGGTGGCGGCCTGGCGCTGGTGGAACGCGTAGCCGGCCAGCCCCACGGTGAGCAGCACCAGGGCGGCCAGTGCGGCCACCTGTTGCCGGAGCCGCCGGGTATGACGGCGCGCGGCCGCCTGCTGCGCCCGCTCCTGAGCGATCCCCGCGTCGACGAAGTCACGGGCTTCCTCGCTCAGCGCGGCGCGGTGGGCCTCACCGGCCATCCAGTCGGCGGCCAGCGCGAGCTGCCCGCCGCGTAGCAGCCCGGCCGGCTCCCGCCCGCCCTGCACCCACGCCTGCGCCGCCACCTCGATGAAGTGCCGGATCCTGATGTCCTCACGGTCGGCGTCGATCCACACCCGCAGCCGGGGCCATGCGCCGATCAGCGCCTCGTGGGTGATCTGCGCCGCAGCCCGGTCCTTGGTGACCAGCCGCTGGCCGACGAACCGCTCCAGCACGGCCGCTGCGGCGCTGGCGTCCCCCGGCAGGTCGCGCAGCGGGAGGCGGGCCCTGGACTCGCGGCCGTCGTCGCCGATGTGGACCAGCCGCAGGAAGAGCTGCCTGGCGAGTTCCTGCCCCACGCCGTCCAGCGTCGTGTACGCCTGCTCGGCGGTCCGCGCGATGGCGTCCCTGATCCCCCCGCTGGCCTGGTAGTCGGTCAGGGTCAGCCGGCTGCCCCGGCTGCGGGACCAGGTGGCAAGCAGCGCGTGGGAGAGCAGCGGCAGCGCTCCGGCCTCGTGCCCGCCCGCCCCGGGCGCCGCGCGCGGGCGCATGTCCTGCAGCAGCACCTCGACCAGGCCGTCCTCGACCTCCCGGCCGGCCTTGCGCGCGGGCTCAACGATCGCCCGGCGAAGTTGGTCGGCCGACATCGGGCCGACCACGATCTGCCGTTCCTGCAGCGCCCGGGCCAGCGCGGGGTAGCCGAGCACGTGCCCATAGAAGTCCGCCCGCAGGCCGAGCACGACCAGGGTGCGCTGGGAAAGGGCGGCCAGCGCGGCGACGAACTCGCTGCGCTCGCCCTCGCCCGCGCCCGCGGTGAAGACCTCCTCGAACTGGTCCACGATGATCCCGGGAGGCTCGTCGCCGCGCGAGGCGAGCCGCGCGTGCCGCTCCGGGTCCTCGCGCAGCCCCTTGGCCAGCGGCCCGGCGCTCAGCGGGCCCTCGGTACCCGGCCTGGCCAGTGGCGCCAGTTGCCCGGCCAGGGTCTGCACCGGTGTGGTGCCCGGCGTGATCAGCACCACGGGGCGGCCGCCCGGCCGGGCCGTGGTACCGGACCGCAGCCGGGGGACCAGGCCCGCCCGCAGCAGCGAGGACTTACCTGACCCGGAGGGCCCGACCACCGTAAGCGGCAGCCCGGGTGCGCCCGGCCCGGTCGCCAGCCGGACCAGGTGCAGGACTAACTCCTCGCGGCCGAAGAACCAGGCGGCGTCCTCCGGCTGGAAGCTGGCCAGGCCCCGGTAGGGGGCCGGGCCGGCCGGAGGACGGCCCGGCGCGCGCCGGACCCGGTTCAGCGCGTCCAGCCAGCGGGCCACCTGCTCGGCCTCGGTGATCTGGCACGCGGCCAGGATGCTGGGCAGGAGTTCCGGCTGGCGGGCGGGCGGAAGGTGGCGCGCGGCGAAGTAGTCCCCGACCGTGCTGACCGGGATGCCGCTTGCTTTCGCTACGTCGCGGATTGTGAGCCCCGCCTGTTGCCGGGCCAGGGTGAGCTCGCGGCCGAAGTCCTGCTGGCTGGTGATCCGCCCCGGATCTGGGACTTCGGCATCCGGTAATGATTGACGTGCCATCGGCTCCCCTCGTGCGCCCCGTGGGCCGCCGGCACGGCATGCCCCCGTAATAGTGGCCCGCCACGACCGCGCACTCGCCGAAGTCCAGACTCGCGGGCATGCAGGCCAGTTAACATCTAACGCCCTATTGGGCCCCCATGGGTGCACTATCGGAGTATGCGTCCTCGTGCGGCGGTCCGCGTCGGGCCGGTTACCTGGCGTGGAATATGACGTGAGCGTCAGCGTTAAGCGGCCGGGGAACCGCGCTATGACATGAGCGTCAGCTTCGAGTGACATATGCGTCAGGTTCGGCGCAGGCGTCGCGGCGGGAGCGCCGCCAGGCCGTTCTGCGGCAGTATCAGGTGCTCGCTGGAATCAAAGGCGAGCCATCGCCGCGTGCGATGCGGCAGGGAAATTGCCGGGCCAGGTACCCGGCCGCCGTGCGCCTATTACCCCGGACCGGCGAGTCTGCCGGTAACCCGCCCCCTGCCTGCGATGTTGCGTGGCAAATCCGCCCGTAGCCGAGCAGTACTAATCACCCTCCCACAAATCTTCACGGACACTCAGGAAATGGCCGGTTATAACTATCGCTGACCGTGAGGCCTTCCCGGTGACGGACTTGCGGCCGGCAACTGCAGTAATGTAAATGTCTTTGCCGGGGCGGCTGGCGGTGCCGGAGCCTGGAGAGTTCTGCGACATCGGCGTCACATGACGCCGATGTCATTGTTTGCATTAGCCCGTGAGCTGTGAAGGAATAGGGGACGTGACCCGGGATGCGACGAGATCAGAGGATGCCAGCGCTCCCGGGTTTGGGCGGGGTGGTGGGGCCGGGGCTAGTACTGCGCGGGGTGATGGGGCCGGGGCTAGCTGCAGCGATCCGGCCAGGGTGATCACTGCCCAGGCCGGCGCCAAGGCGGCGGACGAGAACTTTCCCGTGGCCCTCCGGCTGCTTCCGGGGCGTTACCGCCAGCACCTGACCGCGGTGTACGGCTTCGCCCGGTCGGCCGATGACATGGGTGATGAGGCACCGCCGGATGAGCGGCTGGCCTTGCTCGACGAACTCGAGGCGGACCTAGGCCGGCTCTACCAGCCCGGTGGGGAAGGCCCCCGGCTGCCGGTGGTCCAGGCGCTCGCGCCGGCCGTCGCACAGTGCGCGATCCCCGCCCAGCCCTTTCTCGACCTGATCCAGGCGAACCGCCAGGACCAGGTGGTCACCCGCTACCAGACCTTTGACGAACTGCTGGGCTACTGCCGGCTGTCGGCCAACCCGGTCGGCCGCATCGTGCTGTACGTCTTCGGCGCGGCCACGCCGCCCCGGGAGCGGCTCTCCGACCTGGTGTGCACCGCGCTGCAACTGGCCGAGCACTGGCAGGACGTGGCCGAAGACCTCAGGGCCGGCCGCGTTTACCTGCCCGCCGACGACCTCGCCGGGCACGGTGTCACCGAGGCCGACTTGGCCGCGCCTTCCGTGTCGCCGCAGGTCCGCAGGCTCATCGAGTTCCAGGTGCGCCGGGCCTCAGGGCTGCTCGACGACGGCGCGCCCATCGTCGGCACGCTGCGCGGCTTCGCCCGGGCGGCGGTGGCCGGGTACGTGGCGGGCGGCCGTGCGGCCCTCGCCGCGATCACCGCGAGCGGCTGCGACGTGCTCGCCGCCACTCCCCGCCCGCGTAAGCACCGCGTGGCGGCGGAACTCCTCCGTGCCTACCTGACAGGAAGGTGACGTGGCCACAGACGTCCGCGCGGCCTACCGGCGCTGCGAGGAGATCACCTGGTCCCAGGCCAGGAACTTCTCCTACGGCATCCGGCTGCTTCCGCCGGCCAAGCGCCAGGCGCTGGCCGCCGTCTACGCCTTCGCCCGGCGCATCGACGACATCGGGGACGGCACCCTGCCCGCCCCGGAGAAGCTCACCCTGCTCGAGGAGGCCAGGGACGGGCTGTCCGCGCTCCAGGCCGGGGAGGTGGACGACGGCGACGAGGTGCTTGTCGCGCTGGCCGACGCCGCGGCGAGGTTCGACATTCCGCTGCCCGCGTTCGGTGAACTGATCGACGGCTGCGCCGCCGACGTGCGCGGCGTCAGCTATGCGACCTTCGATGACCTGCTGCACTACTGCCGGTGCGTGGCCGGGTCGATCGGGCGGCTGTCCCTGGGCGTGTTCGGCACCAGCGACCCGCAGCATGCGGCGCCGCTGGCCGACTCGCTCGGCGTCGCGCTCCAGCTCACCAACATCCTGCGGGACATTCGCGAGGACTACGCCACCGGCCGGGTCTACCTGCCCGCCGAGGACTTCGCGCGGTTCGGCTGCGCCCTCGGCGGCTCCTCTCTTCCCGCCCCGGGCGACGGCTCCGCCGGCGCCCTTCCACCCCCGGCCACCGATCCGGAATTGGACAAGCTCACCGCGCTCGTGGAGTTCGAAGCGGACCGCGCCCGCACCTGGTACGCCAAGGGCCTGGCGCTGATGCCGCTGCTCGACCGGCGCAGCGCCGCGTCCGCCGGCGCCATGGCGGGCATCTACTACCGGCTGCTCGAGCACATCGCCGCGAGCCCGGCCGCCGTGCTCACCCGCCGGGTCTCCCTGTCCGCGCGGGAGAAGGCTGCCGTGGCGGTCAAGTCGCTGGCCACTGCCGCGGTACGGCCGCCGCGCCGCCCACGGCCGCCCGCCGCAGAGGTGGCCCGGTGACCGCACAGGCAGCCGCGCCGCACGTGGCGGTGGTGGGTGGCGGGCTGGCCGGCATTACCGCCGCTATCGCGCTCGCCGAGACCGGGACCCGGGTCACGCTGCTCGAATCCAGGCCGCGCCTGGGCGGCGCCACCTGCTCGTTCAGCCGCGGCGGCCTGACCGTGGACAACGGGCAGCACGTGTTCCTGCGCTGCTGCACCGCCTACCGTGGCCTGCTGGCCAGGCTCGGCATGACCGGCTCGGTGACGCTCCAGGACCGGTTCGACGTCACCGTGCTGCGCCCGGGCGGGCGCGCCAGGCTGCGCCGCACGGCGCTCCCCGGCCCGCTGCACATGGGCCGGGCACTCGCCAGCTACCAGCATCTTTCTTTTGCCGAACGACTGCGCGTGGTGCCCGCCGCCCTCGCTATGACCCGGCTCGACCCGGCCAGCCCCGAGCTTGACGGGCAGCGCCTCGGTGACTGGCTGGCCGCTCACGGGCAGGGCGAACATGCCCGGCGGGCGCTGTGGGACCTGTTCACGGTCTCCTCGCTGAACGTCGCCGGGGACGACGCGAACCTGGCGCTCGCCGCCACCGTGGTGAAGACCGCCCTGCTGTCCGGCCGGGACGCGGCGGACATCGGGATCCCCGCGGTGCCACTGGGTGACCTGCACGGGCAGGCCGCGGCCAGCCTGCTCGGCCGGCTGCGCGCCAGAGTCAGGCTGAGCGCCAAGGTGGCCGCGGTGGAGGCGCTGCCCTCCGGCGGGTTCCTGGTTCGCCTGGCCAGCCGCGGCGCCGCCGGGAGCAACGGCGACGGCGAGGTCATCCGGGCCGACGGCGTGGTGCTGGCGGTCCCGCCGGAGACCGCGGCCATGCTGCTGCCGTCCGCGGCGGGCAACGGCGCTCAGGCGGCGCAACCCGGTCCTGGGCAATGGCTGGATATCGCTACCTCGCCCATTGTCAACGTGCACGTGGTCTACGACCGGCGGGTGACCAGGCTGCCGTTCGCCGCGGCGGTGGACTCGCCGGTGCAGTGGGTGTTCGACCGGACCGGGCCGTCGGGCCTGCGCGAAGGCCAGTACCTGGCGATCTCGCTCTCGGCGGCGGACGCCTACGCCGACGTCCCGGCCGCCAGGCTGCGCGAGCAGTTCCTGCCCGCGCTGGCCGAGTTGTTCCCCGCGGCGGCGCAGGCGCGGGTCGTCGATTGCTTCGTCACCAGGGAGCGCAGGGCCACGATGCGCCAGGTACCAGGGCTGGGACGGCTGCGGCCCGCGGCCCCGACCGCCACGGCGGGCCTGGTCCTCGCGGGTGCCTGGACCGACACCGGATGGCCGGACACGATGGAGGGAGCCGTGCGGAGCGGACTCAACGCGGTGCGGGAACTACGCCGGAGCATGGGCGCCGCGGCGTTGCGGCGGGCGCCGGGCCGGATGACTGAGCCCGGATCCCCGGCGGTCAGCAGCGGCAGCTCTGCTGGAGCGCAAGCATGACCGCCGTGATGCCGGCCGGCGTGGCGACCGCGCGGGACCTGGTCGGCCCGGCGATGGCCACGGCGATCGCAAGGCTCAGTCCCGAGGTGCGCCCGGTCGCGGCGTACCACCTCGGCCTGGCCGGCGTCAACGGGCATGCCCCGGTGAACGGCCGGACCGGCGACGAGGGGAAGGGCATCGCCCGGGTACCCAAGCCCGCCGACGGCCACGCCGCGGAAGGGGCCGCGCAGCCGGGCGGTACCAAGCCGGCCGGGTCCGGCAAGGCGCTGCGGCCGGCCCTGGCGCTGCTGTCCGCACGGGCCGCGGAGGCCGCGCCGGAGCGCGGCGTCCCCGCGGCGGTCGCCGTGGAACTCGTGCACAACTTCTCGCTGCTGCACGACGACATCATGGACGGCGACACCGAGCGCCGGCACCGGCCCACCGCGTGGACGGTCTACGGGATCGGCGCGGCGATCCTGGCCGGGGACGCCATGCTCGCCCTCGCCCAGGACATCCTGCTTGAGGACAAGGGCCCGCAGGGCCTGTGGGCGGCCCGCTGCCTGTCTGTCGCGGTGCAGCGGCTCATCGCCGGGCAGGGCGCGGACCTTGCATTCGAGGGCCGCGACGACGTCACCCTGGCCGAATGCCAGGAGATGGCCGGAGACAAGACCGCGGCCCTGATGGCCTGCGCGTGCAGCATCGGTGCGATCCATGTCGGCGCGCCGCCATCCGTGGCCATGGGGCTGGCCGGGTTCGGCGCGCACGCCGGGCAGGCCTTCCAGCTCACCGACGACCTGCTGGGCATCTGGGGCAGCCCGGCGGTGACCGGCAAACCGGTCCGCTCGGATCTGCGCGCGCGGAAGAAGTCGCTGCCGGTGGTAGCCGCACTGACCGCAGGCGCCGCCGCGTCCGCCGAACTGGCCGCGCTGCTAGGCCAGCCGGATCCGCTGTCCGAGGACGACCTGGTCCGGGCCGCCGGTCTTGTCGAGGAGGCGGGCGGCAAGGACTGGACGGAAAACGAGGCCGCGGCCCAGCTCGCGTCCGCGCACCGGTGCCTGGCGGAAACCCCGATGCCCGACGACGTCAGGGCCGAGTTCGCCGGCATCGCCGAGTTCATCACCGCGCGGCAGTGGTGAGGGGAGCCGAGCCGATGACAGTCACGCACCCGAGGCGCCTCGGCCGCTCCGCCGCCGGCCCGGCGGCGGACGCGCTCGCCCGCGCCAGGGACCACCTGCTCGGCCTGCAGCATGACCAGGGCTGGTGGCAGGGCGAACTGGAGACCAACGTCACCATGGACGCCGAGGACCTGCTGCTACGGGAGTTCCTCGGCGTCAGGACAACCGAGCAGACGCAGGCCGCGGCGCGGTGGATCGCCTCGCAGCAGCGCGACGACGGCACCTGGGCGAACTTCTACGGTGGCCCGGGGGACCTGTCCACCACGGTGGAGGCCTACGTCGCGTTGCGGCTGGCCGGGCACGAGCCGCAGGCGCCGCATCTGGCCCGGGCGGCGGAGTGGATCCGCGGCCAGGGCGGGATCCCGGCCACCCGGGTGTTCACCCGGATCTGGCTCGCCTTGTTCGGCGAATGGTCCTGGGACGACCTGCCGGTTATGCCGCCGGAGCTGATCTACCTGCCCGCCTGGTTCCCGCTCAACGTCTACGACTGGGGATACTGGGCGCGTCAGACCATAGTGCCGCTGACCATCGTCGGAGCGTTCCGGCCAGCCACGCCGCTTCCGTTTGGACTCAAAGAACTCTGGCCCGCCGGTGACGGGCCGATCGTGATCGGGCGCCGGGACCGTCCCAAAGATCCTGTCTGGTCGGCCGTGTTCGGCGCCCTGGACCGGGCGCTGCACGTCTACGAGCGGCGCGGGCGCTCCTCCTCTCCCGCCCCGGGCGACGGCTCCGCCGCCGCCCTTCCACCCCCGTCCCCTCCCCGCCCCGGGCGACGGCTCCGCCGCCCTGCCACCCCCGGAGCCTCGCCAGTGCGGGCCGTGCGCCGCGCCGCGATCCGCCGGTGCGCCGAGTGGATCATCGCCAGGCAGGAGGCCGACGGCTGCTGGGGCGGTATCCAGCCACCGTGGGTGTACTCGCTGATCGCCCTGCGGCTGCTCGGCTACGGTCTCGACCACCCGGTGATGCGGCGCGGTCTGGCCGGCCTGGACCGGTTCACGATCACCGAGGACACCCCCGGCGGCCCGGTGCGCCGGATGGAGGCCTGCCAGTCGCCGGTCTGGGACACCGTGCTGGCGATGATCGCGCTCGCCGACGCGGGCCTGCCCGCCGACCATCCCGCCCTCACCAGGGCCGCTGACTGGCTGCTCGACGAGGAGATCACCGGGCCGGGGGACTGGCAGGTGCGACGGCCGGCCCTGGCGCCCGGCGGCTGGGCCTTCGAGTTCGACAACGACAACTACCCCGACATCGACGACACCGCCGAGGTGGTGCTCGCGCTGCGCCGGGTGCGGTTGTCCGGATCAGACGCGCGCCGCAAGGCCGCGATTTCCCGCGGCCTGGCCTGGATCACCGGGATGGTGTCCCGGGATGGCGGCTGGGCGGCCTTCGACGCCGACAACACCTCGGCACTAGTCGCCAAGCTGCCGTTCTGTGACTTCGGCGCGGTCACCGATCCGCCCTCGGCGGACGTCACCGCGCACGTGGTGGAGGCGCTCGCGGTCATGGGCCAGGCCGGCAGCCGGGCGGTCAGGCGCGGTGTGGTCTGGCTGCTGCGGGCCCAGGAGAGCGACGGCTCCTGGTTTGGCCGGTGGGGCGCCAACTACGTGTACGGCACCGGCGCGGTGGTGCCCGCGCTGATCGCCGCCGGGGTGCGGCCGGGCAAGCCGGCCATCCGCCGGGCGGTGGCCTGGCTGGAACAGCACCAGAATCCCGACGGCGGGTGGGGCGAGGACATGCGCTCCTACGACGACCAGTCCCTCGCGGGCCATGGTGCGTCCACCGCGTCGCAGACCGCGTGGGCGCTGCTTGCGCTGCTCGCGGCCGGTGGCGCTGAGCCGGCCGTGGAGGCCGGGGTCCGCTGGCTTGCCGAGCACCAGCGGAGCGACGGGACCTGGGACGAGCCGCAGTTCACCGGCACCGGGTTCCCGCGCGACTTCTACCTCAACTACCACCTGTACCGCCTCGTGTTCCCGGTCAGCGCGCTCGGCCGGTACCTATCCTCTCCCGCCCCGGGCGACGGCTCCGCCGCCGCCCTTCCGCTCTTCTCGCCTCCCGCCCCGGGCGACGGCTCCGCCGCCGCCCTTCCACCCCCGGAGACGGCATGACCGCCCCAGGCCAGCAGGGCCCCGGCCCGGTGACGGAGGAACCGGGCCGTAGGCCATCGGGGGGTTCCAGGGGGGTCGCCCCCCCGGGCCAGCAGGGCCCCGGCCCGGTGACGGAGGAACCGGGCCGTAGGCCATCGGGGGGTTCCGGGGGG
>Ga0070716_100001143_pt1 | contig 11700 bp, 9 predicted proteins | sample LARL112metaG_FD_71395 | JGI IMG/M metagenome (GOLD analysis project Ga0070716, IMG submission 71395) | Corn, switchgrass and miscanthus rhizosphere microbial communities from Kellogg Biological Station, Michigan, USA - LAR L11-2 metaG | ecosystem: Host-associated > Plants > Roots > Rhizosphere ... | reverse complement strand
TATAGAATCGGACAGCGAAGGTACATAAAAAAAGAGACCAAGCGACTGGCATAATAAAATGGATGGGATAAGACTCATGCGTTATCATATCTTCGTACGAATACGTAGGAGATAACTGTGTCGAAGAGGCCGCGATTGTTACTAAAGTCATATCTAAGGAAGAGGCTAATGAAACTAGAGAATACGATGACGATTGATAAGGAGTAATAGATAAGTTAATAGGCTCACTAAACTTAGGTTAGGTTAAGACGCATAAAAGATCGTTATAATGCGCGGTCACTGTGTTTCATAACCATACTAGTTCTTTTGAGATTTTCATTTTGCAAAGTCTGATATCTCTTATCCTCCTGCTCCGTGTGCCTTACGCATTATTGCAAAAGTATGAAATCCATTTCTTGCTTGGCAGAAGGAAAGTTTCAAGTTCCATGCCACTTGATCTACCAGTAACAATGGCGAACTTTTGACTCATCTACTGACCATTCCTCCATCAATTAACAATGTGTGACCCAATACAAAAGATGCCTTATTAGACAATAACCAAACTACCGCATTAGCTATCTCTTCAGGATCTGCAATGCGTCCAATTGGATGCATGGATGTTACTGTTTCTAGAAATTGGTGATCGTGTTCTACTATTCGTTTAGCCATATTTGTTTCAACTCCACCTGGAGCAACAGCGTTTATTCTGATTCCAGATTTGGCGTATTCTAGTGCGGCTGATTTGGTCAGTCCAAGCACAGCATGTTTGCTTGCGATATAAATCGGCATTTGTGGAAATCCCATTATGCCTGCTACGGAAGAATTGTTTACTATTGCTCCACCACCGCTTCTAATCATCTCAGGAATTTCGTATTTCATAGACAACCATACGCCTTTGACATTTACATTCATGATCTGATCAAAGGCATCGGATGTTTGCTCTACGAATGGCGTCATCATTTCTTCTATCCCAGCATTATTAAACGCATAATCAAGTCTACCATATACCTTGACTGTATCCTCTACAAGCGACTTGACATCATCTTCCTTTGTCACATCTGTCCTTACAAATATACCCTCACCTCCAGCTTCTTTCACTAATTGCACGGTTTCCTCTCCTTCTTTAGCACGGCGTGCAGCTACTGTAACCTTAACTCCATCTTTTGCAAGGGTAATTGCTGTTGCCCTTCCAATACCAGAACTACCACCAGTTATGATCGCAACTTTTTGATCTGTCATTTATTTTAGTTCGGACTTGCATTATTTATCGATGACGCCCATTCAAGACAAAATATCGAGATGAGGTAGCCTAAGATCGGTAATAACACATGTTGCGCGATTTTAGAAGATGTCTCATTAACGAAAAGACGGAACAACGCAGACGGTTGGGCAATAAAATGGAGCGCCCCGACAATCACTTCTACGAAAATCTGGTGGATTAAGAAGCTATTGCATACTCCATTAGATGATTATTCCGATCGTTCTAATCTATTTGGCGCACCTCATGATATACAACATAAGCTATAGTAGGATGGTCCTCACGTGGAAAATTTGTCTACCCTTGAACTATTCCAAGCACAGTCTTACATTGCTTACAAGAAACTAAATAGCAGGTAGCGTTGGGAAGCTTTAATTCTTCTGTATCATAGCCGCCAGATTTAATGTCTGCTCCACATTTTGTACATTTTGCCATTCCATATATTAATCAGGAATCCGAATATCAATCTTATTGTTTGACTTTAGTGTTCTCTAACATGCCAATTCATTCTTTAGTGCAGTTCCGAGCTGTCAGAATTCTTCCTGGCTATATATCAGATCTGCTTAGCGTTTTATTCGGTCATAATTTTCCGCTAACCTTTCAATTGTAGCTAACACATCTACGGATGGTTAGAGATATCTTCTTTAATATCCTCCTCAATTATCTTCTTTTGATTCATTTTATAATTATAATTTTGGGCCGGAATCACCAGAACTAAAATTTCTGACAACTAAGGGGATAAATTTCTTTCAGTCCAGACTCTAATAAGCACCATAGCTGAAAGAAAAAAGTCCCCTTGTAATCTAATATTTTGTTCTATCATCTGTCAGAACAAATGCTGAATCTCGCCAAGATGTACACCCATTATTTTCCTGGACTATTTTGTTTAATGCAGGTAGAGTTAGAAGATGGTATATTGCAGCAGTGTGACTCGATAATGGAAGCAAACAGAAAATGTGAAGCGGGGTGCGCGTTAAATGCGGTATAAGTTGTGGGAACGTTTCAGATCTTCAATTCGGCTACTACAGTTAGCCTAGAACTTCTTTCAACCTCTCAAGAATACTGCAGTAATACGACGCTTCCTATAAAAGGAAGATCTAGTTCATCTATGGATAGAAATATCATGCCTAAGGCTCTAAGTAATTAACATACCTCTCTCTTTCTTTATACTAGTGAAAGTACTTCCGCATGTCATGAGAAATATTAATGAGTTTAACATACCTACTGGAAATTCTCTAGGATATGAAATACTGTACTTTGGTGTAAATCTCATACTCATGTTTGATTATAGACTAGCTTTTGATGTAGAGGTAACCAATTCAGATAAAGAAATACAAGTTCTAATTATGAGTAGAAAAGATGTACCGACTTGGAAAGAAAATAATGACAGTAAAAAGCCTGAAATCACATTTTACTATAGCAGAAGTGGATTAAAAATTAACGATGTCTTCAAACCTACTAAAAGTGACGCGTACGCATTTGTACTAAACAATCGACAATCTTCTACTAGCCATGAAGTGAAAACAGTTGAAGTTACTTTGATTCATAATTGGCAGCAGGAGGTAAAGGAGTCTCAGTTAAAGTATCGTACCAAGGAACAACAGATTAAATATTGATGTCAGATATGTCATATGTCAGATAAATCGGATAGTGGAGCTTGTGCCTCCTCATTTTTCATCGATAATATCACAGAGTACTAGAACCTACGTCTCCTTTAGGAGTTTGACCTGAAATCAACTCTACAATCGAACCTCCAATATAAGTGGCATCGGCTCCATTCAGTCTCATAGTATCCTGAGCTGGTGCAGGACTTATTAGACTACCATTCATGCCTATGGTCCAGTTATAGAACCCCCAAAGCAGTATCCTGGCAATGTATCGTCTAAGCTTGCATATTTTATCCAAGGTCCTTTTCCACCTCCAATAAAGTCATACCAAAATTCTATATGAACTCCATTTGGAATTCTCCACTGAGCAGTCTTGATACCAATCGGTTTTCCTTGTGGCATTGGTGGAACATCTACATATTGATAACCATTACACTGATGGTATTGATCAAATGGTCCTTCTGTGCGCATCAAGTGAAATCCACCAGTGTATGGAACAGATGCTTCATACAGTCCTGCAACTTGATCATCATCACCATGTGAGCCGATCTTAGGAGCCCACCACGGTTTATCAGTACAAGGTGCGGGATTATTGTTTAGAGTAAAGGTCCAAGTTTATTCTCTATCTACCAGAGTATGTTTGTTAGCAAGGTTGAATCTAATCCCATCTAATGCACAATTCTCTCCTGAAATCTGCATTGCAGTAAACATCATACCGCCTGGCTTTGGAGTATAGATTTGAGTAAGGCCTAGCTGATTTGAAAATGGTTGGGGTGGAGATTTTCTATTAATTAGATACACTGATGCGGCGATAATTGCCAATATGGACAGAACTAATATGATAAAGAAAGCCAGATTCATCTATGGAGACCAACTATATTTAAGTGCGATATATATGTCGACTCAAGTGTCACTTAGTTTTGTAGAACTCTCCTCCAATTAATCCCGCTGGGATAACCACTACTTGGCTTTGGCTATGGCTTGAATAAGAAAAGGCTATCCCAGCGTGTTTCGAAGATCCTTCGTCTGGTCTGAAGGCACAGATACTATGCACATTAATATGCTAAAGCTTTTTAGCAAAATGTTCTAAATCGACCTTCTAGTCTACTTAGACCTATTTTATGAGTCCTGATAGTTAGCTAAAAATATTTTGTTGCACTGACTTGCAAAGCAGGATAGAGTACACGAAGAACTGAAGATGCTTGCTATGGCAAATAAAACTGCGGAAAATTTTACACTTCGGATGCACAGATGATGATTGAGGAAATGGCCGTAGGGGCGAATTGAAGTTAGTATCTCATGACACCTATGTTAGAGAATCTAGCAGAAACGATGCAGACAGTACTGAAAGAAAAAATCCCCTTAGTAGTATGATATATTATGAACAAAGCGAATTCTGGATTATAGGTATCATTTCTCCAGTGCTTATACCAACGTAGCCCAAGCTATTAAGTATAGTATAAGCTATTCAATTATAACTAACAGAATGTTTCCCCTATTCTGAATAATGCGGTATCGATGTATGCATTTGTAACCAGAGACGGTATTTTTAGCTGATGTTGTTTCGCAAGTATCGAATTTATATGATACAAAATCTCCATTCTTTTGTCAATATTATATTCCTCGTTGCAGTTCTTGATGAGTTGTGTGATTATATTTTGGCCCTGATATGTGGTTTTCATTTGCTTCTTTTCTCTAATACTACTGTATGATTGTTAGTATATTTAACCTTCATAAAAGTGGTCGTCTATTATTTGTCAGTATATAACAAGGATTGAATACAAGTAGTAGAAGTTGGCGTGATAATAGAGAAAAAAATGATCAAATAGCCTCTTTGACCATGCAGCGTCTTAGCAAAGTAATTTATGATATAACATTGTCACCTTGAATATGTCTTCCAGGTTTTCACATTGCAGGAAGATCGTAAACTCTTTGATTCTGATATATGGGATTATTGTAACGTTCCTATATGTAAGTATAGTAGCCGACACATGAATGCATGATCGTATTTTACCAAGATTATTCACAAAATTTGCTACAAGTTCCCCCAAGGTATGGACGAGAACTGTATATCTCGAATATAATAGAATCTCATTGGGTAGAATATGGAGCTGAGAATAATCTTGATGGAAAGAGCGATACATTTGCATTTAGTATTCCATGCTTGACTAACTAATTAACAGGTTGAAGAGGAAATCATAGTATAGTATGTGCAGAAGTGTTGGCTAATTCAGAAAATATGAATGAGTCCAGAAAACTTGATTTGTTGTCGCTTCTGTCGCTTCACTAGATTGCTCTTCCCGTTCTCATTACAGCTGATCTTATAATATCAGAGCCGTCAAGGGGTTTGTGATCAAACAATGTATTTATTCTGACATTACTACACTACCATGAGTTAGCATATTATCATAGGTCGTATCGTTATATCAATCTCTACAAGCAAGGGAATTGTTGATTGGTTAACATTTTTCTTTGCCGGATAATTCGCATTTCATTGCGTTCTTTCTTCGAATTTAGTACAATCACACGTCTTATCATCGTCATCAAAACTATACCAACATCTTTCACTAGAATAGACCTTTATGTGTTGACTGCGTTCATGCCCACAATTCGCGCAAACCATTTCTTTACCTATTTATATATTTCGGAGGAATAAATGTTGTGACATAGCGAGAATAGGACCAAGCGCCGCTAACTTCTATAGTGGTTCATGCCAAGAATTATTCAAGTTGCCTTGAAAAACTTCACCTGGAAGGAAAAGTGGCCTAACTCGAGCGTCTTTAATGGCAATACACAATGCTGCAGACCTTGTATTATAATGGATCAGAGATCAACTGCCATCTTTAGCTCTGTTATTTCCTTTTTATTACCAGTCTACCGTTTTCCTCTGTTATGTATTTCAGAAGCTTCTTACATATCATTAATTCAGACAAAATAATGTCCATCTTATCTAGAGGAGAATTGTGATAAGAATCGATTATTGGGCATGTTATTTGATTTATTTCTTACAGGGCACCCAGCTGTTTTGCGATCATTGAAAGAGGAACATATGATTCACAGATATTCATGTAGTTCTGTATGACGCCTCTTCTTGTACTTATGTTTATCATTCAATTCTACGAATCATAAAGGAATTTCAGTATTGTACAGGCTAAAATCACAGTCATATTTATTGATCTGGTCACCTGCGATCGGCACAGATTGTACTTTACAATTACAACTACTACATGTGACAGTTGAGGCATCTATCCTAATATAGGAAGCACACCACAATCACTAATCATATATTAAGAAAAGTAACGTTTGCCTGTTTACAGTCCCATCAAAAAATGTATACTATAAACTTCTAAATAAAGAAAATGGACACAAAAAATTATTGTTTGGGGAGGAACGGTTGTTGTTGAGCTGTAGCGAATGAATTCCAAGCATTTGCGGCGTTGGTGTTATATTCTGTCACAGACTCGATTGTTCGATTAAGGGTTCTGAAGTTTTCTGCTGCTGCATTTATCGCGTTGACAGTCAACTGGTTGTTTATACTAACTGCTTTGACTATGTTCTCGGTGATCTCGTTTGATTGCTTTACAAATTCATCCGTATATGACGGTGTTACAACTGGTACGTTTCCGTTAGTTGCTAACAGCCTGTGAGCTGAAACCGTACTTTTGATACTGTCCTTTGCTGCGGCAATCCAATTAAGCTGTAAATTAGAAACCGATTGTGAATATTGCGGTTGAGCTTTTGCAAACTCGTCTACTATTCTAATACAATTTTGTCTTACAGTGTCATAAAAGTTAGCTGCTTCAGCTGACCTAGTTGATGTAGTAATTATTTCGTCTTTAGATTTATTGTTATCTACCATTTCATTTCATCTACTATCTTATTAGCACCCAGCTAATATATACGTTGGTATTTAATGGGTTTAAATTCCATATAAAACCATATAGTGTCAGAATTCACCGGTGGCGGTGCAGAAGAAAGTTCCCCGCCTTTCAGTTCAGGGAAAATCATGCTTGAATCTCTAGTGATATTGTATCCGTCAGGGTATCTATAGTATCCATAGTACATATTCAATTCTATGTAACAAAAAATAGCATACTATTATCTAAAGAAACTGAAAAGAGAAGAGAAGAGATCTGGAGAAAAGTAGCAGAAGAAGCAACTCACAGTTACGGAACTACTAACGGAGTTATAAAACTGGATAATGAATCCATGTGTGTGGTAGGAACACGACCATGATAGCAATCTAACTAACTGAAATACTAAATCGCTGAAAGAATTCGCAGATGTAACACTTGTCGAACAGCATAAAGATAATCAGAATAAGGCACATTTCTATTTCTATGCTACAAGACCAGTCAAAGGTAAGGATAGCGACAAGAATTCGCTTGGGGAATAAGATCTCGTCAGGAGAAGTACCAGCAATAGAGATCAAAAGGTTAGGTAGCCATGGATTGCTATATGTTCGCCTTCAGTACACAAGGATGGATTTCCATATGAGATTATAGGCACAAGAAATAAACGAGAGGCAAACTCACGAGTTAGAAATACACCTCGACAAAATTCGGTATTGTATACCAATCGGCTAGTACTAAGCATAAAGCACTAACATCAATTAAAGAATTGTTTAAGCCTGGACATAATGTATTGAAAGGACACAACAGACACGAGGATCTGCTTAGGGTTATGGACTCGTTGATACGAAGAAATAAAGACATTATGACATTGGAGAGGCGCATTATTTGCGGTCCAATAGCCTTTGCTTGCGATAACACTCTGTGCAATGGCAGAAAGCAATATGACGATCGTAAGCGCGTTAATTACTGTTATTTTTATTTCCTTTGAAACCGAAAGTCGGTAGCGGCATTTGCTAGTATATAACGGAAAATACACAATTAAAAGGGCTATATATAAGAGTATTCTATAGAAGAATGGTACAGAAAATTGATAATAGAATGCCAACACTGTCATGCGCTTACCGATAATGAAAGATTGAATATGGACTTGATTAAAAATTGTCCTTATTGCGGGGGACTTTTGCTTGAGGCATCCTCTATTTGAGTTCGTAATTTTAATCTGTCATGACTAAATTGCTCGTTTGAGCGCCGGCGTTGGCGAGCTCAGCAAGCCGCTTGGCCTCATCACCGAGAAGAGCTTTGACGATACGTTAACGTCAACGTTCGTGGTACTCTTTTACCGTGCAAAGTGCTCTGCCACTTGATCGTCAAGAAATTATCTGAAGGACGATCCAGTTTTCCTACTCCGATATCTAGATCGATTGATCCTCTAAATCCAGCAACTTTGACAGGAGGCAGTCTGATCGACTCATCTATGCGATGAGTATTAAGATCTAACAGATCCTCACTGATAGTAATACTGAATGCTGAATACATACCTTCGAGACCGTTATTCTTTTCCTTATATATGGTGTTATAATTTAGACATTGACTAAAAACATGTGCCGAACCGACAATATACTTACCACCTATGAAAAAACCTGTTCCAAAACTATCTATGACTTCGTTTGTATCCTTATTGGAGAGGCCTATCGCAACTGTAGCAGATTTAATTCCTCTTAACTTATCAACTTCGATCATCATTGTCATACTGCTACACAATTTAATAATCTTATGATAACAAATGATTGAATAACATAACTGCAGGTTTTTCCGAGGCAGCAGATCAGCACTAGACCATAACATCAATCATATATATGGTTAATTCTGGTGTTTTCAAAATCAGGACTGGTAATGTCGTATCTATTAATCTTTTGTATAGTGAGCAAAACGTTTACATTTAAGATTTAATCTGTTATTCTTAATGCCGATAATTTCGATCTCCACTTATAGCGGTAGAACACAACGTGAGAAGGACAGGTGGCAGAAGCAATTAAAGAGGACGTTAAAAAGATATTTAATGTAGACAAAAAAGATGTAATAATAGTGTTCCAAGAGGAGCCTCACGGAAATTGGTATGCAGAAGGTATTAGACTCTGACGTATCGGCACCAGTACTTTAATGCAATACATTCTAACGAGATATGATATGCATATGGTCAGCATGTAACAAGTGTCAATCAGATCCACTGATATTTCTATTTCATGATCTTGCATTTCAATACTGCTGCTTGCTCTGTTAAAGTTCTTTTTTCAATATTGAGAAATGCAAAGTCAGAGCATTTTGAATATTTATGCAAAAAGAATTGTTCCTCATTCCTGTAGTTTTTACAATCATGCCAGAACCAGTTAATGCAGGCATTGATCCTGGTATTGTTTTACGTCATCAGATTCTCCTCTTTCCTTATTTGTTGACAAAGAATATGAACCATCTTTGAGCTTGTACAGGTTATACTCGCGTTCTAGTTTTCGTATTGTGCTATACAAAAGCCAGTTTCTTGAAATATAGTTAGTTGTTAAAATGCAGTAAATCCAAAGGGTTATGAAAGCAATACTCGTCTTATACCTTGAATAACATATTGGATTGCAATTGCTGCAAGAAAAATTGCAAGGACTCTTGTAATTACAATTAAGCCTCGTCTCCCGAGTATGTGATATATTCTATCTTTTGAGCGTAAAATGATATAAGTAGCTACAAGAGCTAACGCTATAGCGGCAAATGTGCACAGATAGCCATAGGTTTGTAATGATATTATCACAGATGTGATTGCGCCAGGACCGGTAAGCAGAGGAAATGCCAAAGGGACAACTCCAATATCAGTAGAAGCTGTACTCACGAATCTCCACATTCCATAAGTTAGCAACTCCATTGATATTATAAACAGTAATATTCCTCCTGAAATCATAAAGCTGAAGATTTCAACACCAAACAGAGACAGTAACTGAGTGCCGACTAATCCAAATGTAATCAATAATGCAGCAGCAGTAATTATAATATTCTTTGATACAACTTTTCTTTCAAATACATTCATATTTTCTGTCATCGAAATAAACAATGTAATACTTCCAATAGGATTTATAACTATAAATAATGATATCGAAGACTTTAATAGATCATTACCAAACGTATTAGATATATTAAATAGTGCTTTAAATTCTGCAATCAATTTGTTAAAGACGTTAGAATATACTGGTACAAAACTATTCCACACTTTGAATTGCTCAGCATAAAAGGCAAGTGTTACTAATATGGCTACCGTGAATATGCATAAGAAAGTAACTATGACTTTATTTCTTGCCTTCATTTCTGATTTGATAGAGATGGTAATAATATATATGTGGCTATGTAGAAACCACGTATCGCTGGGAGCGGCATTTTATATTGATGACAATAAGACAGTACGAAGGTAAGAGTTATAGGATATCTTTCGAGTGATCCATCTAAGCACATTATTTAGGATTATTTATTTTTAGAATCGCGTATTCATTTTACATCAGTGCAGAGGTTTAAATATAGACATAATTAAGAATTCAGCTCTGGATAAGATAATTTCTTCATTCATTGTAATAGCGGTACCAAGCATATCTTTGTGGGAATAGATTTAACAGGATTCAAGATAATCCTTGCTTCACAGTATTCCACACATAGAATAGGATTGAGAAGAAAATATGCGAAATTATCTATCCGAGCTGACATGTTACAACAAATCATATGTACTATTAAGATAAGACGAGCTCCCGCAAGACATGATAATATAGATTTCAGACCAATCATAAAAGAATATCTGAATTTCTACCATTATCTGTAGTTACGGCTGATAAGGGTTACAATAGTGAAGAAGATAATCATCTTTTAGTAAGGGAGAGTTTACTTGCATTCAGTGTTATTACAGTTCGATATGAAGATGTACCGATTTGGAGAACACGTGGCAAGTACAGAAAGCAGATGAAACGTGGCTATTCCAGATTGCTGTACAATCAACGAAACAAGGATGAGACCATAATATCGGTCATAAAGAGATTATTTGGAGAACATGTTACATCAAGACTAGTGAGAACACAAAACAGAGAATTATCGTTTAGATGTATAGCCTACAATACCCATAGGCTAACAAACCTTACCATAATCACATGGTTCGTAAAGCCCTATTGTACTAGTTTGCTGATTTCCAGTTAAGATTGAGTTGAATGTGTCGATCTTTTTGCACCCCATGCACCCGGGATAATATTTAATTCTGCTATAACTTCTTGTTATCAATTGTATGTCATACATGACTACGCCTTAATTCTTCCTCAGAATAGAAAATAACCCGGGCATCCTGGGTGTTGTACACGATCCAATTTAAAGAGAATGACTTTGCAATCTATCAGATATATCGATAAATATAGAAGAAATCCTCAGTAAAGGTAGAGGGTGCCCACTGAATTATACCCCCTACAACCTAAAAGATTATGTTCAAAATGAGGTAGACCTAATATTTTTCTGATGTACACCCAAATACATAATATATGATAGACGACTATATCAGACCTGACGGTACGCATTCTGCACTGTTCATAATTGATGTCCAGCGCGATACTACACTAGCCGGAGCTGCAATCGAAATTCCAGGCACTCTGCGGACCGTGCCTTACATCAAACAATTGGTCCAGGTTTATAGAGACATAGGTCTTCCTATAGTTCATGTAATAAGACTTTACAATAAGGATGGTTCTAATGCTGATCTATGTCGTAGGAAAGCCGTATTTTGTATACAGTTTTCCGATTTATAACTCACTAATAGCTTCTTATGTCTATATTCAATATATACACATATATCAAAAATGTTTAGTGAATATTGTGAAAAAAGTGATAATTGATTATTTTGCTTGTTGCGGCAAGTATTGTCCGGTCAGGTATTTATCCTCTTCTTCTATATCATCTAAGCTATGATTCGTGGATGCGGTATGGGTATCATTTCCTC
>Ga0070716_100001140_pt1 | contig 11714 bp, 6 predicted proteins | sample LARL112metaG_FD_71395 | JGI IMG/M metagenome (GOLD analysis project Ga0070716, IMG submission 71395) | Corn, switchgrass and miscanthus rhizosphere microbial communities from Kellogg Biological Station, Michigan, USA - LAR L11-2 metaG | ecosystem: Host-associated > Plants > Roots > Rhizosphere ... | reverse complement strand
TTATCGCCTACAGGAACGGCTCGCCGGTCCGGCTCAGCGATGTCGGCGACGTCGTCGACGGTGCCCAGAACGACAAGCTCGGCGCCTGGATGAACGAGACGCCGGCAATCATCATGAACATCCAGCGGCAGCCCGGCGCCAACGTCATCTCGGTGGTCGAAGGCATCAAGGCGCTGCTGCCGCAATTGCAGGCCTCACTGCCGGCCGCGATCGAGGTCCATGTTCTCACCGACCGTACCGTGACGATCCGCGCATCGGTGCAGGACGTGGAATTCGAACTGACGCTCGCCGTCATCCTGGTGGTGCTCGTGATCTTCGTGTTCCTGCGCAATGCGCGCGCTACCCTGATCCCGAGTCTTTCCGTCCCGCTGTCGCTGGTCGGCACCTTGGGGGCCATGTACCTGTTCGGCTTCAGCCTCAACAATCTTTCGCTGATGGCGCTCACCATCGCTACCGGCTTCGTGGTCGACGACGCCATCGTCGTGATCGAGAACATCTCCCGCTATCTCGAAGAGGGTGATACCCCGCTGCAGGCGGCGCTCCGCGGCTCCGAGCAGATCGGGTTCACCATCATCTCACTCACGGTCTCGCTGATCGCGGTGCTGATCCCGCTTCTCTTCATGGGAGACGTGGTCGGCCGGCTGTTTCGTGAATTCGCCATCACGCTGTCGGTCACCATCCTCATATCGGCGGTGGTTTCGCTGACGCTGGTGCCGATGGCTTGCGCCAAGTTGCTCAGGCCGCCGTCCGAGACGCCGGAGAACGCATTTCAGCGCTTCAACCGCGAAGCGTTCGACCGGGTCATCGAAATCTACGGGCACATGCTCAACTGGGTGCTCGACCGTCAAACCTTCGTGCTGATAATCGCGCTCGCCACGTTCTTCCTGACCGGCCTGCTCTATGTCGTCATCCCCAAGGGATTCTTTCCGCTGCAGGATACCGGCGTCATCCAGGCGATCTCGGAAGCGCCGCAGACCGTCTCTTATGCCGCGATGGCCGAGCGCCAGCAGCAGCTCGCCAGCACCATCCTGAAGGATCCCGACGTCGAAAGCCTTTCTTCCTTTATCGGCGTGGACGGAACCAACACGACGCTGAACAGCGGCCGCATCCTCATCAACCTCAAACCGCATGACCAACGCAAGTCCGACATCGCCACGATCATGCGCCGCATCCAGAACAGCACCGCGTCGCTGACCGGCATTACCCTCTACATGCAGCCGGTTCAGGATCTGACCATCGAGGGCACCGTCAGCAAGACCCAATACCAGTTCATTCTCCAGGACCCCGATCCGGTGCAGCTTGCCGAATGGACGCCGAAACTGGTCGACAGGCTGAGACAGCTTCCAGAGCTCGCAGACGTCGCCAGCGACATCTCCGACAAGGGACTTTCCGTATTCGTGGAGGTCGATCGCGACCAGGCCGCCCGGTTCGGCATCACACTTGCGACGATCGACAACGCGCTTTACGATTCCTACGGCCAGCGCATCGTTTCCACGATCTTCACCAATTCGAACCAGTACCGCGTCATTCTCGAGGCCGATCCGCGTCTGCAGACCTCGCTGCAATCGCTGGCGGACATCTATCTTCCATCCTCCGTGGGAGGCGCGCCGGTGCCCTTGGCGACGCTTGCCAAATTCCGCGAGGAGACCGCCCCGCTTCTGGTCTCCCATCTCGGTCAATTTCCGTCAGCCACCGTTTCCTTCAATCTGGCGCCGGGCGCTTCTCTCGGCGAGGCAGTGACGGCGATCAAGAAGGCGGAGGCCGAGATCAACCTTCCGCTCAGCGTGATTACAAGCTTCCAGGGCGCAGCGCTGGCGTTTCAGTCCTCGCTTTCGAATCAGCTCTTCCTGATTCTGGCGGCGATCGTCACCGTTTATATCGTGCTCGGCGTGCTCTATGAGAGCTTCATCCACCCCGTCACCATCCTCTCGACCCTGCCATCGGCCGGAATCGGCGCGTTGCTGGCGCTGATGCTGGCCGGCGATGATCTCACCATCGTCGCCATCATCGGGATCATCCTCTTGATCGGCATCGTCAAGAAGAATGCGATCATGATGATCGACTTCGCGCTGGACGCCGAGCGCGAGCAAGGCAAATCGCCGCGCGAGGCGATCTACCAGGCCTGCCTGCTGCGATTCCGGCCGATCCTGATGACCACCATGGCCGCCGTTCTCGGCGCATTGCCGCTGATGCTCGGCACGGGCGCCGGGTCCGAACTGCGGCATCCGCTAGGCATCTCCATCGTCGGCGGCCTTCTGGTCAGCCAGTTGCTGACGCTGTTTACGACGCCGGTGATCTATCTCTGGTTCGACCGCCTGGCGGCGCGGTTTGTCCGCCCATCGGGCGAAACCGGTGCCGCCAACGAACCGGGCTGACGTCACATGGGACCGTCAACGCCATTCATTCGCCGGCCGATCGGAACGACGCTGCTGACCTTCGGTCTCGCGGCGGCCGGCGCGGTGGCGTTTTTCAAACTGCCGGTATCGCCGCTGCCGCAGGTCGACTTCCCCACCATCTCCGTGCAGGCGACCTTGCCGGGCGCGAGTCCCCAGGATGTCGCAACCACGGTCGCAAGCCCGCTCGAGCGCCATCTCGGACAGATCGCCGACGTCACCGAAATGACCTCATCGAGCACGGTGGGATCGGTCCGCATCACCCTGCAGTTCGGGCTGAGCCGCGACATCAATGGCGCGGCGCGCGACGTCCAGGCCGCCATCAATGCGGCACGCGCCGACCTTCCGACCAGCCTGCGCACCAACCCGACCTATCGCAAGGTCAACCCCGCCGACGCCCCGATCATGGTCCTGACGTTGACGTCCGACACCAAGACCCGCGGCGAGCTTTACGATGCGGCCTCGACCGTGCTGGCCCAGAAACTGTCGCAGGTCGAAGGCATCGGTGAGGTCGCGGTCGGCGGCGGTTCGCTGCCGGCGGTGCGGGTCGAACTCATTCCGCAGGCGCTCTTTAAATACGGCATCGGTCTTGAGGACGTGCGAGCCGCGCTTGCCAGCGCCAATGCGCACAGTCCGAAGGGCGGGATCGACGTCGGAGGCCAGCGCTATCAGATCTATGCCAACGACCAGGCCACCAGGGCCGCCGATTACAAATCCCTGATTCTGGCCTATCGAAACGGCGCGCCGGTTCATCTCTCCGATGTCGGGGAGGTCACGGATTCGGTCGAGAATTTGCGCAATGCAGGTCTCGCCAACGGCAAGCCCGCGATCCTGATCATCCTCTACCGGCAGCCGGGCGCCAACATCATCAGCACGGTCGATCTCGTGAAGGGACTCCTGCCCCAGCTCCGCGCATCGATCTCACCGGCCATCGACCTGCAAATCGCCGTGGATCGCTCGATTACCATTCGCACATCGTTGCACGACGTCGAACGCACCCTGATCCTCGCCGTGCTGCTGGTGATCGTCGTGGTTTTCGTTTTCCTGCGAAACCTGCGCGCCACGCTTGTGCCGGTCGTGGCGGTTTCGGTCTCCCTGATCGCCACGTTCGGCGTGATGTACCTGTTCGGCTACAGTCTCGACAATCTCTCTCTGATGGCGCTGACGGTCGCGACTGGATTTGTCGTCGACGATGCCATCGTGGTCCTGGAAAACATCACCCGTTACATCGAGGACGGCACGCCCCCGTTGGAAGCGGCGCTCAAGGGCGCCAACGAGGTCGGCTTCACCGTGCTGTCGATGAGCATTTCGCTGATCGCCGTGTTCATTCCGATCCTGCTGATGGGCGGCATCGTCGGGCGGCTGTTCCGCGAATTCGCGATGGTGATCTCGATATCGATCATGATCTCGCTGGCGATTTCGCTGGCGACCACGCCGATGATGTGCGCGGTACTGCTGCGCCGCGAGACGGGTGCGGGACATGGGCGGCTTTATCGATTGAGCGAGCGCTTTTTCGATGCCATGCTCAACGCCTACCGCAGGACGCTCGCGGTCGCGCTCCATCATCCGGCCTTGATGATGACGATTCTTGCCGTCGTGGTGGGCCTCAATTTCTATCTCTACAGCGTCATTCCGAAGGGCTTCTTTCCGCAGCAGGACACCGGGCGGATCATCGGCTCGATCCAGGCCGATCAGAGCATTTCGTTTCAGCTGATGCAACAGAAGCTGGCGCAGTTCGTCAACATCATCAAGAACGATCCCGCGGTCGACACCGCGGTCGGCTTCACGGGCGGCGGCCAGACCAACTCCGGTTTCATGTTCGTATCGTTAAAGCCGCTCGGTGAACGCAACATTTCTGCCGACGGCGTGATCGCGCGATTGCGCCGCGAGATGGCGGTGATACCGGGCGCGACCCTGTTTCTGCAGTCCGTTCAGGATATCCGTGCCGGCGGCCGGGCGAGCAACGCGCAATATCAGTTTACGCTTCAGGGCCCGACCTTTGAGGAACTCAATGAATGGACTCCGAAGCTGGCAGCGGCGCTGCAAGGCGACCCGAATCTCACGGACGTCAACAGTGACCAGCAAAACAAGGGAATCGAGGCCAGTCTCGTGATCGACAGGGACTCGGCCTCCCGACTGGGGATCACCGTCAGCCAGATCGACAATACGCTTTATGACGCGTTCGGCCAGCGCCAGGTCTCGACGATCTATGTCGCCCGCAACCAGTATCACGTGATCATGGAAGTCGCGCCGCAATACTGGCAAAATCCGGAGACGCTGAAGGATGTCTGGGTCAGCACGTCGGGCGCCGCGGTCGGCGGATCGCAGGCGACGAATGCGGTGGCGGGAACAACCGCGCTCGGCAAGGCGGCGGCCGACACCGCCAACACCCAGGCCGCCCGAAATCTCGCCACCAACTCGATCGGCGCCACCGGCAAGGGCGTGTCGTCGACAGGTTCAGCCGTCAGCACAAAACAGGAGACCATGATTCCCCTGTCGGCGGTCGCGCAATTTGCGCGCGGCGCGACCCCGCTCGCGGTCAACCATCAGGGCTTGCTCGTCGCCAACACCATTTCCTTCAACTTGCCGCCGAACGGGTCTCTCAGTGCGGCGATCACCTCGATCGAGGCGGCGATGAACCGCATCGGAATGCCGGCCACGATTCGCGGCTCGTTCCAGGGGACGGCCAAGATCTTTCAGGATTCGCTTGCCAATCAGCCCTTTCTCATTCTCGCAGCTCTCGTGACGATCTACATCGTGCTCGGCGTGCTCTATGAGAGCTACGTCCATCCGCTGACGATCCTGTCCACGCTGCCGTCCGCGGGCGTCGGCGCTCTTCTCGCCTTGATGATGTTCAATACGGAATTCAGCATCATGGCGCTGATCGGCGTGATTCTGCTGATCGGCATTGTCAAGAAGAACGCGATCATGATGATCGATTTTGCACTCGATGCGGAGCGCAATCGCGGGCTCAGCTCGCTGGACGCCATCCACGAGGCTTGCATGCTCCGCTTCAGGCCGATCATGATGACAACCATGGCGGCGATGCTGGGCGCGCTGCCACTCGCCATAGGCATGGGCGACGGCGGCGAGCTTCGCCAACCGCTCGGCATCGCAATTGTCGGGGGACTGATCCTCAGCCAGGTCCTGACGCTCTATTCAACGCCGGTGATCTACCTTTATATGGACCGATTCCGGTTCTGGAGTCGACGTCTCAGGGGCGACCGTGCACCGCCGCTTGCGCCTGATACCACGCTGCAGCCGGGCGAGTAGATCTTGGTAGCTCAATGACCGGCAAACTTCCCGAAAAGGCCCTGCGTGACTTCAGGGCAAGATCAGGCGGCGGATTGCGGCTGGCCATGGCTGCGTTGCTGCTCGGCCCGGCGCTCTCCGGCTGCATCCTTGGAAGCGAGCGGCCAGAACTCAATCTCGAGGTGCCCGCAGCCTATCACGAAGGCGGCCACAAGGCGCCCGACGCGCACCTGCCGGCACTGGATTGGTGGCACGGCTTCCGCTCCGGCGAGTTGACCTCGCTGATGGACACAGCGCAGATCGGAAATCTCGATATTGCAGTAGCGATGGCGCAGATCGTGCAAGCCGACGCCCAGGTCGGGATCGCGGGCGCGCCACTTCTACCCTCCGCGACGGGGGCGGCGACCGCCGAACAAATGCGAACCCCCGCCTCGGGCGCCAGCGGAGGCACTGTCTTTGCGAGGACTTCCCCGCTGTACAATCTGAACTTGACCGCCAGCTACATCATCGACTTCTGGGGCAGGAACCGCGCGCTGCTGTATTCGGCCGAAGAGAGCGCGACCGTCTCACGCTATAACCGCGAAGTCGTCACGCTCACCACCATGGTGACGGTTGCCAACACATACTTCCAGATTCTCGCCGCGCAGGACGAGTTGCGCATCGCGCGCCGGAACCTTGCTGCTGCCGAGCGCATTCTCGCCCTCATCAAGCAGCAATTTGCCGGCGGCACCGCATCGCAGCTCGATGTATCGCAACAGGAGGCGCTGGTTTCGACCGAGCGCGCGGCCATCCCGCCGCTCGAGATCACGCTGAGGCAGAATATCGCAGCTCTTGCCGTGCTGGTTGGGCGCGCGCCGGCAAACTTCACCGTGAATGGTGGAATGCTGACGCAAATCGCGGTCCCGCCCGTGACGCCCGGCATGCCGTCGGAACTGCTCTATCAAAGGCCGGACATTCGCCAGGCCGAAGCGCTGCTTGCCGCTTCGAACTTCAGCGTCGAGGCGGCGCGCGCCGCGCTGTTTCCCCAGATTCAGTTGACCGCTCAAACCGGCGTGCAAAGTGCCGCGCTGGCTTCCCTGTTCGGACCGGGTGCGTGGTTTTACACCCTGTCCGCCGGGCTGACGCAGCCATTGTTCGACGGTTTTCTCCTGGAAAGCCAATTGAAGCAGGCCAAGGGCGTGCAACTGCAAAACCTGCAGGCCTACCGCAAGGCGGTGCTGTCGGCTTTCTCCGACGTCGAGAAGGCCTTGGTTGCGCTCGCGCAGTCCACCAGGCAGGAGCGGCTCCAGACCGAAGCCGTGGCCGCGTCCCGAAAAGCCTTTGAGGTGTCGGAAACCCAGCTGCGCGCCGGTACCGTCAACCTCGTCACTGTCCTGTTGACCCAGCAGACATTGCTCACGGCGGAGAATACGCTGGCGCAGGTCCGGCTGACCAAGTTGCTCGCGGCAAGCAGCCTGTTCCAGGCACTTGGCGGTGGATGGACTCCTGGCGGACAGCTGTCATCGCTGCAGCCGCAGGAAAAGCAGGCGCCGCCGCGCTAAAGCAGCCCCTCAGTCCGATCGCATCCAATGATGCGACCCGACCTCTCCCCAGCGGAGAGAGGTGAACCGAGTCCATAAACAACGTCGTTCTGCCAAAACTCCTTCCGCATCACTTCATCGCGTCATAGACCGCGAAGCTGTAGGCGCCTTCCGGCTTCTTGGTGATGACCGGATCCGATCCGCCCGACATCAGTGTCGCAACGGTCCGGTCATAATCCTTGACATCGAGCTTGCCATCGGCAGCGCCGAGCAATTTGCCGACTTCCAGCATCATCCGCTTCTGGTCCTTTTCGGTTTTGGCACCTGTGGTGTCGCCAGCCAGAATGATCTTCACGGCTTCGTCCGGATGGTTCTTGGCGTAGTCCCAGCCCTTCATCGAGGCCTTGACGAACTTCGCCATCTTGGCCACGAACGCGGGGTCCTTGAGATTCTTCTCGATCACCCAGAGACCGTCTTCCAGCGTGGCGACGCCCTCATCTTCGTACTTGAAGACGACGAGCTGGCTCGGCTTGTAGCCGCCGTCGATCACCTGCCAATATTCGTTGTAGGTCATCGTGGAAACGCAGTCGGCTTGCTTCTGCAGGAGCGGATCGACGTTGAAGCCTTGCTTGATGATCTTGACTCCGGCCGGAGAGCCATCGGTCTTGTAGCCGAGCTTCGACATCCACGACAGGAAGGGATATTCGTTGCCGCCGTACCAAACCCCGACGGTCTTGCCCTTCAGATCGTCCGGCTTCTTGATGCCGGTCTCGGCGCGGCAGGTCAGCTCCAGTCCGGACCTCTTGAAGGTTTGCGAAATATTGACCAGCGGCACGCCCTTCTCGCGCGAGGCGAGCGCGGACGGCATCCAGTCGACCACCACGTCAGCACCGCCGCCGGCAATGACCTGCGGCGGCGCCACATCGGGGCCACCGGGCTTGATGGTGACGTCGAGGCCGGCATCCTTGTAAAAACCCTTATCCTTCGCCACGAAGTAACCGGCGAACTGCGCCTGGGCGACCCATTTGAGCTGGATGGTGACGTTGTCCGCCGCCCGCGCCGCCGTCAACGACAGGCCGAGGGCGATGCCGAGCGCGAATGCCAATGATTTTTTCATGCGATACTCCAGGTCTTGAGAGAACCCGCCGAGTCAGGTTCGATACGATGGATGCCAAAAAGTGGTCACGCGCTCGGCAAGCGCGACAAGTCCGTAGAAAGCCATTCCTGCAATCGCGGCCAGCGCGATTTCCGCCCACACCATGTCGAGCGCCATGCGACCGGCCTCTGTCGAGATCCGAAAGCCTATTCCCTGCGTCGGCGTTCCGAAGAACTCGGCCACGATCGCGCCTATCAGCGCCAAGGTGGCGTTTATCTTCAACGCGTTGAAGATAAACGGCAAGGCGGCCGGCAGATAGAGTTTCCCGAGTGTTTGCCGATAATCGGCGCCATACGACCGCATGAGATCGCGTTCCATGTGGCCGGAGGCAGACAATCCGGCGAGCGTGTTCACCAGCATCGGAAAGAAAGTCACCAGCGCGACCACCGCCGCCTTCGAGGGCCAGTCGAAGCCGAACCACATCACCATGATCGGCGCAACACCGACAAGCGGCAGCGCAGAGAAGAAATTGCCGAGCGGCAGCAGGCCGCGCCCGAGAAAGACGAAGCGCTGCGCGACAATCGCCACCACGAGGCCCGCACCGCAACCGACGGCGTATCCGATCAGAACGCCTCGGATGAAGGTCTGAACAAAATCCGCTCCCAGCGTCGGCAGGGACGCGATGAACCTCGCCGCCGCTGCACTTGGCGCCGGCAAGATCACCGGGGACACGCCGAACCCGCGCACGAACGCTTCCCAGAGATAAAACACCACCGCGCCGAACAGCAGTGGAACCGCAAGGCCGAGAGCGCGGCGTAAAAGCGGGCCGCGCGGACGAATCGAGGCCAGCTCGTTGACGCACAGGGCCGAACCAAGCCAGACCGCGAGCGTCATCGCCCAAAACCCTGATGCCGCCGAGCCGGCAATGCCGCCGTCGCGCAACAACGACAGCGTCGTCACTGCCCCGCAGGCCGCGCCGAACAATCCCGGCAGGATCGAGCCGGATGAGCCCAAGGCGGCAGCCACGGCAAGACACGCCGCGCCGGTCACGGTCAATGCCAGCAGACCCGGTCGCGCCGACAAGGCAGCCACAGGATGGCCCGAAAGCGGCAAGGCGAGCGGCGCGAGCGTGCCCAGAAGACTTAAGGTGAAACCCAATCGGCGCTGGCGCGGGGTCACGGCTGTGCTCCCATCTGCCGCGCGACGACGCGTTGGGTCAGATCCACAAGGGCGATCAAGCCCGAGGCGAGGATCGCAGCGGCCACCAGCGCTGCCCAGATCTGGATGGTCTGCCCGTAATAAGAGCCCGCCAGGAGCCGCGCCCCAATTCCAGCTTCACCCCCCGTCGGCAGTTCGGCAACGATGGCACCGATCAGCGAAATCGTGATTGCGACCTTCAGGCTCGCGAAAAGATAGGGAACGGCGGACGGCCATCGCAACTTCGACAGCACCTGACGGGGCGATGCCGACCACGTCCGCATCAGGTCAAGCTGCATCGGGTCGGGCGAGGTGAAGCCTTTCACCATGCCGATGGTCACCGGAAAGAAGCAGAGATAGGCCGAGATGATCGACTTCGGCAGCAGGCCGTGCAATCCGATCGCGCCGAGCACCACGATGAAGATCGGCGCCAGCGCCAGGATCGGGACCATCTGCGAGCAGATGACCCACGGCAACAGGCTTTTTTCCAGCACCCGGCTGTGCACGATCATCAGTGCCAGGCCGATACCCAAAAGCGCGCCGAGCGCAAAGCCAAGCAATGTCGCCGAGAGCGTGATTCCCGAATGATAGACCAGGCTGCGCGGCGCCGTCGGCGCATAGCCGAACACCGAATCCAGAAACGTTTCGACCACCTGATGCGGCGCCGGCAGCAGCGGCCGCTCCGCGCTCATCGTGCCCTCGATCAGGTCCGATATCGTGTAAGGCGTCTCCTCGCGCTCGAAGCCGTCCCGCACCAGCGAAAGATTCATCAGAACGGCCGCGACGTACCAGATCGCGATCAACGCCAGAACGATCGTGACGATCGGCGCAAAGCGCTCCACCAGCCGGTGTTGCCGCCACGAGCCGCGCGGCAGGGAAAAGGCAAGCGCGCTACTCGTCATAGGAGTGCCCCGCCCGCAAACCGGCGCGAACGCGTTGCGCGATCTTCAGGAATTCCGGCGTCTCGCGAACTTCCAGGGTGCGGTCGCGCGGAAAATTGCAATCGATGACATCGATGATGCGCCCCGGCCGCGGCGACATCACCACGATCCTGGTGGACAGGAACACCGCTTCCGGAATCGAGTGGGTGACGAACAGAACCGTCTTTCCGGTCTTGTCCCATAGCTGCAACAATTGCTCATTGAGATGGTCGCGGACGATTTCATCCAGCGCGCCGAACGGCTCGTCCATCAAGAGCAGTTCCGGGTCGAAGGACAACGCGCGGGCGATCGACACGCGCTGCTGCATCCCGCCCGACAATTGCCAGGGAAATTTGCGCTCGAAGCCGGTCAGGTTGACCATGGCAAGATAGCGCGCCGCGCGCTGTCGTTGCTCGCTTTCGGAAAAACCCATGATCTCGAGCGGCAGCTTGATGTTCTTTTCGATTGTCCGCCATGGAAACAATGCGGGCGCCTGGAACACGTAGCCGTATCGGCGCGCCAGCCGCGCCTGTTCCGCCTTCATCCCGTTGACGAAAAGCGTTCCGGATGTCGGTTGCTGGAGATCGGCGATCACGCGCAGCATCGTGGTTTTGCCGCAGCCGGAAGGACCGATGAAGGAGACGAATTCGCCCTCCGCCACCTGCAAACTGACATTGGACAATGCGTCGATCTTGCCATCCGCAGTCTCGAAGGTCAGCGAGACGTTGCGAACGTCAACCGCCAGGCGTTTTGTTGAAGAAATCAATTCGGCCCCGGCATCGGCTGTCCTTCTTGTCGCTGCGGGATCGATCGGAGAAAATGCCTCCCGCTCGACCCGACACAGCGTACCGTCGGGATCGTCCAGCTTCAATGCTCCGCCCAGCTGCCGCGCCATGGGCAAATATTGGCAAATCGAGCCGCGACTGGCGCGCTCAATGTTTGCGCAACCGAAGATTTTTTGGTGGGCAAGCATGGCCCTGCGCCTTGCTCAAAATGATAGGAAACCGCGGCTGCCTGGAGTTCTTGCCTCGACCGCCGTACCTCGAGAGGCAGTGTCTCACCTTGAAGGAGGCAGCGTCGGCAGTGCCGTCGAGCCCAACCGGCCCGATCCCGGAGCTCGGCCGGATGCGTGGGCGGGCGAGCCCGTGCTTAGAGGCGCCGGCCATGACCTGAAGTGGTTAATACACGCGGTTTTTCAGTGAAAACCGGACTTTAATCGACGTTGTATTCGCCCCCGATCGCGCTATACTTCAGAAAACGGCCGCGGCCGTGAAGCTAATCGTTGGTAGGTGGCCAGGCCCGTCTGATCAGGCGGGCCGTCGCCGTTTAAGGATAC
>Ga0070716_100001139_pt1 | contig 11724 bp, 7 predicted proteins | sample LARL112metaG_FD_71395 | JGI IMG/M metagenome (GOLD analysis project Ga0070716, IMG submission 71395) | Corn, switchgrass and miscanthus rhizosphere microbial communities from Kellogg Biological Station, Michigan, USA - LAR L11-2 metaG | ecosystem: Host-associated > Plants > Roots > Rhizosphere ... | reverse complement strand
GGGCGTCCCGGCCGCGTATGCGCTGTCGGTGCACCCGGTGCCGCACTGGCGCGACGGCCTGTTCTTCTTCATCTCCACCAAGATGCTGCCGATCGTGGCCGCGATCGGCCCGCTGTACGTCATCGCGCTCAAGACGCACCTGCTGGACAGCATCTGGGTGCTGATCATCCTCTACACCGCGATGAACCTGCCGCTGGCCATCTGGCTGATCCGCTCGTTCATGCTCGAGGTGCCCAAGGAGATGCTCGAGGCGGCCGAACTGGACGGCGCGGGCCGGGCCCGGGAGATGACCGAGGTGATCATGCCGGTGATCTCGCCCGGGCTGGTGTCGACCGCGCTAATCTGCGTGATCTTCGCCTGGAACGAGCTGTTCCTGGCGCTCAACCTGACCACCACCAACGCCGCCACCCTGCCGATGTTCCTGATCAGCTCCGTCCCGCAGGAGGGGCTGTACCTCGCGCACCTGTCCGCGGCGGCCACGGTGGCCTCGGTCCCGGTCATCCTGGTCGGCTGGATCGCGCAGCGGTCGCTGGTCCGCGGCCTGTCCATGGGAGCGATCAAATGAAACACGTCAATGCCCGCGCATCCGGTGCCGTACTAGGCGGAGGTCCCCAATGGCCAGTGTGAAGTTCGTGTCGGCGAGCCGCGTGTACGCCAAAGACGCGCCGCCCGCGGTCGGCGCCCTCGACCTGGACATCAAGGACGGCGAGTTCATGGTCCTGGTCGGCCCGTCCGGATCAGGGAAGACCACCGCGCTGCGCATGCTGGCCGGCCTGGAGCCGCTGGACGGCGGGCGGGTCGAGATCGGCGAGAAGGACGTCACTTTCGTGCCGCCCAAGGACCGGGACATTGCGATGGTGTTCCAGAACTACGCCCTGTACCCGAGCAAGACCGTCGCGGAGAACATGGGCTTCGCGCTGAAGATGCAGCATGTTCCCAAGGCTGACCGGGAGCGCCGGGTGCGGGAGGCCGCCCGGCTGCTGGACCTGGACGACCAGTTGCTCGATCGCAAGCCCAAGGCGCTGTCCGGCGGGCAGCGGCAGCGGGTGGCGATGGGCCGGGCCATCGTGCGCGAGCCGAAGGTCTTCCTGATGGACGAGCCGCTGTCCAACCTCGATGCGAAGTTGCGTGTCCAGACCCGCAGCCAGATCGCCGAGCTGCAGCGCCGTCTCGGGATCACCACGGTCTACGTGACCCACGACCAGGTCGAGGCGATGACGATGGGCCACCGGGTGGCGGTGCTCCGGGACGGGCAGTTGCAGCAATGCGACACGCCGCGCCAGCTGTATGACAACCCGGTGAACCAGTTCGTCGCCGGGTTTATCGGCTCGCCCGCGATGAACCTGCAGACGGTCCCGATCACTGACGATGGCGTCCAGCTCGGGGGCACGACCCTTCCCCTGCCTGCTGCGGTGAGCGCTGCGGCGAGGCAGGCGGGCCTGCACGAGCTCGTCCTGGGGATCCGGCCAGAGCACCTGCATCTTGCGGATGGCTCCGGAGAACTGCGCGGCGAGGTGCTGCTGGTCGAGGAACTGGGCGCCGACGCCCTGCTGCACGTGCGCCTGGCCGGAAGCGGCGACCCGGTGGTGGCGCGCGCCGAGGGGCGGAAGCCCCCGGCCCAGGGCCAACCGGTCACCTTCAACGTACAGACGGAGGACGTCTTCGCGTTCCACCCGGAGACGGGTGCCCGGCTCGCCGGCTAGGCCACGGCCCGCCCAGGCATGAGCGACCCCGCGTGCGCTCGCAGATGATCGCCGTCACCGGCGAGGCGCTGATGGACCTCGTCATCGACGGGGACGGCCGCTCCCGGCCGCGGCCGGGGGGCGGTCCGTTCAACACGGCCAGGACCATCGGCCGGCTCGGCCTGGCACCTGCCTTCCTCGGCCGCCTGTCCCGGGACGACTTCGGCCATCAGCTGCGGGCCCGCCTCGAGCAAGACGGCGTGATGCTGGCGGTGCCGCAGCCAGCCGATATGCCGACCACCCTCGCCATCGTGGACGTCGACGCGGCCGGAGCGCCCCGCTATCGCTTCTACCTGGCCGGAACCTCGGCCGGCGCCCTGGAGTACCCGCTGCTCACGGCCGCTCTTCCCGACGGGATGACCGCCTTGCACGCGGGCACGCTGGCCCTGGTCATGGAACCCATCGCGACCAGCATCGAGCGCCTGATCACCACCGGCCTGCCGTCGGGCACGCTGGTGATGATCGATCCCAACTGCCGCCCCGGCGCGATCGCCGACCGATCCGCCTACCTGGCCCGGCTTGCCCGGATCCTGCGCCACGCCGACGTGGCCAAGGTGAGCACGGAAGACCTCGCCTACCTCTACCCGGGCGCCACCGCCCCCGCCGCGGCCGCCGCCCTGCTCGGGCAAGGGCCACGGCTCGTCCTTGTCACCGACGGTCCCCGCCCGGCATGGGCTTTCCTGCCCGGGCAGGAGATGAGCGTCGACGTCCCGGCGGTGCAGGTGGTGGACACGATCGGCGCCGGGGACGCGTTCGGCGGGGCGTTCCTCGCCTGGTGGTCGGGCAACGAGCTCACCACGTCGGATCTGCGGCGGCCCGGCCCGGTCCGCGGAGCGCTCCGCGCCGCCGCCGAGGTTGCGTCGGCGACTTGCACCCGCGCCGGAGCGGAGCCGCCATGGCTTGAGGAACTTGCCGGGAAACCAGGGTGGGACTCCGGTCCCGGTCCCAGGCGAAGACAGCCAGTGCCTTAACCAGGCCACCACCGAAGCCGTGCCACTCCGGGCAGCCAGGCCGGCGCGGCCGTCGTAGCGAAAGGAAAGACATGTCCGGCTCCGTTCCACCGCTGCCGCTCAACTCGCGGACGCTGCCGTACTGGCGCGGCCGGCTGCCGGTGCCGGCCTATGAGCGTGAGCTCGTCACCCCTGGAGTCGTCCACGTCGGCGTCGGCGGGTTCCACCGTGCCCACCAGGCGATGTACCACGACCGGATGATGAACGAAGGAGCGGACCTGGGCTGGGGAATCTGCGGTGTCGGCGTGCTGGCGGCGGACCGGGCGATGCAGCAGGCACTGGACGCCCAGGACGGCCTCTACACCCTGGTGCTCAAGCACCGCGACGGGACCTACGAGCCGCGGGTGATCGGGTCGATCGTGGAGTACCTGTTCGCGCCCGACAGCCCGGAGGCGGTCATCGAGAAGATGGCGGCGGAACCGACCCGGATCGTGTCGCTGACGGTCACCGAAGGCGGCTACAACGTCAGCGACATCACCGGCGAGTTCGACGCGACCAGCCCGGACGTGCTCAGCGACCTGGCGCCGGGCGCGGTGCCGCGGACCACGTTCGGCCTGATCGCTGAGGCGCTGCGCCGCCGCCGCCAGCGCGATCTCCCCCCGTTCACGGTGGTGTCCTGCGACAACCTGCCCGGCAACGGCGAGCTGAGCAAGCGCGTGTTCACCGCCTTCGCCCGGCTGCGGGACCCGGAGCTGGCGGACTGGATCTCCGGCGCGGTGCGTTTCCCCAACTCCATGGTGGACCGCATCACCCCGGCGACCACCGACGCCGACCGGGCCGAGGTCGCCGACCGGTTCGGGATCGACGACCGGTGGCCGGTCGTGTGCGAGCCGTTCGTTCAGTGGGTGCTCGAGGACGACTTCGCCGATGGGCGGCCGCCCTACGAGGACGCCGGTGTGCAGCTCGTCGGCCAGGTGGAGCCCTACGAGCTGATGAAGCTGCGGCTGCTCAACGGAAGCCACCAGGCCCTGTGCTACTTCGCCTACCTGGCCGGGTACCGCCTGGTCCATGAGGCCGCCCAGGACCCCCTGTTCCAGGCGTTCCTGCGGGGCTACATGGACCAGGAGGCCACCCCGACGCTGCCCCCGGTGCCCGGGGTGGACCTGACCGGGTACAAACGCACCCTCCTCGATCGGTTCGCCAACCCGCAGATCCGGGACACCATCGCCCGGCTGTGCGCGCAAAGCTCGGACCGGATCCCCAAGTTCCTGCTGCCGGTGGTGCGCCAGCAGCTCGCGACCGGCGGTGAGATCAAGCGCTCGGCCGCGGTGGTGGCAAGCTGGGCCCGCTACGCCGAAGGCACCGACGAGCAGGGCGACCCGATCGACGTCGTCGACCGGTACTCCGGCCGCCTCACCAGCCTCGCCAGGCGCCAGCGCGAGGACCCCGGCGCCTTCCTCACCAACCGCGACCTGTTCGGGGACCTGGCCGGCAACGAGCGGTTCATGACCGCCTACCAGGCCGCGCTGACCTCCCTGCACCAGCGTGGAGCACGGGCGACGGTGCGATCCCTTGCCTGAAAGCAGGCACGGTCAGCTACGCCCGGCCACCGGCAGGCCCAGGTGATCGGCCAGCCACGGCCCGGTCGCGCTGCCCGGGGCACGCGCGACGTCCTCGGGCGTCCCCGCCACGAGGATGCGCCCGCCGTCCGGGCCGCCGCCCGGCCCCATGTCGATGAGGTGGTCGGCGGCCGCGAGCAGGTCCAGATCGTGGTCGATGACGATGATCGTGGCCCCGGCGTCCAGCAGCCGGTCGAACACGCCCGCCAGGGTGGCCACATCGAGCGGGTGCAGGCCGGTGGATGGCTCGTCGAAGACGTACAGCACCCCCCGCTGGCTGCTGCGCAACCGGGACGCGATCCGCAGCCGCTGCGACTCGCCGCCGGACAGGGACGGCGTGGGCTCGCCGAGCCGCAGGTAACCCAGGCCGACCTCGCTGACGGGCCGCAGCGCCGCCGCGACCGGGGGCCGGCCGGCGAACCGCTCCAGGGCGTCGTGCACGCTGAGGCCGAGCACGTCGGCAATGGTCAGGCCGTCGACCCGAACAGCCAGGGTGGCGTCGTTGAAGCGGGCGCCATGGCAGGCGGGGCAGCCGACGGTAATGTCGGGCAGGTACTGGACGTCGAGATCGATGTGGCCGAGGCCGCGGCACGTGGGGCACTGGCCCTCGCGGGTGTTGAACGAGAAGTGCCCCGGTTTCCAGCGCCGCCGCCGGGCGTAGCCGGACTCGGCGAACACGCGGCGGATCTGGTCGAACGCCCCGGAGTAGGTCGCGGGTGTGGATCGCGCGTTCTGGCCGATGGGCGAGGCGTCGATCTGCACGACCTGGCGGATGCCGGCGAGGTCCAGGCGGCGGACGTGCCCGGGCAGCGCCGACCCGCTGAGCAGCGCCCGCGCGGCCGGGATGAGGCTATCCAGGACCAGGGCCGTCTTCCCTGCCCCGGACGGGCCGGCCAGCGCGGTCAGCCGGTGCACGGGGAAGGTGGCGGTGAGGTCGTGCAGGTTGTACAGGTCGCCGATCTCGATGGCGATCCGCCCGCCGGGATCACCCCGCGCCGGACGGGGCGGCACGGCCGTGGCGCCGGCCAGAAACGGGCCCATGATCGAGTGCGGGTCGGTTTCCAGTTGCCCGGGAGTGCCCTCGGCGATCACCGTTCCGCCGCTGGCGCCGGCCCGGGGCCCGAGTTCGATGACCCAGTCCGCCGAACGGATGAGCTCACGCTCGTGCTCTACGACGACCACGGTATTGCCGTTCCCGGCCAGAGCGGCGATCGTCTTGCGCAGCCCCGCGACGTTGCTCGGGTGCAGGCCGACCGATGGTTCGTCCAGCACGTAGAGCATGCCTGTGGTGCTTGCGCGGACCGTCGAGGTGAGCTCGATCCGCTGCCGCTCCCCCGTCGACAGCGAAGCGCCGGCCCGGTCGAGGGTCAGGTAGGCGAGGCCGACGTCGAGCAGCGGCGTGAGCCTGCCGTTCAGCTCGGCCAGCAATCCGGTGGTCATCCGGCTGAGTTCGGCGGGCAGCGTAGTGGGCAGACCGGCAGCGAACTCGCGCAGCCCGGCCAGGCCGAGCGCGCTGATCTCGGCGATGTTGCGCCCGCCGAGTTGCGAGGTCAGCGCCTGCGGCCGCAGCCGGGTGCCGTGGCAGACCGAGCACACGCGGGTGATGAGGAAGCGCTGCACCAGGCGGCGGGTGCGCTCGTTGTCGCTGCGCAAGGAGCGCTCCACCGCGGCGACGGCGTTGTCGTAGTTGACCGACAGCTGCACGGTCCGCCCATCCCGGCCGGAAAGCGTGACCTGCTGGCGGACCGGTTCACCGTGCAGCACGATGTCCCGTTCCCGGGTGCTCAGCGACCGGTACGGGACGTCGAGCCGGACCCCGAGCTGGCCCGCGGCGTACATCGACAGCCGCCGGCCGCCGGAGTTCCACGGCAGCACCGCGCCCTGCTCGATCGTCTTGCCGGGGTCGGGGACCAGGGTGTCCACGTCGACTTCGGACCGCACGCCCAGGCCCTGGCAGGCCGGGCATGCGCCGTAGGAGTTGAAGGCGAAGGACTCGGCGCTGGGGTCCTCGACCTGCGCGCCGCACACCGGGCAGGCAAACTGTTCGCTCTGCGTGGCGAGCGACGGCGCGACGCGGTGGCCGTTGGGGCACAGGTGCGAGCCGAGCCGCGACATCATCAGGCGCAGCACGTTGAGCACCTCCGACATGGTGCCGACCGTGCTGCGCAGCCCCGGGACCGGCGGGCGCTGCCGCAGCGCGAGCGCGGGCGGCAGGTGGTCGATCCGGTCCACGTCCGGCCGCTGGGCCTGGGTCAGCCGCCGGCGGCTGTAGGTGCTCAGGCTCTCCAGGAACCGCTGCATGCCCTCCGCGTACAGCGTGCCCATGGCCAGCGATGTCTTGCCGGATCCGGACACGCCGACCACCGCGACCGTCCGCCACAGCGGCACATCCACGTCGATGTCCCGCAGGTTGTTGTGCCGGGCACCCCGCACGGCGATGGCCGTCGGCAGGGTGCCCGGCACGGAGATCTCACCGGCCGGCATGGCAGGAGCGTAGCGTCAAGAGTTGACCGGCCTGCTGACGCCGAGCCCGGTGTCGAGGCGCAGCGACTGCATGATCTGGAACGCGGTGGTGTAGGTGAAATCCTTGATGTCGGCGGCGGCCAGCACGCCGGTGTACTTGGCGACGATCGGCGCGGCGATGCGTTCTGTGACGGTGTCCAGGTTGGCCTTGACCCCGGCCCAGGCATTCTCCCCGGCCGCGATGTAGAACGGGATCGGGTCGACTGCGGCCAGCGCCTCCCTCGCGCTGGCCTCGATGTCGGCGATGTACTGCTGGTGCACCGCGACGTCGTCGCGGGTGGCGAGCCGGCCGAGGTGCCCGCTGATGAGGTGGGTCCAGGGGTAGGACAGCGCGATGGGCGGGGCGGCCATGTACCCGGCGACGTCCTCGGTGAGGTTGACGTTGTAGATCGGCACCCAGCCGGCGTTGACCACGTCGATGAACATCAGGGTGTCGTGGCCGGGGAAGTGGATGTAGATGTTGTCCGGCGTGTGGTTGGGGCCGTGCCAGGCCAGTTCGACGCGCTCGCCGCCCACCTCGAGGGTGTAGCGGTCGGCGAAGGTGATCTCCGGCACCGGCCGGTTCGGGTCGTCGTCCCGCGTCAGCAGCCGCTTGGTCTCTTCGTGCCCGATGCGGACCACGTCCCCGTCGAACAGCGCGGCCGCGCCGGCGTGGTCGGCGTGGTGATGGGAGTAGACCAGGTGGGTCACGGTGTTGCTGACGCCGTTGGCGGCGGCGATCTCGTCCACGGCCCGCCGCAGGTTCTGGCCGATGCTCGGAGGCGCGTCGAACACCACGACGCCGTCGCGGGTGGTCAGGAACGCCGAATTGTAGACGCCGTCGGTGACCCAGTAGAGGTTCCGCTCGACGCGCCCGACGTAATACCGCTGGTCGTTGAGGGCCGGGCCGAGTGCGGACCGCGGGATTGGCGCGTAGTCGGTCGCACCGGAGGCTGGTGATGTCACGGTATCTCCCTGGAATCTCGGCGCACGTCACCTGGCGGCGGTGCGAATCTTTGCGACAGACCCAGGCTCGCCACCAGCCAGGTGAGATGCCATCACCGGATGATGGTGATTCGCCCTGGCCAGTACGTACCCTGGCTAGGTGCCGAAAGGGCGAGGCACACGCAGAGGCGGGCCTTTGACGGTGAATCGAACGGCTCCCCGGCTGATCGACCGGGGTGATCTTCTCGCCGCTTTGGATCGCGCCGCGGCTGGGAAGGTGACGATCATCTCCGCCCCGGCCGGCAGCGGGAAGACGTCGCTGCTGCGCGCGTGGGCCGGCCGCCCCGGCCAGCCGCACCGGCTCGCCGTCATGCAGGTGCAACGCGACCAGCACGACGCCCAGCAGTTCTGGCTTGCCCTGCTCGGCGCGGTCCGACAGGCCTCCGCCACAGTCAGCCCCGCCGAACCACCAGCAGCGACACCTGAGTTCAACGGGCGGGCAATGGTCGACCGGGTGCTCTCCGAACTCGGCGGCCATCACGGCCGCCTCATCCTGGTCATCGACGATCTCCACGAGCTGGCCTGCCCGGACGCGCTCGCCCAGCTCACCCGGTTGCTGACGAACCTTCCCCGCGACGTGCACGCGGTGCTGGCCACCCGCCGCGATCTCCCGCTGCGCCTGCACCAGCTGCGCCTGGCAGGCGAGCTGGCCGAGATCCGCGCGGCGGATCTGCGCTTCAGCGAGCGCGAAACACGCGAGCTTCTCGATGCCTCAGGTATCACGCTGTCCGAGGCCGGAGCGGCGCTGCTGCACCAGCGGACGGAAGGGTGGGCCGCGGGCCTGCGGCTCGCGGCGATCTCGCTGGCCGATCACCCCGACCCGGAGCGTTTCGTCGAGGAGTTCTCCGGCAGCGACCGCACCGTCGCCGAGTACCTGCTCGCCGAAATGCTGGAACACCAGCCAGGCGAGGTCCAGCAACTGCTGCTGCGCACCTCTTTGCTCGATCGCGTCAACGGTGAACTGGCCGATCTGCTGACCGGCCGCACCGGGTCGGAACGGATCCTGCTCGAACTCGAGGACGCGAACGCGTTTGTCGTTTCGCTCGACGCCGGGCGGACGTGGTTTCGCTACCACCACCTGTTCGCGGACCTGCTACGGCTGGAGCTGCGCCGGACACTGCCCGAAGAAGTGCCGGCTCTGCACCGCCGGGCCGCCGAATGGTTCACCCAGCACGGCCAGGTCGTCGACGCCATCCGGCACACCCAGGCGGCGGGGGACTGGCCCGCCGCCGCCCGGCTGCTCGCCGACCATTCGTTCAGCCTGATGCTCGACGGGCAGACGCAGACCATCCAGGCGCTGCTGCGGGCCTTCCCGCCGGGTGCGGATCACCCCGAGCTGGCCCTGGTACACGCAACAGTTGAGCTTGTCGAGGGGCGCCTGGACGAGGCGGCCGCTCACCTGGTGGTCGCCGAGACGTACGCCGAGGGGACGCCGGCAGATCGCCAGCGCGGGCTCCGGGTGGCGATCGCGGCGCTGAAGCTGTCGCTGGCGAGGCGGCGCGGCCGCTGGGCCGGCGTGGTCGAACAGGTCAGATTCCTTGCTTCGCCGGTAACCGGGCAGTCCGACGAGGACATCGCGCTGGGCAGCGACCTGCGGGCGGTGGCGCTGATGAACCTGGGGATCGTGGAGGCGTGGTCGCTGGGGCTTGAAGATGCCGAACGCCACCTCCAGGAGGGCGCCGATCTGGCCCGGGAGATCGGCCGGCCCTACCTCGAAGTCAGCTGCCTCGCGCAGCTCGGGTTCGCGTCGAAGATCCGCCCGTTCGCCACTGCCCGGCGGCGCTGCCAGGAGGCGATAGCGCTGGCCGAGCGACACGGCTGGGGCACGGAGCCCATCGTCGCGCCCGCGCTGGTAACGCTGGCCGGCGTCCTGGTGTGGACGGGTGATTTCGACGGAGGCGAGCGATGGGTGCAGCGCACAGAACTGGCTCTGCAAGCAGACACCGGGCCGGACATCAGGCTGCTGCTGCACCTGACAACCGGGATACTGCGCGCCTGTCGCGGCCGTCACCGTGAGGCGCTCGAGGAGTTCAGCGCGGCCGAACGCCTGCGATCGCAGCTAGAGGGATCGCACGCGCTGGCGAGCCAGGTGACCGGCTGGCTGCTGACCACGCAGGCCCGCCTCGGGATGACGGGCGAAGCCCGCGCCTGTCTCGCGGCCCTGGATGACGAACGGGCCGGCTCGGGCGAAATCCGCAATGCCTGCGCGGTGATCTGCCTCGCCGAAGGCGATCCGGCCGCAGCTCTCCGCGCGCTGCAAGACGTCCTGGACGGCACGGCACCGGTCGTCGGTTACGTCACGGTCGTTGTGACTCATCTGCTAGCCGGGCTCGCCCACCGACAGCTCGGTGACCAGCGCGCGGCGAACGAGGCCGTCGAGCGCGCGTTGACCCTCGCCGAGGCTGACCGGCTGGTCTTGCCGTTCGCGATCACGGGCTCAGCGGAGCTGCTCGAGGCGCTGCCGCGGCATGAGACCGCTCACGCCGCGCTGCTCACCGACATACTCGACGTCGTGCACGGCTCATCCCTGGCGGCCGAAGACCCGCCCGTGCCACAAACGGAAGAGCTCAGCCCCACCGAGCTGAGAGTGCTGCGCTATCTCCCGACCAACCTCTCCAGACCCGAGATCGCCGGCGAACTCTCCGTCTCGGTGAATACGGTCAACACGCACATCCGCAACATCTACGCCAAGCTCCAGGCCCGCGACCGCTCCTCGGCCGTGCAGCGCGCGCGCGACCTGCGGTTGCTCTCGGGTGGCCGCACCCGTTAACACGACGGTCACCAGATCCTGGTGATGAGGATTCACCTGGCAGCCCCCGACCATGGCGTCATGGACCCGGCATCCGCCCTGTACGCGATCCGGATCCGTGGCCACCTCGGTGCCACGGTGCTTTCTGCGTTTCCCGCGCTGGTGGCGCGGTGGCGCGGCGGCGACACCGTGCTCAGCGGCCCGCTGGACCGGTCGGCGCTCCACGGCGTACTGGCTGAGATCGAGGCGCTCGGTCTCGACCTCCTCGAGGTCCGCCAGCTCACACCACAATCCAGATCACCAGAATCAGGTGACAGCTGCTCACCTTGATCGCCGCTAACTTCAGACACACTCGAACCCCTGCCACGAGAAGGTTCCGCTGCCATGACCAGTGCCCCGGTGCGCGACCCGGTCGCCGACCATCTCATCACGCCGCAGAACGCGGCTCTCTTGCTCATCGACTACCAGCCCTCACAGCTGGCTGGGGTCCACTCGATGGATCGTGACCTCCTGGTCAAGAACGCCGTCTCGACGGTCAGGACCATCAAAGCCTTCGGGGTCCCGGTCGTGCACTCGACCATCAACGTCGCCACCGGCCGGGGAAAGCCCACGCTCCCCGAACTCGCCGACCTGCTGACAGACGACAAGCCACTCGACCGGACCACGACCAACTCCTGGGAGGACATCGAATTCGTTCAGGCCGTCCGCGCCACGGGGCGCCGCAAGCTCATCATCTGCGCGCTCTGGACCGAGATCTGCATGGCCTTCACCGCACTCGACGCGCTGCGCGAAGGATACGAGGTCTACCCCGTCGTGGACGCGATCGGCGGCACGTCGCCAGAGGCCCACCGGGCCGGCCTCGATCGCGTCATCCAGGCCGGCGGGCAGCCGATCAGCTGGGTCTCTCTCGCCGTCGAGTTGCAGCGCGACTGGGCCCGCCAGGACACCGTCCAGGCGGTCATTGAGATCGTCCTCACCGACCGCCTGGAGAAAGAGCAATAGCGCGTCCCGGCAGAGAAAGAAGAAGTGGTGGATCCCATGTCTGATGCCGGCACCGTCGACAGGGCCGGGGACCGGCGCTGGCTGATCCTGGGCGTGATCGGCCTGGCGCAGCTGATGGTGGTCCTGGACCTGACGGTGATGAACATCGCGCTGCC
>Ga0070716_100001135_pt1 | contig 11730 bp, 9 predicted proteins | sample LARL112metaG_FD_71395 | JGI IMG/M metagenome (GOLD analysis project Ga0070716, IMG submission 71395) | Corn, switchgrass and miscanthus rhizosphere microbial communities from Kellogg Biological Station, Michigan, USA - LAR L11-2 metaG | ecosystem: Host-associated > Plants > Roots > Rhizosphere ... | reverse complement strand
CCAAGCCAGTTCAGCGCCCTCTGTCCAGCTCAGGCATCAGATCACACCCGAATGCCGTCGTAACTTCGGATTAGGGCAGTGCACTGGCGACCGCGGTTCGCACCGGTGGACGGCACCTGGCGAATCATGGTAGAGCGCAACAAGAATCAGCGTAGCAATGCCCGTGACGGTTCAGTCCACCGCGTGAAATTCGTCGAGCTCCTGCGTCAGGTACTCGATGAGGTTCCAGATGTCGGGCATTTCCGGAGTACTGATGACGCCGAAGTCGATCGCGTCCCGGTAGCTGCCCTGCGGCTCCCCAGCCGAACGGACGGCTCAGACCGCTCGCCTCCCCTCGCAATCGCCCGCACCAGCCGAATTCCGTTGAGCGGATGGCGAATCACGCCGAGCCCGCCCCGCCCGAGCATCTCCCCACTCGGACGGCACAGGCTCCGACGTCGGCTTGGCCGGAGGCGGCAGGATCTCCTGCGGCTCGGGACTCGGGTCGACGATCATCATCCCGCAGACGTGACCGATGGTTCGTGAATTCTCCATGTACAGGAAGCTGGAATGGACACCGGGCAGCTGCCTCATCGGGCGCCTGCCTGGTCGGCCGCGATCTTGACCAGCGGGTCGCGGTCGATGGCGCGCTTGAGGAGTTTGCCGGTCGAGCCCTTCGGCAGCTCGTCGACAAACTGTACGACGCGCGGAATCTTGTAGGCCGACAAGCGCTCTCGCGACCACGCCGTGATCGCGGGTCCGTCCTGGCGCGAACCGGGACGAAGGACGACGACGGCGGCGACCTCCTCGCCGTAGTGTTCATGCGGAATGCCGACGACCGCAGCCTCGACGATGTCCGGGTGTTCGTAGAGAACCGCCTCGACCTCGCTGGGGTACACGTTGTAGCCGCCGCGGATGATCAGATCCTTGACCCGGTCGACGATGCGCAGGTTTCCCTCGGCGTCCATCGCCCCGATGTCGCCGGTGCGCAACCAGCCGTCGGCCGACAACACCTCGGTCGTGGCGTCCGGGCGATTGTGGTAGCCGCGCATCACCGTTGGGCCCTTGATGTACACCTCACCCGCGGCGTTCCGCCCGACCGCCCGGCCGTCCTGGTCGCGGATCTGCACCTCGGTGTCGAACACCGCCTGACCGACCGTCCCAGGCGGAGCGGTGGCGCCGCTGAACGTCGCGACGGCGGTGGTTTCGGTCAGCCCGTACCCCTCGAGCAAGGTGCAGCCGAACTTCTCCTGGAAGGCCCGGGCGACCTCCGCCGGGAGCGACGCCCCGCCGGAAACGGCGAGGCGAAGTTGGGCGAAATCGTCAGCGGTGGCGTCGCCGGCGCTGTGCAGCATCGCGTTCCACATGGTCGGGACGCCGCACATGATGGTCAGCCGGTCGCGACGAAGCATGTCCAGCATCGCCTCGGCGCTGAACCGCGCCAACAGTGACACGGTTGCGCCACCAGTGAGCGCCGACATCAGCACCGCCGCCTGTCCGAACACGTGGAACAGCGGAAGGCCGGTGCCGACCCGATCCGCGGGTGTGGTGCCGCAGAGCCGCGCCGAGATCTCTCCCGCGGACAGCAGGTTGCCAACGGTCAACTCGGCACCCTTGGGTCGCCCGGTTGTCCCGGACGTGAACAGGATGACGGCCGTGTCGTCGGACGCGCGGTCGCACACCACGCCGAGAATTTCGTCGCCGGCCCGAGCGCCTTCGGTCAAGCTCCAGTGCGGTACTCCGTGCGTGGTGGCGGCTTCGGCTGCCGCCGAGCCGAGTTCGTGCCACGCGACCACGAGCGAACAGCCGGCGTCACCAATGAAGTACTCCAGCTCCGAGCGCGTCGACATGGTGTTGACCGGGACCACCACCCCGCCGAGCGCGTGGATGCCGAGGTAGGCGATCACGAACTCCGGCACGGTCGGAGCGATCAACAGGACCCGGTCCCCGGCCCCGATGCTCTGCTGGCGAAGGGCCTCCGCATAGGCCAGGGCGGCGTCGCTGAGCCGCGCGTAGGTCCAGCTGCCCTGCGCACTCCGCAGCGCGACGTGCTCGGGGTCGCTATCGGCGTGCCGGAGAACCGGCGTGATGACGCTGGCCATGTCGCACCTTTCGGATTACGCGATTCTGCTCGCCCGGCTATGCCGCGTGGTGTCGGGTTGCGGGGGAAGTGAATGGCAAGCCATCCGGGCGGAACGAATTTGGGCCACGGATCGGTGGGAACGGCCAGGCGGTCCAGGATCGCGTAGGCGGCGGCCGGGTGGAAACCCAACCCACAGTGACTGCCGTAGACCTCGATGTTCTCGGTGAGCGGCCCCGAAGGGTGCACGCAGGTCTCCCAGCGCACGACCCCGTCGGTCTTGCTGAAGATGGATGTGGCCGGCACCGACGAGACCGACGGCACCCGCCAGGTGTCCATCGCGTATTCGGCCAGGTGAGCCGGAGCGAACTCGTCGTAGAACAACGATGCCCTCGACTGGCCGCGATCGACGATGTACAGCGGGCTGGCGAGCGTGATCAGGCGATCGACCGCTCCCGGATGCCGGCGAGCGAGGTCATGCCCCAGTATGCCGCCCAGGCTCCATCCGATGACGCTCACGGGTTCGCCGTGCACGTCCGTGATGTCATCTAGAACCGCGTCGATTCCGTTGATGATCCTGCGGGTCGGGCCGACGTTCGTCCCCAGTTTCCACCCGTAGGCCGCATATCCGGCGGTGTTGAGCAGCCGGCGCAACGGACGGGTGGAACGATCGCCGACGAGCATCCCGGTAGCACCAGGACCGGTCGATCATGACCCGACCGGCCTACCGACAGTAACCGACAGGTGGCGGTGAAGCCGGCGTACTCCACGAGTGCCCGGGGCGCCTCGAGCACCGTCAACAGCGGATGCGGTGGACTGACGTCAGCCGACGCCGACTGAACCATGGTGATCTCCAACCGTCGCCCCACCCGGTGTTATCCACGTCACACCGACAGTTTTAATTGAACTTGGTGTCAACGTCAATTGCCGATGGCCGGTTTCGCAGCGATCGGTCCCGTATAAATGTGGACATGGTCAACGTTGCCGCCGACGACGGCCACGCGGACAGTCCTCCATCGATGGCGCGTTCATCGCTGCTCCGGGAGCCACCGGCTACCGAGCGCGGTCTGCGTACTCGCGCCGCGTTGGTTGCGGCGGCACGAAAAGTTTTCGAACGCATGGGATATCTGGATGCCCGGCTGGTCGACATCACGCGCGCGGCAAAGTGCTCGGCGGGCACCTTTTACACGTACTTCTCCAGCAAGGAAGAGATCTTCGCGGCGGTTCTCGTGGTCGCCCAGGAGGACATGCTGCATCCCGGCATGCCGCATGTCGCGACCGAGGACGATCCCGCCGCCATCATCGAGGCCAGCAACCGGGCCTACCTGCAGGCGTACAAGCGCAACGCGAAGCTGATGGGCCTGCTCGAACAGGTTGCCAACGTCGACCCCGAGTTCCGGGAGTTGCGCACCTTGCGCTCGAACGCGTTCGTCCGGCGCAACGCGCGCAGCATCGCCAAGCTGCAGGCCAATGGCCAGGCGGATACAGATTTGGACCCCCTGCTCGCGTCGCGAGCGCTGTCCGCGATGATGAGCCGTTTTGCGTTCGGGCACTTCGTCACACGCGAGGACCGCGACGACACACCGGCGACGACCGACGAGGATCTCGTCCAGATTGTGACCCGGCTGTGGGTTAACGCCCTTCGGATTCCTCGACCGGGTCACCGTGTCCGGTCAGCGGCCCAGGACCCGTAACCGCCGCGAAGCGAGCGCTGATGATCACGGGGCGCAGCAGAAACTGAACTTGACGTCGGATTCAAATTTTGGGTATAAGAAGTGGGTGAGATGCGCCCGGGGTGGTTGTGCCGAGAAGATGGTGCTCGCGCGGTTCGAGCTCACATGACGCGCACCGCGGTGCTGGTGGACTTCGGCGGCGTGCTGACCACCAGCGTGCTCCAGGCTTTCGAGGATTTCGGCGTCTCGGTCGGTGCGGTGCGGGGGCTGCTGCTGGAGTTGCTCAGCAACGACGCCGCGTGCCGGAAACTTCTGGTCGAGCACGAGTCCGGCCGCATCGACGCCGACGCCTTTGACCGCGGGTTCGCCGAGCGGCTCCACGCGCACGGCGTTGCGGTTGACCCCGAGCGGCTCTCGGTGCGGATGCAGGCCGGTTTGCGTCGCGACGACGACACCGTGCGCCTGATCGAAGAGCTCCGGACAGCCAGAGTTCCGATTGCCTTGGTGTCCAACGCATTCGGGCGCGACTGCTACGCGGGCTTCGACCTCAACGCGCTGGCCGACGTCGTGGTGATCTCCTCGGAAGTCGGCATCCGCAAGCCATCGCGGCGGATCTACGCCATCGCATGTGAGCGACTCGGGGTGACACCCGAGCAGGCGATCATGATCGACGACCTGCAGCAGAACCTCGACGGCGCGGCCCGGCTCGGGATCGCCGGCGTGCTGCACACCGAGGCCGCGGACACCCGCAAACAGCTCGACGAACGCTTCGGTATCCGCGTGGCACCAAAGGAGACTCGATGAAGGTCGACGGCAAGGTCGCCATCGTCACCGGTGGGGGTGGCGGCATCGGCGGCGCGCTCGTCGGGGAACTCACCACCCACGGCGCCCGCGTGCTGGTGGCAGACCTGGACGCGGCCCGAGCGCAGGCGGTCGCCGACAAGTTCAACAGTGCTCGGCCGGGGGCTGCGGTCGCGGCCGGCGCGGACGTCTCTGACACGACGGCCATTCGTAGCCTGATCTCGTTGGCGGAGCGCGACTTCGGCCCGGTCGATATGTACTTCGCCAACGCCGGGGTCCTCGGGACACCCGGGCTCGAGGCCAGCGACGCGGACTGGGATCGTGCGATCGACGTGAACCTGCGCGCCCACATCCGGGCCGCGCAACTGCTGATTCCCGGCTGGGTCGAGCGCGGCGAAGGCTATTTCGTCAGCACCGCATCGGCCGCCGGCCTGCTCACCCAGATCGGCGGGGCGACCTACGCCGTCACCAAGCACGCTGCCGTCGGATTCGCAGAATGGCTCAGCATCAGCTACGGCGACCTGGGCATCCGGGTCAGCTGCCTGTGCCCGATGGGTGTGAACACCGAGCTGTTGTACGGCGGAGAGAGTTCCGGACATCCGCTCGGCGTCGCCGCTACCCGGGCGGTCACCTCCGCCGGCGCGGTGCTGGAGCCCGCCGAGGTCGCCCGCGACGTGCTGGCCGCCATCGACGAGGAACGCTTCTTGATCCTGCCACACGCCAACGTGCTCGACATGTTCCGGCAGAAGGCATCCGATTACGAGCGCTGGCTGCGCGGGATGCGCCGCTACCAGGCTTCGTTGCTGAACGACAGTCAATGACCATTCCCTACCGATCAAGGAGCCCACATGTCCATGTTTGACATCTCGGAACGCGCGCAGCAGCTGCAGAAGGAGCTGTTCGACTTCATGGAGTCGCATGTGTACCCGGCGGAGGCCGTGTACGAGGAGCAGATGCGGGACTCGGGCGACCCGCACTGTCAGCCGCCGGTCCTGGAGGAGCTCAAGGTCGAGGCCCGAAAACGCGGCCTGTGGAACCTCTTTCACCCGCACCCCGATACCGGCGCGGGACTGACCAACCTGGAATATGCGCCGCTCGCGGAGATCATGGGCCGCAGCTTCATCGCCCCCGAGGCGTGCAACTGCAGCGCCCCCGACACCGGCAACATGGAGGTGCTGGAGCTCTTCGGCAGCGACGAGCACCGGGAGAAGTACCTCAAGCCGCTGCTGGAGGGCACCATCAGGTCGGCGTTCGCCATGACCGAGCCACAAGTGGCCAGCTCCGATGCCACCAATGTCGAGCTGTCCATGCTCCGGGACGGCGACGACTACGTGCTCAACGGCCGGAAGTGGTTCGCCTCCAACGCCTTGCACCGGAACTGCAAGGTCCTCATCGTGATGGGCAAGACCGACCCTGCCGCCCCGCCGCACCGTCAGCAGTCGATGATGGTGGTGCCGATTGACGCCCCCGGCGTCACCGTGCTGCGAGGCCTGCCGGTGTTCGGCTACCAGGACCGCGAGGGCCACGCCGAGATCGACTTCACCGACGTACGGGTGCCCGCCAAGGATGTGCTCAAGGGCGAGGGTGAGGGCTTCGCGATCAGCCAGGCCCGGCTCGGGCCCGGTCGTATCCACCACTGCATGCGGGCCATCGGCATGGCCGAACGCGCGCTGGAGCTGATGTGCAAGCGCGCCCAGTCCCGGGTCACCTTCGGTAAGCCGGTCGCCGACAACGCCAACATCCAGGACTGGATCGCCGAGGCGCGCATCGACATCGAGATGATCCGGCTGCTCACGCTGAAGGCCGCGCACATGATGGACACGGTTGGTAACAAGGAGGCGCAGACCGAGATCGCGGCGATCAAGGTCGCCGCCCCCAACATCGCGCTGAAGATCGTCGACCGCGCCATTCAAGTCCACGGCGGCGCCGGCGTCACCGACGACTTCCCGCTCGCCATGGCCTACGCGCACCTGCGCACGCTGCGGCTCGCCGACGGCCCGGACGAGGTGCACAAACGCGCCATTGCGCGCCGCGAACTGCGTCCCTACCGCGACCTGCGTCCGGAGAGCAAGCAACGATGACGGTCTTGGAGCTACCCGGCAAGACCGCGATCGTCACCGGCGCCTCCCGCGGAATCGGGTTGGCCGCGGCGCAGGCGCTCGCTACTGCCGGCGCGAACGTGGTGCTGACCTCGCGCAAGCAGGAGTCGGCCGACGAGGCGGCAGCCCAGATTACCGGCAGTGCGATCGGCGTGGCCGCGCACGCCGTGGACGAAGACCAGGCCCGGCGCTGTATCGATCTGACCCTGGAAAAGTTCGGCAGCATCGACGTTCTCGTCAACAATGCCGGCACCAACCCCGCCTTCGGGCCGCTGATCGAGCAGGACCATGGCCGGTTCGCGAAGACGTTCGACGTGAACCTGTGGGCGCCGGTGTTGTGGACCGCGCTCGCCACTAAGGCGTGGATGGGCGAGCACGGCGGCTCGGTGATCAACACCGCATCGCTCGGCGGGTTGGTCCACGAGGCCGGCCTCGGCGTCTACAACACCTCCAAGGCCGCACTGATCTATCTGACCAAGCAGCTGGCGCTGGAGCTTTCGCCGAAGATCCGGGTCAACGCGGTCGCCCCCGGTGTGGTGCGCACGAGGCTGGCCGAAGCGTTGTGGAAGGAGCACGAACAGGAGCTTGCGGCGGCCATCGCGCTCAATCGGATCGGCGAACCCGATGACGTCGCCGCGGCTATCGTGTTTTTGGCCTCCGATGCCGCGGCTTGGATCACCGGAGAGACCATGGTGATCGACGGCGGCCTGCGGCTCGGCAACCCTGTCCCGTACCGACGCGCTGGTGCATAACGCTTGCGAGATCCCCGCCGCCGCAAGTTTTTAGCGAGGAGACCAACCATGACATTCGACGAACAACCGATTGCCCACGATCTGGATGCCCGAGTTCGGGAGCTGCTCGCGGCACACGACCCCGAGAGAGCTGATCCGCAGGAGTTTCTCGGGGCAAGGTTCGACGCGGGCCTTGCGTGGGTCCAGTTTCCGGAAGGCCATGGCGGTCTCGGTGTGCCGCAAAGCTTTCAGGAACAGGTCAACGCCGCGTTAGCCGCCGCCGGAGCGCCAGCCCCCGAGGTGGACACGAACGGCATCGGCCACGGTATGGCCGCACCGACAATCGTTGCGGTCGGCACCGAGGAGCAGAAGCGAAAGTTCCTTCGGCCCTTGTATACCGGTGAGCACGTCTACTGCCAGTTGTTCAGCGAACCCGGCGCAGGATCGGATCTCGCGGCGCTCGCCACCCGCGCGGTGCGCGACGGCGACGACTGGATCGTCAACGGGCAGAAGGTGTGGACCTCGGGTGCCCACAACGCTCGGATGGCGATCCTGGTGGCGCGCACCGATCCGAACGTGCCGAAGCACGCTGGATTGACCTACTTCCTGTGCGACATGACCGACCCGGGTGTGGAAGTCCGGCCGCTGCGCCAGATAACGGGCGAGGCCGAGTTCAACGAGGTATTCCTCACCGACGTCCGGGTGCCCGACGCGAACCGCCTCGGCGCCGAGGGCCAGGGCTGGCGAGTCGCCACCACGACGCTCAACAACGAGCGCGTCGCCATCGGATCCGGGGCGCCACGCGAGGGCGGAATGATCGGCAAAGTCGCCTCGGCCTGGCGCGAGCAACCGGCATTGCGCAGCCCGGCAGTACACGACGAACTGATGCGGGTGTGGGTCGAGTCCGAAGTTGCGCGGCTGACCGGTGAACGGCTGCGTCAGCAGCTGGCGGCGGGCCAACCGGGTCCCGAAGGTTCGGCGATGAAGCTGGCCTTTGCCCGTCTGGCACAGGCGATTTCCGGCTTTGAGATGGAATTGCACGGCGAGGCCGCCCTACGTTACGACGACTGGACGCTGCGTCGGCCGGATAGGGTCGACTTCACCGGACGGGGACCCGGGTACCGCTACCTGCGGGCCAAGGGCAACTCGATCGAGGGCGGAACCTCGGAGATCCTACGCAATGTGATCGCCGAACGGGTGCTCGGCCTGCCACCCGAGCACCGCGTCGACAAGGACATTCCCTGGAAGGACTTGTCCCGATGACCGCGCCCAAGGGCACCGCGAACCTGCTCTATAGCGACACCGAGGACGCGCTGCGGGACAGCGTCCGACGGCTATTCGCCGAGCGGTGCGCGCCGGAAACCATCGCAACCGTGTACGACGACGCCCAGGCCGACTTCACGGATGTCTGGAAGACGCTCGCCACCGAACTTGGACTGGCTGGCCTGCTGGTGCCCGAGTCGCTGGGCGGGGCGGGAGCAGGCACCCGCGAAGCCGCGGTGGTCATGGAGGAGATCGGGCGCGCCGTCGCGCCGGTGCCGTTCCTGCCCAGTGCGGTGCTGGCCACGGTTGCCCTGCTGAAGGCTGGCGAGACCCAGACGCTGCGATCGCTGGCCGAGGGTTCGGCGACGGGTGCGCTGGCAATTCCGCTGTCGACGCCGCCGGGCGCTTTCACCGCGACTGTGCGAGTTGGCGATTCGGGCCTGACCGGACGGGTCACCAGTGTCGCAGGCGCTAACCAGGCCGACGTGTTCGTCGTCCCGGCGGCGGGACCCGACGGCCTCGAACTGCACACCGTTTCGCGCGCAGCCCCGGCCCTGACGGTGACGCCGGTGCTGTCGCTGGACATGACCAGACCGATTGCCGACGTTGAGTTTTCGGACGTCCCGTCGACCCGAGTCGACGACGGCGATGCGCAGGCCGCGATGGCCGAGGCACAGTTGTGCGGCGCGGTGCTGCTGGCCGCCGAGCAGTTGGGGGTGGCGCAGTGGTGCATCGAGACGACACTTGCCTACGTCAAGGACCGGAAGCAGTTCTGTCGTGCGGTCGGCTCCTTCCAAGCGCTCAAACATCGCTTGGCGGACCTCTGGCTGGAGGTCAGTTCAGCCGGCGCTGCCGCACGGTATGCCGCCGACACCTACGCGCGCGGCGACGCGGACACCCCGGTCGCCGCCGCGGTCGCCCAGGCGTATTGCAGCGGCGTCGCCGTGCACGCCGCGGACGAATGCATCCAGCTGCATGGCGGCATCGCCATGACCTGGGAGTATCCCGCCCACTTGTATCTCAAGCGGGCCAAGAGCGACCAGCTCGCGCTCGGCGCGCCGCATCACCACCGCGCCTTGCTCGCCGAGCTCGTAGACCTGCCGGCGTCCTAGTTGGGGCCGAGCGCAACATAGCCACTCCACGACGGGATTGCCCATGAGTTGCCAACGTGAAGTTGGTGACGGGTCAGCGGCCGCTGCTCGACCGGTTCATGGCTGCCCTCGAAGGCGGCGAACCGGGCGGGTCTCGATAGCGTTGGTGGTCAGCGCGCGCGGCTCCGGCCTATAACACCGACGGGCACGTGGACGACGCGATAACTTCGGACCGTGCAAACGGATGCGCTCGGATCTGATCTGCGCCGCATGCTCGGATCGGATGCAGTACTGACTGACAAGGCGACGCGCGTCTTGGCGGGGACGGATTTCATCACCCGGCGTGGCGTCCCGGCAGCTGTCGTTCGCCCGACCTCGAACGACCAGGTTGTGGCACTGCTCGGCTATGCGGCCGAGCACGGCTTAAGGGTCGTGCCTCGCGGCGCCGCGACAAACCTCTGCGCGGGCATTGCACCCGGTGACGATTCGCTGGTGCTTGATATTGCGAGCATGAATCGGATCGTGGAGATCGATGCACAGGCACGGTGTGCGGTCGTCGAGCCCGGTGTCATCAACGCGGACCTCAAGGCCGCAGTCGCACCACTAGGTCTGGTGTATGCGCCAGACCCGGCGTCCACTCCGATCTCGACGATCGGCGGCAATATAGCGGAGAACGCCGGTGGGCCTGGGTGCATCAAGCACGGCGTCACATTCCACCACGTGCTCGCGGTCGATGTCGCGCTCGCCGACGGCCGTCTGGTCACCTTCAGTGACAGTGACGAGGTCGACCTACTCGGAGTGACGATCGGATCCGAGGGCATCCTCGGGGTGGTGACGCGTGCCGTGCTCAACTTGATGCCGATCCCGGCTGCGCGCTGGACGGCGCTGGCGTCGTTCGACTGCGTCGAGGACGCTGCACTGACCGTCTCCGAGATCATTGCCGCGGGGATCCTGCCGGCCGCGCTGGAGATCTGCGACAAGAGGTTGGTACAAGTCATGGAGGCGCACCTTCCCTCTGGCTATCCGACGGACAAGGCTGCGATTCTGATCGTTGAGCTCGACGGTGAGCGCGATGACGTGGCCCAGCACAGGCCTGCGCTCGAGAAGATTTTGCGGCGCTGGGACCACGCGCTGCGCACGGCGGCGGACGAGCAAGAGCGCGCCGCGCTGTGGGCCGGCCGCCTCGCTGCGGGATTTGCCATACGCGCCACGGGTAGGGCGTTCTACGTCTGCGACGCCACGGTGCCCCGGCAGCGGGTGCCCGAGATGATGGCGCGCAGCCGGCAGATTGCCGTGAGCCACGGACTAGACATGCTGACAGCGGGGCATGCCGGCGACGGCAACCTGCACCCGACCGTCCTCTACGAACCCGACCAGCTCGCCACCGTCGACGCTTTCGCAGAAGAGGTCGCCGACGCGGCGCTTGACCTCGGTGGCACGCTGGCGGGCGAGCACGGCATCGGCACCGCGAAGCGGGCCCAGATGCGGCGGGTATTCGGCCCCGTCGAGCTGGCCGCGTTCCGCGCGATCAAGCGCGCCTTCGACCCAGACGGGCTGCTGAACCCCGGTGTCATGTTGCCGCCGCCGGAATCCGACGAGCCAGACCTGACAGACTTCGGCGAAGCGCTGACGACCGCACTCGCCGGCCGGCCAACGGCTCTCCCGCCACTAGCGGCTCATAACCCACACGACACGGAAGTCGACGTCGACGCCGAGAACATGAGCCTCACCGCCGGCGGCGCCGCGTTATGCCGCGACGTCGCCGCTGCGGCCCGCGCGGCGGGACTCTCATGCTCCACGATGGAGAGGGACGGTGTGGTGACGGATGCCATTGAGAGCGCCGGACATCGCCAGCCCGCGCGCAGAGCCCTTCTGGGCCTTGAAGTCACGCTGCCCCGGGGACACCGCGCGAGATTCGGGAGCGCGGCGATGAAGGACGTCGCGGGACTCGATGCCAAGCGACTCATTGCCGGTGGCCGTGGTGCCTTCGGCCGAGTGGAACGCGTGACCCTA
>Ga0070716_100001131_pt1 | contig 11744 bp, 9 predicted proteins | sample LARL112metaG_FD_71395 | JGI IMG/M metagenome (GOLD analysis project Ga0070716, IMG submission 71395) | Corn, switchgrass and miscanthus rhizosphere microbial communities from Kellogg Biological Station, Michigan, USA - LAR L11-2 metaG | ecosystem: Host-associated > Plants > Roots > Rhizosphere ... | reverse complement strand
TCGACCGACATCCCGGTGATGAAGGAGAGGTACGAGGGGAAGAGCGGCAGCACGCAGGGCGAGAGGAACGAGAAGAGCCCCGCCGAGAACGCGACCAGGACGCCGAGCGACTCGCTCACTTGAGCAGCGACTCGATGAGGGCGTGCGCGGCCTTGCCGTCCCACTCGCGCGAGCCGTTGGCGAAGAGGACGCGCTTGCCCTTGCGATCGATGATGAAGGTCGACGGCACCGCCCAGACCCCGTAGGTCTCGCGCACCGCCATCTTCGGATCGAGGCCCACCGGGAACGAGAGACCGAACTTCTTGACGAACGGGTTCACCACCGAGGCGCCCTGCGAGTCGAGCGAGATCGCGACCACCGCCAGACCGCGATCCTTGTAGGCCCGGTGCAGGCGCTCCATGCTCGGCATCTCCTCGCGGCAGGGCTCGCACCAGGTCGCCCAGAAGTTCAGGAAGACGACCTTGCCCCGCAGATCGGTCAGGTGGATCTGACGATCGTCCGGGGTGCGAACCTGGAAATCGGGGGCGTCCTTGACCGGCTTGGGCCGCAAGAGCGACAGCGCCGCCACCGGATCCTCGGCCGCGGCCATCCGACCGGGCAGGAGCACCGCGGCCAGGGCGACGAGCGCCACGACGACGCGGCTTTTCACTCGGCCAGTATACACCGCGGCCCGCGCGGGCCCGGGCTCCGGCGCTCGATCGGCGCCCTCGCGATTCTATGGTAGGGTGATGCACTCATGGCGGCGACGCCTCTCCCCGCGGTGACGATTCTCGCGGACGACCTCACCGGCGCCTGCGACACGGGCTGCCTGTTCGCGGGCGCGGGGCCGGTCGCGGTGACGGTGCCCGGGGTGCTCGGCGCGCACGATCGCCCGGTCGTCGCGGTCGACACCGAGACCCGCATGCTTCCCGACGCGGCGGCGGCCACCGTCCTGCGCGAGACGGCACAGCGCCTCCGGCCGCGGCTCGGGGCCGGCCCGGTCTTCAAGAAGATCGACTCGACGATGCGCGGGCCGGTGGCCGCGGAGGTGGCCGCGCTGCTCGAGCACGGGCCGCCGTTCGCGGGCGCGCTGGTCTGCCCCGCCTTCCCGGCCGAGCGCCGCGTGGTCCGTCATGGTCGTCTCCTCGTCGACTCCGTTCCGGTTCACGAATCTCCGATCGCCCGCGATCCCGGCTTCCGCGGCGCCAGCTCGGAGCTCGGCGCGCTGCTGGCCGGCCGCGTGCCGGTGGTCTCGCTCGCCCTCGACGACGTCCGCGCCGGGCACGAGAAGATCGCCCACCTGCTCGAGCAGCACCGCGGTGCGATGGTGGCCGCCGACGCGGAGACCGACGCCGATCTCGCGAGCCTGGCCGCCGCCGCGCTCGCGGTGCCGGGCACGCTGGCCGCGGGCTCCGCGGGCCTCGGGCGCGCGCTGAGCGAGGCGCTCGGCCTCATCGGGTCGACGGTCGCCCTGCCCGCGGGCGCGGCCCGGCTCGTGGTGGTGGGCAGCCTCCACCCCGCGAGCCGCGCCCAGCTCGACGCGCTCGCGCGCGCGGGAGCCGCGGTGGTGATCGTCGACGCCCGCGGCGAGGGCGACGTCGACGCCGCGATCGCCGCGCTCGGCCGCGGCGGCCCCGCGGTGGTGGCCAGCGGCAGCGCCCCCGCCCCGCGCGAGGCGATGGCCGCGCGTGTCGCGCAGGCCGCCGCGCGCATCCTGGAGCGCGCGCCCGCCGACCTTCTGGCGGTCACCGGCGGCGAGACCGCGCACGCCTTGATCCAGGCGCTGCGGCCGCAGCGCTTCGAGCTGCTCGGCGCGCCCGGACCCGGTCTGGCTCTGGGCCGCCTGGCCCTCGCGGGTCCGCGCGTCCTGCCCGTGCTCACCAAGGCGGGCGGGTTCGGCGGACCCGACCTCTTCACCACGCTCCTGGGAGGAACCCCGTGACGGCTGCTCGCGTTCCCGTGCTCGGCATCACCATGGGCGATCCCGCCGGGGTCGGCCCCGAGATCACCGCCAAGGCCCTGGCCCATCCGGAGGTCACCGCGGCCTGCCGCCCGGTGGTGATCGGCGATCGCTCGGTCATGGCCGCGACCCTGGCCCTGCTCCGCTCGCCGCTCGGCCTGCACGCGGTCTCCTCGGTGGAGGCGTGCGAGTTCCGGCCCGGCCAGCTCGAGTGCCTCGACCTCGGCAACGTGGATTGCGCCACGCTGCCCAAGTCCACCGTGAGCGCGGACGCGGGGCGCGCCGCTTACGCCTACATCGAGACCGGGGTGCGTCTCTGCCAGGCGGGAGCGATCGACGGCATCGTCACCGCGCCGGTGAACAAGGAGGCGCTCGCCGCCGCGGGCGTGCAGCACTCCGGCCACACCGAGATCCTGGCCCGGCTGACGTCGACGAAGGATTTCGCGATGCTGCTGCTGGGCAAGGAGCTGCGGGTGATCCACGTCACCACCCACGTGGCCCTCCGGCGGGTGCCCGACCTGGTGACGCGCGAGCGCGTCGGCCGCGTCATCCAGCTCGCCCAGCAGACCATGACCGGGCTCGGGCGGCCGCGGGCCCGCATCGCGGTGTGCGGGCTCAACCCGCACGCGGGCGAGGACGGGCTCTTCGGCGACGAGGAGAAGACCCAGATCCTCCCCGCCATCGAGGACGCGCGGCGGGCGGGCCTCGACGTGTACGGCCCCCTGCCCGCGGACACGCTCTTCTCGCGCGCGCGCGGCGGCGAGTTCGACATCGTGGTCGCGATGTACCACGACCAGGGCCACGTGCCGGTGAAGACCCTCGGCTTCAACTACGACGAGAAGAGCGGCACGTGGACCGGGCTCTCCGGCGTCAACGTCACGGTGGGCCTGCCGTTCCTGCGTGTCTCGGTGGACCACGGCACCGCCTTCGACCGCGCCTGGAAGGGCATCGCCAACCCCGAAAGCATGCTCGAGGCCCTCGACGTGGCCGTGCGCATGCTCACTTCCACGGCTTGAGTCACTACAAGATCGCCCAGATCGGCGGCGACGGCATCGGCCCCGAGGTGCTGGACGAGGCGGTGCGGGTGCTCGAGGCGACGCAGGGCGACGGGCTCCGCTTCTCGTTCGAGGCGGCGGAGGTGGGCGCGGCGCTCTACCGGCGCACCGGCGAAGACCTCCCCCGCGAGACGGTCGACCTCTGCCGGGCGGTCGACGCGATCCTGTTCGGCGCGGCCGGCCTCCCCGACATCCGCCACGCCGACGGCACCGAGCTGACCCCCCAGATCACGCTGCGGATGGTCCTCGACCTGTACGCGGGCATGCGCCCGGTCAAGCTCTACCCCGGCGTGCCGAGCCCGCTGCGACTGCCCGCGGACGGGCGCATCGACTACGTGATCTTCCGCGAGAACACCGAAGGCCTCTTCGCCTCGCTCGGCGGCGGCTCGAAGGTGGGTGAGGAGCTGGCGGTGGACACCCTGGTGATCACCCGCAAGGGCACCGAGCGGGTGGTGCGGCGCGCCTTCGAGACCGCGCGGGTGCGCGGGCACGGGGCGCCCGCGGACGGAGTCACCCGGGTCACGTGCGTGGACAAGGCCAACGTGTTCCGCTCCTACGCCTTCTTCCGCCAGGTCTTCCAGGAGACCGCGTGCGCCTACCCCGACGTGCGCACCGACTTCGCCTACGTCGACGCGATGAGCATGTACGTGGTGCAGGCCCCGTGGCGCTACGACGTGATCGTGCTCGAGAACATGTTCGGCGACATCCTCTCCGACCTGGGCGCCGCCACCGTGGGCGGTCTCGGGCTCGCCCCCTCGGGCGACGTGGGCGACCGCTACGCGCTGTTCCAGCCCTGCCACGGCAGCGCCCCCGACATCGCGGGCAAGGGCGTGGCCAACCCGATCGCGGCCATCCTCTCGGCCGCGCTCCTCTGCCGCTGGCTCGGCCTGCAGCATCGAGATCCCGCGGTGACCGCGGCGGCCGACCGCATCGACCGCGCGGTGGCCCGCGCGCTGACCGATCCCCGTGCCCACACCCGTGACATCGGCGGGTCCGCCTCGACGCGCGAGTGCGCCGACGCGGTGATCGCCGCCCTCTAACGGAAGAACGAGGATCCCATGGACCATCACGCACTCCACGAGCTGATCGCGCAGGTCAAGGCCGGCCGTCTCGACCGTCGCGCCTTCGTGCAGACCATGGTCGGGCTGGGCCTCACCGCCCCGCTCGCCGCGCAGATGCTGGCCTCCGTCGGGGTGGCGCAGGCCCAGCCGAAGGCGCCCGCGTTCAACCCGACGAAGCGCGGCGGCGGCGGGCTGCTCAAGACCCTCTGGTGGCAGGCGCCCACCCTGCTGAACCCGCACTTCGCCACCGGGACCAAGGACCAGGACGCCTCGCGCATCTTCTACGAGCCGCTGGCCGGCTTCGATCCGGACGGCAACATCATCCCGACCCTCGCCGCCGAGACCCCGACCGTCCAGAACGGCGGGCTCGCGCGCGACCTGACTTGGGTGACGTGGCGCCTCAAGAAGGGCATGACCTGGCACGACGGCCGCCCGGTCACCGCCGACGATGTGATCTTCACCTACGAGTTCGTCTCCGACCCGGCCACCGCCGCGGTGACCAGCGGCTCGTACCACGAGATCGCGAAGATCGACAAGGTCGACGGCCTCACCGTCAAGGTGACCTTCAGCAAGCCGCAGCCCTTCTGGGCCGACGCGTTCTGCGGGACCCGCGGTTCGATCCTGCCCCGGCACGTCTTCGACCCGTTCCGGGGCGCCAAGAGCCGGGAGGCGCCTGCGAACCTGAAGCCGGTCGGCACCGGCCCCTACCGCCTGCTTGATTTCAAGCCGGGCGACACGGTGCGGGGGGAGGCGAACCCGGCCTACCACGTGCCGAATCGCCCGTTCTTCGACGGCATCGAGATGAAGGGCGGCGGTGACGCGGCCTCCGCCGCGCGCGCGGTGCTGCAGACCGGCGAGTACGACTACGCGTGGAACCTGCAGGTGGAGGACGACATCCTGCGGCGGCTCGAGCAGGGCGGTAAGGGCCGCGTCAACATCTGGCCCACCGGCAATCCCGAGCACATGCAGTGCAACTTCTCCGACCCGTGGACCGAGGTGGACGGCGAGCGCTCGAGCGCCAAGACCACCCACCCCGTGCTCTCCGATCCGGCGGTGCGGCAGGCGCTCAACCTGCTGGTGGACCGGGCCGCGGTCCAGGAGGAGATCTACGGGCGGGGCGGGCAGACCAGCGCGAATTTCCTCAACGCCCCCTCGCGTTTCTACTCGAAGAACACCCGCTGGGAGTTCAACGTGGACAAGGCCAACCAGGTCCTCGACGCGGCGGGCTGGAAGCGCGGCGCCGACGGGGTGCGGGCCAAGGACGGCAAGCGGCTCAAGTTCGTCTTCCAGACCTCGATCAACGCGCCCCGCCAGAAGAACCAGGCCATCGTCAAGCAGGCGGCGGCCAAGGCGGGCATCGAGATCGAGATCAAGTCGGTGGTGGCCTCGGTGTTCTTCTCCTCCGATCCGGCCAACCCCGACACCTACCCGCACTTCTACGCCGACCTCCAGATGTACAACACCACCATGAGCGCGCCCGACCCCCAGTACTTCATGAACCAGTTCTGCTCGTGGGAGATCTCCCAGAAGGCCAACAAGTGGCAGGGGCGCAACGTGACCCGCTTCCGCAGCGACGAGTACGACCGCACCTACCGGACCGCCGACTCCGAGGTCGACCCGGTCAAGCGCGCGGCCCTCCTCATCAAGCTCAACGACATCGCGATCGCCAACGTGGTCGTGATCCCGGTCCTGTGGCGCAACGGGGTCTCCGGCTCGTCGACCGCGCTGATGGGCATGGACCTCACCGGGTGGGACTCCACCTTCTGGCGGCTGCCCTACTGGTACCGGCAGGCATAGGCCGGAAGCCGGCGCCCATCTTGACAGTTTCGGCGCCGAGGCCGTATAAGAGGCCATCCAACCGGTCGCCGAAGACCCACCCCAGGGAGGACCATCGATGCAAGAGCGCGAGCTGAGGCACATGATCGGCCAGGTGAAGGCCGGAACCCTGAGTCGCCGTGAGTTCGTCCAGGCCATGCTGGCGGTCGGGGTGACCGCTCCGCTGGCCGCTCAGATGCTGGCATCCGCCGGGGTCGCTCAGGCCCAGACCAAGGGCATCATGTTCAACCCCACCAAGCGCGGCGGGGGCGGGCAGCTCAAGGTCCTCTGGTGGCAGTCGCCCACCCTCCTGAACCCGCATTTCGCGACCGGCACCAAGGACCAGGACGGCTCCCGCATCTTCTACGAGCCGCTCGCCTCCTTCGATCCGGAGGGCAATCTCTTCCCGGTGCTGGCCGCCGACGTGCCGTCGGTCCAGAACGGCGGCGTGAGCAAGGACGGCCGGTCGGTGACGTGGAAGCTCAAGAAGGGTGTCACCTGGCACGACGGCAAGCCCTTCACCGCGGCGGACGTGGTCTTCAACTGGGAGTTCGTGAAGGATCCAAAGACCGCGGCGCGGACCATCGGCTCCTACACCGACATCGAGAAGATCGACGTGCTGGACAGCCACACCGTCCGGCTCGTCTTCAAGAAGCCGGTGCCGTTCTGGGCCAACGCGTTCTGTGGCGTGAACGGCATGATCGTCCCCAAGCACCTTTTCGAGGCCTACATGGGCGAGAAGTCGCGGGAGGCGCCGAACAACCTGAAGCCGGTCGGTACCGGCGCCTTCAAGTTCGTGGACTTCAAGCCGGGGGACATCGTGCGCGGCGAGCTGAACCCGAACTACCACATTCCCAACCGGCCCTTCTTCGATTCGATCGAGATGAAGGGCGGCGGCGACGCGGTCTCGGCGGCGCGCGCGGTCATGCAGACCGGCGAGTACGACTACGCCTGGAACATGCAGGTGGAGGACGAGATCCTCAAGCGCTTCGAGCAGGGCGGGCGCGGCAAAGCCGACATCGTCACCACCGGCAACATCGAGCACATCCAGTGCAACCAGACCGACCCGTGGACCGAGGTCGACGGCGAGCGCTCCAGCATCAAGACCAAGCATCCCTTCCTGACCGACCCCGCGGTGCGCCAGGCCCTGAGCGTGCTGGTCGATCGCGCCTCGGTGCAGGAGCAGATCTACGGGCGCACCGCCCTCACCACCGCCAACTTCCTGAACGCCCCCGCGCCGTTCGTGTCCAAGAACAACCGCTGGGAGTTCAACGTGGACAAGGCGAACCAGATCCTGGAGGCGGCGGGCTGGAAGAAGGGCGCCGACGGCATCCGCGCCAAGGACGGCAAGAAGCTCAAGATGGTCTACCAGACCTCGATCAACGCCCCCCGCCAGAAGACCCAGCAGATCGTGAAGCAGGCGTGCGCCAAGGCCGGCATCGAGATCGAGATCAAGTCGGTCACCGCGTCGGTGTACTTCTCGTCGGACCCGGCCAACCTCGACACGTACCCGCACTTCGCCACCGATCTCCAGATGTACACGGTCACCGAGACCGTGCCCGATCCCCAGGACTTCATGCTGCAGTTCACCCCCTGGGAGATCGCGTCCAAGGAGAACAAGTGGCAGGGCCGCAACATCACCCGCTGGCAGAGCGAGGAGTACGGCAAGCTCCACAAGACGGCCGAGGCCGAGGTGGATCCGGTCAAGCGCGCGGCGCTGTTCATCCAGATGAACGACATGGTGATCAAGAACGTGGTGGTGATCCCGGTGGCCTGGCGTCCGCGGGTCTCCGCGATCAGCAACAAGCTCAAGCTCACCCAGAGCGGCTGGGACTCGGACTTCTGGCAGCTGCCATTCTGGTACAAGGAGTCCTAGCCCGCGCGGCGAGAGAGGCCCATCTGCCCCTCTCGCCGCCCGGGGCGACGACGCCATGTCCAAGTATCTGCTGAGGCGGGCCCTGATCATGATCCCGGTGCTGGCGGGGATCAGCCTGGTGCTGTTCACCGTGCTGGCCCTGGCCCCCGGGGATCCGTTCGAGGAGCTCGCCACCAATCCGAACGTGCCGCCCGAGGTGCGCGCCAACCTGCGCGCCCAGTTCGGCCTCGACGATCCGATCCCGGTCCGCTATCTCCGCTGGTTCAGCTCGATGATGAAGGGCGACTGGGGCTTCTCGTTCGTGAGCCGCATCAACGTGGGCACCCTGATCATGCAGCGGCTGCCCACCACCCTCTGGGTGCTGGGGCTGGCCCAGCTCCTGGGTCTCCTGGTGGCCCTGCCGGTGGGGATCTACGCCGCGATGCGCCCGTACTCGCTCTTCGACCAGATCGCGACGACCTTCGCGTTCGTCGGCTTCTCGCTGCCCACCTTCTTCACCGGCATCCTGTTCATCCTCTTCTTCAGCATCTACCTCGACTGGCTGCCGTTCATCTACCGCGCCGACATCGGCGCGACCGGCTGGCGCTGGTACTGGGAGAACGCGCGCCAGGCGATCATGCCGGTGGCGGTGCTCGGCCTGGCCCAGGGCGCCTCGATGACGCGCTTCGTGCGCTCTGCGATGCTCGAGGTGATCCGTCTCGACTACATCAACACCGCGCGGGCCAAGGGCCTCACCGAGAAGGTGACGATCCTCAAGCACGCGGTGCGCAACGCCCTGATCCCGGTGGTCACCCTGGTGGCCCTGCAGATCCCCGGCATCTTCACCGGCGCGGTCATCACCGAGCAGATCTTCCGGGTGCCCGGGATCGGCTCGCTCCTCATCACCTCGATCCTCGCCAACGACACCCCGGTGATCATGGCCATCACCTTCGTATTCTCCTGCCTGGTGGTGATCTTCAACCTGGTGGCGGACGTGCTCTACGGCTGGCTCGATCCGCGCATCTCGTTCCGCTAGCCGATGACCCCGCCCGACGGCGTCGCGTCCGAGGCGGTCTCCCCCGCGGCGGCCCCCGCGCGCGCCCGCGGCACCGAGTCGATGCGGAGCGAGGCGTGGCGACGCTTCCGCAAGCATCGGCTCGCGAGCTTCGGGGCCGCGATCCTCCTCGTGATGGTGATCGCGGTGATCGCCGGCCCCTTCGTGTACCGCGTCCCCATCGACGAGATCGACTTCAAGGCCAAGCTGAAGGCGCCCACCGTGGCCCACCCGCTCGGCACCGACGACCTCGGGCAGGACCTGCTGGCCCGCATGCTCTACGGCGGGCGCATCTCCCTCGCGGTGGGCGTGGCCGCCATGCTCATCGCGATCACCGCGGGCACCATGATCGGGGCCACCGCCGGCCACCTGGGCGGCACCGTCGACCACGTGCTGATGCGCCTCACCGACCTCTTCCTCTCGCTGCCCCAGCTCCCCCTGCTCCTGCTGCTCGCCTACCTCTTCCGCGACTCGCTCAAGAAGGTGCTCGGCCCCGAGATGGGCGTGTTCATGCTGATGGTGGTGGTCATCGGCGGCCTGCGCTGGATGCCGGTGGCCCGCCTGGTGCGCGCCCAGTTCCTCTCCCTCCGCGAGAAGGAGTTCGTGGAGGCGGCGCGCGGGCTCGGAGCCGCGCCGCTGCGCCAGGTGCTCCGCCACATCCTGCCCAACGCCATGGGGCCGGTCATCGTGGCCGGGACGATCGACGTGGCCGCCGCCATCATCGCCGAGTCGTCGCTGTCGTTCCTGGGGCTGGGCTTCCCGCCCGACATCCCGACCTGGGGCCGCATCCTCTTCGACGCCAAGGACAACCTCGACTTCGCGCCCCACTGGGCCATCTTCCCGGGCACCGCGATCTTCCTCACCGTGCTGAGCATCAACTACATCGGCGACGGCCTCCGCGACGCCCTGGACCCCCGCAGGGTTCTCTCGTAGCCGCCGCTCAGGCGACGCCCGCCGGGCCTCGCCGCAGCACCCGTCCCGGCCGCGCCCCGGTGTGCGCCCCGCCCTCCACGACCACCACCCCGTTGACGATGGTGGCGGCGAGGCCCGCCGCGTACTGGTGGGGCTCCTCGAAGGTGGAGCGATCGACGATCGTGGCGGGATCGAACACGGCGACGTCGGCGCGGTAGCCCTCGCGCAGCAATCCACGATCGGCGAGGCCGAGCACCCGCGCGGGGCCGCCGGTCATCTTGAACACCGCGTCGGGGAGCGAGAGCAGGCCGAGGTCGCGCGCGTAGTGGCCGAGCACCCGCGGGAACGTCCCGTAGAAGCGCGGGTGCGGCTTGCCCTGCCCGGCCACGCTGTCGCGCGCGACCGAGCGCCCGTCCGAGCCCACCAGGACCGCGGGCGAGCGGAGCAGCGCCCGCACGTCGGCCTCGTCGATCGAGGATACCGCCACGAACGTCGCGCCCCCGTCCGCGGCCAGGAGCTCGTGCACCAGGTCGATGGGAGCAACGCCCGCGGCCCGCGCGAGCTCGCCGAGGCTCCGCCCCGCGTCGCGCGACCGCGTCCGTGACGTGCTGAGGCTGACCGCGTCCCACGAGGGCACCCGCCCGAAGCTGGTGAGGCCGCGCGCCTCGATCTCGCCGGCGATGCGCGCGCGCGCCGCCGGATCGCCGAGGCGGCCGAGCATGGCCGCGAGGCCGCCCTCCTGGACCCAGAGGGGGAGCAGGTTTCGGAGCGGGTTCGCCGCGAACGTGTAGGGATAGGCGTCGCAGTCGACCGGCACTCCGCGCGCCCGTGCCTCCTCGATCTCCGCGAGCAGCGCGCCCGCGCGCCCCCAGTTGTCCACGCCGGAGAGCTTCAGGTGGACGATCTGCACGTGCACGCCGCTCGCCTCGGCCGCCGCGATCGCCTCGCGGACCGCGGCGAAGACCCCGTCGGCCTCGTCGCGCACGTGGGTGGCGTAGGTGCCGCGGTGGCGCCGGACCACCGCGAGGAGGTCGTGCAGCTCCTCCGGACGCGCGAAAGATCCGGGCGCGGTGAAGAGGCCGGAGGAGAGGCCGATGGCGCCGGCCGCGAGCCCCTCGTCGAGCAGCCGTCGCATCGCGTCCTGCTCGGCCGCGGTGGGAGCCCGATCGTCGAGCCCCACCGTCATCGCGCGCAGGGTGTTGTGGCCCACCTGCATGATCACGTTCACCGCGGTGGGCGGGAACCGATCCATGTACGCGGCGAAGCTCGTCTCCGCCACCTCGATCCAGGGGGCGAAGCCGGCCAGGTAGTCCTGGAGCAGCCGGGCGCGGCCGGGCAGCGCGGGGGCCACCGAGAGCCCGCAGTGGCCGATCACCTCGGTGGTGACGCCCTGGAAGACCTTGCTCTCGGCCCCGGTCGCGTAGGGCAGCGTGAAGTCCGAGTGGGTCTTGATGTCGATGAAGCCGGGCGCGACCACGAGCCCGCGCGCGTCGAGGGTGCGCCGCGCGGCGGCCGCGTGATCGGCCGCGACCGCGACGATCCGCCCGTCGCGGATGGCCACGTCGGCGCGCACCGGGGGCGCCCCGGTCCCGTCGAGCACCTCTCCACCGCGGATCACGAGATCGTCCATGGACGCCCCGGCCGACCCGGTGCGGGGCACCGGATAGTAGCCCATTGTCCGGCTCCGTTGTGCTAGTTAGATGGCGAGGAGACCGCCCGTGACCGACCGCGACCTGTGCTTCCTGCCCGCCACCACGCTCCAGCGCCTCTACCGGACCCGCGCGGTCTCGCCGCTCGAGGTGATGCAGGCGGTGCTGGCCCGCATCGACGCGGTGAACCCGCGCGTGAACGCCTACGTCACGGTGGCCCGCGAGGCCGCGCTCGCCTCGGCCCGGAAGGCGACCGCCGCGCTCAAGCGGAAGGGAGCGGCGCTCGGGCCGCTCCACGGCGTGCCGGTCTCGATCAAGGACCTGACCCCCACCGAGGGCATCCGCACCACGTGGGGCTCGAAGATCTTCGAGCACCACGTGCCGGAGGAGGACGCGCTCTACGT
>Ga0070716_100001129_pt1 | contig 11753 bp, 9 predicted proteins | sample LARL112metaG_FD_71395 | JGI IMG/M metagenome (GOLD analysis project Ga0070716, IMG submission 71395) | Corn, switchgrass and miscanthus rhizosphere microbial communities from Kellogg Biological Station, Michigan, USA - LAR L11-2 metaG | ecosystem: Host-associated > Plants > Roots > Rhizosphere ... | reverse complement strand
CCTCGCCCAAGGCGGTACCGTCCTCCTCGACGAGATCGGCGACTTGTCGCTGACCCTCCAGACACGCCTTCTCCGCTTTCTGCAAGAACGCGAGATCCGTCCGGTGGGGGGTCTGCCCAAGAGCGTGAATCTACGGGTGATCTCGGCCACCAACCGGCCGCTCGAGCGCATGGTGGAGGAGGGAACGTTTCGCGAGGATCTCTATTTCCGTCTCCGGAGCCTCTGCTTCCGCCTGCCGCCCCTACGCGAACGCCCCGAGGACATCCCATCGCTTGCTCTCGCGTTCGCCGCGGAGGCCGCCGAGGTTCACGGCAAGCGCATCCGCGGCATCAGCCAGAAAGTCGTCACCGCCCTGCTCGCCCACCGCTGGCCAGGCAACATCCGGGAGCTCCGCCACGAGATCGTCCAGGCAGTCCTGCGCTGCCCGAGCGGCGGCCACCTCGAGAGCCGCCACTTCTCCCTGCGGCCCGCCGCCGAGCAGCCCGTCTCTCCCACGTCGGGCAAGAATGCCGGCGAAAGCGGCCGCGAGCCGAGCGGTCCCGAGAGCGCCTCCGGCCGCACCCTCCAGGACCAGATCGACCAGCTGGAAAGCTCCGCCATCGCCGCCGCCCTCGCCGAGTCCGGAGGCAACAAGACCAAGGCCGCGGAGCTGCTCGGGATCAGCCGCTACGGCCTGAGCCTGAAGCTCAAGCGGCTGGGCTCACCAACGCGCTGAGCCGTCACCGTGGCTCAAGCGATATACGACCGCCCGATTCTTACTACACCGTGAACGCCACGGCGCTCGAGTGCAGGGTGTTGTCCGGGCTGTTGACCATCACAGTCCAGGTACCGACGTCGTTGCCGTCGTTGAACTGGTAGCTCAGCTGACTGCTCGACACGAAGGTCAGCGTATCGTGCCACCAAGATCATTAGCTTCTTGGACACGATCAACGTCCCTTAGTGATTGCGGTTAACTCGTTCTCAGCCACCGATCCGATAGTCTGTCTTTTCGGGAAGAGATCGGTAGGCCACTAGCATCTCGTCGAGTAATTTTCCTGCTTCGGTCCCAAAGATGAATGCACCTCCATGAGAGGTATGAAACCGCTTCACGATCTCCGGCAGTAGCTCTGAGACCCCGCCGGAGTTAGTAAGCGCTCCAAGAACCAGGCCCTCATAGACGCCAACACAATACTCTTCAAGAGTTCCTGCCTCTCCGCCGAGAAAGATGCCGAGTTGACAGTTTCTGACAGTCAGATAGTTTCGGCCGGTATAACCCTGACCAGTGAAAATAATATAGGTGCAGCCATCGAGCGGCTTCTTGTAGACCTCTACATGCTCCTTAGTATTTCGCGCAGGAGAGATTCCCAGGACAATGCCCCCTGCTTCAATTGCACCTCTGGAAGCCAAGTGCGGAAGTCCTGAAGTTGCGCCTGTGACCGCGATCAACCCCCTATTCGCGATCGCCTCGCCGACACTCTTAGCCAAAGCACCGCCGGCATTGGAGACACGCAAAAAGGCTCCTCCAAATATACCGACACGTGGTCCCGGTGAAGGAGGAACGTTAAGCATAACTATCCTGACCAACTTCACCGATCGACTGCGCATTCTCCGAAACCTCGTGCCTGGACCGATGACCCACAACCACTGACGCGACTCCGTGTTTCCCTAAGACATGGTTGAGGGCGCGTTTCCGAAGTTGTACAGCTCCACCGGCCTCTTCCCTAAGAGCAACGGCTCTTCGGAGGGTTGCCTCCACCTTGGCTCGCGCGTACTGAAGATTCCAGGACCAGTAGTTATCACTTAGGGGGAGATCGGACACCTGGCTGAATTCGCCGGTGAGATATCCTCGCTTGAATGGACCTCCTACGATAACCCCCACGCCTTGCTCGGCGGCACGCTCAAAGATCGGCTCGCACTCTCGGTCGAGAAGGTTGTATTGGAGCATCAGCACATCGATCTCCTGAGCGAGGGCCAGCTTCGCATGTTCCGGCTCTGCCTCAATACTGTAGCCGGCGAACCGCGCTCCGCCCATCGCCTGGATAGTCTGGACAACGGATAGCGCGCGGCCGTCGCGTATCTGTGCAATAGTGGGTGCGTGCACTAGACAAATATCTACGTAGTCAGTCTTGAGCTCCTTTAGGGCTCGCCCAAGTTCCTCGACCATATGACGCGGTTCGTAAATTGCGCGGTGTGAGTATTCATCAACCTGCCCCAGCTTAAGGTTTATTATCACCTCCTGCCGCTGTGAGCCACCGAATGCCGCGCCGAGAAGTTCCAGGGATCGGCTCCGCTCCTCGTTCAGGTCACCACGATACTGTCCGTACACTATAGCCGCATCAAAGATGTTAACACCGAACTCTGCGGCATGTCGAAGGACTGCTATCGACTCCTCTGTCTCAAGTCCCTTCCAACGCCCGCCGCCGATCTGCCAAGTGCCAAATCCGAGGAGTGAACAATCAAGTCCTGTGCAACCGAGCTTAGCGTATCTCATATGACTATGTTCCGACCAGCGTCATAGGTAGGCTCTGAGGCAAGGGAAGCTGCAGCGGCAAGCAATCGCTTGCCAAGAGCAAGCACATACCAGACGCTGAACGCAACTAGGCAGAACCAAACGAGTGAGCACCATCCGAGGGTGGCTATGACTGGATATTCGCCCTGAACTCCGAGATGGAGTCGTGCCTCCGGAGTAATTACGATGAATAAACTGGTCCAGAAAAACAAGGACAGGATATCATCTAACACAAACTGCCGCAGCTTTTTACCGAAGCGTGCCCTCGTCTCGGATGAGAAGTAAGCCATTGCATCCCATACGAGTACGAGGACGCAAATCGCTGCGGCACATGCTAGAAAGACGCAACCCAGCGTAAGGCCCCAGGAGGCTTCCGTACCGAGCACGCGCTGCAAGCCGACAACGAGCCGTTCTGCCCCATGGTGCTCATGGAGGACGGTTAGGCAGTAGCCCGCCTCGCCAGTAAGAACCCCAAAGAACAAGAAGACGAGTCTTTCGATCCAGGCAAGGACTGACGCTTGCGGGCCTCGGTTAGTAGGAGGTGAGGCGGAGCCCTCAATGGTAGGCAAGCGTTTCAAGATAGTCAAACCAGATCCGACATCATTCTTCTCGATACTGGTGACCGCTGCGTCGATCTCCGCGGCGATTCGCTGGCGCTCCGTTCGGCGTTCTGCCTCGGGAACCACAGAGAAGTTGCGAAAAATCAGAAACTGATGACAGAATAACAGCAGTGTCACAACCACGAAGAGGAAAACTACAACGGGCGCCGCCTTCTCGAAGCCGTAGCCGTGAGGGAAGTACGAAAAGTCATGTGCAGCGCGCTCAATAATCAATCCAAAGAGGACGATACCTTCAACAAAGAATCCTAGCATTAAGAAGAGATACGTCGCAGACTCATGGGAGCTTGCCGATCGCATTCCGCACAGTATCAAAAGAAATCTACCCACGCCCCGGAAGAAAGTGCGTAGCCCATCGCGGATCTCATGCTTCTTAGGGATTGGAAGGCTACCAATCGGCGCGTCGGTCGTTGCCATGCTCAATGCCCCTCCTGACAGCATAGTTGGCGTGAAGCGAGCATGTTGTCCCGAATGCAATAGATGTTGTCGCACTGCTCTGCCAGGCTAGAGTCGTGCGTAGATGCGAGTACGGCTGCCCCGGACTTTGCGAATTCTCTAAGGATACCCCATACCTTGTTTGCCAATCTGTCATCGAGTGCCGACGTCACCTCATCGAGCAGCAGAATCTTTGGCCTTAACACTAACGCCCGTGCCAGTGCGGCCCTCTGGCGCTGTCCTTGGGAGAGATGTGCCGGTCGCCGCGCAAGTAGATCGTCGATTTCCAGATCGTGGCTCGTGGTCACGAGTTCGGAGTCATATCTGAATCGAGAATTGTGAGCGAACGACAGATTATCGTGAATCGTAAGATGGGGCCAGAGAGCCAACGTTTGTGGTACATACATGACCAGCGGATATATAGGACCACTGTCGATCGTAGGTGGATCATCTTCTCTACTGGGTTCCTTTCCCCATAACCGAACGACGCCGCTCGTTGGCAGATCAATAAAGGCAAGCACACGAAGAAGACTTGTCTTCCCTGAGCCACTTGGGCCGGTGAGAGCTGTAAGGGAACCGCAGCCGACTTGGAGCGAGGCGTCCCGCAGCACAAGGTGTGCACCTTTGACAATCGTGAGCTCTGCGGCTTCGAGATCGTGCATAGAGCGAGTCTAAGCGGCGATGGTACGTTTAGAGATCTCTCTATGACAGCCGCCGCTCTAAGCGACCGGCGAGAAGATTCAGAGGGAGGCAGACTATAATGAAGAAGAGGGCAAGGCCGGTGTAAACCTCGACGAGCTTATAGGTTTGCGCGACAATTCGTTGTGAAGCACGGAAGAGTTCCTCGACTGATATGAGACTTCCGAATATTGACAACTGGAGCACCGTTACCTGCGATGAAGTTAGAGAGCCAAGCGCTGAGCGGAGCGCGAGAGGCAACTTGATGCGCCAAAAAATACGCCGCCGGATCACTCCGCACACCCGAGCGACCTCGACGAGTTCCGCTGGTGTGTTGACGATAGCGCGACGAAGGATTCCATAAACGGTGAGGGTGTTTAGGATGGTAAGTAGAGCGGCAGTTGTCCAGAAGGGATCAATTACGACGCCCAGCATGACTTGGATCGGGTAGTGCAACCAGAATAGGAGGACAAGGATTGGTACAGCCTCAGCGATTCTCCCGATGGCAGTCATCGGTAAGCCAATCAGGCGCGGCCGCCATTCTGTCGCGAGGGCAATCGAGCCGCCGCCGATCATCCCCAGCGCCCACGCAACGCCACAAAGCTTAAGGGTGACCGCGAGGCCCGCCAGGTACGCCTGGCGGTTCTCAAGGATAACCTTGATGATCCTAGAGATGGTCATTTAAGGAAGACGGTAAGGGCGTTCGCGGCGAAGAAAGAGCCCTGGTGAGGCTTCGTACTTTCCTACGATTCGGTCGAGTACTCCCGCGTTCTCTGCCTCTGAGAGAGCAATATTGAGCATGCTAAGAAGTTGCGCCTCGCCTTTGGCGACCATCATAACATTGGGAAATACACGAACCGGCTCTGCACCCTGCACCGGCTCCACGGCACCGAGATTGTTTTCGAGAAAACCTGCTGCAACCGCTGGCTCGACAAAAGTGACATCGGCTTTGCCGGCCGCCACCTCCAGGAGCATTTGAGCGACAGCAGTGCTCTGCGGATGTGCTTCCGCTTTTGCGAGTGGGTAATCCGCCGCTGCGATGATTGAAGTCATTTCACCATCGACAGTGGCGATTCTCACTGTCGGCGAGTTGACCGCCTTGAGGCTCCCGTCGAACGCTCTATTTCCGGTCTTGACGTATGCTTTTATGGGGCTGAAATATACCGGTTCGGTGAAATCGACAAACTTGCCGCGCGTGGCGTTCGGCCATAGGCCCGTGCAGACCAGATCGACACGTCCGCTCCTCACCTCCTCGATCATGGAGCCCCAGGCCGTTTCACTTACGTAGTCAACCTTAAGCTCTAGTCGCCTGGCTATGTCTTGCAGAGCCTCATGCATGATCCCCGAGAAGGCTCCGGTCGAAGCATCCTTAACGAAGCTTGGTGGGTAGGAGATGTATGCAACCCGAAGGGTCTTTGTTGCAAGGACACGATCGTAGGCTGAGGGCTTGCTTGTGCCTCCACGACTGCTCTCTGGCGTGCAGCTCGCCAGGGCCAGGGTAATTGCAAGGAGGCTAGCGAGAGTGGGGACGACGTACCGCCGAACCAAGAGCAATAAGTCCATCGGGACGACCTCCTTTAGTGAACTACCAAATGCCAGGGAGTTGTAGGGCGGCTGCCCCGGTCCAGGCACAGGCTGGCCGCGCCTGAGAGAGAAGCGTAGGCTCTACGTATGCTCTTGCCGGCGACGTTAAAGAGGACCACCGTGCCGGCGCCGCGAAATACCCGCGACAGCTTGTTGTTGAGAGTGATTTGAGAGCTGAGACGTTCGGGCGCGACGGTCAGGAGCGGCGTGTGCGTCTCTTCCACGAAGCGCGCCGGTTGCGAGTTCTTGTTCTCGACGAGCCTAACCGCGAGTTCCTCGCCGAATCCCGGCGTCTCCTCCGCAACGCGCTTCTCCATGTGCCGTTGGCACGAGAAGCTGGCAGAAGCGACGCCGATCACGATGCCGCCCTTCTCCTGCACCTCTTTCGTCTCGGCCAGCGGTGCCAGGGTCGGCAGCTTGCAGCTGAGATCGACCGTCTCTGGAGCCGGCGGCGGCGCCGTGGCACAGTGCAGGCAGGCGCAGAGCGCGAGGCTCCCGAGACCCGCGCCAAGCGGGCGTATCGCCGCGCGGATGAAGCTCGGATGGCCCGGCAGGGCATGGCGACTGGCGGTAGGCGTCGCTTTCATCGCGTCTTCCTCTCGAAGGGCGCGCCTCCGGCGGGCTGCATGTTGCAGCGGCTCCGGGCTTCATGCCCGGTCCAGGTGGCGGCTGTTATGAACGGCCTTAAGCAAGGTACATGCCGCCTGCGAAGAAGGCTTTATCCCGTGTCTTCGCGGGGAGGGCCGTCAAGCGCGTTGTCAAGTCGAGGCAACTCGCCGCACGAGATGTCAACTCACTTGGCGTCGGACAACGAGCCCTACGGCCTCATTCTTGAGCTCAAGGGCCTTCCCCCCAAGGGGATGAGGAGCCACGCGCCACGTCGTGGGACCGTGCGGAGCGGCGGGCATCGAGACCCGCCGCTCTCGCGATTAACTCAGAACGGCGGTGAGCCGCTATGGAGCGTCGTACTCGAAGGCGAAGCGGACATGAGCGGCTGCGGCGGAGCTGGTCTTGGAGTAGAGAACGGAGAGCATGTCTCCATTGCTGAAAGTCACGCTGTCCGTGGCATCCGTGCAGGTATTTGCGATGCCGGAGATCGTACAGCTCAGCGCCGTATCGACCCCGTTCTTGCGGATCGTGATGGTCGCCGACTGACCGGCGCCTGGCTCCTTCGTCAGGCTGACGACCAGCTTGCTTGCCGTACCCGAGGGCAACGGAAGGTTGGTGTTGACCTCGGTGGCGCTGGCTGTGTTGCCCCACGGCATGAGGAAGCTGCCGGAGGCGGTGTTGGGGTAGTTGCCGCCAATTGCCGAACCGCTGGTGCCGCTCGCGCCCGGAGGGCCGCTTGCGCCCGTAGGGCCGATCGGTCCTGTAGCCCCGGCGGGTCCCACGGCGCCGGCGGGACCAGTGGGACCCGCAGGCCCGATCGGGCCCGCTGGGCCGGTGGGCCCCGTCACGCCGGCCGGACCCTGAGGACCAGCCGGACCGGTCGCGCCTGTGGCACCGGTTGCACCCGCGGCACCCGTCATGCCGGGATCGCCCTTCTGCGCGACGAGATCCCAGCTCGCCGGCGATCTATCCGGAGAATTGCCAATGTTGCTGTCCGTCAGGCTGACATAGCTTGACCCGCTGAAACCGACCACGTCCCCAGTCATGTAGGTAAGGCCGCTGCTCCATGCACCGCGCCAGCTGAGGCCGGTCCGAATCACCATCGTCTGACCGCTGCCGCCGTTGTAGAGGTCGGTGCGCTCCTGAGAAGAAAGAACCTTGGACCAGATACCTAGCTCGTCGATGTCGAAGCTCATGGCCACCTGGCTGTTGTCGACCTCGAGGTTCACGCCGACGTTGCCGTTCGACGCCGAAGCGCTGCCGCTTTCAGTCGTGGCGCAGTCCTCCGAGTTGTTGACGTAAGCCGTAAACGGACCGCCGGTCCCGGCATAGGTGACGACGATGTGATACCACGACCCGGGCGCGAGGACGGTCGTGCCATCGCACTCCGCGAGCGTGACGATGCTCCGCCTGATCAGAAAATATTTTAGCTTACCAGTCGGTTCCTGCCGGAACGCAGCACCGAACTGCCCCGCACTGTCCTGTTCGACCGAGATGTAGTCCTGCTCGGATCCGGGGAGAGACGGCACCTGGTACCAGTAGGCAAATGACCACGCGTTGGCATCGGTCCATTTCGGCAGGCCATTCAGCTGCGCGCCGTTCGAGCCGGCGGTCAAGGCCATGCCGTTGTTGACCTTGCCTGAGCTCGAGCCCCACGTCGGGCTACCCGTCAGAGTCGCGCTGCGGGCGTTCACGCTGACGTCATTCGAGTCAGCCTCTTCGCGAGCGTAGTACTCGAGGCCGGTAAGGAGGGTGCCGCCGGTGTCAACCTGGAAGCCGTAGGTGGCCGCCTCGAGCGAGGCCCCGGCGAAGGGGAACATCAGGGCAACAAGCCACGAGCAGATACTTGCTGTGCGCTTCATCGTGAAACCTCCTTTAGAGCCAAGCATGGTTTTCTCGCACCTCCTATCGGTCACCCGCACCGGGCGGATGCGCACCTACTCCGAGCGTCGTGCTCGGTCCAGATGGCGGTTGGGATTGACGATTGAGAGCAAGGGCAATGCCACCTGTGGGAACCCCCGCTTTGTGGCTCTCAAGGCCATTTGCGGCAAGCGTGTTGTCAACTTGCGGCAACTAGCCACCCGTCATCCCGCCAAGCCACTTGCCGCAGTGGATTGAAACTGCGCATGGGACTCTGCGAGCGATGTCATTGGCCTCGGCGACACCGAGAACGGGGTTGACGGCTCCACGGCGACGTGGCAAACTCGCATCTCAGCACTCTGCCAAGTCGTCAATGGCGCGAACAGCGATCAAGAGCGAATGCGGGAGGAGGTTGAACGTCCCATGAGAAGGTGGTGCCTGCTCGTTACGCTCCTCGCGGCTCTTGCGCCGCTCACCGCCGTGCCGGCCCGCGCGCAAAGCACGACCGGCAGCCTGATCGGCACCGTCAAGGACACGCAGGGCGGCGCGCTGGCCGGCGTCACCGTCACCATCTCTTCCGCTGCCCTCATCGGCGGTCCGAGGGCGGCGCATACGGGACCGGACGGCAGGTTCGCGTTCGTGAAGCTGGATCCCGGATCGTATGACGTCCGCTGCGAGCTCGAAGGCTTCAAGAGCGAGGAAATCAAGGGAGTCCAGGTCGCGCTCGATCGCGCCGCCGAGGTGCTGCCGAAGCTGGAGGTCGGCAGGCTCTCCGAGTCGCTCACCGTCACCACCGACGTACCGGTGATCGATACGACGCGCGCCGGCGTGGGCGTCGTCTACCCGCTCGACTACCTCGAGCGCGCCGCGCTCGGGTCGGGGGGCCGAACCTACCAGTCGGTCATCGGCAGGGCCCCCGGCGCCGACGGCGGCAACGGCAATCCGCACGTCTTCGGTTCGACCGACAACGAGAACGCCTATTACATCGACGGCATCGACACCACCGACCCGGTCACCGCCACGTTCAGCACCAATCTCAACTTCGACGCCATCCAGGAGATCTCCTTCCAGACAGCCGGCTACGTCGCCGAGTACGGGCGCGCCACGGGCGGCGTGGTCAGCGTCGTCACCAAGTCCGGCGGCAACCAGTTCTCCGGCACCTTCGACATGCGCTACAACGACACCAGCTTCGACGAGAACGGCAAGCACTTTCACCGCGACCAGGACAAGACCGAGCTGGTGAGGCCGTCGGCGACCCTGGGCGGACGCCTGCTGCTCGACCGCCTCTGGTTCTTCGCCGCCGGCGAGTACATCGAGCGCAAGTCGACCCCTACCGGCTCGGTGCTGACCACGGAGCGCCAGGGCGGCGACTATCTCGGCAAGCTCACCTGGCAGATCGATCCGAGCTGGCACGGCGTCGCCAAGTACTACGCCTTTCCCTTCACGATCCACAACTTCAATGCCAACGTGGGCGTCGAGCCTGCGACCGCGTCGCAGCAGCGCCAGCCCGTGCACCTCTTCCAGGCCGAGCTCAACGGCGTGCTTACGCCGCGGTTGCTGCTCGAGGGCCAGGCCGGTGCCAGCCGCGCCGAGATCGACCTCTTGCCGCAAAGCGGGAACCTCGACCTGCCGGGCATCGTCGATCAGGCGACCGGCGTCTCCTCCAGCAACTACCCGAACTACCAGTTCACGCACCGCGACCGCGACGAGCTGCAGGCCGCGGTCACCGCCTTCGTCGACCGCTTCGCCGGCAGCCACGAGATGAAGCTCGGCGCGGGCTACAGCAATCTGCGGTCGCAGCTTCAGAACAACATCACCGGCGGCGCCGAATACCTGGACTTCGACGGTCCGAACAATCGCAACGCCCGCCTCGAGATCCAGCAGCCGCTCGGCCTGGCGCCTTTCACCGGCAAGCTCTACACCGGCTTCCTCCAGGATGCCTGGCGCCCCCTCGAGCGGCTCACTTTTCAGCTCGGCATCCGCTTCGACGAGATCAGGTTCCGCAACAATTCCGGCGTGCAGATCTCCGATCAGCATTACCTACAGCCGCGCGTCGGCTTCGCCTACGACCTGACCGGCGACGCCAAGACGGCGTTGCGCGCCAGCTACGGCATCTTCATGTCGCCGAACGAGCTGACCTTACCCTTATTCACCCGCGTCGACACCGCGCCGCTCTTCCTCTATGCTCCTTGCTCCGCGTTCTTCCCGACCGCCGCCGCCTGCGCCGCCGGCGGGCGTTTCGGCCCGGCAGGCTACTTGGCGAACGACCCGCTCCACCGCGATCCGCTCGGCTACTTCGAGAGGGCGGAGTTCGGATCGTCGCCCGAGATCATCGAGCCGGGTCTCAAGCCGATGACCAACACGCAGTACACGGTGGGGATCGAGCGACAGCTCTGGGATCGCACCTCGATCGAGCTGGACTACATCCACAAGAAAGCGAACGACATCTTCGAGGACACCTGCGCGGAGAACGTGCCCACTCCGACCTATGATCCGGCCGGCAGCAACTGCTCTACTTTCGAGGTCGCCACTCTGCCGGCCGCCAGGCGCGACTACCAGGGCGCGCTGCTGACCTTCAACAGCCACGCCCGCGACTGGCTGAACGTCAGGGCCTCTTACGTCTACTCGCGTTCGCGCGGCAGCATCGAGGACACCCAGAACGCCGGCCCTGATTTCGACGTCTTCCCGACGCTCTTCGTGAACCGCTACGGCTATCTCTCCGACGACCGCCGTCATCGTGTGCGCCTGGACGGCTTTGCCCGCCTGCCGCATGGATTCAGCCTCGGCATCCAGTCGGATTACTCGTCGCCGTTCCCTTATAGCAAGACCACGCCGACGACGCCCTACGACGTCATGTACCTGGCGCCGCGGGGGAATTTCCGTGGCGCCAGCACCTACAACATCAACCTCGAGGTCCGCAAGGGCTTCCCCATCGGTCGAGTGCGTACCGAGCTGATCGCCACGGTCATCAACGTGCTCGGCTCGGAACAGATCACGGGCGTCTGCGAGAGCGCCCTCGGCTGCAGCGGCATCTACCCCTGGGGCGCGCCCGACTCGTTCTCGCAGCCACGCCGCTACGAGGCCGGCGTCCGCCTCGTCTTCTAGCGGGAACGTCCGGGATCTTGCCACGGGCCTACAGCTTCACCGCCGCCGTCTTCCGCCGCAGCTGCAGCACCCGCGCGTCCGGGTCGACCAGCACCGTGTCAGGCTCGAACGGGCACCGTAGCAGGACCTGCCGCTCCTCGCCGCCGCCGAGCACGATCGTCGTTCGCGCCTCGCGATAGCCAGGCTCCGGCTTGCCCGCCGCGTCGAAGCGCTTCCCGCGCGCCGCCGCCACCTCGACCGGCATGCGGCCGGTGCCGGCGTTCTTGACCTTCACGGCGACCTCCCACCCCCCGGCCGCTCCGGCCGAGCCAGCCGAGCCAGCCGCTCCGGCCGAGCCAGCCGCTCCGGCCGAGCCAGCCGCTCCGGCCGAGCCAGCC
>Ga0070716_100001123_pt1 | contig 11786 bp, 7 predicted proteins | sample LARL112metaG_FD_71395 | JGI IMG/M metagenome (GOLD analysis project Ga0070716, IMG submission 71395) | Corn, switchgrass and miscanthus rhizosphere microbial communities from Kellogg Biological Station, Michigan, USA - LAR L11-2 metaG | ecosystem: Host-associated > Plants > Roots > Rhizosphere ... | reverse complement strand
AGAATCATGCGCAAGCCTCGCGCACCCACTTTGCGCTGAAGCGCCAACTCCGCCACCGTTTCCAGCGCATCGTCCGTGAACCGCAGCCGTACATTCTCAAATTCAAACAGCCGCTGGTATTGCTTCAGCAGCGCGTTCTTTGGCTCGGTCAAAATCTTCATCAACGCGTTCTTGTCCAGATCGGCCATCACGCCTGCCACCGGCAAGCGCCCCACAAATTCCGGAATCAATCCATAGCGGATCAGATCCCCAGGCTGCACCTGCTCCAGCAATTCCGTATTGCGCCGCTGCGCCGTTGAGGGCGTTGTGTCCGTGTGAAATCCCAACGCTCGCGTCCCGGCGCGCTTCTCAATAATTTTTTCCAGGCCCACGAACGCTCCGCCGCAGATGAACAATATATTCGTCGTATCCACCGGCGTAAATTCCTGGTGCGGATGCTTGCGCCCGCCCTGCGGCGGCACATTGGCCACCGTGCCTTCCAGAATCTTCAGCAGCGCCTGCTGTACGCCTTCGCCGGAAACATCCCTGGTGATCGACGGGTTTTCGTCCTTTTTCGCGATCTTGTCGATCTCGTCTATGTAGATGATGCCTTGCTGCGCTTTCTGTACATCGCCATCCGCGGCCTGCAGCAGTTTCAAAATAATATTTTCAACGTCCTCCCCGACGTACCCGGCTTCCGTCAGCGTTGTGGCGTCCACGATCGCAAACGGCACTTCCAGCATGCGTGAAAGCGTTTGCGCCAGCAAAGTCTTGCCGGTTCCCGTCGGCCCAATCAGCAAAATGTTGGACTTGCTCAGCTCCACGTCGCCGGGCTGCTTGTTCAAAAAGATCCGCTTGTAGTGGTTGTAAACCGCGACCGCCAGCTTCTTCTTTGAACGATCCTGCCCAATCACGTAGCCATCGAGAAATTGCTTGATCTCCGGTGGCCGGGGAAGCCGCTTCGCAGGAGCCGCAGCCTGCTCGCGCTTTTCGTCTTCCAGAATCGTTTCGCAAACGCTCACACACTCGTTGCAGATGTATGCGCGCGGATAGTCCGAAGGCGAGCTGATCAGCTTCTCAACCTGCTCCTGCGTCTTGTGGCAGAAGGAGCACCGCAACGGCTCATCCGGGTTGTACTTTTGTTTCACGGTGTGAAGGCCTCTGCTCCGCCACGCTTGCCGGCGGAGCTTCCCAGTTCATTCTAGGCCGAATTTGCCTCCGCGCCAAAAATAATCTCAGCCACTACTAACTTTTTGGAACGGCGTTTCTACTTCCTCATTCGTCCGTCATTCCGTTCTTCTGCTCCAGCCGTCATTCCGAGCAGCGCGAGCCTGCCTGCCCAGGCAGGGAATCTCTCTTCTCTCTCCGCCTCTCGCTACTTGTGCTTGAAAATAATTTCATCAATCATCCCGTACTCTTTTGCCTGATCGGGATTCATGATGTAGTCGCGTTCCACATCCCGTTCAATTTTCTCCACGGGCTGCCCGGTGTGCTTCGACAAAATCTGATTGATGGTCATCCGCATGCGCAAAATCTCTTTTGCGTGCAGATCGATGTCCGTCGCCTGTCCGCCCAGACCGGACATCCACGGCTGGTGAATCAGCACCCGCGCGTTCGGCAGCGCGAAACGCTTCTTCGGCGAGCCGCCCGCCAGCAGAACCGCCGCTATCGAAGCCGCCTGCCCGACGCACGTCGTCACCACGTCGGGTTTCACGAACTGCATCGTGTCGTAAATTGCAAATCCCGCCGTGATCGATCCGCCCGGAGAATTGATGTAAAGCTGAATATCTTTTTCCGGATCTTCGGCTTGCAAAAACAACATCTGCGCGGTCGCCAGGTTCGCAACGTGATCATCGATGGGCGTGCCGATAAAAATAATGTGTTCTTTCAGCAGCCGCGAATAGATATCGTAAGCGCGTTCGCCGCGGCTGGTCTGTTCCACCACCATCGGTACAAGCGTTGTGCCGCGATATACGGGTTCTTCGTAGTTTTTCATTTTTATCGATGATCCATTGGCCGCTTCGCGGTCATGACTAAAATTGTCTCTGGAAGTGGTTTGGTAAGACTGCTGCGGTGAGCTCTAACCTGCTGCCGCAGCCGCAGTACGAACATTGGCGTTTTGCGCTAGCCAATCGAGAGTTTTATCGCTCCGCAGCTTAGCTTTCATCCTATCCAGCGCTCCCTGCTTTGTCAAACGAGCGCGAATTGCTTCCACCGATTCGCCACTATGGCTGCTGAGGTGTTGCAGTTCGTGCTCCACTTCTTCGTCCGTCGCTTCGATATTTTCGGTCGAAGCGATTCGGTCGATGATCAGTTCAGCTTTCACATCGTCCTTCGCGCGATCTTGCTGCTTTCCCCGCAGTGCCGCCCAATCCAGATTCACCGCTCTTGGATCGACTCCTTGCTGCGCCAGAGAACGAATCACGCGTTCCAGACGAACATCCATCTGCTGCTCCACCAGCGATTCGGGAACAGGGAACTCGTGCATCTTCACCAGTTCTGAAATCACTCTCTCCCGCTGCAAGTCTTTCTGGCGATGATCCCTCTGGTGCTCCAGGCTTTCGCGAATCTTGGTTTTCAGCTCATCCAAAGTCACGGCGTCGCTCACGTCTTTCGCAAAATCGTCATTCAAGTCCGGGAGCTTCTTTACTTTGATGCCGGTTACGTCCGCTGCGTAATGAAATTTCTTTCCGGCCAATTTTTGGTCCGGATAATCCGCCGGATAATCCACATCGAAGTCCTTGTGATCGCCGATGTTCGCCCCCCGCAGAATTTCGTTGAACGCTTCCATCGTCTCTGCGGCGCCCACATGGCACAAAACACTATCCGCCTGCAGCTGTTCGCCGCCGTCTTCCGGCGTTCCCACCAGCTTCAATTGCGCGAAGTCGTCATTTTCAATCGCTCTACCTTCCACGGGAGCAAACGCCGCTGCCCGTTCCCGTGTCTCTTCCAGCGCCTTGTTGACGTCCTCGTCCGTCACGTCCATCGCGGGCATTTCAATTTCCAGCCCTTTGTACGTCCCAAGCTCAAATTCCGGCAAAACTTCAAACACCGCGCGGAATTTCAACGGCTGCCCATCATTGAAATCCAGCTTGTCCACCTGCGGCTGCGATACCGGGCTCAATTTTTGCTCTGCTACCGCTCTTTCCACGCGCTCCGGAACCAGCGACTGCAACACTTCGCCCTTAATATCGTCCGCAAAACGGCGTTTGATCAGCGAAATTGGAGCTTTCCCGACGCGGAATCCCGGTACCCGCGCCACCCGTGCAATCTCTTTCGCCGCCCGCTCTGTCGCTTTGCTCACATCTTCCGCGGGAATTTCCAAGTCCAATTCACGCCGGCAAGTTGCTTCAGCCATGCCACTTTCCTCTTTTCTACCGTTTTGTTCTTTTTCAGGACGTTTGTTGCAGTTCAGGGCAAATCAGGGATGACAGGCGAGAAGTTATCCTGCAAATCGAATTCGAAGTACCCTGCAAAGCGAACCATAAGTATAAGTTACGCTCCATACTCGGTCAATCCGACGCCGCAAACGGATTGATAGTCCGGTCTCGTTAGCTTCGCTCAGTCGCACGCTCAAAAATCCACAATGATCGAACCCGGTCACGGAAAATCAGGGAGAGTCCGTGCGACTTCTTCGCTCGTAAGTACTGGCGCGTTCTGGCCAGCCGTTAGGACTGGAAACCCAGTTAGCCGGTCCTTAATAATTCGCGCGGTCTTCGCTCGTCTCTGCTTCGGCACGAGCACGATCTGTTCGCCTTCGACACGGATGTCTATCGCGTCGCCAGCATGCAAATTCATCCGATTCCGAATCCGTGCCGGAATCAGAACCTGCCCTTTGCCGGATAATCTCGTCTTCATAGTAGGCCAATACTACCGCGAGAGTGTTCCAAGCCTGCTCTTTCTTTCGCAGCCGCTTTCAGGTCACATCCGCACTCGTCATTTCACCCGGAGACACTAGCAGTTGCAGTCTCCTTTGCAAGATCGGCATACAGCAGCCGGTGAAACAGATGTTCCCCAGCCTCACGCCGCACCGACAAACGGCCAGCCAGATATGCGCGTGAGGCCAATCCTTTTTGCACCGCATCACAAATCGCCATGTCTTCATCCTGAACCACTTCGCTCACCCGAATACTTTCGCTGTTTCGCTTTTCCGCAGCCGCACTGGCATCTGCAAAGTAATAATCAAAAACGACCGCGCATTTATCCACTGCTAGCGGCAAAACTAAATTCGTGTCCATCACGCCTTCATACGCGTTGATCATAAAGTTCGGATACATCCACAAATAAAATGCGCGCCCCTGCCGCGTGTTTGCCACGCGCGTTTCGCTGCCCGAATCCGACGAAAGCGGGCTGGACTGCAAACACGCGCGATCGAGATTCTCGATCGTGTAGCGGGTATACTCGATCACACTGCTCAGCCCTTTGTGTGCATGCGGCACGTGATAGCCGCCATCCAGATAGTTATCCACGTACACTTTCCAGTTGCAGTGCAATGTGTACACGCGGCGATCGAAAAATTTCAATTTCTCCGTCAACCGTAGCGGAGCCACCAACTCTGGCACGCTACCCAGAAAATCATTCAGCGATCCCGCTGTGCCATCCAGATTCACGAAAACAAAATTCTCCCAGGTATCGACCGCTACCGGTACTAAGCCATTTTTCGCGCGGTCAAAATCGCATACGCCTTCAAATTCCACCATTCCTTTTAGCGCGCCATCATTTCCATACGTCCAGCCATGATAAGGACAGCGAAACTGCTTCGCGCAGCCTTGCACCTCCGTTACGACCGCCGCCGCATGATGCCGGCACACGTTGTAAAACCCGCGCAACAGGCCATCTTCGCCACGCGCAACCACGATCGGTTCGTCTCCCAGTTGCGTCGTAAAAAATTGCCCCTTCTCGCGAACTTGGTCCGCACGACCGGCAAGCTGCCAGCTATGCGCAAACACCCGTTCACTCTCCAGGCGCGCAATTCGCGCGTCGAAATACCACGGCGATGGAATCGTCGAAGCCTTCTCCAGAGGATTCTCCGGCTTATAAAGTTTCAGCAGCGAGTCGATACTGCGCTCCATATACAAGCTCCTTGAAAGCACAAACTACTCCGCTAGCAGCACGCGAATTGCAGAACCATTTCTGCGGGCAATTTCATCGTGAATAGACAGATTCGCAAAGCGGAAAGAATGACCAAAAACGGCAGAACCGCCGAAAGAAACCCAAAAAATATGTGACAATTACCGTTAAATTGGTGCGGGAGAGAGGACTTGAACCTCCACGGTTTTAAGGCCACAAGATCCTAAGTCTTGCGCGTCTGCCAGTTCCGCCACTCCCGCGCCACGATCCCTAATATACACCGAAATATACAACGATTTGTCCGAGCTTCCGCGGTAGCGCGCCCAGGTATCGGCAAGTTTACTCGCAGTACGCGCGTACTATAGCCTTCGGTCCAGTAAATTGTGAACATTTTCGGGAGAGCGCTGCCTACCTGCATTTATGGTGTGTCCGCAAGACTAGCAGGAGCTCTGCGCATCACGCTCCTCTCTATGGGGAAATGATTTGGCGTCGTCGGTCAACTTACGCTCGGGTCTTCAGGCAGTGGGCGCATTGCGCCCGGCAGAAAGCAATTCGCAGCAGCCGGTCGCTCTTGAAACCGCAGTCGTCGCCACCGGTGCCCGCCCAGGTGATAGCGCTGCGAAGCGTGAACTATTTACGGAAGAGACGCAAACGGTCCTGGTCTTCGAAAATGGCGCCGTGATCCGCCTTTCTGCGGCCGTGGCTGACGGCCAACTGCTTTTTCTCACCAACAAGAGCACCGGTAAAGAGGTTGTGACTCAAGTTCTCCGCAAGCGCAGTTTTCGCCCCACAAATTGCTACGTTGATCTGGAATTCACCGAACCCTGCCCCGACTTTTGGGGCATCGAATTCCCCAAGTCCCCTGTGCCTGCGCTTCCCGCTAGCGCCTCGAAGGCCCGCACCGACACCGAAGAGTCTCCAATCGCGCTGGCCCAAACGGCAACCCCGCCCAGCCTGCAGGAAGTCGAACGGCTGAAGCAGGAAGTCTCTCAGTTGCAAACACAACTGAAAGCCTTCACCGAGTCCGCGCCAGCGGAAGGAGCAGCTGCCGCCGATGCGCTCGCCGGACCCGCCGCAACCAAAGCTGCCGGAAAAATCGGCGCGGAGGTCGCCAGAAAAGAAGAAGAACGGCGGCTCGAAGAACTTTGCGCATTGGAAGCGAAACAGGAACCTGCGCATTCGTCGAAGCGCCTGGTCGCATATCCGAAAAAATCCCGGACACGCGTCGCGCAAAAAATCGCCAGCAAAAAATGGCTGGTCGCGGCCACTCTTGCAGCCGTGCTTTGCCTGGCGCTCGCCTATGACTTCGGCGCATTCGGCAGCTCACCAATAAAGCCGGTGGCTCCTAAGTCCGCGAAAACGCTGTCAGTCGCTTCCAGACCATTAGCGCTGAAACCAACCGCTATGGAGAATGGTCTCACCGCTTCGTACGACCTCCCTAAGACCTCAGCAGCTACGGCGCCCATCGCAACGAACACGAACATCCCTGCGGCAAAATCGAGCCCCGTGATCGTTACGGAAAATAAATCCGAGAAAATCGTTTCCAGTTTCTCCGCAAATCCCCGCGCGGAGATTTCAAGCGCGCCAATTCCTAAAACCGCAGCGGCTCCGAATTCGCGGCGAACAGCCGATAGACCCTCGGACACAGCGCAAACAAAAGGCGGCGCTTCCGTTGCGCCCGGCAAAATCGCGGCAGCCACAAACAACTCTGCACCATCTCCTTCCGCATCACTCAATACGGACACGACGACTGCCGCCTCCACGACAGAAGGTGGCTCATTCGCTCTGCCGAAGCTGCTTCACGCCGTAAAGCCAGTAGCTCCTCCGGAAGCGCTGAAGAACTACGTCACCGGCACCGTAAACGTCGATGCGTTGGTGGACACAACCGGACACATCAAGTCCGTAACGGTCTTGTCCGGTCCAACAAAGCTGCGGCAACACGCGGTCGAAGAAATGAAGCAATACCTCTACGAGCCCGCCCAGCGGAATGGAATTGCCGTCATCTCCCACGTGCAAGTCAGTCTGCAATATTGGTATGAACCGTAGGACTCGCAAATATTCCTCACACGCACACTTTCAATTACACGGACTGAAATCCCATTCTGAAGTCCTCGTCCATGCTTCAATCCGCCGCCAAATTTACAGCATTTAGACTTCGCCGTGACACTCGTTTCGCCGCTCGCCACTAAGCTTTATAGGTCATTGCGTTTGTAGCCTCTGAGGATGAAAGCGATTCCTCGCAAATCCCACCAGGTCTAGCTGCAATTCCGATGGCCACCTTCGACCTATAGGAGCAAGTGGAAAAATGCGACTGAAATGGACAACGCTGGCAGTGTTTGCTTTCGCGGTCTTGATTCCCAGTTCTAGCTTCGCGCAATACACCCGCAGCGATCTGGTCACCAACAGTGGCGCCGGCGGTACCGTTCAAGACGTGCATCTCGTCAACGCCTGGGGCCTTGTTTCCACTTCGACTAGCCCCTTCTGGGTTAGCGACAATGCAACCGGACTCTCCACGCTTTATTCCATCAGCAACACCAATGGTGTTTCAGCCACTCCGCTCGGTTTGGTTGTGAGCATTCCGTCCGTGTCTGGAGGACCAGGAATGCCAACTGGCATAGTTGCCTCTAACACTCCTCGCGGAGGCACAGCTTTCACCATCACCGGCATCAATCCAACTTCCAATAAACAAGTTTCTGCCCCTGCAATCTTCATCTTCGCCGCGCTCGATGGATCTATCAGTGGATGGAATCCCGCAGTCGGCGGCGTCAATGCCACGCTGGCCGCAAATCGCTCCTCCGCCGGAGCCACATACACGGGCTTGGCCATCGCCACCAACAACGGCAATAAATTTCTTTACGCCGCGGACGGCGGCCCGAACCGCAGAATCGACGTATTCGACTCAAATTTTCAACTCACTGAGCTCAGTCCCGAGGCCTTCGTCGACAGCAAAATTCCGAGCAATTTCACCCCATACGGCATTCAGACCACCATGGACGGCAACGGCGTCGAAACCATTTGGGTCACCTACACCGCCCTGAACAAAGCGCAAGGCGGCTTCGTCGATTCCTTCACACCTGCCGGCGAATTGAAGAGCCACTTTGCCGTACACGGCCCGTTGCACTCGCCGTGGGGCATTGCGATTGCGCCGGATGATTTCGGTCCCATGAGCAACGCGCTTCTGATCACCAACAACACCGAACACGGGCGCATCAACGCGTTTGATCCGAAGTCCGGCGCCTTTCTCGGAGCGTTGCGCGACACTTCCGGCAAGGTCATCGAGATCGACAACGTCTGGGCCATTCAGTTCGGCCAGGGCGGAGTCGCGGGCGCCAACGGCAATCCCAATCAACTCTTCTTCACCGCTGGAAACAACAACTATGGCGATGGCACGTTCGGCGTTATTACGTTCGGCCGTTGAACGTCCGGTTACTGATAAACGACCCGCGGTGCTTGATAAGCGATTGGCGGCCACTGACACGATTGGCCTGCTGCGCTGCCCGCATGCAAATGCCCGGAGAGATCGAACGCTCTCCGGGCGTTTGCTTTTTCCGGCGTCATGATTTGAGGAGGCATGTTTTCAGGCGGCAAGTTCCGCGACAGGCGCGGGTTGTTGCCGTGGGTTGTTGCCACATACACAAAAAGTTCGTGTGTGATGAAGCGCCGGTGAATTTCTAGCGATACACTGGGACCATAATGCGATAGGGTATGCGGTGCGGAACAGGCTCCTTATCTTGGGACGCGGTCAGGGAGAGAGTGGACCTATGGCAATGGTGATGACGGGGAGTGCTCCTGCAGCGCAGGGACAATCCGACGGGCAGACATACCGGGCAGCGTTGGCGATGGTGACCACGCTGTTTTTCTTTTGGGGATTCGTAACGGTATTGAACGATATTCTTGTTCCGCACCTGAAATCCATCTTCGATTTGAACTACACCAAAGTGATGTTGATCCAGTTCGCATTTTTCTCCGCGTACTTTATTTTTTCCATTCCGTCGGCGAAAGTGATTGACGCCATCGGCTACAAAAAAACCATGGTGGCCGGACTGGTGACCATGGGCATCGGCGCGTTTCTGTTTATCCCGGCGGCGAGCGCTCCATCGTTCGCGCTGTTTCTGTGCGCGCTGATGGTGCTGGCCGCGGGAATCACCGCACTGCAAGTTGCGGCGAACGCGTACGTGACGGTCCTCGGTCCGCCGGAGACAGCCTCAAGCCGCCTGAACCTGACACAAGCATTCAATTCGCTTGGCACCACCATCGGGCCGTACATCGGTGGCTTGTTCATCCTGAACGCCAATGCCAGTTCCTCGGCCGCGATGCAGCAGATGTCGGCGGACGCGCTGCAGGCTTACAAAATTCAGGAAGCTTCTTCCGTGAAGCTGCCGTACACGGTCATCGGCATCGCGCTGATTCTGTTCGCGGTGGTGATCGGCATGTTCAAGCTGCCGCCGATGCCGGAAGCACGAAAGGAAGCGCATCAAAAATCCAATGCCAGCATCTGGAAATACCGGCACCTGGTCTTGGGCATGGTGGGGATTTTTGTGTACGTGGGCGCGGAAGTTTCCATCGGCAGTTTTCTGATCAACTATTTGACGCAGCCATATATCGGGAACATGAGCGAAATGATGGCCGCGAAGTACGTAACGTATTATTGGGGCGGCGCGATGGTTGGCCGCTTCATCGGCTCGGCGCTGCTGCAGAAAATCAAAACCGGAATGCTGCTGGGTATTTGTGGATTGACCGCAGCGACGCTGGTGTGCATCACGATGCTGACCACGGGAACGGTCGCCATGTGGAGCGTCATTCTGGTGGGCCTATTCAACTCCATCATGTTCCCCAGTATTTTCACGCTGGGCATCGCGCGGCTCGGTCCGCTGACCGGAGACGGTTCCGGCCTGATGATCATGGCTATCGTCGGCGGAGCGATTCTGCCGGTGGTACAGGGAGCGATTGCTGACCGCATTGGCATCCATCACGCATTTATTTTGCCGGTGCTTTGCTACTTCTATATTGCGTACTACGCATTCCGCGGATCGCGCCCGGTGGTTCCTGCCTAGCCGGTTCCTACCTAGGCGCAATCACGAGCGACACGGTGAAAATTCTACGATGACGAACGCGCGCGAAGGTGCTCGCTGGACGATTGGCGTGGACGTTGGCGGCACGAAAGTTGCTGCCGGTTTTGTAAACGAACACGGCCAGCTTGGCGAACATCTGCGCGTGCCGATGAATACGTGCGGCACGGCGGAAGAAGGCTTTGCGGCGGTGACCTGCGCCTTGGACGAATTGCTGGGGCGCCGGTCGCCGATGCAAAACGATCCCGCTCAAAACGATTCCGGACAAGGTATGGACAGCGGTGCGGGCATGGGCCTTCGTATAGACCTCGTTGTAGGGACGGGCGCGGAATTTCCCATTGGCATTTGCGCGCCGGGCCCGCTTGATCCGCGAACCGGAGTGGTGCTGAATCCGCCGAATGTGCCGTGCTGGCGCGATTTTCCGCTGGCCGACGAAATTCTGCTGCGCTATGGGGTCGAACCCAAAGTGGATAATGATGCGAACGCGGCGGCGCTGGCGGAAAATTTGTGGGGAGCGGGCCGCGGCTACGCAAATGTTTTTTATGCCTGTATCGGAACGGGAATTGGCGCGGGAATCGTCCTGGACGGAAAGATTTTTCATGGACGAACCGGTTCGGCGGCGGAAGGCGGCCACGTAACCATCGACTTTCGCGGGCCGCGCTGCAATTGCGGGAAAAGAGGCTGCATCGAAGCGCTGGCTTCGGGCACCGCGATTGCCCGCAGAGCGCGTGAGGCGCTGGCGATCGACGAAATGCGCGGCGCGAAATTGCTGGCGCTGGCCAGCGGCGATGCGGAGCGGATTCGCAGCGAAATGGTGGGACGCGCGGCAAGCGTGGGCGATCCGCTGGCGCAGGAAATCCTGTCCGACACAATCGAATATTTGGCGGCGTGGCTCGGCAACATCGTGGATCTGCTGGAGCCGGAAGTGATGATCCTGGGCGGCGGCGTATCGGAAATGCTGCGTCCACACTTCGGGGAACTGCAATCCCGCATGAAAGACTGGTGCGTGAACGCGCGGTACGTTGAGATTCCGCTGGTCCCGGCGCACTACGGCGAAAACTCCGGCATCGCCGGCGGCGCCGCCCTCTGCGCCAGTGGTAAGTTTTGAGTTGTAAGTCGTAAGGGATCGGCGGATTCCAAGTAGAGGAGTTTGCATTGCACCCCAGGAGCCCACCCTCACAATCCGAGAGGTGACGGGTGGCGGCAGTGTCGTCGAGAATCTCTTGGTTTGCCGTTTCATTGCTCTGCGGGTGCCTCACGCGCTGGGCTCGCACTATAAGAGGCCGGGCTGAGCCCGGCACTACTTTAAGAGAAACCCCCATGTTCACTTGCATGGCGCGGGCCGAGGCAATGGGCGATTCAGTTTGCGTAGTACGGGGCTAGTTGGATGTCGAACTGGATTTTCAGTGCGTCTTTGGCTCTGATGCCGGCTTTTCCGGGAGGTTTGATGGCGAAGTCGGTTTGTTTTACGGTGGCTTCGCCGGTGTAGTGGTTGTTATTTTGGGTGACTTGTACGGTGACGGGGCGCGTCTGGCCTCGTAGGGTGAGATTGCCGCGAAGGGTCCAGCGATTCTGGCCGGCGGATTCGGCGGCGGCGGACTTGAAGATGATGTCCGGGTGATTCCTGCTGTCGAGGACTTCGGGGCCGAGCATGGTTTCCTGGACTTC
>Ga0070716_100001119_pt1 | contig 11810 bp, 9 predicted proteins | sample LARL112metaG_FD_71395 | JGI IMG/M metagenome (GOLD analysis project Ga0070716, IMG submission 71395) | Corn, switchgrass and miscanthus rhizosphere microbial communities from Kellogg Biological Station, Michigan, USA - LAR L11-2 metaG | ecosystem: Host-associated > Plants > Roots > Rhizosphere ... | reverse complement strand
GTTCTGGCTGAACCCCGAACCCACCTCCGCCTGGAACAGCGGCGACTCGGTGATCGCCCGGTACCAGCCGTTCTGCGACGCCGTCTACGAGTGCCGCAACATCCGCCAGCTAAGAGCCTTCGTCGAAGACCTCGACTAGCCCGTCGGCTAACACGTCCAGGTGGGCGCTACCGGCCCTGGCGCACCTGGCTGAAGGGAACGTCCCGGTCGGCCGCGTACTCGCGCGGCATGCCGAGGATCCGCTCGCTGATGATGTTGCGCGCCATCTCCGTGCTGCCCCCACCGAGCGATCCCGCCTGCCGCATCAAGAACGCCGTGCCCACGTCGACAGCGTCGCCTGCTGCGGTGTGCGACCCCAGCACCTCGACGCCGATCTCGGCGAGCCTGCTGCCGCTCTCCCCGCCGAACAGCCGTCCGATCGCGGCCGACGGCGGTGGCAGCTGCTCACTGCGAATCCCGGCCGTGATCCGCTCGATCAGCTGCTGCTGCACCCGGCCGATCGCGTGCGCCTCGGCCACGAGCTCGCGCGCCCGCACGTCGTCCGCCAGGCCACTGGCCCGGACCAGGTCGACGAGCGCGGACGGGCCCGGCCCGCGCCGGGCCCGGCCCGCCGGCCCGCTGACGTACGGCGAGCCGCCGCTGACCGCGGTGCGCTCGTGGAACAGCTGGCGGCTGGCCACCGCCCAGCCGCCGTTGACCTCGCCCACCACGTCGGAGGCAGGCACCGCCACGTCGTCGAAGAACTCCTGGCAGAACTCGTTGTTGCCGCCTATCTGCCTGATCCGCTTGATCTCGACGCTGGGCTGGTGCACCTTCAGCAGGAACATGGTCAGGCCGCGGTGCTTGGGCGCCTCCCAGTCGGTTCGGGCCAGGCACAGCGCCCAGTCCGCGGCGTACGCGCCGGAACTCCAGATCTTCGAGCCGTTCAGGATGAACACGTCGCCGTCGCGCGTCGCCCGGGTCGTGACGCCGGCCAGGTCGGACCCGCCGCGCGGCTCGGACAGGAACTGCACCATAACCTCGTCGCCGCGCAGCACGGCCGGCAGGTGCTGGCGCTTCTGCTCCTCGCTGCCCATGTCGAGCACGACCGGGGCGCAGATGGAGAAGGTCGGGATGTTCAGCACCAACGGCATCTCGTAGCCGGCGCACTCGGAGTTGAACGCCCGCTGGTGCGCCGGGGTCAGCCCGAGGCCGCCGTACTCCCGCGGGTAGCAGATCCCGGCGAAGCCCCCGTCGTAGAGCAGGCGCTGCAGCTCACGAGCCCGCGGCCACTTGTCGTCGCTGATCTCGGTGAGCGTGCCGTCCTCGCCCGGGGCCAGCCGTGGCATGTTCGCGGCCAGCCACTGCCTGGCCCGCAGCCGGAAGGACTCAACGTCCTCGGTCATGTTCCGCCTCCCGAAATCTCAGACGCCGAGGATGTCGGCCAGCCGGCGCCGGTGCTCGCCCGGAGTGCCGAACATCACCCGGTTCACCGTCGCCCGCCGTAGGTAGAGGTGGATGTCATGTTCCCAGGTCACGCCGATGCCGCCGTGCAGTTGCACGCAGTCCTGGATGATGTCGGTCGCCCGCTGCCCGACGTAGGACTTGGCCACGCTGGCCAGTTCGTCCGCGTCCTCGGTGCGCAGCGACCCCGCGTGCGCGGCGGAACTGGCCGTGGCCAGGCAGGCCTCCAGCCAGGTCTTGGCGTCCGCGAAACGATGCTTGAGGGCCTGGTAGGAGGCAAGAGGGCGGCCGAACGAGTATCGGTCGAACGCCCACTGCACGGTGAACTCGAACACCCGCTGGACGGCGCCGGCGGTCTCCGCGCACTGCAGCGCGGCCGCGATCTGGACCTGGCGATTCACCGCCGCCTCCGCTGGTCCCGCCGGTGTCACCACGCCCCCGCCCACGCCGCCGGCCGGCACGGCCACCCCGTCCAGTTCCACCCGGGCGTAGTGCCGGACCAGATCCAGGCTGGGTTCGGCGGTCACGGTCACCCCCGGCGCTCCCGCGGGCACCAGGAACTGGGCCAGACCGTCCCGTCCCGCCGCGGTGACCAGGAACCAGTCGGCCTGGTCGCCGCCGTCCACCCGGTCCTTGACTCCGGACAGCACGTACCCCGAGCCGTCCCGGCTGGCCCGGACCTGCGGCGCCAGCGGGGCAAAGCCGCCCCGAGGCTCGTAGACCGCCCAGCTCGCCACCGCCTCGCCGGCCATCAGCGCGGCGATCACGTCGGCGTGCTCGTCCGCGTTGGCCGCCTCGCTCAGCGCGGCCGCGACCACGTTCACCCCGAGCAGCGGCCCCGGCGAGATCAGCCGCCCCATCTCCTCGGCCACGATGCAGGTGTCCACCAGGCCCTCGCCGGAGATGCTGTCACCGCCGGCCTCCGGGGCCACGGTCATCGAGTTCCAGCCCAGCTCGCTGCCGCGCCGCCACCAGTCGCGCTCGAAGCCGACGCCGCGCTCGGCCAGTTCACGCACCCGGGTGAGCGGCATCTCCTTCTCCAGGAAGTCCCTGGTCGTGGAGCGGAACAGCCTCTGGTCGGCGGTGAGCTCGAAATCCATCAGGTGATCTCCTCCGACGCCGGTGCCCCGCCGCAACCCCGGCGACCACACCAGCACGCGAGCACATCAGTTCGTTACTTTTACAATCATCGCACTATTTGCCCACCCCGGTCAACGCCCGCCGCCCCCAGTCACCCGCCCATCGCGGCGCCGCGCCAGGCCGGTATAGCCCTCTCGGCGCCAGCGAAGCTGAGCCTCACCAGGTGAGGACGACGGCCTCCTCGACGTCGTCGTTCACGGCCCGCGGCCGCGTGACCGCGGGCCGCGCCACCGCGGGCCGTTCGGCCTGATCGGACCGCCTCGGCCGTCGCCGGCTGGGCGAGCCCTTGCCGATGCCGATGACCGGCCGCGGCGTCGGCGCCAGCTCCCACAGGCCGTCCGCCAGTTCCTGGAGGACGTCGCGCCGCAGCGAGTAGTAGTAGTTGCGGCCCGCCTTGCGCGTGCTGATCAGCCCGGCGTTCTGCAAGATCTTGATGTGGTAGGAGATGGTCGGCTTGGCCACCGGGAGCGTGCTCTCCAAGGTGATGGCCGCCAGCTCGTCGACCTCGGCCGCCTGGGCGATGATGCTCCACCGGATCGGATCGCTCAGCGCGCTGAAGATTTCGGTCGGAGGGTTTTCGGCCATTGGCTTGCCGGTCATGACGCTGCTCGATCTCCCCGTATCAGGTGTAGAGAACTTTCTACAACTATGATATAGCCGACCTGGCGGCCAGGAACCGGGGCTGACGACAAGTCACACAGAGTTAACGCGGCCGACTCAGCCGCTCCTGGCCGGGGCGGACACCTCCTCGGTACCACGCACGATCGCGAACACGTGCTCGTTCTGGGCCAGAACCGCGGACTCTCCGCTGATCACGATGCGCCCGCGCTCCATCACGTAGCAGCGGTTGGAGTTGGCCAGCGCACGCGGCACGCTCTGCTCCACGAGCAGGACGGCCAGGCCCTGGTCGCGGAGGCGCCCGATCGCATCGTAGATGGTGCGGACGACCATGGGCGCCAGGCCCGAGGTGGGCTCGTCGAGCATCAGCACCTTCGGCTCCGCCATGAGTGCCTGGCCGATCGCGACCATCTGCTGCTCGCCGCCGGACAGGAAGCCCGCGTTGCGGCTGGCGTAGGTCCGCAGGATGGGGAACAGGTCGAAGACCCGCTCCATGGTCGCGGCCGCCGCCTTGCGGCCCGCCCGGCGCCGGGTGTACGCGCCGAGCAGCAGGTTCTCCTCGACGGTCAGGCTGGCGAAGATCCGGTGCCCCTCCGGGACGTGGGCCAGCCCGGCGTCGACCAGCTCGCGCGGGGTGGCGCGGGTGACGTCGGTGCCGCCGAGCATCACGCGGCCAGGGAATCGGCCGTAGCGCAGCCCGGCGATGGCCAGCAGGCTCGTGGTCTTGCCCGCCCCGTTCCGGCCGATGAGCGCGACCGTCTCGGCCTCGCCGACCTGGAGGGAGATGCCGTCCACCGCCTGCAGCGAACCGTAGCCCGCGTACAGCTCGGAAACCTCGAGCAACACGTCGCCAGCACTCATGAGGGGGTCTCCAGAGGTTCGTCGATGCCAAGGAACACGCTGGCCACCGAGGTGTTGGCCCGCAGTTCCTCCGGCGTGCCCTGGAACAGGGTCTTGCCCTGGTGCAGGCAGGTCACGGTGTCGGCGATGGACAGCACCATCGGGACGTTGTGCTCGATCAGCAGGACCCCCACCCCCGAACGGGCCAGGTTCTGGCACACCTCGGCCAGCAGTTCGAGCTCGACCGGGCTCAGCCCGGCGGCCGGCTCGTCGAGCAGCACGAAGCTAGGCCGCAGCGCGATGGCCCGGGCCAGCTCCACGAGCCGGCGGGTGCCGTGCGGCAGGGCGCTGGCCTCCTGGGCCAGGACGTGGTGCAGGCCGAGCGTCTCGAGTATCTCCAGCGCCTCGGCGCGTGCCTGGCGGTTGACGCGAATCCCGCGCGGCAGCCGGAGCACCGACTCCAGGCCGAGGCACCGGACCCGCAGCTCGACCGCTGGGATCACGTTCTCCAGCGCGGTCTCGCGCAGCATCAGCTTGGGGCTCTGGAACGTCCGGGCGATCCCGGCCCGTGCCACCGCGTGCGGCGGTTTGTCGTCGAGCCGGACCGAACCGATCCTGATCTGCCCGGCGTCCAGTGAGTAGAACCGGGAGATCAGGTTGAGCAAGGTGGTCTTGCCCGACCCGTTCGAGCCGATCAGGCCGTGGATCTGGCCCCGCTTGACGGTCAGGTCCACGTTGTCGACCGCCGTCACGCCGCCGAAGGAGCGCCGCGCGCCCTCGACCACCAGGGCTCCCGGGTCGCCGGCCCCGATCACCGGCGGCCACGGCGGCAGCTGCCTGGCCGCATGCGCGTTCAGGCCGGCGCCCGGCCCCGATCCGTTGACCGGCGCCGCGGAAGCCGCCACCGAAGAAGCCGCCACCGCGGCGGCCACCCCGGCCGGGGCCACCTCGATGGGCGCCCGGCCGCCCGGGACACCAAACCCCCGGGGCGGGTTGATCCCCAGCCGTTCACCGACCACGTTGAGCCGGGCCAGCAGGCCGTTCGGCAGGAAGACCGCGAACAGCAGCAGCAGCACGCCGAAGACGATGCCGTTGTACTGCTGCAGCGAGGTGAAGAACTGGTTGATCCCGAGGATGATCGCGCCGCCGATCAGCGGGCCGGTGATCGACCCGCCCCCGCCGATCACCATGCCGGCCAGCAACAGCACGGCGAAGTTGACCGACGAGCTGCCCGGCGCGAAGAACTGCTGCGTGTAGACGTAGATCCCGCCCGCGGCGCCGGCCAGGACCGAGGAGATCCCGATCGCGAGCAGCTTGGTCCGGTAGGCCGTGATCCCGATCGAGGTGGCCAGCTGCTCGCTGGTGTGCAGGGCGACAAACCTGTGCCCGACCCGGCTGTGCACCAGGGCCCAGCTGAACAAGGTGGCCAGCAGGACCAGCGAAACCACGATCACGTACAGCAGCTCGCCGCTGAGCTTGGGGGTGTACCCGAGCACCGCGTACAGCGGGATGCCGGTGTCCGCGCCGACGAACGCCCACTTCTGCGCCACGGTCGGGATGGCCAGCGCGGCGAACAGCGAGACCAGCGCGAGGTAGAACCCGCCGACCCGCAGCGCGGGCAACCCGATGATCATGCCGGCCACGCCGCCGATCGCCGCGCCGATCACGCACATGGCCAGCAGCCCGATGCCCTGCGGGTGGTACTTCGCGACCAGGATGGCACCGTAGGCCCCGACCGCGAACACCGCCGTGATGCCGAGGATGTACTGACCGCCGTAGCCCATCGCGATGTTCAGCGCGACGGCGATGACCAGGAAGGACAGCACCTCCTCGTACTCGCCCAGGCGGAACTGGCTGCTCCCGCCCAGCTGCGGCACGATGTACAGGACGACGATCAGGGCCACCGGGATGGCCCACCTCAGCCAGGTCCGCCCGCCGAATCCCAGCCGCTGCGCGATCTCGTTCAAACCTCTCGCACCGCCCTCGTCCCGAACAGCCCGGACGGCCGTACCGCCAGCACGATCAGCACCAGGATCAGCGCGGCCAGGATCTCGTAGTTGGAGTTGATGTACAGGTCGAACATCTGCTCGGCGACGCCGAGCAGCAGCCCGCCGATCACGCACCCGCGCAGGCTGCCGAACCCGCCGATGGCCAGGGCGATGAACCCCTTCAGCCCGTAGGTCAGCCCGACCGTCACGTCGGACGACACGATCGGCGCGACCACGAACGCCGCCAGCGCGGTGACCACCCCCGCGATCACGAAGGCCAGCCTGCTGATCCGCAGCGCGTCGATCCCGCGCAACGCCGCGACCTCGCGGTCCTCGGCCACGCCGCGCATGGCCGTACCGATCCAGGTGCGCTTGTAGAAGATCTCCAGCGCCACCATGACCACGATCATCACCACGAAGGCCAGGATGAACTTGGTGGCCACGTGCACGCCCGCCACGGTGAACGTCCCGTCGCCCAGCGCCCCGGGGATGGGTACGACCGGGTTCTGGCCGTAGATGTTCGACGCCACCGTCTCGATGATCAGCGAGAACGCCAGCGTGGCGATGAACCAGCCCAGCCCGATACCCGGCCTGCGCAGGAACGGCCGCACCGCGACCCGCTCCTCGAGCAGGCTGAGCGCCACCACCACGGCGATGATCGCCAGCAGCGCCACGACCTGCGGCAGGTGCCACCGGTCGAGGCAGAAGTACGAGACCAGGACGCCCGCCATCATCAGGTCGCCCTGGGCGATGTTGAAGATGGCCGTGGAGTTGAACAGCACCGTGTAGCTCAGCGCGATCAGCCCGTAGACCGATCCGACCGCCAGACCCGCGACCAGCGCGGTCAGGAACAGCGTCACCGACACTCACCCCCGGGACTGCACATCACGCAGGAAGCTTCAGCGTGTCTCAAACTATCTATAAATGTGACGATTACGTCAAGGTTGTCGTTCCTTCTTAGGGTCATGCCGCGGTCTCCCCGCTCGGTTACGGTGCCTTCTGGCGAAGGCTCACGGTCACTTCGGCCACGCGTACCGCGCCGCCTCGTTCGGCGCCAGGCCCAGCCACTCGCCGAGCACCTCGATCGTGTGCGCGCCGAGCCGCGGGGTCGGCCGCCGCACCTCCGGCGGCGTCTTCGCCAGCCGGTGCGGCGGGGCGGCGTACTCCGCCACGCCGAGGTCCGGATGGTCCATCTCGAGCAAGAAGTGCCGCTCCCGGTGCTGCGGGTCCCGCACCACGTCCTCGCTGTCCTGGACCGCGCCGGCCGCCAGCCCGGCCCGCTGCAGCATCCGCATCGCCTGCTGCGCGGTCAGTTCGGCGGCCCAGCCGGCCAGCGCCCCGGCCAGCGCCGCTCGCGCTGTTTCATCCGGCCGCCAGGCCAGCCCGTTCGGCCCGCCTTCGTCCGTCCTGTCCGCGGCCCCGGCGAGATCGTCGCGGCCGGTCAGCCGGGCCAGGGCCTGCCAGTCGGCCGCGTCCTCGAGCTCGACCGCGAGCCACTGGTCATCGCCGCGGCAGCGGACGACCTCCGACAGCACGGCGCCGGGCACCTGGTTCCCCGGCCGCACCGAGCCGCGGCCGTTGACGATGTAGTCGAGCATCATCGGCCCCATCACCGCGGCCGCGGTCTCCACCTCGGATAGGTCCACGTGGGTGCCGCGTCCGGTGCGATCCCGGGCGGCCAGCGCGGCTAGCACCGCGAACACGCCGTGCGCCTCGGAGATGTAGTCGAAGTGGACGCCGTTCTGGAACGGCCAGGCGTCGGTCAGGCCGACGAAGGAGCAGACCGTCGAGCCGTAGGCGAGGTAGTGCGAGCGCGGTCCGCTGTGCCCGAACCCGGTCAGCGACAGCAGGACGATGCGCGGGTTGGCCGCGGCGATCTGCTCGTAGCCCAGGCCCCACCGTTGCATCACGCCCGGCGCGTAGTTCTCCACGATCACATCGGCCGCGGCGGCCAGCCGCAGGAACAGCGCCACGCTGGACGGGTCCTTCATGTCCAGGGCCACGCTGCGGGTGGTGCGATTGAAGTTCGCGAACATCGGCGAGGTGTCGGCGCCGGACGGCTCGCGGACGTGCGGATCCCCGGGGGCGTACAGCCGCCGCAGGTTGTCGGGCCGGGACGGCGACTCGATCTTGACCACGTCGGCGCCCAGGTCGGCCAGGGCGGTGCCGCTGAGAGCGCCGGCGATGGCGGTGCCGAACGAGAGGACCCTGATCCCGCTCAGCGGACCCGGCCCGGCTACTTCGGGCCACGGCGCGCCCGCCGCGGGGGAGCGCCACTCGCGCGCGACCTCGGCCGCGTCGTCCTCGCCGAGGCGCGGGGCCGGCCGCCGGTACTGGGCCAGGACCCGTTCGGTGCACCGGAACGGCTCGCCGGGCAGCTCGTACTCGCCGAGGCCGGCCAGCGGCCGGCGCACGAAGAAGCCGCGGCTGCGCGGCTGCGGGTCGTCGGCGAACTGGCCCACGGTGTTGACCAGGGTGCAGGGCAGGCCGAGCTGCTGCCCGCGGACGAAGAAGTCTTCCCGGCCCATGGCCGCGATCAGCGGCCGCATGACCTCGATGATCTTCTCTTCGTACGGGTGGCGGACGTTCGGGTGGGCCCAGGAGGGGTCGGACAATTCGGCCGGATGCCCCAGCAGCTCCATCAGGGCGAACCAGTGCTTGTCCGTGGACGCGGTGAACTCGATCACGCCGTCCCGGCACTCCCAGGTGCCGCCGCCCGAGTACTGGATGGTCTGCGGGCGCCGCCGCGCGATCCGCGCCGCGTTGGTGTAGTCGTAGATGGCGAAGCAGGACTGCGTCAGCACCTCGTGCGCCGACATGTCGATCAGCTGGCCGCCGGCCCGCGGCCGGGCCCGCAACGCGGCGAGCACCGCGACCGCCGCGTGCGTCCCGACCTGGTCGTAGAGCTGCTGGCCCGGCACCACCACCGGCGGCCCCTCGAGCGGTCCCTGCGTGTACATCAGCCCGCTCATGGCGTGCGAGGTCAGATGGGTCGCCCGCCAGTTGCGGTACGGTCCGGTCAGGCCGAACGGGGTAATCGAGCAGATCACCGTGCCGGGTCCTGCCCACGCCAGCTCGCCGGTCGCCGGATCGAAGCCGGCCACCGGCTCGCGCGCCGTCGGCGTGAGCACCACCACGTCGCAGTGCGCGCCCAGCTCGGCCAGCACACCGGCCGCCTCCGGCCGCAGGTAGTCGAGCACCACGCCGCGCTTGTTGGCGTGGTAGTAGGCGAAGCCGAGGCTGCCCTCCGGATCGGCGCGGTCGCCGGCGAACGGCGGCCGCCGCCGGAGCGGGTCGCCTTCGGGCGGCTCCGCCTTCACCACGTCCGCGCCGGCGTCGGCGAGGAGCCGGGCACAGTAGCTGCCCAGCGGTCCCGACAGGTCGAGCACCCGGATCCCGCCCAGCGGCAGCCCAGCGGTTTCGGCGTCCATCAGCTCGCTCTCGTCATAGTCGGCATACCGGTCATCAAGGGTATTGAGGGTACTGAAGGGTCATAGTCGATATATAACTATCGAACTATTCTGGCCGGGCTGCCCCACCCCCGTCAAGGATCACCAGCACCCCAGCACCCGCTCCGCCGTCCCTCGCGTCCCATCAAGCGCCCGGCTGATGGGGTGAGGGGGCCCTTGCCCCCAATAGATGAGGGCCGGGGCCCCCTCACCCCGCGAGCAAGGCCGCCAGATGTGGGCGGGGCCCCCTCACCCCGCGCTCCGCCCGGCAGCCTGCTCCGCCCGGCAGCCACACCGGCCGCCGCGGTCCGCCCGGCCGCCGCGGCCCGCCCGGCGCCCCGCTCCAGCCGGCCACGGCCGCCCCGCGGCTGGACCGCCCCGCCCCGGATGTGGTCAAATACTTCCAAGGTTCTAATTATTACGAAAGATCGTCTAAGGGGAGCCGAACGTGGCCTACCTCAAGCCGCTGCCGGAGATCACCGAGCTCAACCGGCCGTTCTGGGACGCGCTCAAACGCCACCAGTTCACCGTTCCCCGCTGCGCCGACTGCGGGGCCTACAACTGGGTTCCGTATCCGGCCTGCCGGACCTGCCTGTCCGAGCGGCAGGCCTGGACCCCGGTCTCCGGCGACGCCACCGTCTACAGCTACTCGGTCTGCTACCGCGGTCCCGGTGCCTTCGGCCTGGAGGTGCCCTACGCCGTTGTGCTGGGACAGCTGGCCGAACATCCCCGTCCCATGCTGGTGCTCGGCAACCTGGTGAACCACCCGGTCGACCAGATCAGCATCGGGATGCCGATCCAGATCGGCTTCCTGGACGTGCCGGACGAGGACGTGACCCTCTGGCAGTGGCAGGCGTCCGCGGCCGGCTAGCGCGGGCGACCCCAGCGCCCCAGAATCGACCCCGAGGGAACCCACACCCAGACCGGCGAGGAGACAACAACGTGGATCTGTCGCTGAGCCAGGATCAGCTGGCGGTGCAGGCGGCCTTCGCCGAGTTCTTCGACAAGGAAGCCAGCCTCGAGCGCGTCCGGGCCGCCGAACCCCTCGGGTTCGACCCGGAGCTGTGGGCCAGGCTCGTCGGCACCGGCGCCATCGCCATGGCCTGGCCCGAGGCGGCCGGCGGCGACGGGGCGAGCCGCCTGGACCTGGTGCTGGTCGCCGAGCAGTACGGCCGGCGGATCGCGCCGGTGCCGTTCCCGGAGAGCGTGGCGGCCGGCGGCCTGCTGGCCGCGGCAGGCGCCACCGACCTCCTGGCCACAATCGCCGACGGCAGCGTGCTGCCGACCATCGCGCTGTCCCCGCCCGCCGCCGGAAAGCTGCGCCTCGTCCCGGCCGGCGCGGTCGCCGAGCTGGTGGTCGCGCCCGACGGCGACACCCTGATCGCGCTCACACGCCCGCCCGGCACCCGGCCGCACGTGCCGGCCAGCCCGAACCTCGGCTCCAGCCCGCTGGCCGACTGGCCGCTGGACGACGGCGAGCGCACCGTGCTGGCCACCGGGCCGCAGGCCACCGCGCTCTACCAAGACGCCGTGGCCGACTGGAAGCTGCTGACCGCCGCCGCGCTCGGCGGCCTCCGGGCCACCGCCCTGGAGATCGGCGTCTCCTACGTCAAGGCGCGCCAGGCGTTCGGCGTCATCATCGGCTCCTTCCAGGCCGTCCAGCACCGCCTCGCCGACCTGGTGGTGGCGGGCGACGGCGCCCAGCTGCTGACCTACGAGGCGGCCTGGGCCCGCGACACAGCGCAGGCCGACGGCACAGCTCAGGCCGACGCGGCCGCGCTGGCCTCCATGGCCTTCCTCTTCAACGCCGACTGCGCGTTCCGCACCGCGCGCGAGTGCCTGCAGTTCCACGGCGGCTACGGCGTCACCCTCGAGTACGACATCCAGCTGTACTTCCGCCGGGCCAAGGCGTGGCCGCTCGCCCTGGGCGACCCGCGCCGGGAGTACCAGCGGCTCGCCGACCTGGCCTACCCCGAGGAGTAACGGTGGACTTCTCCGACGTCGACAAACTCGCCGAATACCGCCAGCAGGCCCGCGAATGGGTCGACCGCCACGTCGCCCCGGACTGGGCCGAGCAGCAGCGCACCTCGGGCAGCTACCACACGCCGGAACTGCACGCCCTGCTCGCCGGACAGGGCTGGCTGGGAGCAGGCTGGCCCGCCGAGTACGGCGGCACGGCCAACGACCCGGACCTGGCGGCCGCGCTGTTCGAGGAGATCGACGCGGCCGGGCTGCACATGGACGGCTGGATCACCACCACGATGATCTGCCGCACGATTCTGCACACCGGCACCGAGGAGCAGAAGCGGACGATCGTCGGCGGCGCGCTCGC
>Ga0070716_100001105_pt1 | contig 11874 bp, 10 predicted proteins | sample LARL112metaG_FD_71395 | JGI IMG/M metagenome (GOLD analysis project Ga0070716, IMG submission 71395) | Corn, switchgrass and miscanthus rhizosphere microbial communities from Kellogg Biological Station, Michigan, USA - LAR L11-2 metaG | ecosystem: Host-associated > Plants > Roots > Rhizosphere... | reverse complement strand
GCTTACGAACAATTTCCTTAGAATGATTGTCCTCTCATCTGTAATTGGTATCGGGACAGCCTTCCTGGGTATGTATACCAGCTTCTTTTTTGATTCTGCGTCTGGTGCTACAATTGTCCTATTCGGGGCTGGTGCATTTGGTATTAGTTCATTGTATGCGTTCATTCGTAAGGCTTATCATTTGCATTCACATGGCTTGATGAAACATACGCATCCCCATATACATACTGATGAGCACTTACACAAGCATTAATATCACCACCACTACCAGATATGTTTTTCATCTAGGTTCCAAGTGACTGGAGACAATATTTCGGCTAATCTATGAACGTGGATTTATAGAAGCAGATTGCATTCTCTCGTAAATCTGAATGCCTACTCGTTCACACTTATTTCAAGCGATTTCAGAGTTGGACAATAAGCAAAGGATTAGGATGTACGTTCTCTGCGCAATGGACCATTCATTTTCGATGTTCCAACAGTACTAAATAACTATGACTTTGCTGCTGCCGTTGAAGCTTGTAGCATCTTTTGCCTTAATACCAGGACGAGCCCAATAGATATAATTGAAATCAAGGATGCAGTAAGGAATATCAGATTATATGATATAGGTGAAGGAAAAAAACCACTGATGACTCCTCTTGCAAGCGACTGATGAGTCTGCATATACGTTGCCGCAATAACTGGTCCGATCGCGCTTCCAATCAATACCAATACTACTGACACGCCAAGTGATACTCCGCTAAATTGGCGAGGAGTATACTCCATAGTGATATTAAAAGCACCTACTTGTATCGCAGAAATTCCAATAGCCACTATAGCCAGGTCTATTGCAATTATTAATTCTGTAGAATGAATCGTATACAGCATGAAAAAACCGACTGTCATTATAATGGTACCTGCAATAGTGGGTCTAAGATTGCCGATCTTGGATACTATAAATCCAGATGCGGGGGCAAATATCAAAAATACTATCATGAATGGGAGTTGTACCATTGCACTTTCGACCGCATTCCCGCCAAACCCAAAAGGATGTGGACTTCTTACCATTATCGGAATAGTTTGGTAGACCATAAACATAGTCATTCCAAAAATCAAGATAATGATATTGGCAGGAAGAAGTATTCCATTCCGCATTAAACTAAGCTCAATTAATGGCGTCTGTGTCCTTCTTTCTATGATAATAAAAATAAACAATGAGCCTAGGGATAATAGTGCAAGCAATATTATTATGATCTGTGTAGGATATACTGGGCCATTATTGCCACTGTAACTGCTGTTTCCTATATAGGTTAACATTAGTAAAAATGAGGCAATCGTAGCAGCCAATGCAATCGCTCCTGTTATATCAAGGCCTCGCCTTACGCTATACCTGCGAACAATATCAAAGTCGCTAGGACTGAGCTTACTATTGACAGTATCTTTATTTGTTCTTAACTTATTGTCTCCAGGTTCTGTTAATGCATCTCTTTTGTCATGAGGTATGATTATTTTTATAATTATCCAGAGACTGATCGCAAAAGGGATTATCGAAAGAAATGTCGCATGCCAGCCAAAAGCCTGAATAACGTTTCCACCAACGGCTAGTCCTACCACAGATCCTGCAGCAAACATTGAGCTAAATACACCAACTCCTATAGCAAGTTTTTCTCTAGGCAATTGATCTCTAATTATGCCAAAAGCTATCGGGAACATGGAAATGCCTATTCCTTGAATAATCCTAGCTAGAAGAAGGATAGATAGATCAGTTGAGAATCCTCCAATACTAATTCCTGTAATATAGATTAGTAGTATCGATAGAACCATTTTCTTACTCCCATATATATCAGACAACTTGCCAGCGATGGGCGTTGCAACTGCACCAGATATGAGATATGCTGTAAGTAACCATGAAGATGTACTATAGGAAATATTAAATTCTCGTATAATATCTCTGATTGCTGGCAATAGCATTGTCTCACCATACATCGTGATAAGAATGGTAGATCCTAGAACGGCAATGATAATCCAAACTGAAGTCCTAGTATTCTTAGTGGGTTCTATTATGCTGGATTTTATATCCGACGATGACTCACGTCCCAATTTGTTATCTCCTTGATTTTTCTTGTTGTTAAAAGGGTCTTCTTTCATAAAATCACATCTGGATCAAATGGACCTCGTATTGAAGTGATACTTTATTAATTTTCTGCCTTCCTCAATAATAGGCTATCTATTTAATCTACTACCTTAACGATAATGATACAACGCACGAGTCATAAAAAAACAGACCAAATAAAATCATTACATGTTATCAGGACGCATAGGCCTATGTATTTTAGAGTAGGCTTTAGTGAGAAATCAAGATTGATGGTTTGACATCGTCGACGTGGGGGTCAGAATTAATTCAGTAAATTAAGTTCTATCACAATCTCAGATAGATAGTAACTTCTGATATCCGCATAATGATTCCGATTTTTAGGCTAATTTCACACGGAAGTCTTGTGGCGACAGCGAAATTCTTCATGGTACTTAAAGCTGTGAAAGGGATCTAAATTGAGCCAACAATATATCTTTCTCCTGTAGAGTGAAGTGACGCGCCAACAGTTTTAAATATCCTAGGTAGAGGATTAGAGTCTAAGGCTGTACATTTATAAAAAATAAAATCTCGAATTTTTCAGCGTTCGTATATAGTAATAATCTTTTCATTCTCTGATTTACACATAGAATCAAGCACCATATAAAACTGCTATCTCTATGTCTCCACAATATAAAATGATTTACGATCAAAACTCATGCCTCCATTCTGTCATTTTATATCCTTTTGAAAGTATGGCGGGAGGAATTCCCAAGGTTCGCGTTCAAAATCGATATTAAAGTCCCTATTGGAATTGGTACTAAATGTCAGTTCAAGATGCTGCCATAGATTCCATCATACTTGAACTACATTTTACGATTTAACCCTGACAGTCTTGTTTTTGTTGTAATATCATCTGCTTTCCTCGAGGAAATATCTCTCTACGCAAGATATTCCACTCGATTGATAATCTGCCAGGTCCGGTGAGTATAAGGCTTATTGTCAAAGCCATCAACAACAAATCAAGCTCGTAACCCCCAACAAATCCTTTCGGTAGCTTGGCGACGATTGTTGATCCTATCATCTCCGCCATGAGAAGAATTGATGCAATCCTTGTCAACAGTCCTAATAGTAATACAATGCCTCCTACTACTTCTAGCAATCCTACGGGAAGAGCCAGCGAGGCTGGCAAACCTACCATATTGGCAAAAAAATGCTCAGTACCTGAGATATTAGAAAGCTTAGGTAGACCGTGAGCTATAAATGCAACTCCCGCTAGGATTCGTAGCGGGAAAGGCCCATATTGCGTTAACCTTTCAAATATCATTTAGCTCATTACTCTTCTTATGGAGCCATTGACGATATCAAATAAATAGCTTTTCGAGTTGGAATAATCTTGTGCAATACGCACTTATAAATAGACTATTTACTGCATATGAAAGTTTGGTACTGGTATCAGTAAACATACGAAATCGAACAAATGATATGCCTCGGTCTTGTTCTGTACAATAGAATGGTTATGAAATTTGCTCAGCAATCACCAACAATTATTTCAGAGGACTTGTCATAATTTTTCAAGTAGATTAGATAATTTGGTACTTGCATTGACCTCTGTATAAGGACATAAATTTCTATAATCAACATCACTTTGCTCACATATGATATCTTTTCCATTATCCTACTTGAAAATTGCAATATTTGTAGAAGTGATTCAGATCTCGGAGTTATTTTGTAATTTATTGAATCACCGAATTTAACAACTTTGATTAGTTCGCCAATAGAAAACCAAAATCACTTCGTATATTTTGAATCAGTCCCTTAATATAGATTCTGTCCCAATTGGTATACCTATTTTTAATAACCTAACCTCACTTACTTGCATATCTAAAACACTATGATCCTGATGTTTATCGCATATCCAGCATATGCCAATGTTGTCGCAATACGTTCTAATATTATCCGTTCGGCATTACGCTGGGTATTTACACATTTATATAGAACTACTATTGGGTGGGGGTGATCGACGCGTTGCAGACCTCATATCAGCCAGTTCACGAGTAATATGTTAGTCATGAATTAAAATTCTCAAGATTCTTGAGAATCGTAATGCCTCTGATACATTTGCATTTTTAATGCTTTGTCTTAGATTGACATAAATATAAGAACAGATCCTGTGGAGAGATCCAAACCTGATATATAATTAAGATTATGTCGTATTTTTCAACTGATATTAATCTCTCCTATTATTTGGATCTATTTCAGGCCACGATTATTGTTCCCTAAAATTTAAAAAGAAGTTCATTTATTTGTAGTAGATCTAAGTGAAATTGTTTTTAAGTAATCATGGGTTGAAGGTTAAACTCCAAAGCCGTTATTACGGACATGTTCTGTTCATCTTATGTGCGCTTAGCTTAGCGTTAATCATTATTGGTTTGCCAACCAGTAACTTCACCTACAAATTAGCTGGAACGGTTTTTGCAGCTTCCACTTCCAACGTCAGCAGCAACCCTCCAGGACTCTTAACCTACAAAAATGATTCCTATGGCGTAAACATTCAATACCCAGCTAACTGGAGTTCGAATCCTGGAGAGGGAAATGATAATAGTGGTGATTCAAGTACAGATATAGTTACGTTCTCACCCAAGGATACTAGTTCCTCAGCAACGTTCGATGTATCAGTGGACAAGGTTGATTCTAGCGAGAACCTGAAACAGTATGTGTCTGACTCTATATCTGACAACAAAATAGATCTAAAGAATTACACAGCAAGCGAGCCAACACTTAACGGCGTTACCTTAGCCGGCACTCCAGCCTACAAGGTTATATATTCGTTTACAGACCAGGGCGAAAATATCAAAGGATTAGAGACGGGAACAATCGTGGGAAATAAGGTATACTTCATAACATATGAGAATTCACCTTCAAAATTTGATTCCGATTTACCTACGGTACAAAAAATGATTGATTCGTTTAAATTGACCAGCAGCAAGAGCTCTGGTTAATCTGTCAATTACAAGTTATCTAGTAGATACCACATAAAACGTGCGCATTATGTTGTTTATTGTGTTTCGTATCCATTTAGTAAATAGCTCTGAGCGGGATGGGACATATATCCTGTTTCTCGCCATATATGTTTCTACTAGGCTTAATTGGTAGGGAACGAATATGTTTTATACAATCACAAAGAGGTCTGGAAAGAATAGTCTTACGCTAATGCTTGCACAATGTGTGCACACATGAACTGCAATTAATCCCACAACAATTAATCTAGAGTGGACATTTTAATGGCTTAGCCTCCTTCACTGGAGTTTACCAGCGATATTCGACATTGGGACTCTGCAAAAGGCCGATCTATAACTGCATTTGGAACCAATCTGGTAACACTTTTACATTAACTCCCGGAAATATTATGTTAAATGAATTGGCAGCCAGACTAGACAGTTTTTACTTGTCAGATATTGATTCGCTAAAATCCTAAGTAAAAATTGAATTCAGGTGTTGACCATCGGTGGATAAGCCTATAACAAGAATTTTAGAGTCAGACAATGACTTATTTATTGTCTAACCACCAATCATGGGTCCTATACAAATATTTCTGATACCATGACGCTATCATGTATCAAAGCTCACAGGCCATGCATCCTATGTATGTGGTCGGCTAATTCCGACTTACTGTCAAATGAATCTGCACACTCTTCACAAGTATAAGAGCTGTCGCTTTCTTCATGGCGATTCTGACTAGTATACAATATAACTGGATACCCAATTATTGTATACACTATAATGATATATAAGTCTTAAAATGTTTTATATCCGATCTGATACTCTATTTATTATAAAATGACACTAACCAAGTACGATTATGAAAGTAGTTTAGGACGCAAAATTGTTTTGGCATCGAAGACGATTCAACAGGCCTTTGACTTAGAATTACAGAATAGGGTAGGTGTAACACTGGCTCAATGGAGAGCAATCAATATCCTTCGACTCCAAACTGGAGTCACTCAGAGAGAAATTGCAAACAAACTGAGCTTAGATGCATCATCCATCATACCACTGATCGACCGATTGGAAAGGAAGGGACTTGTAAAAAGACGATCTGACGCCGATGATAGGCGTATAAATAGACTCTATCTTACCGAAAGAGCCGAATCCTTGCTAGATCCAATGTTTGAATGTGCCATGTCGGTCAAAAAAATTTTGACCAAGGACATTTCAGACTACCAACTAAAAGTACTTCAATATTGCATAGGGCGAATAACTCAAAATCTAATTAACCATTATAATCTGGACGTCAGTTGTGAGATTGAAACTAATGTAAAAAGTTCCTCTTTAAAAACCCCATCCAGGGTAGTTCTATCTAAGACTACTAGAAGGCATCCCAAATAACTACTAATTAAAATGGGAACCCGCTAATTGATTACTAATGTCTTTACGATGATGAAATACTTAATAACTAGCTGAATCTTTACTGAACAAAATTGAGTTCTGTCAAGACAAACAGGTAGATTCCAATGAAACTTGCAACTCATGCTACCTAGATTGCCCCAAATTCAAATCTCCTTATTCCAAGTGTCTATCATATTAATCACGGTTATTACGGTGAATCTCTAATTAATAGAGATACTCCTTAACATAAATGCATCAAAATCAGTCATCCTATCTTACTCTATGCTTAAACTCTTTTGTAGTTGTACTGAATTATGCTATTCAGTATAGTTTTCAATATTCTCATTGGTAGGTTGGCTAGATCTAAAGCAATTAAAACTTCTAAAGATACTGTTCAACAGATTACTTAGTTTGTTCGAATAGGATTAATTTCGCGATTTTTGTTCGACTAAATCCGATGCAAGAAATTCCCTAAAAATTCAGGCAGAAAATGCAATGTTGGATAAATTCTTGAAATAAATTAATATGCGAAAGTAATAATATTATTGATAGGACAAGGATGCATACCTACGTTAAGACCTTACAAGAAATATCAAGCAGATATGCGCCAAGTAGGATTCTTTCTTATGATATGGCACATATATTTAAAACGTTGCAGCTAATGCATTATAAGGGTCATATCAGTAGGGAATTGCTCTGCAAGGAACTTAATTTAGGTGAAGGCTCAATCAAGACTTTAGTAAAACACTTGAAAATGCAAGACTTGATTTTCACTAGTAATAGCGGAACCAAGTTATCCGATAAGGGCATTGATCTCTTTTCACAGTTGCATGCTTCCATCCCTACAGAATGCGTCATTCCAAAATGCTCTGTCGCATTGGGCAAATATAATTACGGTGTGTTAGTAAAGCATCTCGCCTATGCAATAAAATCTGGAATCGAACAAAGAGATGCAGCAGTAAAAACTGGGGCATTGGGAGCCACGACTCTATTATACATCGATCGAAAATTTGTAATCCCTCTCACTGGATATGATTCATTAAGAAATGAAATACGAATATACAAATTGCTGGTCGCGAGTTTGATACCAGAAAGTGGTGACGTAATAATAGTCGGCAGCGATGAATCGGATCCAAGAACTGCCGAGCTAGCTTCTAAGAGTGCAGCATTATTGACAATCATGAATCACGAAAACCATGCCGAGTAAAAAAGATATGCGGAGCCGAGTCGTCACACCGAATCAATGAGATCGACCTACTTGATGTCAATTGAAACCTTTAATTAGTAACCGATAGGATAAGCCAATTGAGCGAATGTCCCATTCAAAGGATGAGGTAGTATTTTAGTACATTTGGTAGACATCTTTAAGGGGTAAATCAATTATCCATTTCTTTGAATGTTATCTCAAGATTGTATTCAATTGATTATGTGAACCAAACGATCTCGAACTTATGCCATTATTAATTTACCGATAACTTTATTATAATAAACCAGATAGGTTCCTGCTAGAATTAGAATCACGCTAGTTATTGTGTGATATTATGCGCCAATTTTGTCGAATACACCCTAGAAAATTTCTGATTTGAGAGGTCCAGTAGTGTCGATATAATAGTCATCATGGTACCACTCCTAATGCCTAAGTTGGAAATATGATAAAACCTTGTGCTAAACCTCAAGCAGATAACCTTGTGAGATCAAAAAAAGAAATAATGGCAAAGTGCAATTTAGTGAAATAATTGCGTATCCTATTCTAAACAAGAAGAAATAGAGGTAATCTATTTTTAACTTGCGATCACTTCTATTTCCTGAAAAGAATCTGGAAGTCGGGATGTTGAAGTAAAAGGATTTTCTCATAAGTTTTGCCATTCCTATTCCTATAACAAGAAGTGCACTTGCAGAGGAGATCCATAGAAACAATTTTACTATCTAAATCCATTATATGAAATCCCTAATCTGATTCCTGAGAAAATTGTGATAATCCAGTTGTAGTTACGAGGCCCCCAAGTAAGGCATATACAAGCTTTCGCGATGAAAACTTGCTGTTGTGATTACTTGTCGTAGTACCACTTTGCAATTGAAGGACTTTTCCATATAATTCGAATATAACCTGGAAGCATAATGACGCTACATAGGTTCAAAAGCGCTATATTCCAGCGGCGAAAGTGAAACTAAATAGTATAATATCTAGCGGCATAAGTTAGCAATTCATCCACAATATGATTCTACATTGAAGCGATCCATGATACTGCGTCTCTTAATGATTGATACCCCGTAGAACTAGATTCTTGAATGCCACATTACAATTTTTATTGACTATGACTGTCTAGTCTACTTCCACAATACCATATTTCCGGCTGGCTTTATCTGTATCTAATGTAACTTTCCACCTTGAATTGCCGTGTTTTGCAAGAAAATCCTGCAACTCTTTTGCAGTCTCATTCTACTTTCCGTACGCACTTGTCACTTCCAATTGCCTGTATTGTCCACATGTCTATCACCAGTAAATCTACATTATTTCCAAATTCTGATTTCACCTTGGTAATTGCTTCACTTTGGTCTATGCATGTACGACAAGCTGCCATAAATAGTCTTAAAGGCTTTCCCCTAAATGATGTCAACAATATGCGATTTCCGTCTATCGTTCTCAATTGAAAGCTAGGAGCAGCTCTGGTAGTATTTGAAAACGATACCACAAGAGCGGGTCCCAATAACTATAATAATGATGACAATACCTATCGCTATCAATACCTTTCTTGATTTCAGAAGTACGAATGGCTTTGACGTTTCACAGGGAGGCAGCAGAGCCAAAAGACAATTGAGAAGAGCTATGGTTACTCTCTTTTGTATTCAGGTGATGGCGAGGATTCCTTATTCTTATCTGCATGATCTTGCTCGCTTTATTGGACGTTACATGTTAAATATTGTAATGTTTTCACAAATCTCATTGTGTTAAGGCTGTTCGAGTTGCTCTACTCGTTGAATGATTACTTACTAGTTTTCTTATGAAAATCTCCGCAAGTATAGTAACTAATCAATCAAAATCTATGTTGGATAAACTATACAAGACTTTATATATTAACCATTTCTACAATACTGAGAATGAGTCTTAGCCAAGATCAAAGAACAATCCATAGACAACAAGTTCCAATTATAGGCGTAGGCATATTAGCCGGAATAGTACTTGTTAGCTTGTTTGCAGTAGGCTATGATACTGGTCAGATTTTTAGTCTAGTACAAGGTAAATCTGCGTACGATAATATGTGGCTACACGAATTCGTACATGATATAAGACATGAATCAGGATTTCCATGTCACTGACTTATTTTTTTGAAACCATGATAGTAGTGATTATATGAGAACTCTTCTTTTCATTGTTATCTCTCTTGTCTCTGGCATTATAGCAGGCGAGATTTTAGCGGGTATAAATTTATTCGTGGTGGAACCCTCGACTGACAAGGCGATTAATTTTGAAACTCAGAAAGACATTGTCAAAGGAGAAAAAGTTGATTTGGGTGCATTAAATTCTTACAGGATATGGCAAAAGTCAGGTACGTTTGCCGCAGGGGCATTTATAGGAATGGCATACGGAGGTTTACTAGGAATTACCTATATTTTTGTTAGAAAATACCTACCATTTTCTGATGATAGAAAGAAGGCGATTCTTTTAGTGGGACTGTTGTATCTCGCAATTTATCTAGTTCCATTTAGCAAGTACCCGCCGAATCCTCCAGCTGTAGGGAATCCTGATACTATTAGTCTGAGACAACATCTATACACTACGTATCAAATAACGTCAGTAATAGTAGCTGTTGCTATGGGTGTCATATTCTTCAAGTTCAGGAGAGTTAATAAAATTTCGTATATAGTACCAGCATTGTATTTGATATCGATTGCCACAATGTATCTTACTTGGCCGCCGAATCCAGATAAAATTGAAATACCAATGAGTGTGGTCAACACATTTAGAATCTTGACTGGAGTCACCATGGCAATATTTTTTGCTCTGATTGGGATAATCTTTGGACTACTTTGGAATAAATATAGACCCGATGAAACGTCTAAAATAACTACTATGCAGTACTAGCTAGTATATTTTAGTAGTTGAACACCTCTTATCTTATCTCTTAATTTTTTACTTCTGATCAGTATTATTTCCAATCATGTGTGCTTGATTTTGTATAGTTGTTCACTTGATATTTGGATATCCTGTCAAATAGCTACGATTTGTAAGTCTGTCTGGTCGATCAGATTAGATTCATTAGATCTCGCAATTCACTATCTGCTTATAAAATATATGTTAATTGTTACTATATAATAAATTCTCAACTATGAGAATCGCACCATTCTTTAATTATAAGACGTGTAGATCTTTACCGATCTGCAAGTTTAATGAGCGGGACACTTGAATAGATATGTCGATGGCAGAAAAGAGACATAGACACAAGAATCTGAAGAATCATGAATCTGTAACGTTAGCATGGAAGTCGAAAAGTGGAAGGTTTGCATGATAGATAAATGAAAAATTCTTCTATTATAGTTAGAATAGGTATGCCACTAATTGCTATAGTATTAACTTTGGCATTCATATTTATCCAGAGTGAAACAGGGTTCTCACAGATCAGACCAGGTTTTGCACAAAATATCAGCGGTGAACAACGAAATACAACTCTAAATCATTTGCTATTATTACGAAAGCCGGAAAGTACTTTTAATTCGTCAAATATTCACAAGCCAGATTCGCCGCTGTCGGTTGTTGAGAGTATGAGGAACGGTGATAATTCCAATCTCTCGTCACGCGCACCTTTGACTATCGGCTCAGAAAAGAACAATGTCACGAATATAGGAAGGAAGGGTGAAAATAATAGTAACGCCTATTATACCTTCTCCGAAGACAAGAGAGAGTTATCAACCCCAGATAACAATACACATACTGGCGAGTTCGGCGCCGGCATAAGGATTGCCCTTATTAATCCCACTTTTACAACGGCAGCTTATAATCATGCTTTTTATTTGTTTTACAAAAAGTATGGTGAAACACTGCCAAAGGTCAATGTGACCAGTGATCTAAAGCTGCTCTCAAGCAAAGTGATTGGCACCAACACCGATTTGACCTCTCGGTCGGCCAAATCAGCTTTTGCAATGCTTAAGTTGCTCAGTAATCTCAAATGGTTGACACAAGATTCCAATATTACAGTTATGTCAGATGCTGACGTAGATGAGGGATCAATTTTTAAAAAGAATAAGGATACGACTGATACTAATGCCTTCGATGTAATAATTCTGGGGCATCAAGAATATGTTACCCAACAAGAATATAATAATCTAAAACAATTTGTTACACATGGAGGGACTATGATTATTTTGGATGGAAATGTGTTCTTTGCTCAGGTAAAATATGACAGAAATAGTCAAAATATAACATTGGTAAAAGG
>Ga0070716_100001104_pt1 | contig 11875 bp, 10 predicted proteins | sample LARL112metaG_FD_71395 | JGI IMG/M metagenome (GOLD analysis project Ga0070716, IMG submission 71395) | Corn, switchgrass and miscanthus rhizosphere microbial communities from Kellogg Biological Station, Michigan, USA - LAR L11-2 metaG | ecosystem: Host-associated > Plants > Roots > Rhizosphere... | reverse complement strand
TTCTCGATGCTGGCGCTGCTGACCCGCCGGTGGGGCCTGGCGTGGATCGCGCTGGCCGGATCAACCGTGGCGTCCTTCACAGGCCTGCTGGCGGTGTGGTCGCGGCAGACCGCACCCGCGCACCACCCGGGGCCTGGCATCGGCCTGATCATCGCGTGGCTCGCGGTGATCGTGCTGGCGTTCAACTGGGCACGCGCGGTGTGGGCGCGCACCGCGCTGCAGCTCGCGGCGGAGGAGGAACGCCGCAGGCAAGTTGCGGAACGCCAGACCAAGGGCTTGTTGGACACCCTCGGCGACGACACCGCCAAGACCGACGACACCGACAACGGGCCGGGGCCCGAGACGAGCTAGCCCCGCTTGCCGAGCGCCTCCGCTGCCGCGTTGGCCCACTGACGCCACTGTTCGGCGTTGGCTCGGGCCTCCTCGGCGTCCTTGGTGCGCCCAGCCGCCGCGGCCTTCTCGGCCTGCCGCTCGAATTGCTCTGCACGAGTACGGAATTGGTCAGCCCTGGCCTGCGCTTCCGGATCGACGCCTCCGGTCGGCGCGTCGCGCACCTTCTTCTCGATTGCGCGCAGCCGTCGCTCCAGGTCGGCGCCCCGCTCGCGCGGCACCTTGCCGATCGCATCCCATCTGTCGCCGATCGCCCGCAGCTGGGCCCGCGCGGCGTCCAGATCCGAGGTGTCGACCTTTTCGGCCTCCGCGAGCAGCGCCTCCTTGGCTTCTGCGTTGGCCCGGAGCTCGGCGTCACGCTCAGCGCTTGAGGCGTTGCGGGCTGCGAAGAACGTGTCCTGCGCGCCCTTGAACCGTTGCCACAGCGCGTCGTCGACGTCCTTGGCCGCCCGGCCGACTGCCTTCCATTCGGTCAGCAGGTCACGGAACGCCGCGCTCGTGGCGCCCCACTCCGTGGAACCGGACAGCTCTTCGGCCCGTTCGCACAGTGCCTCCTTGGCCTGCCTGGCGCCGGCGCGGTCGCGGTCGAGCTCGGCGAAATGCGAGCCGCGGCGCCGGTTGAAGTTCTCCCTGGCCGTCGAGTAACGCTTCCACAGCGCATCATCGGTCTTGCGGTCCAGCCCGCTGATGGTCCGCCACTCTTCGAGGATTTCGCGCAGCCGATCGCCCGCCGTCTTCCACTGGTTCGAATTCACGGCCAGATCCTCGGCTTCCGCCGCCAGCGCCTCCTTGCGGGCGGTCTGAGCGGCGCGGAACTCGTCGCGCTTGGCCCTCTCCGCCTGGGCGGCTTCGTCGGCGTGCTCGACGATCGCGGTCAGGCGTGCGGCGAGCGCGTCGACGTCACCGAGCACGTGCGCCTCCGGCAGGGTTTCGGCGAGTGCGGCGGCGGCCGACTTGATCTTGCGCGCATCGCCCGTCCCTGACTTCAGCCGGCGCTCCATCAGCGCGACCTCGGTGTGCAGGTCGTCGAATCGGCGGCCGAAGTGCTCGAACGCGGCCTCGGTATCGCCGGCCTGCCAGGAGCCGATGACGCGCTCACCGGATCCGGTGATCAGCCAGACGGTGCCGTCGGGGTCGACGCGGCCGAATCGGTGCGGATCGCTCGACGCGGGTACAGCGACCGTCGGCGCCGGGTGGTGCCCGGGACTGGGGGCTGGCCGCGGCGGTCCTGGCCGGGGAGCGGGTTTGGGAACGGCGGACTGCCCGCCTTGCTCGCTGGTCGTCATCTCCGTTACCTCTGCCCTCCGCGCGGGGACCCGCGCACCTGCCGCGCGACGCGGCGCCTTACTAGCTCGAACGCTATTCAAACAGGTCCCCGCGGCCTGTGCCCACGCCTTTCGCGATGCATTTGCCTACGCTCTTTCCCAACACAACGGGAGGCCGTGGATGGACAAGGCGGATATCGCCGCCCTACTCGCCGTCGGCGCTGCGTTCTTCATCGCCATCGGCGACGTCATCCACCAGCGTTCGGCGCACGAGGTCACCGACGAACCGGTCAGCCATGTCGACCTGTTCTTGCGGTTGCTGCGTGACGGCCGGTGGTGGCTGGGCAGCGTCGTCGCGGCGGTCGGGTTCGCGCTGCAAGCCGCAGCGCTTGGGCTGGGCTCGGTGCTGTTGGTGCAGGCCGTTCTGGTCACGTCACTGTTGTTCGCTCTGCCGATCAACGCACGCCTGTCGCGCAGGCGGGTGACCCGCTGGGAATGGACATGGGCTGCCCTGCTCGCCGCGGCCGTCGCGGTGATCGTGACCGTCGGCAATCCGACCGCGGGGCACTCCAGGGCGTCGTTCGAGACATGGACGGCGGTGATCGCCGTGCTCGGTCCCGCCTTGGTGCTGTGCGTGGTGGGCGCGCGGATGTTGTCAGGCCCCGTCAGCGCGGTGCTGCTGGCGGTGGTGTCTGGCGCGTTGTGGGGTCTGTTCGCGGTGCTGACCAAGGGCGTGGTGGACCGCCTCGACTTCTCTAGTTGGGCTGGCCTGTGGGCACTGCTGCGCACGCCAGAGCTGTACGCCTGGGCACTGGTCGGCATCGCAGGCACGGCCTGGCAGCAGTCTTCGTTCCGGGCAGGTGCACTGACCGCCTCGCTGCCGACCATGACGGTCACCGAGCCGGTGGTCGGGTCGGTGCTCGGCATCGTCGTGCTCGGCGAGACGCTGCGGCCCGGCGATGCCGGCTGGCTGACGCTGATCGTCGCGGTGGCGGTGATGGTGGTCGCGACGGCCGCGCTGGCCCGCGGCGAGGCGGTCGGTGCCACCAAGCAACCCGTGTGAGCATTAGTTTGGTTGCGTGCTGAGCGCCATCGCGATCATCCCATCGGCACCCGTCATGGTCCCCGAACTGGCTGCCGATGCCGCCGGCGAACTGGCCGACCTGCGCCGGGCGGTCTTCGCGGCCGCAGGATCGCTGCCGCCGCGGTGGATCGCCGTTGGCGTCGGCACTCTCGACGCTGTGCTGGGTCCCGACAGCGTCGGCACGTTCGCGGGCTACGGCGTCGACCGGCGCGTGACGCTGTCACCCGGCGCCGCCGACACACCCGCCGAAATGCCACTGTGCGCGTTGATCGCGGGTTGGGTCCGCGGCCAGGCCAGGCCCGACGCACGTGCAGAGGTGCGGGTGTACACCGCCGAACACGACGCCGACGCGGCGCTGGCCCGCGGTCGCCGACTGCGCGCGCAGATCGACGAGGCGGTCGACCCGATCGGCGTCCTCGTGGTCGCAGACGGCGCGCACACCCTCACCCCGCCCGCGCCCGGCGGCTACGAGCCCGACTCGATCCCCACGCAGGCCGCGCTCGACGACGCACTCGCCGCGGGCGATGCCGCCGGGCTGACCCGGCTGCCCGAAACCATCGTCGGCCGGGTCGCCTACCAGGTGCTGGCCGGCATGACCGGGGTATCTTCGTCCTCCTCTCGTCCGGAACCCAAGCCGCGGTCAGCCAAGGAGCTCTATCGCGGCGCGCCCTACGGTGTCGGCTATTTCGTCGGCGTCTGGCAGCCATGACACGACCGATCGCGTTCATCGGCCCAACCGGCACCGGCAAGTCCGCGCTCGCGCTGGCCGTCGCCGAACAGGTCGGCGGGGAGATCGTGAACGCCGACGCCATGCAGCTCTACCGCGGCATGGACATCGGCACCGCGAAACTGCCGGTAACCGAGCGCCGCGGCGTCCCGCACCACCAGCTCGACGTCCTTGACGTAGTCGAGACGGCAACCGTCGCCCGCTATCAACACGCCGCGGCCGCCGATATCGAGGCGATCGCCGCCAGCGGCGCGGTCCCGGTCGTCGTCGGCGGGTCGATGATGTACATCCAGTCGCTGCTCGACGAATGGTCGTTCCCCGCGACCGACGCCACCGTCCGGGCCAAGTGGGAGGGGCGGCTGGTCGAGATCGGTGTCGGCGCGTTGCATCGCGAGCTCGCCGGGGTCGACGCCGACGCCGCGTCCTCGATACTGCCAACCGATGGCCGCCGCATCGTGCGGGCGCTGGAGGTCGTCGAGCTGACGGGACAACCGTTCGCCGCGTCGGCGCCGGTGATAGGTACGCCTCGCTGGGACACGGCGATCATCGGATTGGATTGGGACACAGCGCTTCTCGATGAGCGGCTGGCGCAGCGGACCGACAAGATGTTCGCCGACGGCCTCGTCGACGAGGTCCGTGCGCTGCTGGAGGTGGGCCTGCGTGACGGCGTCACCGCATCGCGGGCGCTGGGATACGCCCAGGTGATCGCAGACCTCGACCAGGGCGGCGACGGGTCAGCGGCGCGCGAGCCGACGTACTTCGGGACCCGCCGCTACGTCCGCCGCCAACGCTCGTGGTTCCGCCGCGATCACCGCATCGCGTGGCTCGATGGCAGCGAACCCGACAATGTCCAGCACACGCTGCAGATCTGGCGGCACGTATCCTGAGCTGGTGATGTTCGCCAAAGGCCACGGCACGCAGAACGACTTCGTGCTGTTGCCCGACCCCGATGGCCGGTTGTCGTTGACGCCGGCCGCGGTGACCGCGCTGTGCGACCGTCGCCGGGGCCTTGGCGCCGACGGCGTGCTGCGGGTGACGAAGGCCGAGGCGGCGACGGCGGCCGGCGTGTTCGACCGGCTGCCAGAGGGCGTTGCAGCCGGCGATTGGTACATGGACTACCGCAACGCCGACGGCTCCATCGCGCAGATGTGCGGCAATGGTGTTCGGGTGTTCGCGCATTACCTGCGGGCCAGCGGCCTGGAGAGCCGCGATGAGTTCATTGTCGGCTCGCTGGCCGGGCCACGCCCGGTGGTGCTGCACGAGTGGGACGACACCACCGCGGACGTGACGGTGGAGATGGGCAAGACCAACCAGCTCGGCACGAGTGAGGCGATCGTCGGCGGCCGGCCGTTCGCCGGACTGGCAGTCGATGTGGGCAACCCCCACCTGGCGTGCGTCGACCCCGATCTGACCCTCGGCGAGCTTGCGGCCCTGGACGTCGCGGCGCCGGTTTCGTTCGATCGCGCGCAGTTTCCAGAAGGCGTGAACGTCGAGGTCTTGACGGCGCCGCACAGTGGGGCGGTGTCGATGCGGGTACACGAGCGAGGTGTCGGAGAGACTCGATCGTGTGGCACCGGAACAGTCGCCGCCGCCGTTGCGGCGCTGGCTTTCGAGGGCGCGACAACGGGCACGCTGCGGGTGCGCATTCCCGGTGGGGAAGTCACGGTCACGGTCACCGACGCGAGCAGTTATCTCCGCGGTCCGTCGGTGCTGGTCGCGCGGGGCGAGTTGGCGGAGGAATGGTGGCGCATTGCGCAACGTTAATTCCAGTGCACGAGTGTGCCTAACCGTGCAAATCTGTTATCGCCTATGACTTATCCCGATTTTCCTGTCAACGACACGCCCAGCGCCGGTGAGCTGGCCCTCGAGGACCGCACAGCCCTGCGCCGGGTCGCCGGGCTGTCCACCGAACTGGCCGACGTCTCCGAGGTCGAGTACCGGCAACTACGGCTGGAACGCGTCGTGCTTGTAGGCGTGTGGACCGAAGGCAGCGCCGCCGACGCCCAGGCCAGCCTGGCCGAACTCGCCGCGCTCGCCGAAACCGCCGGTTCGGAGGTGCTCGAGGGCCTGATTCAGCGCCGCGACAAGCCCGACCCGTCGACCTACATCGGCTCGGGGAAGGCGCAGGAGTTGCGCGAGGTTGTGCTCGCCACCGGCGCCGACACCGTGATCTGCGACGGTGAGTTGAGTCCCGCCCAGCTGACCGCGCTGGAGAAGGCGGTCAAGGTCAAGGTCATCGACCGCACCGCGCTCATTCTCGACATCTTCGCCCAGCATGCCACCAGTCGTGAAGGCAAGGCGCAGGTGACGCTCGCCCAGATGGAGTACATGCTGCCAAGACTGCGCGGCTGGGGCGAGTCGATGTCGCGGCAGGCCGGTGGGCGTGCGGGCGGCAGCGGCGGCGGCGTGGGCCTGCGCGGCCCCGGTGAGACGAAGATCGAGACCGACCGCCGTCGTATCCGCGAGCGAATGACCAAGCTGCGCCGCGACATTCGCGCGATGAAACATGCCCGCGATACCCAGCGAAGCAAGCGGCTCGCCAGCGACGTGCCGTCGATAGCGATCGTCGGCTACACCAACGCAGGCAAGTCCAGCCTGCTCAATGCGCTGACCGGGGCCGGTGTGCTGGTCGAGAACGCGTTGTTCGCCACGCTCGAACCGACAACGCGGCGTGGCGAATTCGCGGACGGCAGGCCGTTCGTGCTCACCGACACGGTGGGGTTCGTCCGGCATCTGCCGACCCAGCTTGTCGAGGCGTTCCGCTCGACGCTGGAAGAGGTCGTCGACGCCGACCTGTTGGTGCATGTGGTCGACGGTTCGGATGTCAACCCGCTGGCGCAGATCAACGCGGTTCGTCAGGTGCTCAACGAAGTCATTGCCGATCACGAAAGCCAGCCGGCCCCGGAGTTGTTGGTGGTCAACAAGATTGACGCGGGGGACGGGCTCACGCTTGCGCAGCTGCGCCGGGCGCTGCCCGACGCGGTGTTCGTGTCCGCGCGCACCGGCGACGGCCTGGAGCGCCTGCAACAGCGGATGGCCGAGCTGATCACCCCTACCGACACCGTCGTCGACGTGACGATTCCGTATGACCGCGGCGACCTGGTCAACAAGGTGCATGCCGACGGGCGAGTGGACGCCACCGAGCACACCGCCGAGGGCACCAGAATCAAGGCGCGCGTGCCGATCCCGTTGGCGGCCAGCCTGCGCGAGTACGCGACCTTCTGAGTGCCGCCAGTGAGCTCACCGTTCGACGTCGTCGAAGCGCCCATCGCAGAGCTACGGGAGGCGCTCGACTCGGGCCGGGTGACCGCGGTCGGTCTGCTCGACAATTACCTGGAGCGGATCGCGGCTTATGACCACGCGGGGATCCGGTTGAACGCCGTCGTGGTGCTGAACCCGCAGGCCCGCGCCGACGCCGAGGCGTCCGACGCACGCCGCAGCAGCGGCCGGACACGCGGTCCGTTGGACGGAATTCCCTATACCGCCAAGGACAGTTACCTCGCGCGCGGACTCACCGCGGCGGCAGGCAGTCCGGCGTTCGCCGACCTGGTAGCGCAGAAGGACTCGTTCGTGATCGAGCGGCTGCGTGACGCCGGCGCGGTCCTGATCGGTCTGACCAACATGCCGCCGATGGCCAATGGCGGCATGCAGCGTGGGGTATACGGCCGCGCGGAAAGCCCCTACAACGCTGACTACCTCACCGCTGCGTTCGGCTCCGGCTCGTCGAATGGATCGGGCACCGCCACCGCGGCGTCGTTCTGCGCCTTCGGCATTGGCGAGGAGACGTGGTCGTCGGGTCGGGCTCCTGCGTCCAACAATGCACTGTGCGCGTACACGCCGTCGCGCGGCATCATCTCCACGCGAGGTGGCTGGCCCCTGGTGCCGACGATGGATGTCGTTGTGCCACATACCAGGACGATGGCCGACATGCTCGAAGTGCTCGACGTGATCGTCGCGGACGATGAGAATGTGCGCGGAGATTTCTGGCGCAGCCAGCCCTGGGTCACGCTGCCCCGCCCCGGCGATTTGCGGCCGACCTCGTATCCGCAGTTGCGGCCGACGGGTCGCGACGAGGCGCACCAGGTGCTGGCCGGGCGACGATTCGGCGTGCCGCGCATGTACATCAACGCCGACCCCGACGCCGGGACCGCAGAGCCGGGTCGGACACCGGGGATCGGCGGACCGACCGGTCAGCGCATCCAAACGCGGCCATCGGTACTCAGCTTGTTCGATGCGGCACGTCGCGCCCTCGCGGCGGCAGGCGCCGAGGTCGTGGACGTCGACTGTCCGGCGGTGAGCAACTACGAAGGCGACCGGCCAGGCGCGCCAACGATTTTCACACGTGGCCTGGTGAGTACCGAGTATCTGGCCAGGGAGCTCCTCGACCTCAGCGCCTGGGCGTGGGACGACTTCCTCGATGACAACGGCGATCCCGCGCTGAACCGCCTTGCCGGCGTGGACGGCTCACGCATCTTCCCGCATCCGCAGGGAGCGCTGCCCGACCGCTACACCGGATTCGACGACGACATCGCAAGCTATCCGGCCCACGTAAGGGATCACCCCGTCGAGTCATACCTCGAAATCCCTCACCTTGAGGAGGGTCTGCGAGGACTCGAAGAGACGCGGCGGGTGGACCTCGAGGAGTGGATGGCCGGTCTCGGCCTGGACGCGGTCGTCTTCCCCGCCGTGGCGGATGTCGGTCCCTCGGACATGGACGTCAACGAGTCCTCGGCCGATCTCGGGTGGCGCAACGGCGTCTGGGTGGCCAACGGGAACCTGGCGATAAGGCACCTCGGCATCCCCACGGTGACCGTGCCGATGGGCACCATGGACGACATCGGCATGCCGGTCGGGCTCACGTTCGCTGGGCGCGCCTACGACGACGTCGCGTTGCTGCGCCTGGCCGCCGCATTCGAGGCAACCGGGGCGCGAAGGACGTCGCCGCCACGCACGCCGCCGCTTGGCTGACTGACTTTGCTCATAGCCGTCCTACTCGTTCGCCGGGGACTTGATAGCCATCTGACGGCGAAAGCGTTCTGAGACATCAACGGACGCCAAGGCGCACAATGGCTGCCTTGGCGTCCGCCGTGTTCGGTGTCGATTACCGCTGTTCGGCCTCCTGGCGCTTTTCGGCGACCTTAGCCGCGGCGCGGGCGCTTTCGGCCTCGGCCTCCTTCTGCGCGGCGTTGCGCTGCGCGTCGGCCTTGTCCTGCTGGGCCTTGCCCTCGCGGTACAGATCATCACGTCCGGCGACGGCACCGGCCACCTCTTTGGCCTTGCCCTTCACACCTTCGACAACGCCCTTGACGGCCTCTTCGGGCCCGCTGTTCTTCTCCGACATTGTTCTACCCTCCTGTCAGAACCGATCCGTGAGGGCTGGGTTTCCCAGAACTGCGTGTGGGCAAACATAGGGTGTGGCAGCTCACTTGGGTCAGGCGACGTCGAACACATCGTTTGACGCGGTGCTTACGACGCGCTGTGCGAGTTCTGCTTTCAGCTCGTCGAGTCGTCGTTCCTGCGTGTCGCTGCGGTTCTCGGCGCGGGCCAGGTCGATGAACTCGTCGGTGACGAATCCGTCGCGCAGCAGCAGAGTCGCAGTGCGGCCGCCGATCTCGAGCACGAACACGAAGTCCTCCACCAGCCGACCGCGGTCGGCCCTCAACAGCGTGCGGTCGACAACGTAGCGGCCGTCGGACACCGCGCGCGTCACCGCCTCGAATCCGTCACGCGCGCCTGGACCGCGAAAAGCGGTGCGCACGACGATCGATCGGCGTTCGGGTGGACCGCCCGGGGAGAGCGCCGCGAAGGCACGCTGCATCACCTTGAACGCCATGGCCACACCAGCGGGAGAGTGGACGCCGTGGAAGCGCATCATGTCGTCGAACGTGAACGTGATTGTCCGCCCGCGTTCTTCGACGGTCAGCGCCTCGGTCATCGGTCGACGATCACCGGAGGTTCATGCGCGCGCACCTCCGGCAGCGGGTCGGTGAACTTCTCCACCTGCACCAGCACATGTGCGCCGGTGCAGCCGCGGGCCAGCCGCGACGTGCCCACGTCGTCGGTGAGCACGTTGGGATTACCGTGCACGCACATCGCATCCGGGTCGGCGGGGTCGGCCGGGTCGAACCATGCACCGGTCGACAGTTGCACGACGTCCCGACGCAGGCGATCGTCGACCACTAGGCCTGCCAGGCAGGCACCGCGGTCGTTGAACACCCGCACCACGTCTCCGTCAACGAGACCGCGACTCGCGGCGTCGACGGGATGCATCCGGATCGGTTCGCGCCCTCGCACTTTCGAGCTCCGGCTGACCGGACCGATATCCAGCTGGCTGTGCAACCGGGTGGCAGGCTGGTTCGCGAGCAGGTGTAACGGATAGGCGACTGCGCGCGTGCCGCCGAGCCATTCGGACGGCTCGAACCACGCCGGATGGCCGGCGCAATCGTCGTAGCCGAACCCGTCGATGTCATCGGAGAAAATCTCGATGCGCCCGCTCGGCGTGTTCAGCCGGTGGGTGTTCGGGTCGGCACGGAAGTCGGCCAGCAACGTCAGCCCGTCCACGGTCGGCAATCGCAGCTGTCCCAGCCGCCAGAACTCGTCGAACGACGGCACCACGAAATCCACTCCCGCCGCCCACTTGTCGTACAAGTGCGCCAGCCACTGCCACGCCGTGCGGTCTTCGGTGAACTGCTGACCGAACCCGAGCGCTTCGGCCAGTGCCGCGAATGTCGTGTAGTCGTCCCGGGATTCCGCGTACGGCTCGGTCAGCTTCGGCATGGCCATGAACAGCGGGTCGTTGCGCGACCCGGAGTAGTCGTCGCGCTCGAAGGAGGTGGTGGACGGCACGACGATGTCCGCGTGTTTGGCCATCGCCGTCCAATACGGGTCATGTACCACGACGGTGTCGACGCGGCCGAGCGCGCGCCGCAGCCGCGGAATGTTCTGGTGATGGTGAAACGGGTTGCCGCCTGCCCAGTAGACCAACTTGATGTCGGGGTACGTCAGCCGCAGGCCGTTGTACTCGAACGGCTCGCCGGGATGCAGCAGCATATCGCTGATCGCCGCGACCGGGATGAACGTCTGCACTGGGTTGTAGCCCTGCGGCAGGGCGGGCAGGCCGAAGCGCAGGGGTGGCAATCCGGGTTCGTTCATCGAGCCGTAGCCGTGCCCGAAACCGCCTCCGGGAAGACCGATCTGGCCCAGCATCGCCGCGAGCGTCAGGCCCATCCACGGCGCCTGCTCGCCGTGCCTGATCCGCTGCAGCGACCAGCTGACCGTCACGATCGTGCGCCCCGCCGCCATGCGCCGCGCCAGCGCGGTCAGCACGTCCGCGGGCAGGCCGCAGATCTTCGATGCCCACTGGGGCGACTTCGCGATGCCGTCGTCACGACCCAGCAGGTAGCGCTCGAAGCGGTCGTAACCGGTGCAGTACGTGCTGAGAAACTCCCGGTCGGCCAATGATTCGGTGGCCAGCACGTGGGCCAGCGCCAGCATGATCGCCACGTCGGTGCCGGGCACGGGCGCATGCCATTCGCAGTCGCCCTCCACGTCGTCGCGCAGCGGTGAGAACGACACGATGCGTCCGCCGCGATCGCGGAACCGCCGCAGCGCGTCACGGGCCGGATGGCCTGTGGTCCCGCCATGGTTGATGCCGGTGTTCTTCATCGCCAGGCCGCCGAAACACACCAGCAGATCGGTGTGTTCGACGATGACCTCCCACGCTGTGGACCGCTTGAACAGATCGTCGTGGGTGCCGACCACCCGCGGCATGATGACGCCGGTGGCGCCGAGACTGTAGGAGTGCCGCGAAAAGGTGTACCCGCCAAGGAGTTTGAGGAATCGGTGCACCTGGCTCTGGGCGTGGTGGAACCGGCCTGCGCTGGCCCAGCCGTAGGAGCCGCCGTAGATCGCCTCGTTGCCGTGGGCGTCGACGACGCGCCGCAGTTCGCCTGACAGGAGCTCGGTGAGCTCGTCCCATGAAACGGCGACGAACTCGTCGGCGCCGCGGCGTGTGCTCGGGCCTCGCCCGTCACGCAGCCAGCCGCGGCGGACCGCCGGAGTGGCGATGCGCGAGCGATGCCGGACGGCGCCGGGCAGGTTGCCCAGCAGCGGTGACGGGTCCGTGTCGCCGTCGAGCGGCGTCACGGCGGCGATGTCGCCGGATTCGATGCCTGCTGCAAACCCGCCCCAGTGAGTGAGGCTCGTCCGGGCGTAGGGCACACCGCGAGTCTAGGGCCGACGCACGACGTCCTCCGGTCGGCGACATCCTCGCCCGTCGACCAACCATCCGGTTGGATGGGATAGGTTTAGCTGTAACTGCGGGTACCAGGTCATGGAGGTCAGACATGGGCAGTGTCGTCAAGTACGACCGGACCTCTTCGAGCCTGAGCACGATCTGTTCCGCGAGTC
>Ga0070716_100001103_pt1 | contig 11876 bp, 10 predicted proteins | sample LARL112metaG_FD_71395 | JGI IMG/M metagenome (GOLD analysis project Ga0070716, IMG submission 71395) | Corn, switchgrass and miscanthus rhizosphere microbial communities from Kellogg Biological Station, Michigan, USA - LAR L11-2 metaG | ecosystem: Host-associated > Plants > Roots > Rhizosphere... | reverse complement strand
GCATCAAAGTAATGATCGCGGGCCCCAGAATTACAACCATCAAAGCTGGGAAAATAAAAAATACCAGCGCTGGAACCATTTTTACGCTGGTCTTGGCGCTCATTTCTTCCGCGCGCTGCCTGCGCTTGATACGCATATCGTCAGAATATATGCGCAGCGATTGCGCGATGCTGGTGCCGAAGCGTTCCGTTTGAATTAGCATGGCGGTGAGAGCCTTAATGTCGTCGAGTCCAGTTCGACGCGCTAGCTCGCGTAGCGCATCGATGCGGGTCTTGCCGATACGCATTTCCAAATTGACGAATTGCAATTCTTCGCTGAGCTCCGGGTGCGAGATCTTCATATCTTGCGAAACTTTCAGGAGCGCCTGATCCAGTCCCAGTCCGGCTTCCACGCAGATTACCAGCAAGTCCAGAGCGTCTGGCAGACCGCGGCGGAGGCGGGCTTGCCGTGAGCTTACGCGCCACGTAAGCCACATATCGGGCAGCAAGTACCCAAGTGCGAAGGCGACAAGCGGAACAAAAAAAGTATTAATGCGATAAAGTCCCGAGAAATAGACGCCCGCAAGTGCTGCGATCGGAAACAGCAACTTCACTCCGCGCATCGCCAGCAAAGCTTCGGGGCTGCGATATCCCGCACGGATCATTAGAAGCTGAGTCCGGCTAGCTTTTTCCGTGCCCGGAGCGGGAAGTATCTTTCCCACATTCGCGAGAGTATCGCGTACTCGTTCTCTTTGACGTTCGACAAACTTAGGCTCTTCGTGCGCGGGTCCGGCAATGCCCGCCAAACGGGCCAGGCGCGTGGCGATGCTTACTTCGCTTGGCGAAAAAGCATAAACCAATGCGACTACGACTCCAGCAGTGGCAAGAAACGTGAAGATTGTCAGTATCCAGAGCACCTGTAGACTCCTTTCTCTTTAAACTTCAAAGTGAATAATCTTCCACAAAATCGCAGAGCCGATCACTTGCATGATCGCGGCAGTTACAAGAACAACCGGACCCAGAGGATCCGTGAACAGCACGCCTATGTATTTCGGATTCAAGACGCCCAGGATCAACATCATCATGATCGGAAGAGCAATCAGAATTCCTGCCGTCAGGCGGCCCTGTGCAGTGCGAACTCTTACTTCGCGGTAGATACGGAAACGGTCGCGTATCACACGGGCGAGACCATCAAGAATTTCGGCGAGGTTGCCGCCTGTTTCTTTCTGGATCATCAGCGCGGTAACGAAAAAACGCACGTCAACGATAGGCACACGCTCGGTGAGGTTGAGCAGCGCATCGCGGAGAGGAAGTCCAAAATTTTGTTCTTCGAAAGTGGTGCGGAATTCTCCGGCCAATGGTTCCGGACTCTCTTTAGAGATCATTTCGAGACCGGTCGTAAACGCATGACCCGCGCGTACGGCGCGCCCAAGCAAATCGAGCGCTTCGGGAAAACTTTCCTCGAATTTATGCAGGCGGCGGCTGCGCATAAACGCAACGTAGCCCAACGGCATAAATGCGACCGCGACGCCGATTGGAAACGCAAAATAAAAATGTAAAAGAAAATACGCGGCAATCAAATATGCGACGATTCCGAGGAATACGCTCGTCAGAATTAACTTTGCAGGTTTCATGGTCATTCCTGCCTGGGTCAGATAATCCTGCAGACGCGTCGACCAGGACCACCTCATCATCAGCTGGTGCATCCATGGAACGTTGCTCATCATTTCGTCCCGAACCAATTTCAGGCCGAGACTGGATTCTCCACGCTTTTCCGCCTTATGCACCGCGCTCATGCGCTTGCGCACCTGTTCCTGGCCGCCTTCGGAACCCGCGAACACCCAGATTCCAAGAAAGACGACAACCACAACCAGGAAAGTAAGGACTGCGATCAGTACTCCCATTGCAAAGCTCCTCAGCGAACTGGTGCAGCTTCAAACATGTTGGTCGGAAAATGAATACCGGAAACCAACAGTCGCTCAGCAAATTTCGGACGAACCCCGGTCGGAATAAAATCTCCAAGCACTTCGCCGCTTTCCTTGATTCCGCGTTTACGGAACACAAAAATATCCTGCATAGTAACGACGTTGCCTTCCATGCCGGTAAGCTCGGCGATGCTGATGATTTTACGCGTGCCGTCGCTATGGCGGCTGACCTGGATGACCACGTCGATTGCAGAAGCGATCTGACGGCGGATGGCACTCTCCGGAATATTCAGATTGGCCATCGCCACCATAGTTTCCAAGCGACCCAGTGCGTCCCGCGGCGTGTTCGCGTGAATCGTGGTTAGCGAACCGTCGTGACCTGTATTCATCGCCTGAAGCATGTCTAGCGCTTCTTCTCCGCGAACCTCACCAACGATGATGCGGTCGGGACGCATACGCAGACAGTTGATTACAAGTTGCCGTTGCGCGACCGCGCCTTTGCCTTCGATGTTAGGTGGCCGAGTCTCCAAACGCACCACATGTTCCTGATTCAGTTGCAATTCGGCGGCGTCTTCAACGGTCACAATGCGCTCTTTGTTTGAAATGTGCGAAGAAAGAATATTCAAGAAGGTCGTCTTGCCGGCGCCTGTCCCTCCCGAAATTAAGATGTTCAGGCGCGCTTTCACGCAGCCCCTCAACAAATCCAGCATTGGCTGCGTAAGCGAACGATTATGAATTAGATCCTCAGCGGTCACTCGCTGCCGTCCAAACCGCCGGATCGAGAGGCACGGTCCATCGACTGAAAGCGGCGGAATGATGGCGTTGACGCGCGATCCGTCAGCCAAACGGGCATCCACCATCGGCGAAGATTCGTCAATTCGGCGCCCAATTGCGGACACGATTCGGTCGATAATGCCCATCAAATGGGCATCATCTCTAAACTGGACATTCGTCGGTTCCAGCATTCCCTTGCGCTCAACAAAGACTCGCTTGTACGTGTTGACAAGAATATCGGAGACGGTGGGATCAGCGAGCAGTGGTTCGAGAGGACCAAGGCCAAATACTTCATCGAGAACTTCCTGTACCAGGCGTTCGCGCTCTTGAAGGTTCATCGGCGCGGATTCGCCATGAACAATTCCTTCAAGAATCAAGCTGACCTCGCGGCGGACATCTTCGCGATTCACATCGGTAAGCTTGTCCAGATTCAACTTCTGAATCAGCTTCCTGTGAATAGCAGCTTTGACGGATCCAAAGTCCGTTCGCGCTGTAGTTGTGACAATCGGTGACATGATCTACCTCATTTCTTGCCCGCGAATGAGAACAAGCCGGACAGGGGGCTCTTTTTCTCTTCCACCGCGGTGTCAATTCCGACAAGTTGGCCAGCGATCTGGCGGTATCGATTTGTTAAAACGTTGTTGTGGTTCTCCATCAGCGGAGTGCCCAGATTCACTGCTTGGCTTGCCTTCCGAAAATCATTAGGAAGGCTCGCGAATATCGGTCGATTGATATCTTTCTGAATGCTCTTCAAAACCTCATCATCGCCTTTATGCCAGCGATTGATAATGATCCGCGCACGGTCCTGCGGAATTCCAAACCCTTTCAACGCCAGTAGCCGGCGTTCCAGAGTCCAAAGCGAAGGAACGTTAGCCTCGGACACAATCAGGATCATGCGCGCCGTCCGAAGTATGGAGCCCCAGTCGGAAGAAAACTGTGAGCCAATATCGAGTAACACTACGTCGAAGGCATTCTGCGCAACGTTCACCACTCGATCCAGCACGTTGACATCGATCGCCTGCCACTCTTCGGGTTGGCTGGTGCCGGCAAGAACCTCTAGCTTCGTCTTGTGCCTGGTTAACAGCCCCGCCATGAAGTGGCTATCCAGCCGTTCCAATCCTTCTACGGCGTCTCGAATGCCGAATTTCGGGTGCAAATCCAAAAGCAAATGGACGTTGCCGAGTGGACGGGCAAAATCGAGCAGTACCGTGCGCTTCCGGGCAAAAGTGGAAAGTTGCACTCCCAAATTCACCGCAACCGTTGTCGCTCCCACTCCACCTTTCGCGCCCATCACGACGATCAGTTTGTCTTGCGAGGGGAAATCCTTGGTGTGCAGATCTTCCCTGACTCGCAGCAGCAGATCCCTCAACGAGTCGGTTTGCACCGGCTTGCCAAGAAAATCCTGCACGCCGCTCCGCATGGCCTCCAGCAATAAGCTTGGCTGCGGAGGTACCGCGGCGGAACAGGCGATTAACTTTACCGCTGGCTTAATACGACGGAGCTGGCTAGCGAAAGCGAAAAATGGATCCGGGTCACGCGCTAAGTCAAGAAATATGACATCTGGCATCTGTTCCGGAGAATCTGGCAGCCGATCGGTAGGGACAACCCACTGCAGGACGGACGTAACCAGACCTGTTTGCTCGAGCCCGGCAAGCAATTGTGCCGAACTTGTCAGATCACTGCTGGCGATAGCTGCAGTTAACATATTGCGAAGAGCCCACTTCCTCGTGCTTTAAATATATCGCTAAAAATATCAGAATCCGATTCATTCTCTCTCAATTTGAGCCCGGGGCTTTACCTTGAGCGGGAGTGATCTGATCCAAAAAGGGCTGGGGATAATTCGGTCCGTGCGGCACCTGGTCCGGACTCAACGGGTGAACGATATGCGGTGTCACGATCACCAATAATTCGTTCTTCGTCTTATTCAAAGACTTGCTCTGAAAGAGTTTACCTAGGACCGGAATATCTCCGATACCTGGGATCTTCGAGAGCAATTCTGTAACGCGATTATCAACCAGTCCGGCGATAGCGAACGTCTGGCCATCCGCCAGGCTCATTTCCGATTCCACGCGGCGCGTGGACAATGCAGGCAGCACGAACCCGTTCAGAGTCACGCCATTTGCAAAATCCAGCGTGCTCACCTCCGGCTTCACCTTCAGGTGAATGGTGCCATCGGCGCTGAGTATCGGTGTAAAGCTGAGCCGAATTCCAAACTCCTTAAACTGGATGGTAACAGCGTTTCCGGCCGTACCTCCAGTTGTTCCTTGAATCGTTGGATATGGAAATTCCCCGCCCGCCAGAAAATTCGCCTCTTTGCCCGATTCCGTCATCAGGTTCGGTTCGGCGAGAACCTGAAACAGGTTCTTGGACTGCAGCGCCTGGATCGCCGTTCCTAGATTAATATTCGGGTTAAAGAGGAAAATATTCAGTGCGTTCGTCAGTGTCTGGCTGCTAGAGAAAGTTGTCGTCGGATTTCCTTGTGGCCCACGCACTGGAAACGTAGTCGAGATGCTCGGCGAGGTGACGCCTCCGAATTGCTGCGTCGTGGTTGATCCGATCGTTTTGCCTAATCCGGTAGATAAGATATTGAAGCCTAGTTGAGTTAATGCAGCTCGATCCACTTCCGCAAAACGCACCTGCAGAAGGATCTCACCGGTCAGCGCGGGCGGCACTTCCATCATGCTGGTGACCTTCGGTGCCGCGCCTTTCACTACTTCCAAGATCTTATCAGCCACAGCCGAGGAGGAGATTTTGCCCGTAATAATTACCACGTCTTTCGAGGTGTCAATGTGCACGTTTTCAGCTGGGAACACTTCGTGAATTTTTTGGCTTAGGCCCAGAATATCAATGTCCACTGAGACTTCGAACGCCTGGCTTTGATCGGCTTCGTCCCAAAGCAGAAGCGACACACCTCCCGGCTTTCTGCCGTTCACCAGCACTTGCGTTGGGCTCACGACAATTGCTTCCGCAATTTCGGGATCCGCCAGCGACACGCGTTTGATGCGCGATGGCGACGTAATCACCAGCGACCGTCCGACAAGCAGGTGCAAAGTCTGTGGCTCGGATGACTCCTGCCCCGGGTTAGCCGGAACCTGAGCCACAGGCATTGGTGCAGGCGCACCGCTCGTGGCCGGCGGAGCATCCTGCGCAAACACTGCCGTTACGCCGAAGCACAAGGCACCAAGAAAAATCGTACGGGACAAGCGCAGCGTGTTCGTCAGTTGAAATTGTCCTGGCATGGGCTCCTCTTAGTGATCCTTCGCATTCGGAAACGATTTGTTCTCGCGCTTGTTCCCGGTGATTACTTCGATGACATAAGGTGGAGGCGGTGGAGGTGCTGCGGATTTCTTTCCGCCGCCGCTGGGCTTGATAGTCAGCTTCGGACCGCTTGCTGTGAATAGATCCGCCTGCTGTATCGTCGGTGGATCGATTTTTTTGCTATCAACTGTGTTGCGCAGCGCCAGTTGAATTTTTCCATCGGTAGAGGCCATGGTTAGCTTCGAAGCCTCATCGGGGGTTACAAGCAAGGTGATCACTGCGACTGTCTGCGGCTTACCTTCGCGATCTTGCTGAACTTTTTGCCCGGCCGCCAGAACGCGAATATTCTCCAGGATGGTGCGCGTGATATCTCCCTGACCAGTATTCGCGCCGCCCATCATTCTGCCAGTCACCAGAACATCCACCATTGTTCCGGGCGTGACGAAACCGGCTACTCCGACCACTTCGTTCACGGCAACGGAAACGCCACGCATTCCTTCCGGGATCGTGGCGGAAAGTCCAGCTCCGGATTCTTTCGGTGCCAACTTCCCTTCCAGCACCGGCTCATTCTCAGCCAGGGGAGTGATGATGGCGCGGTTCGCAACGTCTTCGACGCGCGTGAACATTCCCGCGACCTGCTGGTTTGCAGGCCACTGAATCAGCCGCACATTCGAAGCGTCAAGCCGGGTCCCCAAGGGAAGCGGTACCGCCGCGACCACCAGGTTTTGCGTCGATGTCGGCTTCACGATGGATGCCTTTTCGAACTGCTTGTAAACGAAGCTGCTGAGCAGGAACGCGATCACCAACGCGATGACCAGCCCAATCAGCAGGCGATTCGTATTCATAGGTAAGCTCTCCCTAGTTCAACCGACTCGCGAACGATGATTTTTCAGTAGTGCGATTCTAGACTGCCCGGTGTGCTGCCCAGAAGCATACGATGGTGGCGGCAGCAACTGCTACACCAAACGGCAACTTCAGCAAGCGAGGGTTGTCGAGCGAAATTTGCGGGTTCTTTTTTAAACCAAACGCAAAAAATCCCTTTATCAATATCCACATATTACGAAAAGTTTCCACCACCCGACCCGCTCGATAGATCTGTACCAGGGCCATGATTCCTGAAGCCAGAACGCTTCCAAAGAACACAAACAGAAAAAGTACCGGCCCAAGGAACGCGCCCACCGCACCCATCAATTTCCAATCGCCCGCTCCGAGCGCACGGACCAAAACCAGCGGCAGCAAAAGAATCAGTGCCAAGGCTCCTCCTCCGAGAGCGAACCGCAATCCGTGCCACCCGTTCAACACGATATGCAGTGTAACTCCAGAAACGAAGCCTGGCACTGTCAACCAATTTGGAATGCGTCGTGAACGCCAATCCAGCAAAGCCGCGGAGATAGTCATTGCTAGAGTAAGAGTCCAGATAACAATTTGGGCTGCGTGCATTTGAGCTTAAGGCTCCAAGATTGGTTCAATTATGTAAAGCACATGCTCACGACGTATGCGCTTAAGTGTTAAGGTTCTCGACGGCTTTACTGAAGACGCCATTGATCGCAACGGCCAATGAACTCAACGATGCGACCGCGGCTAAGGAGAGCAGAACGAGCAGGAGCGCGTACTCCGTCAAGTCCTGACCTTCCTCTTCTTTCCACAAACGTGCGAAATGCTTCCTCATCTGTCCTCCCAAATGGAATTAATCCTTGCCACTTCTTGCCGGAAGGCAGCAGCCGCTAACCTTGCGGTCGCGGCTGCTACATGGCCAGCCTCATAAAATCATCCCCTACGCGAGGGAATTACGTGTTCAGGTTCGCGACAGCCTTCGAGAACGCACCGTTGATTGCGACGGCCAACGAGCTCAGTGAAGCGATAGCAGCCAAGGAGAGCAGAACGAGCAGGAGCGCGTACTCCGTCAAATCCTGACCTTCCTCTTCTTTCCACAAACGAATCATCAGGTTCTTCATTGTCTTTCCTCTCAGTCGATTTGAATTCTAAGCGGTGCAGGGAGGTACCGCCGTTACCTTAGGAATAGCATCTGAAGCACCATTCTCGAGCATACTTGGCCTGCCGTATCACCTTGATTCAATGGCATTTAGCATGCTGCCGGTTGTTCCTTACTTTCGAGGTCATCGGTCGGCAGCCGGTAGGTCACCGTTTGTAGACATTCGACTCCCATCCTGCCCACGCTTCGGTGACGTCTCCGCCGCCTGATCTAGCAGAATAAACAGACCCAAAACAGGCAGCACCAGTAGGTAAAATCGCGTCCCGGCAAACAACAGCACCGCGGGACCAGCAAAGGCGAGCAAGGCCAGGATGGCGATCCACACTCGTCGCGGGCTGGTTTGCTGAAATAACTGCGGCACGGCCAGGCCGAGCGGAAGCAGTAGCAGGCTGAAGTCTGCAATCATTTGATGGAAGCTGACGAGGAGTGCAGCAAGCAACGCCGTTGGTAACGAGGGCCGCTTGAATGCTGCCCAGAGAAGAATTCCACATGACAATACAAGCGTTACGAAGTTCGTTACAGAGGTCGAACCGCCACTCGCAATGTACGCGAGGCCTCTCAAATTCGGCATTCCCTCTGGATGTATGCCATACAAAACATCGTTCGCCGCCGAAAATTTTGAACTCGCACCTGGAAGATAGTGCAGATAGGACAGCACGCCGGAATATCCCAGAATCGAAACGGATATACCCGCGATGATTGCGCCAGAGATCGCGAAGCCTGCTAGGAATCGCCAGCGCCTCCAAACGAAAAACAGCAGCGCGATGGGTAACGCGTATTGAAACTTGAAAAGGGTGAGTCCCAAGAGCATCCCTGCTTTCAGCTCCCCTTGCCTGGCTAAGGCGACATTGCAAGCAAGTAAAAGGGCCAGCAGCAAAAGAGAATCCTGACCTTCGATTAGCGCCATGGTTACGGGGAGAAAGCAAACGACATAGGCAGTGGGCAGCAAGTGCCACAGCTTCCCGAGCGGAGCCAAATATGGACGCAGCATGTAAATCGATGCCGCGAGGAACATCAAATTAACTACAAAAAATGCGAAGTATGCCGCCCGATAGCTAAGATATGAAAACGGCAGATCCATAAGACTTTCATAAGCGAGATGATTGAACGGCAACGCATCTTTGGCGGGACCGACTAACTCATTTTGAAATTTGCGAGTCTGTTCGTAGTCGTAGATTTCCGCCCCGTGTCCTGTGCGAACCATATAGCCAGCCGTATAAAAGCTACGAAAATCAACGTGACCCTTCAGAGCCATCGGGATCATTAGAAAAAAACCTGCTGCAGATAGTAAAAATAGAAGCGACATAACCGCGATAACTATAGGCCGCAGGTTTGCGAAAAATGCCTGACGGGATCCATCAACAGAGGTGGCAGTTGATTCACCCTTTAAATCACTTTTGGTCTCGTTGACCATAATTCAGTTATGCGCTGCGGTCAGGCGAGATGGTCCGTTAGAATCCAATTTATAGATACGGACACGTCCCCGTGTGCTGCGGAAGGACGCCGGCAGCGACCCTTCCATCTCTCTTTCTTTTGCAATTGCGTCAGAGTGAGCGGGTTCCCATTCGATACTGAAATCATCGTCCGCCACAATCCAATAGTTCGCGTCGATCGCGGCGGCGCTTGATACCAGGCAAGAAATTTCAGACTTTAAAATCTCCGGGCGGTAATACCCAGCAGGCGAAAAAACCGACGGGCGAATAGTTTTTCGATCGGAATAAAGAAACCCACTGGCGTCTTCGTACGCCAAGACTCGCGCATCTGCTTGCGTATTTTCGCGCAGCCACGTATAAGCCTGCTGTTTTTCGGGAAGCAAAGCAGCACGCAGTTCACTATTACGAACAACTATCCCGGTACCTTTTCGCCAGGAAAGTGCGGCACCGACTAACATCGAACAGCCGAGCAGGAAGAAAAAAGACGCAGCGATCTTTGCCCCAACGCCACTCTGCTTGCGAATCGCGCTTCGCACCAGACTTACCAAATGCAAGATCTCAGTCCACATTCCAGCGGCGATTAGTGGCAAAAATGGCATAAGAAATCTTTCAAAGTTAGCGTAATCCCACGCTAGAAGAGGCAACAGATAAAAACCGAAAGCGAAATGAATAGGCTTCCATCCCTCCAATTGCACCTGCCGGAAAAGACCTCGAATCGCGATCGCCGATAAGAAGACAAGAAAAACCACAGCGATTACCGCTGGCCGCACGCCTGTCGGATCGACAAAATATAAAGCGGGCTGAATAAATGCTGTCCAAATGCCGTTTTTCAGGATGTCCCAAAATACGTGATTTGATAACGCATCAGCCTCCCAATATGCCGTGTAACTCGTATAGTAAAGCCATGTCATACGCCAGGAACTCACGCACGAAACCGATGTCGCTAGCGGTGCCAGCGCGGGCTTGATGAGCAGCGATCGCCCTACAAATAGAGCAAAAAACGGCAGAACTGTCAGAGCGAAGGCAATCGATTTTCGCCATCCGCTCCGCAACGCGATCGCTACAAATAATCCAAGAGTAACCGGCAGCCCTAGCGTTCTTAGCAGGATCGAAATCCCTGATGATAATCCGCAAAAAATCGTTGTGCGCAAACCGGTTTCGTCTTCGACAGCTTGCGATGCTAGAACGCACGCCACCAGCGTAAACGCCGCAAACGCAAGGTCGGACATCAAATCCGCGGAAAGAATAAGAATGAGGGGATGCAATGAGCAAAACGCGGTAAGCAGCAGAGCCGTGAAATGGTCTAGGCCTCTGAGTTTACGCAAAAACACGAATGCCGCGGTCAGGTACACCATGCCGAACACTACGTTGAGAGCCACTGCCCAGGAGAGATTGGCGGGAAAGTTCGGGTTCAGGCGCCACACCCACGACAACAACCAAGGATATAGGATCGGATATTTGGTGGCGGGTGGTGTTCCAGGAAGATTGGGCATGGTATACCCGCGGCCATGCGCAATTTCGCGCGCGGAACTGAAGTAGATGGAATCATCTTCCATCTGTCCGAAAAAATTCGTTGGATGAATGCTGGCGACACGATACGCATACAACGCCAGTACGCAGACCAATCCCATCCAGGGCAGAATTCGCCAGAAGCGATTCGGAGACTTGAACATCACTTTGTCGTCGGGTGGTATCTTATCGTGGGTCGGTAAGGTGAGAGGTAAATTCCCTCATCGGCGGACAAAAACGGCACTAGTGCCATCGACATACACTCGCTGCCACTTAGGTGATTCCAATAAGGCTGTAGACATTGGCTCGTCGCGATCCAGCAGGCATACCGAGATATCATAATTCCGCAGCACTCCAAATGCTCCCGGCTTAAACTGGGTCAGATGGACATAATCTGCAAATACTCCACCGCGCTCAAAAAGATCGCCCCTGCCGTCGATAAAAGTTGGGATGCCCTGGCCCACCAAGTATCCCCCGTACCCGTAGGTGTTTAGCATCTTGCCTGGGACGGGATGTTCTCTGAGGTATTTCACCGCGCCCACTGGGTATTGTTTGCTCACCGCGAGCTCGATGGATTTATGCGTGGGCCGGTAGTAAATCATCGCGACCACGGCCGCCGTCATCAGTATTGCATTCAAGGCGTACTTGTCGATGGATCGTTTATATGGCGGCAGCCATTTCGCAAGCATAGTTGCAAATACTGGGGCAAAGAAAGGCACGAAGAGCAGAACGAAGCGCACATGTAGACAGGCCATGGCGATACCGCCGATGGCAAGAATTATTTCTTCCAGCCGCCACGTAAATCGGAAGAGAATCTGCAGTGCCACGAACAGCACCACCAAGCCCAAGAAGATCTTTCCGCCAAGCAGCTCAAACGGCATAGGTTTCCATTCGATTACGTTCGCCAGATTGACGGGCTGGGAAAACGCTATATCAAAGGGATAAACGGCGAGCTTCGTTCCGTAAGGAGTGATCGGCAGAACCGCGATGCAGAGCAGAAGCACTG
>Ga0070716_100001099_pt1 | contig 11886 bp, 11 predicted proteins | sample LARL112metaG_FD_71395 | JGI IMG/M metagenome (GOLD analysis project Ga0070716, IMG submission 71395) | Corn, switchgrass and miscanthus rhizosphere microbial communities from Kellogg Biological Station, Michigan, USA - LAR L11-2 metaG | ecosystem: Host-associated > Plants > Roots > Rhizosphere... | reverse complement strand
CCCGCAAAACTTGTCCGTCAAATATTCCCGTTGCCGCATTTCAGGCGTGTACTGGGATAGCGGAATCCCCGGATATCCACGCTGCTGCGAACACCAGTGCACCAGCCCTTCCTCGCAAATATATAAATATCGCGAGCCCGACCGGCATCGCCAATTGTGTTCTTTCCCACGCGCGACGTTGTGTTGAAAATTATTAAACCGCGAATACGACCGCTTTCCCAAGTTCATGATCTCTTCAAAGATTTCAATCTGCCGCCCGCTCAGCGCCTTCAATTGCCCGAAGTTATCATGAATAATTCCGACCGTGCTGGTAAATCCCAATTCCACCGCGCGGTGCGCAATCGTCAGCGCATCTTCCGGATTTTTCACTCCACTGCCCAGCACCGAATTGATGTTCACCTGAAAAATCGCGTGCTGCGCGAGCCACTCCAGCCGGCTGTCCAAAGTCTTTAAACTCTTTTTCGATACTTCATCGGGAACGACATTGTCGATGCTGATCTGCAAGTGTTCCAGCCCGGCGGCATTCAAGCTGGCGATCCGCTCTTTGCTCAACAAAAATCCGTTAGTGATCATCCCCGCGATCATCCCGTGCTTCCGGATGTGCCGGATCACTTCCTCCAGGTCCGGATGCAACAGGGGTTCGCCGCCGCTAATCGTAATGATCGATGTCCCCATCGCCGCCAGATAATCCAGCCTTCTCTTCATCTCCTCGATCGGCACTGGCTTCGACACCTGGTCGTACTCATTGCAATACCCGCAATCCAAATTGCAGCGCCGCATGGGAATAATATGCACCAGCACAGGATGCTTCGTAGAAAGCAACGCCCTGCCGATCATCTTCAGTTCGCGCGCGCGCGTACGCAAAAACCGTAGCTTGCGCTTCGCCTGCACGGCGCGGCTGGCCTTCACCAGATTTTTCTCAATTGCCATCTTGGATTGGATGCGTTCCCCTGCACCTGAAATTATACATGACCTGTCGCCGCTGACAGGCTGCCGTGTCTATCGTGTTCCCTTCGTCACCCATGATTCCCTGGCAAGTTGATAGTCCTCTTCGGCTCTTGGCGGCGCCACTCTATGATATGTTTTCTATTCTCCACTACTTAGGAGCCTTTCATTCATGTCTGACGCTGCCAAGCCAACTCCCTCGCGTTCGACCGCGCCCACCCGCGCCGAATCCGATTCCATGGGCAAAATGGAGGTCCCCGCCGATCGCTATTACGGGGCACAAACCGCTCGTTCGCTGATCCATTTCGCCATCGGCAAAGACACCATGCCCCCCGAACTCATCCGCGCTTTCGGCCTCCTCAAGAAAGCTGCCGCGCTGGTCAATCAGGATCTCGGCAAACTGTCCGCCGAAAAAGCAAAACTCATCGCGCAAGCCGCGGACGAAGTCATTTCCGGCCAACTCAACGATAATTTCCCGCTTCGCATCTGGCAAACCGGTAGCGGCACGCAGACCAACATGAACGTCAACGAAGTGATCGGCAACCGTGCCATTGAAATCGCTGGCGGCGCAATGGGCAGCAAGAAGCCCATCCATCCGAACGATGACGTCAACATGTCGCAATCTTCCAACGACACTTTTCCCACCGCCATGCACATTGCCGCCGCCACTGAAACTGCTCGCCGCCTTGTTCCCGCCGTCAAAAAGCTTCGCGACGCTCTCGACGCCAAAGCAAAAGAATTCGCCGGCATCGTCAAAATCGGCCGCACCCATTTGCAGGACGCGACTCCTATCACGGTGGAACAGGAATTTTCCGGATGGGTCAGCTTGCTCGACCGCGACCTCATCCGCATCGCGCAAGCACTCGATGGACTCTACGATCTCGCCATCGGCGGCACTGCCGTCGGGACCGGCCTCAACGCCCATCCCGAATTTGCCGAACGCGCCGCGCGCAAAATCAGCGAACTCAGCGGACTGCCTTTCCGTTCGCATCCCAACAAATTCGCCAGCCTCTCCGCGCACGACGAGATCGTCTTCGCCAGCGGCGCGCTCAAAACTCTGGCGGCCTCGCTCATGAAAATTGCCAACGACATTCGCTGGCTCGCTTCCGGACCGCGCTGCGGGCTCGGCGAACTCACGCTCCCAGAAAACGAGCCTGGGTCCTCCATCATGCCCGGCAAGGTCAACCCTACGCAGTGCGAAGCCATCACTATGGTCGCCGTGCAAGTCATGGGCAATGACGCCGCCATCGGCTTTGCCGGCTCCCAAGGCAATTTCGAGCTAAACGTTTTCAAGCCGGTTATGATGTTCAATTATCTCCACTCCGTCGAACTTCTCGCTGACTCCTGCAACTCCTTCGTCGACCACTGCGTCCACGGCATCGAAGTCAATCGCGACATCATCGACCACTATGTCAAAGATTCCCTCATGCTCGTCACCGCTCTAGCTCCCAAAATCGGCTACGACAACGCCGCCAAAGTCGCCCACACCGCCCACCACGAACACACCAGCCTTCGCCAAGCCGCGCTGAAACTCGGCTTCCTTACCGGCGAGGAATTCGACGCCCTAGTCAAACCCGAAGACATGACTCACCCGTGAGCAATTCCCTGCATTCTATCGAATACGGCCGCTGGGGAATCAGTAGCGATCGCGATGCTACAAGGACAGCTTACGCACGACTGACCGCAGGAAGCCCAGAGGAATGCGGTTGCGAGCCGTGTCTGAACTTCGCCGCGATTTGGAACACGAATTCGAAAATTTCAGTCTGGGATTTAGGTCTCGTGTAGAGCTCATGCACAAGCCATTTAAGGGCTTCCAACTGGTGCAACTGGAATTCACCGCCCAAATACTATGGCTTTTGCAAGCGAAGGAACCTAAGTAATCTGGAGTACAATGAACTACCGTACCGCCAGCGTCGTGGTCCTAATTCTCTGCGCCCTCCTTGTTCCGACCTCTGTGCACTCTGTGTTAAATCTTTTTTTCTTCGCGCCGCAGCAAACCGAAAAACCCGAATGGTGCCGCAATCTCCCTCGCCCGGAATACAAATCGCTCGAACAAGTCCCGCTCAACGATCCGTGGTTTGAAGTTTACAAAGTCGCGCCCGCCACTTTCGCGATCTATGAGCCGCATCAAGCCGAAGAAGTCATTTCCTATCTCATCGTTGGCACCAAGCAAGCTCTCCTCTTCGACACCGGCATGGGCATCGGCAATATCAAAGCGATCGTCACGCGTCTCACCTCACGCCCCATCGTCGTGCTCAATTCCCACACCCACGACGATCACGTCGGCGGCAACTGGCAATTCCTCTTCATCTTCGGCATGGACTCAGCATTCACTCGCGTTAACGCCAAAGGCTCCCGCCAAGACGCGCAAGCCGAACTCGCCAAGGACCAAATCTGCGTGTCGTCTCCCGGCATGATGCCCAAAAATTTTGATCCCGCAAAATATGCAACCAAGCCCTGGAAAATTTCGCTCTTCGTTCACGACGGCTTCAAAGTCAATCTCGGCGGCCGCACCGTAGAACTCCTCGCCACACCCGGTCACACTCCAGATTCCATCTCCCTCATCGATCGCGCCAACGGCCTGCTGTTCACCGGAGACACTTTCTACCCCGGCGAAATCTGGCTCTTCCGCCCGGAAACGGACTTCACCGCGTACCTCGCGTCCGTGAAAAAACTCGTCGCGCTCGCGCCTCAAATAAAACTTGCCCTTGGCGCGCACAATGTTCCCGTCGCACAACCATCCGTCTTTGGGCAGCTCGATGCCGCCATCCATTCCGTCCTCGCCGGAAAAGTTCAACCCAAATCCGTCAACGGCGATCAAGCCGTCTATCAGGTCGGCGAAATTTCTTTTCGCATGCGCAATCCCTTACCCGCGGTAAACTCAGACCCTGGGCCAAACTGATGCTCGCGGTTTTTGCACGATCAGCGTCGTTCCTATTTCTTGTGTGCTCCTACGCCGCGTCTTTTCAGACGTTTCTTCTTGCCGCCAACGTACCTCTACCACAGTCACGCATAGAAGACCGCACCGGTAATTCCGAACTCCCTGCAAAAAAAATCCCTAAATCCCCCAAGCGCACGGTTTGGAATCTCGATGGCGGAGTGTTTTTCTCTACTGATGGCCATCTGCAAAACGGTTCGTGCTTCCGCCTTTCCGGCGAAATGACGGCACCGGATTTTTTCAATGGACTCCGCCGCATCGACACCTCCGACGGCGTGACTTACACCCTCCACAACAAAGTGGTCACAGAATACCCGCCGCAACTGCAAGTCATTCTTCATCTCCTGGATTTTCCCTGCACCACAGAGCTGAGAGACTCCGCCGTTCGCCCGCCATTGACACGCGAAATCATGAGCAGCCTCAGTCTGAATTTTTTCTGGAAGCAGGGCATTGCCATGCGCCCGGTTGAATCCAGCAAACGAATCGCCGCCAGCGCCAGACCACTGGCTCCGTATTCTACTGACGCAGCGGCCGAACTGGCTCCGCGCTTCGAATGGAACTACATCTTCACCATCGCAAGCGAAGGCGTTGCGCTGACCAACGATCTTGTCCTGATCATTCAGGACCAAGACCGCAAGGTCGTCGCCCGCGTAGCCGCTCGCCTATGAAATGAGCTGCGCAATTCCTAACGAAGCCTTCAACCAGCCCGCGCCCATCATTCCGAACCGAATCGGCTAAACCTGCGCCTCAGTCGAATCCAGTTCACCATAACCACCACCACAAATCGACCATCCGGTTAATCCGTCATTCCGAGCGAAGCGAGGAATCTCCCTTGTCTCTCACCCCTGTTAGAACACCTCTCGTTGCGCTACCATTTTCGTTGCGATGAGTTCGTTGCGATGAAGCGCAGTCAGATCGTTCTGCTGGCGATTGTCGTCGTGCTCGGCCTTCTGGTCGCAGCAGTAGTGAGCATTCTGCATGACGGGCTCAGCGCCCGCGCCCAACCCAGCGCTCTTGAAACCGCCATCGCGCGCACCGCGCGCAAAATGGCCGCCCCTTCAGGAGCGCACAATCAGAAAAATCCCATCGCGGATTCACCGGACGTGCAGCGTGAAGCCCGTCTCCATTTCGCCGATCATTGCGCGATCTGCCACAGCAACGACGGCAGCGGTGACACCATGATCGGCCACGGCCTCTATCCCAAACCGCCCGATCTTCGCGAGCAAGGGACGCAAAACCTTTCCGATGGCGATATTTTCTGGATCATCCAAAACGGCGTGCGCTTGACGGGCATGCCCGCATTCGGCGGCGCTGGCTCAGAACGCTCTCACTCGGGACACTCGCACTCCGATTCTCATTCCGACTCCCACTCCGATTCCGATTCCAGTTGGAAGCTGGTGCGCTTCATCCGCCACTTGTCCTCACTCACCGAACAAGAGCGCCTCGAAATGGAAGAGTACAACCCCAAAGGTCCCGATGATCGCCAAGAAGAACAAAAGGAAAATGACTTTCTGAGCGGCGCTCCCGCCAAGCCGCCCTCCAAGTCCGAACAGCATCATCACTAGCACGCATTTGTCGCAAAATTGTCACACCGACGACTCGTGGCAACGTCATGTCGAGCGCTTCAATTTCTCACAACATTCCGAGCGCATCCATTGTCATCCTGATTACATCTGATTGCGTACATCCGATAAGCCTGCCTGCCGCAGGCAGGGATGTCGAAGGATCTCAACTGTGAACTTCAGCAAAACCCGTGAATACATGCGTGCGAACGACACACCAAACCTATCCTTCAACAATCCCATTTCCGGTACTATGTAATCGATACCACCTAGACGTTAGTGCGTTAAAATAATCGTAGGGAGCAGCACAATGAAATTCCGCTGGATCATTCTCTTACTCGCGGTCCTGATTGCCTCGCCGGCATTCGCCCACGGCGATAAAAAGCACGTCATCGGTACCATCGCAAAAATCAGCACCGAATCTGTCATGGTGAAAACGCAGGATGGCAAATCCGTTGAAGTAAAACTCGCGCCAACCACCGTATATGTCACCAAAGACGGCAAACCCGCGAAATTCGCCGATGTCGCCGTCGGACAACGCGTAGTGATTCATGCCACACCAAAGGGTGCGGAGCTGATCGCAGATGAACTGAGATTTGCCGTAAGCGGCCCGGTTGCCAGCCCAGCCGACTAATTTTCCTGACCGCTACTGAAGCGAACTTTCGTTTCTACTCTTCGATTAGATGGCAGGAATGCGTTTTAATCACCAGCCATACGCGTTTTCCCGCCGCAACTTCAAGTGCTCGCAACGCGCTTGGGGTCACGTGCACCAGAAATAGCGCCCCGGCAATCACCCGGCATACCACCGTCGCGCCGCGAATTTCCACCGATTCGATCGTTCCCTGCAAAACGTTCCGCGCGCTCAATCCCGCAGGCCGCTGCGTCGCCAGCAGAATATCCCCGGCGCGAATCGCTACACGCACGCGATCTCCCACCACCGCGTATCCCAGCGGCAATTCCAATTCTGTATCCGAACCCGCGAGTCGAGCGCGCATCACGCCGTCCGCTTCGCGCAATTCCTGCACTGCCGCCCGCAAATAATTCTCAAACCCGGCAGCATGTGCCAGTCGCTTGGTTCGCGGAGCGTCCAGCACCGCATGCGGAGCCCCTTCGGAAATCACGCGGCCGTGATCCAACGCAATCACACGCTCTCCAAGAGCATCCACTTCATCGCGCTGGTGTGTCACATACAAAATAGGCAGCTGGTTCGCGCGGTTCCAAGCGCGCAAATCGTCAACGATCGAGGATTTCAGCTCCGCGTCCAGTCCTTTCAGCGGCTCGTCCAACAGCACCGCCCTTGGCGCAGGGGCAAGCGCACGCGCAAGCGCCACACGTTGCGCTTCGCCGCCGGAAATTTCTCCCGGCTTGCGATTCGCCAGATGCGCCACACGAAACACCTCTAGTAAATAGAAGACGGCAGCTTTTCGCTGCTCAACTGCAACGTGGGCCAATCCGAATCCTGCATTTTGTTCGACAGATAGATGTGGGAAAAGTGCTGGTGACTGGAACAAATACGCGATGTTGCGCTGTTGAGGTCGAAGATAGATTCCGGTGGCGGAATCCTGCAAAACTCTTTCGCCCAACGTAATTCGTGAGTCATGCGGTTTCAACAATCCCGCGATGCAATCCAGTAATGTGGATTTTCCTGCCCCCGATGGGCCAAACAAGATTGTGACGCCGGATCTAATTTCAAAGTCAACGTCCAACGCGAATGCACTCTCGCGTCGTCGCTGCCGTTTAAATCGCAGGCGTGTAGCCAGCGTACTGCGAGCCGCTGCACTGCTGGATACATCACTCACTGCGCGTGACCGGCCACGGGAACCAGATTCGCCGATTCACCGCATAGATTGTGCACAGCACGGCAAACGAAATCAGCAGCAGCGCAACTGCCAGACGATTGGCGATACAATAATCGAGAGATTGCACGTGGTCGTAGATATCGATGGACACGGTACGCGTCACGCCGGGAATGTTTCCGCCCACCATCAAAACCACGCCAAACTCGCCGAGCGTATGCGCAAAACTCAACACCGCCGCGGTAATCACACCGCGAGTCGAAAGCGGCAGGATAATTTCGCGAAATGTACGCCATCCGCCCGCACCCAGTACCGCCGCCGCATCCAGCAGACGAGTGTCCACGCTTTCGAAAGCGCCCACCAGAGGCTGCACCGCGAACGGCAAGCTATAAATCACCGACGCAAGAACCAGTCCCGCGAAAGTAAACGCTAGCGTGTGCCCAAACAGCTTCATCCACAATTTCCCCAGCGGTCCGTTCCCTCCCATTCCCACCAGTAAATAAAATCCGAGCACCGTTGGCGGAAGCACCAAGGGCAGCGCGACAATGCTTTCCAGTAAGAATTTCCCTCGCCATTTCGTTTGCGCCAGCCAGTATGCCAACGGCATGCCGATCAACAGTAATATCAACGCAACGCACGTAGCCAGCCGCACAGACAACCATAACGCTTCCATTCTCGTGCCTCAGTTTATGGAGCCGCCGGCAGCGCAAATCCGAATTTAGCCATGATCTCGCGCCCTGGGCCCTGGGTCACAAATTTCACAAAATCCTGCGCCGCAGTTTTGTCTTTGGACGACTTCAGCACCACAGCGCCCTGCTCAATTCGCGGATACAGTTCCGCGGGAATTTCCCACCTCTTGCCGCCCCGCAGCGCCGGCGAAAGCGCCAACGAATACGCCAGAATTGCCGCCTGCGCGTTCCCCGATTGCGCGAATTGCGCCGCTTGCGAAATATTTTCTCCGTATACCAGCTTCTCTTTTATCTCTTCGTAAATTCCGCCATTCCTCAGTGCTGCCACGGCCGCGCGTCCATAGGGAGCGTGCTCCGGATTCGCAATCGCGATCTTTTTTACACCGGGCTTCTGCAAACACTTCCATTGATCGCGCTCGGGATTACATTTGCTCGTGCTCGGCATCCACAAAACGATCTTGCCAGCCGCATAAATGATCTCTGAATTCGGCTCCGCCAATCCTGATTGCTCGATCTTTTTTGTGTACTCGTTATCCGCCGAAAAGAATACGTCCAGCGGCGCACCATTTTGTATCTGGGCGTAGAAATTCCCGCTCGAGCCATACGCCACATCCACGCTGGTACCGGTTTGCGCCTCAAAGGCTCTCGCTATCTCCGGCATCACAGTCTGCAAATCGGCCGCTGCAGCCACGCGAATATGTCTCTTCTGTGCGCTCGAAGCTGACACACAGCACACCATCACCATAGCCAGCAGGATTCTCGTCAAATAATTTGCGCGCACTATTTGTCCTTCGCGAAATTATTATTTGCGATTCAAACGCGGAGAATCATCACTTCCGTGGACTTAATCAGCGCCGCAGCGCGTTCCCCCGGTTTCAGGCGCATTTCCTTAGCCGCATCCGCAGTGATGATTGAAGTAATGTGCTGTTCGCCGATCGCCAGCGTCACCTGCGCGAGCAAGCCGCTGTACTTGATCGCCGTCACCCGGCCAATCAGCTGATTCCTGCCGCTGATCTTTCGGAATTGTCCGCGCCGCAATTCGATATCGCCGCGTTCAAGTTTTTTCGGTATCAACCGGTCGATTTCGCTTTCCGGTACCCGGTGATGTCCGCCCGGCGTCTTCGCGGTCTTCAATTTTCCGCGGTAAATCCACTGCTTCAAGGTGGGATAGCTGATCCCCAGAATATTTGCGGCTTCCCGCGGAACGAGCAAGCGTTGCACGGCGCGACCTCATCTCGATACACTATAGATCAGTAGGAAGCGCTATTTCAATACGATTTTATACGCTTTCATTCGATCCACAGCAGCACAGCATGGCCCTTGCGGGCAGCGTCATCGTAGAAACTCCGTAGCTGCCCGAAATACTCGGTCAGCTCCTCTGCTTCGTGCCGAGCGACGTAAATCCCTGCCATTTCCGCCGCAGCGGGGTCAAATTCTTGCGCCTTCCTGTTGATTGGAAATTCCGCCAGCGCGGCTGCAACGTTCCGTACCTGTGACGGCGTAAGCGCCCTTGGCGGTCCGTAACCAGTGTCCGCATCCTCGCCGCCAATTTCCGTTCCACCCAAAATTGCGTCTCCTAAAGGAGTTCCGTCCGTGTCTTCTACCTTGCCCGTAAACATGAAATGCAGGCAGTGCCATGATTTGTGCAGATCAAGTTCAACTACGGTGGGTGTTCCGGCTGACTGCAGGCCTCCTGCAGATACTTTCCCCAGCCCTTCTTTATGAGTCTGCACGGCCTGTTTCATCAGCTTCATCGTTTCCTGCTGTAGTTCGGCCTGTTCTTCGCGCGACAGCACTTTTTGTTGCTGTCTGAATTCAAGCATTTTTTTAACGACCGGCGATTGTTGCAGCGTTTCGCGCAGCGCCGTGAACCCCGCGCCGCCACTTGGCTGTTGCGCTTCTGCAAGCGCACGCAACATCTGTGCGGGATTTTTCTTATACTTTGCGAGGTCGAATTCGGACACCTGCCGCAGTTTCCCGATCATGCTCATAAGCCATCTCGTTTGCCGACGCTATGAACTTGGCGCGCTAGTTGCGCAAAGGTTTTCCGGTTTTCAAGGTATGCGCGATACGTTCCTGCGTTTTCTTTTCGCCGCACAGCGAAACGAATGCCTCGCGTTCCAAATCCAGCACATACTGTTCGCTGACCATCTGCGGCGAAGTCAAGGGCCCACCCGCCAAAATGTTTGCCAGCTTCCGCGCCACCACTGCGTCGTATTCCGAAGCATATCCTCCGCGCAAAAGCATATGTATCGCCAGCTTCGCCCCGGAAAGAAATTGCTCCCCCAAAACTTTAATCTGTGTAGTCTGCGCGCCCTCTTGCCAGCTCGCCGCCGCCGGCTTCCATCCGGATCGCGCTAATCCGAGTGCCGTCTCCTTTGCGTCCGCAACCAGCCGTTGCGTATTCATTGAATAGCGATCCTCGCGACGAAAATATCCCAACTCCCGGCATTCTTCCGCGCTGGTCCCCACTCTAGCCATGGCAACGTTTTCGAATACAGGCCTCAACGCGTGAAATAAATCCAAATCCTCGCCGCCCGCCGCGTGTTCGTTTGCACGGATCAGCATCTCTTTCGTTCCGCCGCCGCCGGGAATCAATCCCACTCCCGTTTCCACCAATCCAACATATGCCTCCGCCGCCGAATGAATTCGCGAAGCATGCAAACTAATTTCGCAGCCGCCGCCCAGCGCCATACCTTGCGGCGCGGCGACCACCGGCTTTTTTGCATACTTGATCGCCAGGTTCGCGTTCTGAAATTGCTTCACGGCGAGGTGTAGCTCATCCCACTCCTGCTCTTGCGCGCCAACCAACACCAGCATCAAGTTTGCCCCGACTGAGAAATTCACCGCCTGATTCGCGATCACCATCGCGTCAAAATCCGTTTCCAGCCGCTTCAATCCTTTGTGAATCATGGCGATCAGGTCCGCACCAATCGCGTTCATCTTGGCATGAAATTCGCAGCAGACCACGCCATCGCCCAGATCGATCAAACTAGCGCCGGCGTTCCTCTCCACTTCATGGCCCACTTCTTTCAACGATTTCAAAATGATGACTCCGCTCGGCTCGTCCACTTTCTTCGAGCCCGCCGCACCCAGATCGAAAACCGTCGTTGTTCCTTTTTCCGATTGATAAAAACTTTTCCGTCCGTTCGCCAGAACTTTTTCGATCAATGGTGGTAACGGTAACGGACGCGCTTCTTTTCGCACTTGTGCAACAAACGCGTCGAGTCCCAGCGCATCCATCATCTCGAACGGGCCCAGCTCCCACCCAAATCCCCATCGCATCGCGCGATCCACGTCCACGATGTTGTCTGAAATTTCTGGCACGCGGCGCGCGGCATAAAGACAGGTCTCCGACAACGCGCCCCACAGAAATTGCTGCGCGTTGTCCCCCTCGTGGCCTTCCAGAATCGGCCCCGCCAGCGCGCGCAAACGTTGCGTGGTGTCCTCAATCGTTTTGCCTGCTTCCAACGAAGCAAATCTCGCTTTTTGTCGCGCGCGATATTCCATCGTGTGCACGTCCAGAGTCAAAATCTCGTTTTCGCCGTCACCTTTCACCTTTTTGTAGAAACCCTGACCGGCTTTGTCTCCCAGCCAGCCGCGTCGCACCATCTCTTCCACCAACACCGGCACTTTGTAGCGTTCGCGCGATTCGTCGTTTGGCGCGGTTTCGTAAACATTCTTCACCACGTGCACCAGCACATCGAGTCCCACGATGTCCGCCGTTCGAAAGGTCGCCGACTTTGGCTGTCCGATGATCGGTCCCGTGCACGCGTCAACCTCTTCGATGGTCATTCCCAGCGTGCCCATCAGGCGGAGAGCGTTCAGCATCGAAAACGTTCCGATGCGATTAGCGATGAAGTTCGGCGTGTCTTTGGCGACGACTACGCCTTTGCCCAGCCGCCGATCGCAAAACTCACTCAGCGCCGCGATCACTTCGGGTATGGTTTTCCGCC
>Ga0070716_100001098_pt1 | contig 11887 bp, 6 predicted proteins | sample LARL112metaG_FD_71395 | JGI IMG/M metagenome (GOLD analysis project Ga0070716, IMG submission 71395) | Corn, switchgrass and miscanthus rhizosphere microbial communities from Kellogg Biological Station, Michigan, USA - LAR L11-2 metaG | ecosystem: Host-associated > Plants > Roots > Rhizosphere ... | reverse complement strand
CGAGCAATGTTGACGCGTGATAGCAAGTTCATTCCTCCTCGAGCATTGGGATCGCCACAAGCAAAGCGGGCCGCTACCATAATGCGGAGGAGATCGGGCCGCAACGATTTCTATTGTCGGGGTTAGTACCGAACACTAGCTTGGGCTCCCGATCCAAAGTCGCGGGTATGGATGATCGTGGCTGCGTTTGAAGTGAGCGTGAATTGGAAGTGATGCGACGTTCGCGTTTGATGCTGGTGGGGATGAAGCGCGTGGCGATTTATATCTCCATGTTCGTCTCACCGTTGTTTGTCTCCGCTGCCGCCACGGCACAGACTGTCGGGAACGTCTCCGGTGTCGTCACCGATTCCTCGGGCCTGCCCTTACTCGGCGTCGAAATCACCGTCGACAGCGCCGATGTGCGCGCGTTCACCGCTGCCGACGGATCGTTCCGACTGGGTGGAGTGCCGATAGGCACTCGCGTTATCAATGCGCGGCGTTTGGGTTTTACACCAAATCGGCTCACAGTCGAAGTCGGTTCAACGACCGATGCTTCGGTGTCGATGCGGCTTATCGCGCTTCCCATCTCGCTTGCGACCGTCGTCGTCCGGCCGTCTAAAATGAACTACAGTGGCCGTCTTGCCGGTTATTACGAGCGATTGGAAAAGCGCTCCAGCGGCTATTTCATTACCCGCGATCAGATCGATCACGAGAGCACGCGGCTGCTCGGACAGTTGCTGCAGCACGTGCCTGGCGTGACGGCGGTCAGGGGTCGCGGCGGCATCACCGGGATCAGGCTCCGCGGCAGAACGTGTTGGCCGCTGGTGTGGATCGATGGCACGCCGATGCCGTCGGGAGAAGTGGATCTCGACAGCTTCTCGCCGACGAGCATCCAGGGCATCGAGCTTTATCTGGGCTCAACCACCGCCCCCGCCCGCTACCAATACACCCGCGATGTTTCGAGCTGTGGAACAATACTTCTCTGGTCGCGTGGTCCTGACACCGATCCCATCACGTCGGCGCCCACACCATCGATCGACGTCGAGTCGCTACTGAGTCAGAATTCCGTTTTTCGCGCCGATCAGGTCGATCGGAAAGCGGCGCTCGATACCGTTAACAGCGCCGCACCCGCTTTCCCACCATCGTTATACGCGTCCGGTACGCCGGGATTGGTGATCGCAGAATTCGTGGTTGATACGACTGGAAGGGTCGAGGCTGGAACGCTTGGCATTGTGTCGTCGACGGCACCCTTGTTCACCGAAGCCGTGCGGCTCGCCCTCGAATCGGCGACCTATGTGCCGGCGGTGAAGGACGGACACTCAGTCCGGCAGTTCGTCCAGCAGCCCTTCGAGTTCTCCGTCAAGGGTCATGGGGGCCAGCGGTAGGCAAGTTCATCGTTGACAAGACGCTTACATAACCCGACATTGGCCGCAAACCCGGCCCACCCGTGAAAACCAGTAGTTTGCCGGGCGATTGCTGTCTATACGGGTTGTAGACAAACCCGGCTCTTGCGCGGTTCGCGCGCCCAACGTATACCTTTGGGCGCAGCGAGCTTCCGCTGCACCTCAGCTGTAAAGGTTTCGCAAAAATTCGGTAACAACCGCGCGTACCGTCCGCGCGAAAATTCTGTATTTCGGTTGTAAACGTGGAAGGAGATCGCTAGCTCGGATAACCCGTCCGTCCTGGCAGGCCTTCTCCTTTTTGCTATTCGGCTGATAGCTCCACGATTCGAAACTTTACCCTCTGCGAAAACCCTTTCAGAAAAGGAGGACCCAGCGCGCCCACCGTCCGTGGCGCTTTCGGTGTCGTGAACAGTTCCGTTGTTCCTGCAAATCCTTCTGAGGTACGCATGACGAAACTATTACGTTCTACGAAGTTTCTTGTTGGCGCCGTCTGCGCGCTGCTTTTCGTAGCGCCAGTACTGGCACAAGCCCAGTCCGCGGTTATCACCGGTCGTGTCATTTCCGACCAGGGTCAGCCGCTTGCCGGTGCGAACGTCCTTATTCCGGAGCTCAATATCTCCGTCGGGACGAATCAATCTGGACAATTCACCATTACGGTGCCGGCTGCTCGAGTTCGTGGGCAGCCTGTTGTTATCCGGGCACGCGCGATCGGCTATCAGCCTGGCGCAAACCCGATCGCCCTCAACGCCGGTAGCCAGACCCTCGACTTCAATCTGAAGAAGGATCTGACCGAGCTGAGCGCGGTGGTCGTCACTGGTGTGACCAAGGCGACTGAAGCGGTCAAGCTCCCGTTCACAGTGACCCGTGTTGATTCTTCCCAGATGCCGGTGTCGGGGTCGAACCCGATCACGCAGCTTCAGGGAAAGATTCCCGGCGCACTGATCGTGAACGCCAGCGGTCGCCCCGGTGCTGCTCCATCGATTGTGTTACGCGGCCCCGTCTCGCTGAACGCGACCGGCCGCACGCAGCAGCCGCTGTATCTGCTCGACGGAGTTCCGCTCCAGGGCGCGCTGCCTGACATCAACCCAAGCGACATCGAGGACGTCGAAGTCGTGAAGGGAGCCGCGGCTGCATCGCTGTATGGCGCACGCGCCGGCGCTGGTGTCATCAACATCACCACCAAGAGTGGCAAGAACGCGCCTCAGGGCATTCGCTTTGGCGTTCGCACCGAGGCCGGCACGAGCGACATCGAGCGTGCATTCCCGCTCGCCACGCACAGTGCTCTCGCTCTCGATCCGAGCGGCCAGTATTTCTGCAGCAAGGACGTCGTCGGTGGCACTCCGGGTTGCGGCCGTTACATCAGCTGGGATTCGGAAGTTCAGCGCATCAACAACTCGGGCGAAGACTATTCGCTGCCACCCCAGCTCTTCCTGCGCGACTACGGAATTGCCAGCGCGCCGAGCCGGGACAATCTGGTGAGCGTTTTCCAGACGACGGCGTGGCCGATCATGCGCAACCCGGTCGATCAGGTCGTCTCGCCGTCGCGGTACAGCAACACCAACCTCGACATGCGCGGCAAGGTCAACAACACCGGCGTCTACGCAAGCCTTTCGAATTTCCTCCAGGAAGGCGCGGTCAAATTCCTGCCGGGCTTTACCCGCAACAGTGCGCGCGTCAACGTCGATCAGCGTTTCGGCGATCGCATCTCCGCGAACATCAATTCGTATTACAGCTCCAGCGTCGATCACGGCTCGACATTCGACGAGACGTCCGGAAACGCTGGAACGTGGTTCAACCTTACCCGCGCTCCGTGGATCTCGGACCTGACGGCGACTGACGCTCTCGGTCGAATCGTCGTTCGTGCCAACCCGCTGTCGCAGGGAAATCAGAACTTCAACCCGCTTTATTCGACGGCCTACAATCACCGGACAGATCGCGGCACGCGATTCGTCGGTGGATCGCAGATTCGCTACACGCCGCTCGATTGGGTGAATTTCGAAGGCGATTTCGGTTACGATCGGTCGACGGGCAAATCGCTGCAGATGCGCGACAAGGGCTGGCGCACCACCAGTCCGGATCCGACGACCTCGAGCGGATTCATTCAGAGTGGCGGCGTCGACAACGAGTCGTTCACCACGTCCTTCAGTGGTACGGCCACCAAGACGCTGTTCAGCGACATGAACGCCACCTTCACCTCGCGCTACGTCTACTCTGACCAGACGCTGCGCGCCGATTCGGCGAGTGGAACCAACCTCGTCGTCGCCGGCCTCGAGACTGACGACGCGGCAACAGCCAACTTCTCGATCGGATCCGGAACACAGGCCATTCGCGACATGGGCTTCTACACCGGCCTCGATTTCGATTACAAAGACCGTTACATCCTCGGTGGACTGGTTCGTCGCGACGGCAGCTCGCTGTTTGGCGCCGGACACCGCTGGCAGACATTCGGCCGTGGATCGGCGGCGTGGATTGCGTCCCGCGAGCCATGGTGGCCGGCTGAAGACGCACTCAGCCTCTTCAAGCTGCGCTATTCCGTTGGAACCACCGGTCAGCGTCCGCGCTTCAATGCGCAGTACGAGACATACACCATCGGTACCGGTGGTACGCTCAACCCGGCGTTCCTTGGCAACAAGGAGCTGAAGCCAGAGATCAACCGCGAGCAGGAGTTCGGTACAGACCTCGAGTTCTTCCATCGTGTGTCGGCCAACCTGTCGTGGTCGAAGGCGGTCATCGACGGCCAGATCCTGCCGGTCAAAGCGCCGACGGCAACGGGCTTCCAGAGCCAGTGGCTCAACGCAGGCGTGATTCGCAACAAGACTGTCGAAGCGACGCTGAACGTTCCGATCATCACGCGCGAAAACCTGAACTGGTCGACGCGTTTGATCTACGACAGAACCAACTCGATCATTCAGCGCCTCGACGTGCCTGAATTCGTCGGCACCATCACACCGGGCCCGACGAATACGTTCGACATCTTCAAATTCCGCACTGGCGAGCAGATTGGAACCATCTACGGCTTCGATTACGTCAGAAGCTGCAGTCAGCTGCCAGCGCCGTTCAACGCGGATTGCGGCGGCCCGAACAGCTCGTTCAGACCGAACGACCAAGGCCTCATCGTCTGGGTCGGTCAGGGCAACCAGCTGTCCGACGGCATCACACGCAACCTCTGGAGCGCGAACCTGCCGCTCGGTACCGGTCCGTGGGGCAATCGCACGAACTGGGGCATGCCGATCACTCTGCGTGACTCGACGGGCAACATTGCATTCGTGCCGGTCGGCAACGGACTGCCGAAGTACCACTGGGGTCTGTCGCAGACACTCGACTGGAAGCGCATCAACGTCTTCGGTCTGCTCGATGCTTATCGCGGGCAGAAGCTGTGGAACATCGCCTACCACTGGTCGCTCGGCGATCTGCAGAGTGCAGACGTCGACCAGAACGGCAAGAGCGTCGAAACAGCGAAGCCGATTGGCTACTACTGGAGACGCGGAGCGTCGAACTCGCCGGGCGGCAACGCCGGTATCGGCGGACTGTACGACGCACTCGGTCCAAGCACGTTCTCGGTGGAAGACGCCAGCTACGTGAAACTGCGTGAGGCGAGCGTCAACTACCACGTGGGTCCGGTTGGTGGAGCCGGCGATTGGAAGATCGGTTTCGTCGGCCGCAACCTGCACACGTGGACCAAGTACAGAGGGTTCGATCCGGAATCAGGCAACACTACCGGACCGCTCAACTCTTCGGCGCTGACACCGGTGGCGGGCTACCGCTTCCCGAACCTGCGCACGTACACCGTCCAGCTCTCGACTTCGTTCTAACAAAAAACAGGCAGCGGAGTGGGTCGTTCAATGACCCACTCCGCATTCCCTCTCAGTTCAGTGAGGTATTGGATGTACTTCAAGACCAGTGTGAGATTCATGGCGGCCGCGTTTATTGGCCTTACCACGATTACGGCGTGCCGGGATTTGTCGGTCGACAACCCGAATCAGCCGGACGTGTCGAAGGTCTTCGGTACGCCGCGAGATGTTGAGACCATCATCTCGAAGCTTTTCCAGCAGATGTACAATGGGCAGCTAGGAAGCGCCGACGACATCTTCACGCAGACGATCACGATGTCGTTCGAGAGCTCCTCGCAGCTCGGTAACTTCGGTATGGGTACCCGCGGAGCGATTCCTCGCTCGCCGATCGACAACTCGATTGGAAACACGGTGGCGGCGGGCAACTTCCGCGACTTCGATTTCCTGAGCCGTAACGCTCGCGGCGCTGCCAATGCAATCGCGGCGCTCGACAAGTTTGCCGCAGCGGGCCAGTCGACCGGTTCGCCGGCGCGCGACGCGAAGGCGAAATCCTTTGCGTACTTCACGCTCGGATATGCCCTCGGCAACCTCGCGTTGTTCTATGACTCTGCCGCGATTATCACTGCCGCCGTTCCGCCGAGCGACATTCCGCCTCTCTCGAGCGCTTCCGATGTGATGGCCGTTGCGTTGCAGAGTCTCGACTCTGCGGCCAACATCGCAGGGAGCTCCGCGGCAACCTCGGGCGCCGGTGGCTTCCCGATTCCAATCGAGTGGCTGTCACAGACGACGGCGACGAGTCAGGCTGATTTCATCAGGCTGATTCACTCCTACAGAGCAAAGTTCCGCGCAGGTTTGGGCCGCACGCCTGCCGATCGCGCAGCAGCTAACTGGGACGCGATCATTGCTGACGCGACAACCGGCATCACGTCGGACTTCGTCGTTCAGACGAACGCGGTAACGGGATGGAGCGGTGCCGTGATGAATCAGCTGGCGGTATCAACTGGCTGGAGCCAGATGACGCCGTTCATCCTTGGGATGGCTGACACCACCGGTGCATACGACGCGTGGCTGCAGCAGCCAGTGCTCTCACGCACGCCGTTCCTGCTTCGCACGCCTGACAAGCGCTTTCCCTCCGGGGACGATCGCGCGACGCAGGTTGCAGTAACCGGCAATAGCAGAAACGGTCCGCCTGCGGGGAGCATTCTCTACTTCCGCAATCGTCCGCCAGGTGAAGACACGCCCGCCGATCCGTGGGGCACCTGGTACTATGACAACTGGCGTAGCTGGGGCATTCGCGCGGCCGGCCAGAACGGTCCGTACGTGATGTTCCCGCTGGTCGAGAATGACATGCTCGCCGCCGAGGGCTACATCAGAAAGAACAACTACGCGGCTGCGATTCCGTTGATCAACAAGTCTCGCGTGCGCGCTGGTCTGCCGGCATTGACGGTGATCAACTCGCTCACCGACCAGGTACCCGGCGGCAGTGCATGCGTACCGCGTGTTCCGCAGCCACCCAATTACACGACAACGGCCTGCGGCAACATCTTCGAAGCAATGAAGTGGGAGAAGCGGACCGAGACGAACCTCGTTGGTTACGCCGAGTGGTTCGTCGATTCACGCGGCTGGGGTGATCTTGCGCAGGGTACTCCGCTCGAGTGGCCGGTTCCTTACCAGGAGTTGTTCGCTCGCATCAAGCCGAGTTACACGACTTCCGCTCGCGCAGCCAAGGGAACCTACGGCTTCTAAAGGCCCAGGCTCTCGAAGGAGTTGCAGATGACCTCATTGAATTCTTCCGTCGGTTTCGGTCGGGTCGAAAAGACCCGGCCGAACCGCGGTTCGGTTAAGCGGTTTGCAGGCGGATGCGTGCTCGCGTTTTTGATGGGCGTTGCGTCCGGCTGCTACACGTACTCTCCGATGCCCGCCGCTCCGGCGCCGGGAACGGAGGTCGTGGTCGGATTGAATGACGAAGGTCGCGTGATGCTGGGGCAGAGCGTTGGACCAGCTGCGCAGCAAATCGAAGGAAAACTGCAGGAGCGCACTGACTCCGCGTACGTAGTCTCGGTGAGTTCGGTGAGCTACTTCAACGGAGGGAGCAACAAGTGGTCAGGTGAGCCGCTGACGATCGGCAGAAGATTGGTGAACGACATTCAAGAGCGCCAATTCTCGCGCGGCAGAACTTTTGTCGTAGCGGCCGCAGCCACGGGTGCACTGCTCGCTTTCATTTTCAGCAGAAGTCTGTTTGGTAATTCAACACCGGAGCGGCAGGGTAACCCGGGGCCGCCCACGCAGCAATAAACAGCATCAATGAGCTGCTCTGACGAGCACTCGATACCTCGACTTTTCTCTGGAGCACTGCTAATGCGTCTTTCTCGTCTCGCTATTGTTGCTGTCGCCGCTGTCGGCATTGCCGGCTGCGGTAAGGACAGCGTCACGAATCCCGCGACGCCGCCACTGGCGGGAGTGCGATTCATCAACGGCCTCGCTGATTCCAGCTCGGTCGATGTCCGCATGATCGATCAGGTTGATTGGTCCTTCAACGGGATTCAAAACATCGCATTTCGCGGGGGAACCGAGCACCAGCCTGTGGAGGCGAAGGCGCGCCACATTCGCGTCTTCCCGAACAGCAATGTCCCGGCAATCACGTCCGCGTACATGGTCGACACCACCATCTCTTTCACGGCTGGCCAGCGCTACACTCTGCTGCTCGTACGTGAGACGCCGACCCACGTTCATTTCGTGGTCATCGATGACGACGCACCGGCGCCCGCCGCGGGTCAGATCGCGATTCGCACCGTCAACGCCAGCACTGGTGCCATCGATTCCTACGTCGTAGATACCACGACGACTGCGATTCCGGCCGGTACTCCAACCGCAGCGAACGTCGCTCCGCTGACCGCCTCGGCCTACGTCGGACGGGCCGCGGCCAGAGCAGCGATGAGAGTTACGGCTGCGGGCTCCGCGACGGTTACGGCGTCACAGGCAGGACCGCCGTCTTCGAACACCCCAACACCCGCCGGTGAGAATCCGCAGGCTGGTGTGTACTACGCAGGCACTGCGTTCTCGGTCTACTACTTCCCGCGGTCGGTGGCCGGAACGTCGGCGCCGCAAACCGCTGCGTTCACGAACCCCGCAATAGTCTGGTTCGTCGACCGAAACCCAGCAGACAAGTAGTCCCAACTGCGCCGTCCTAGCGCGCCGCCGAGTGGATCCGGCGGCGCGTTTTTTATTTGCGGGTGCGGGTGTTTGAAGGAATGTTAGTGCGCGATGACTTTCGTACTCTGGCTGGTCGCGGTGCTCCTCGTCACAACGATTGCTGCCGCGTTGACCATTCGCCGGCGCGGGTCGCGTATCGCAGTGCGCGCGGTACACCGCTCCCGGGCGCGAATCGATCGATTCAAGCTCACCAGAAAGCCTTTCATTAGAGAGACGCTGCTCTCGGATTCAGAGATTGCAGCTGCAGTGACTGAGCACGCGCGTGAGCAGGGAGTAAGCGAAGAGCAGGGCTGGCAGCGCGTCGAGACCTACATCGACGAGATCGTCCCGTTCTTCAACATTCTCACTTACTACAAGGTCGGACTCGTCGTCGGTCGCGCGCTGCTCAATTTCTTTTACAAGGTGTCTGCGGAATACGCGGGCAAGCGCGACGCACTGGCCAGAGACTCGATCGTGGTTTATCTGATGAACCACCGCTCCAACGCCGATTACGTGCTTGTTGGCTACGTCCTCTCGGGCCAGGTCGCCATTTCGTACGCTGTTGGCGAATGGGCGCGAGCGTTCCCGCTTGAATACATCTTCAAATCTTTCGGCGCCTACTTCGTGCGACGCAAATATCGCGAGAAGCTTTACCACACGGTGCTCGAGCGATATGTGCAGCTGATCACGCGAAACGGCGTCACGCAGGGAATCTTTCTCGAGGGCGGTCTGAGCAGGGACGGTCGGCTTGGAAAGGCGAAGATCGGTTTGCTCGACTATGTGATCGGCGTCGCGCGCGAACGTGATCTTACCGACAAACTGTACGTCGTGCCGGTGGCAGTGAACTACGATCGGGTGCTCGAGGACCGTTCGTTGTTGCGCGAGCTCAGTGCGAGAGAGGGAACAACGCGTCCATCCCGGCTCGCGCAGTTCGGCGAGGTTGCGCGGTACGTGTGGTGGAATCTCGCTCGTGTCGTCGTGCGTCGGTGGAAACGCTACGGCCGCGCCGCGGTTGTAATCGGAGAGCCGATCGCACTGGGGCCGTGGCTTCGTGAGCAGCATCGGCAGACGGGCGATCTCTTTGCCGTGGATCGAACCGAGCGTCTCGCCCGCGTGCAAGTCCTCGCCGACTCGGCTCTATCCGAAATCGCGCAACTGATTCCGGTTACACCAGTCACGCTCGCGTGCGCGGCGATTCAGAGTTTCGACGGCGACTTCATCGGCCACGCCCAGCTTATTGAGAGAATGGGTGAGATGCGCGATGTGCTCCACGAGCTCAATGCGCGCGTGATACACCGTGAGGGAACCGTCGAGCAGATCTTCGATCGCGCGTGGCGGATGCTGAGTATGAGAAGGATCCTGGTGCGCTCCGGCAGTGGTTACTCGGTGCTCCCCGCCGGCAAGCCGCTTGTGAGCTTTTACGCGAGCAGCATCAACCATTTGCTGGGTGGGTTCGCTCAGGGAGTGGCTGAGCGCGATCGACTGCCCAGCCACAGGTCGGAATTTGTAAGGCTCGTGTAAGGCTAGGCGCAAACAAAAGGCGTCCGCGCTGGCTCCAGGGAGGTAGCTCGCCCCTCATCAGCATCAACCCATTTGACATTGCCGGAGAGGACTCTTATGGTAGCTCGGCCCGACTCCGGGCTAGTACCTAGCAGCACACCCGTCCTGCTGGAAAACTGAAGTACAGAAGTAGATGGCGTTAGCGAGAGCGCGCACCGTCCCGCGCTACCCGCAACGCCAAACTCGCACTCGTGTCTGCTGCGACACGGTGGAGGGGAGAATGCGTTCTCGCAGTTATCTCCTTGCGGCAGCGGCATTGTTATTCCTGCCCGCTACTGCACGCGCTCAAACAATCATCAGCGGTCGAGTACAAGGCGAAGACCGCGCGGCCGTGTCCGACGTCGCCGTCACCATTCCTGAGCTTGGGCTCGGGACTGTCACTCGCGATGACGGCCGCTACTCGATCACGGTGCCTGGAGCGAGGGTGCTCGGGCAAACAGTGACCGTCGCCGCGCGGCGCATCGGCTACCGCGCCCAGAACGTTCGCGTGACACTCAATCCGGGCACGATCGCCACCGACATCACGCTCGCCGCCAATCCGATGCAGCTCGGTGAAGTGATCGTCACCGGCGCGGGAACGACGAGCACTGTCGAGAAGCTCGGCAACGTGCGCAACGTCGTTTCGCCCGAGCTGATAAAAAAAGCGAACGAGGCCAACCTCGTTCAGGCGCTGGCGGGCAAAGCGCCGAACGTCCTCGTGCAGCAGACCGCAGGAGATCCGGGCGCTAACTCGCGCATCCAGATTCGCGGCCTCCGTACGATCAACGGCAATACCGAGCCGCTGTTCATCATCGATGGCGTTCCTGTGTCGAACTACACCTTCTCGACGACCAATTTCAATCCGGTCGACGCCGGCAGCACCAGCGGTGTTGGCGGTCAGGACAACGGTGGTGAGTGGGAAGGCACGTCGGCACCAAACCGTATGATCGATGTTAACACCGATGACATCGAGAACGTCGAGATCCTGAAAGGCGCCGCGGCTGCCGCCATTTACGGCGCGCGTGCGGCAAACGGAGTCGTGCTCATCACGACCAAACACGGCAACGCTGGTGGCACCAGATACTCGGCGCGCTCATCCTACTCGAGCGACGAGATCACCCGCCACTACCCACTGCAGGACACGTGGTCGCTGGGGCGGTTCAATGTTTCGGCCTTGCCCTGCGAGGACATCGGCAAGGGAACGTGTACGCGCAGCTGGGGGCCCCAGATTGCGGCGGGGACTCCGGTCTACGACCACGCTTCAGAGGCATTCCGCAACGGACACATCGCTGACAATGCTTTGACTGTCTCCGGCGGCAATGAAAGAACGACCTTCTTCCTCTCCGGGAGCGGGCTAAAAAACCAGGGCGTCTTCGTGGGCCCCAACAATTATTTCGACCGCGCCACCGTCAGGCTGAACGCTACCCATCAGCTGGCAGATGCGCTGAGCCTCGGCGGCAATTTTTCGTACGCGGACACGCGTGGGCACTTCACGCAGCGCGGCAACAACGTGAACGGATTGCTTCTCGGTCTGCTGCGCACACCGCCCGAGTTCAACAATCTTCCCTATCTGGATCCGACTTCAGGCCTGCACAGGTCTTATCGGATGCAGAATCCCGACGCGACCACAGCGGGTCAGTCGCGCGGCTTCAACAACCCGTTCTACACCCTTTATCAGGAGCTGAATCAGCAACAGGCAGCGCGGTCGTTCGGCAACGTTACCGCCGAGTATCGCGCGGCTGAGTGGCTGAAATTCAACTGGTCGCTGGGCGCGGACTACACTAACGACGAGCGATTGGAAGGCTGCCCCGCGGAATGTTCGGACGTCGCGGCTGGCGGAAGAATCACCGAGGGCAAGATCATCAACTATCAGATCGATCACAGCCTGACCGGAAACGCGACCTGGAAGCCGTCCGACGCGATCGGTCTTACTTTCACCGCCGGCCAGAATCTGAACGCGCGCAACTATCGCACGTTCTCAGT
>Ga0070716_100001094_pt1 | contig 11900 bp, 8 predicted proteins | sample LARL112metaG_FD_71395 | JGI IMG/M metagenome (GOLD analysis project Ga0070716, IMG submission 71395) | Corn, switchgrass and miscanthus rhizosphere microbial communities from Kellogg Biological Station, Michigan, USA - LAR L11-2 metaG | ecosystem: Host-associated > Plants > Roots > Rhizosphere ... | reverse complement strand
CAGGCCCGCGGCGGTCGCCGCATGCAGCACCGCCGGGTCATCGACGGCGAGCTTCGGCGTCAGGGGCACTTCCGCGCGCTGGGTGCCGCGCGAGAGGTAGAGCCTGAACTCGGGAAGTTCCGCCGCATCGGGCGTCAACAGATCGTGGCTGCGCAGCTCATCCGGGCGCTCGGGCTCACCGCGCTGCTGCAGGTAGGCCGGGGTCGCACACAGCAGCGCCGGCGGCGCGCCCAGCAGGCGCTGCGTGAGGCTGGCATCCGCCGGCGGCCGGGTGCGGATCGCGACATCCCAGGTGCCCTCGGCCAGCTGGTGGGCGTCCAGTGCCACCTCGAGCGGCACGTGCGCGAAGGCCTCGAGGAAGCGCGGCACCAGCGGCGAGAGCAGCACGCGTCCGTAGGTCGGATCCGCCGCCACGCGCAGCGGGCGCCCTTCCGGCGCGTGCAGTCGCGTGATCGCCGTGCGCGCCGCGTCGGCCTCCTCGCCCACGCGCCGGGCATGCGGATACACCAGGCGCCCCGCCGCGGTGAGTGCCACGCGGCGCGTGGTGCGTTCCAGGACGCGCACGCCGAGGGCTCTTTCCAGGTCGGCCACGGCGCGGCTGATCGCGGCCTTCGGCACGCCGAGGGCGCGCGCGGCCGCTGAGAAGCCATTCAGATCCACCACTTTGGCAAGCATCGCCAGCTGAGCCGGGGTCCAGATCAGGTTCATGGCAACCTCAATCCCCATTTCGCGGGCGGACATTGTTTCACCCGAGAGGCAGACGCGCCAGACCCCCCGGGACTAGAATCGGCGCCCCACCCGCTTCATCCCAACCGAAGGAATCTCATGAAAGTCTCGATGCACGCGGTCTCGGCGGATCTGATCACCAACATCCTCGGCAATCTCTCCTGGCTGCTGCAGAAGGGCGAGGCGAATGCCGCCAGCCGCAAGTTCGATCCCGCGGTGCTGCTGAGTGCGCGCCTGGCGCCCGACATGCTGCCGCTCACGCGCCAGATCCAGATCGCCGGCGACATCGCAAAGAATTCCCTCGCGCGCCTGGCCGGGCAGGAGCCGCCGCGCTTTGAGGACAACGAGACGACGATCGAGCAGCTGCGCGCGCGCCTGGCGCGCACCATCGATTACATCAAGAGCATTCCGGCGAGCGCGTTCGAAGGCTCCGAAACCCGCGACATCAAGGTGCCTGCCGGCGAGCGCACGCTCGAGTTCAAGGGCCTGGACTTCCTGCAGACCTGGGTGATCCCGAACGTGTTCTTCCACGTCACGACCGCCTACAACATCCTGCGTCACAACGGCGTGGATCTGGGCAAGGCTGACTTCATCGGCGGCGGCCGCAAGCTGTAGTCAAATATGACAAATGGCGGCAGCCTGCTGTCGCCTTTTTGCGAACAGAACGCGAGGGATTTCACGGCGCCACGGACGGCGCACTGTCACTCTTCTGCTGGAAGGCGGACGGAGTTCGCGTCCGTGCATCAACTTCAGGGCGGGGAAATCACTTGTTTTTTAAGTCTGCGGCCAAGCGTAACGCGACCCCTCCGACCATAGCGCCTGCGGCGCCGTCCGCCGTTGCGAGCGCACCGCTGACGGTCGAATCGCTCGGCCAGCAGCTGCGCGAAGTGCTGCCGACACGGCGGCTGCAGTCGATCTCGCTGTGTGATCACGAGGCCAACGTGCTGTGGCTGAGCGAAGGCGCCCTCGGCCCCGACGAGCACAGCATGGTGACCGAGGCGCTCGCACTGCTCAGTGCGGACACCTCGCTCCCGTGCCACGAGACGGGTCTCGAGGATGGCCGCCTCGCGCTGTTCCTGCCGGTGCGTGCCCCGAACGGCGAGCCGGTCGGCATCGCCATGATCCTCGCCGACCGCAAGTCCGTGAGCGATGACACGCTCGAGCGCATGACGGCCGCGCCGGTGCGCGCGATCATGCAGCGCCTCGCGGTGCTGCTGAAGCCGAGTGAGCGGCGCGCCTCGGGCAACACCGCGCGGCTGCCGATGCTGCAGCTTGCCGATGAACCCGAAGCTGCCGAGGACCTCGTGCCGCCCGCGGCCCGTGTCGCCCCGGTTGCGCCCGCCGCTGCCCCGGTCGCAGCGGCTGCTGCCCCGCCGGCCGCCCCGATCATCAGTCCCCAGGAGATCGACGACATCCTGGAGTTCGACGTGACTGCCGAGGCCGTGGCACCCGCGCCACGCCAGGAAATCCCCGCCATGCCTCCGATCGCCGCCGCTGAGCCCGAGGAGCTTGAGTCCGACGGCGCGCCCAGCGCCTCCGCGGACGCCCCGGACATGCTGGATCTGGATTTCGAGCCGGCGCTGCCGAAGGGCCCCGCGGCCCGCGGCGCGGTGCGCACGCCGGCACCGCTCCCCGCACCCGCCGCGCCGCGGGCACCCGCCCCGGCCCCGGTCGCGCGCGCCAGCGCCCCGCCGCCGCGGCCGATCCCCGCGGTGCTACCCGCCGCGGCCGCGCCTGCACCGGCAGCGGCGCCCGCAGCACCGCTCAGCACGGCGATGGCTCCCGTCGCCAGCGACCCGAACCTCATGCTCGAGCTGCTGCCGTTCATCAAGCTGCGCGCCGGCGGCCAGTCGCGCCGCTTCCAGGTGACCGCCCGCACCTCCTCACAGCAGCGCGACCCGGCGGCCTTCGACGCGCTCGTGCTGCAGCGGCTGCTCGGCTGGCTCGCCGCCCATCGCGCCGCCTGGAACTCCCAGCCCACGAGCTTCACCGTCAACCTGTCGATCGCGACGCTCGAGGACGAGCGCTTTGCGCAGAAGATGGCCGCGACGCTCAACAGCCACGGCATCGCCGCCGACACGATTGGCTTTGAGATTGCCGAGGCGCTGTGCACGCAGCGCCGTGCGCAGGTCGAGCGTTTCATCACCCAGTGCGACAAGGTCGGCGCCTGGGTGGTGATCGATGACTTCTCCTTCGACTCCCAGGTGCTGCCGCTGCTGCGCTCCAAGGCGCTGCGCCTGGTGAAGATCGATTCGAAGCTGAGCTCCTCCGCACTCAAGGACAAGCTCAGCCAGGCGATGGTGGTAGCCACCGTGCAGGCGGCCAAGGTGCTCGGCATCCACTGCGCGGCCAAGAAGGTCGACTCGCAGGCCGCACTGCAGTGGCTGACCGCGATCGGCTGCGACTTCGCCCAGGGGCAGGCGCTGGCGCGCCCGCAGCCGCTCGACTCCCTCGCCAGCTCGCCGGATCCCACGGGGATCTCGGCGATGGCGATGCCGACATAATTTAACCTTTCTAAATCAAGCGCTTGAGGGCGCAGCCGGCCGTGCGTGCCGGCTTCGGTCCGTCGTGCGACGAACCGAGCCGCCCAGGAGGCTGTCAGGGGCGGCTTTCCGGCTCGCGGATGGCCTAAGCTTCCGGCCTGCCATGAAAATCCCAACGCTGGAACAGTTCCGCACCAACCGCGGCGTGCTCTTCTGGGGCCTGCACGCGGCCGGCTGGGCCGCCTACGGGATCACGCAGTACTTCGGCGCACTGCTGTACGACAAGCCCGCCAGCTACGCGCGTGTCATCGCAGTGTCCGCCCTGGCCGGCTTCGTGCTCTCGATGCCGATGCGCTACATCTACCGGCACCTGTGGAACCGGCCGCCGCGCACCATGATCCTGGGGGTGCTCGCCACCTGCTACATCACCGCGCTGGCGCTGCGCGTCGTTATCAACCTCTCGTACAAGATCTTCGTGAAGCCGGACTGGGAGGCGCATGCCCTGTTCGAGTTGTTCGGCGGTGCGCTGTCCACGACCTACCTGCTGCTGTGCTGGAGCGTGCTGTACTTCGGTATCAAGATCTACGAGTCGCAGCGCAAGCAGGAGGAGGCGCTGCTCAAGGCGGTCGCGCTCGCCCAGGAAGCGCAACTGAAGATGCTGCGCTACCAGCTCAACCCGCACTTCCTGTTCAACACGCTGAACGCCATCTCGACCCTGATTCTCGACAACCAGAACCGCAAGGCGAACCATGCGGTGACGCGGCTGTCAGAATTCCTGCGCTACACGCTGGATCAGGACCCCATGAAGAAGGTCACGTTGCGCCAGGAACTGGATGCGCTCGAGTTGTACCTCGGCACCGAGCGGCTGCGCTTCGCCGAGCGGCTGCGCCTGGAGTACGCGGTGGAGGAGGCGGCCATGAATGCCCTGGTGCCGAGCCTGCTGCTGCAGCCGCTGCTGGAGAACTCGCTCAAGTACGCGGTCTCGGCACGCGAGCAGGGCGGCCTGGTGCGCATCGAGGGCCGCATCCGCGAGGGCTGGCTGGAGCTCTGCGTGCTCGATGACGGGCCGGGGCTGCGGGAGAACTCCACCACCGGGAACGAACGCCGCGGCGTCGGCCTGCACAACACCAGCGAGCGTCTCGCGGTGCTCTACGGCGAGAACCGCCGCTTCACCGTCTCCAATTGCCACCCGGGGCTGCGCGTGGACATGGCGCTGCCGCTGGAGATCGCCGAAGGCGGCAGCGAGCCTGCCAGGCCGCGCCCGACCTTCCCATCGGACCTGGCGCGGGGAGCGCACGCGTGAAGATCCGCACGCTCATCGTCGATGACGAGGTGCTGTCGCGCCGCGGGGTCGAGCTGCGCCTGCGCGGAGCGCCCGAATTCGAGATCGTGGCCCAGTGCGCCAACGGCCGCGAAGCGCTCGCGGCCATCCAGCAATACAAGCCGGACCTGGTGTTCCTCGACATCCAGATGCCGGGCATGTCGGGCTTTGAGGTGCTGACCCACCTGCCGCAGGAGTCCCTGCCGGTGGTGGTGTTCGTCACCGCCTACGACCAGTACGCCATCCAGGCGTTCGAGGCGCGCGCGGTGGACTACCTGCTGAAGCCGATCGATGACGTGCGCTTCCAGGCGGCCCTCACGCGCGTATGCGAGCACGTGCGTGCCAAGAGCGCCGCCGACCAGCGCGACCGTCTCATGCAGATCATCGCCGAGATCACCGGCTGCGGCGAACTGATCCTCGACGAGGTCCTCGAGCACGGCCGCAAGGCGATCGAGGGCCGGCGCCCCGAGGTGCTGCCGATCCGCCAGGGGCGCGAGACGGTGCGCGTGCCGGTGGCCTCGATCCAGTGGATCGACGCGGCCGGGGATTACATGTGCATCCACGCCGGCGGCGACACTCACATCCTGCGCGGCACCATGAAGGAGCTCGAGGAGATCCTGGATCCCAAGCTGTTCCAGCGCGTGCACCGCTCGACCATCGTCAACCTGCGCCTGGTCAAGAGCCTGCGGGCGCACATGAATGGCGAGTACTTCCTGACCCTCGAGGGTGGCCACGAGCTGAAGCTCTCGCGCACCTACCGCGACAAGGTCGAATACTTCCTGAGCGGCTCGTCGAACTAACGCCGCGCTCCCCGCTGCCCGACCGGCGCCGACTCGGCCGCCGGCAAGACAGAAACCGGCGGCAGCCCGCGGACCCGGGCTGCCGCCGGGCACGGGGAACTTGCCGATGCCGTGACGCAGCTCCGCTCCCGCGGGAAGGGAATCGCAAGTGTGAACTGCGTCACGAACCGGGTTAACAACGCGTTGATATGTGAGCCATCGCGGCGCGGTCTCGGCCCGCGGTTGCTTAGATATGTCCACCTATGGAAGCCGCGTCCCGCTCGCCTCTTGAACCACTCCCCGACCTGCCCGTCGAGGAGCCCCTGGATGCAGCCGCACAGCGCGCAAAGGCGCCGCCTGCCGCCGCACCGGCCCCGCTGCCGGACGCAGCCGGGGCGGCGGGCGCTGCGCCCCCGAAAGACCCCGCGCAGACGGGCATCACCCTGATCGACGCGGCGATGCTGGTGCTGGAACCCGGCAGCACCGTGATGCCGGCCCCGCCGGTCGCCGCCGCTGCGCCGGTCGTGCCCCCGGCCGAGCTCGAACTCGTCCTCGAAGACCCCGTCGTCGAGGAACTGCTGACCTCAGCTCCGCCGCCGCCGGTCGCGAAACCCGCGACGCCGCCGCCCGCCGCGGCCGCCGCGGCCGCCGCATCCTCGCCCGCAGCTGCCAAGGACCCGCCGCGCGATGAGCGCGTACCGATCATCCGCACCGCTTCCCTCACCGCGGCGGCGACCAAGTCGGCCGCGAACAAACTTGCGGCGGCGAGCAAGCGCTCGGGGGAGAGCAGCGCAGCGAAGGCACCGCCGGCGAATGTCCCGACCGCCCGTCCGGCGCCGCCCGTCCCCAAGAGCGCGGAGAAACGCGCCGCGGTTCCCGCGGCGGCTGCGACTCCGGCTCCCGCTCCCGCTCCGGCACCCGCGGAGGGACTTGCCGCCTGGACTAACGCCCGAGCCGCCGCCTCTGCCGCGCCGAAACCAAAGCCGGCGCCCGCGGCTCCGGCGAGCACCGCCGCGCCCAAGGTCGCACCGGCCAAGACCGCATCCACTCCCCCCACCGCCGCCGTCGCCGCCCCGGCCGCGCCGATGGACCGGGACTTCATCGCGCGCAACCAGGTCGTCGAGCGCTATCTCTCCGGGCGGCTGCCACTCAAGGGCGCCACCGAATTCGAACAGTTCGTGCATCGTCATCCGGAGATCCTCGATGAGATCGGGCTCCCGGAGCGCGTCAATGCGGGGCTGCGATTGCTCGAGGCGAGCGGCAAGCCGGAACCCTGGCAGGAAGCGCCGCGACCGGCGTGGCAGAAGCCGCAGGTCACCATCGCGCTGGCCGCGGCCGTACTGGTGCTCGGGGTCGCGCTCTCCATCCTCACCGGTGCGAGCGCCTCCAAGAGCCACAAGATCGCGCAGCTGCAGAAGCAGGCGACCGAGCAGGCGCTCGATCCGGCCACCAGCACGCGTGAGATCCGTCTGCTGCCAAACCGCTCGGGAGCCTCCAATTCCCCGGCCATCACCATCGGTGCCGGTGGTGCGCAGCTGGCGGACTTCAAGATCGACGAGTCGCGTTCGCCGTATCACATCTTTCGCGTCACGATCGATCGCATCGACCAGGGCCGCGTCGGCGTCATCACCAACCTGGTGAAGGATTCCAACGGTCACCTGCGCATTGCGCTCAACAGCACCGCGCTGGGGCCCGGCAACTACCAGCTGACCATCGAAGGGCTCAACTGGCGCGGCGATCCGGAACCGGACTCCTGGATCACCATCGGCATAACGCGCTGAGTACCCCCTGCGCCAGGGCGGGCTCCGCCCTCACGCGCGCAGCGTCGTGAGCGGCGGCTGGTTCACCACGCGGCGCGTGGCGAGCCATCCCCCGAGCGCCACGAGCAGCGCCCCGCCCACGATTCCCTCCACCCACGGCAGCACCTCGAAGCTGTAGCGCAGGTCGAGCCAGCGCGTGGTGAGGAAGTAGGCCGCGATGGATGCCCCGATCGCTGCCATGAAGCCGGCGAGCGCCCCGAGCGTGGTGAACTCCGCGAGCACGCCCTGCACGACGGTGGTGCGGCTCGCGCCGAGCGTGCGCAGCATTGCGCTCTCGTAGCGGCGCTCGTCGCGGCTGGACTGCACCGCCGCCAGCAACACCGTCAGACCTGCGAAGAGCGTAAAGACGAACACGCTCTGCACGGCGAGCGCCGCGCGGTCGAGCACGCTGCGGACCTGGGTGAGCAGTTCATCAATGTCGAAGATGGAGACACTCGGGAAGCGATGTGCCAGCTGCGCAAGCGAGCTGCCCGCGGCCGGGGTGAAGTACGCGCTCGTCATATAGGTGCCTGCCACCTTCTCGAGCACCCCGGGGGCGAACACGATGAAGAAGTTCGGCTGGAAGGTGTCCCATTTCACCTTGCGGATGCTGGCGACAGTCACCTGCAGGTCCTCACCGGCAATGTCGAAGGTGAGATGGTCGCCCACCTTCACCCCGAGGGACTCCTGAAACTCACTCGCGAGCGAGACCAGCGGCTGGCCGGTGTCCTGCGGTGTCCACCAGTGACCGGCGATAACGCGGTTGTCGGCGCCCAGGTCCGAGGACCAGGTGAGGTTCTGCTCGCGGGTGGCGAAGCTTTCTTCGCTCGCGCGACCGGTCTTGGGGTCCTCCACCGGCTTGCCGTTGATCGAGGTCAGGCGGCCGCGGATGATCGGCAGCACCTTGGTGGTGCGCGCCCCCTGGGTCTCGAGGAATTGCACGAACTCAGCCCGCTGCGCGGGCGGGATGTTCACGAAGAAATAATTCGGCAGGTTCGGCGGCAGCGTGCGCTGCCAGTCGCCGTTCAGGTCGCCGCGCAGGATGCCGAGCAGCAACAGCACCATGATGCCGCTGCCAAAGGCCACCAGCTGCACGACGCTCTCGGCGCGGCGGCGGCTCAGGTTCGCCACCCCGAAGCGCCACGCCACCCCGACGCTGCCACGCAGGCGGCCCGCGAGATACACCAGCAGCAGTCCGGCGAGCGTCAACACCACCACGAAGGCGGCCAGCCCGGCACTGAACCACAGGAAGAGCTTCAACTCGCGCACCACCGCGTAGATCAGCAGCAGCACCACTGCCACGGCGGGACCAAAGGCGAGCAGCACCAGGGGCGGGGGCGGCCCGACGTCCCGGCGCAGCACGCGCAGCGCCGGCACGCGCGCCAGCTGCAGGAGCGGCGGCAGCGCAAATCCCGCCAGCAGTGCCACGGCCGTGATGAAGCCGATCGCCAGCGGCGCAAGACTGGCCGCCGGCAGATCCGTGACGGCGAGCAGCCCGCGTATCGTGCGCAGCAGCCACTCCTGCGCAAGATAGCCGAGCGCGGAGCCGGCCAGTGCCGCGAGCAGCGCCAGGATGAGCAGCTGCAGGACGGTGAGCGCGAGCGTGAAACCGCGCGTGGCGCCGAGCGTCTTCAGCAGCGCCACCGTGTCCAGGTGCCGGTGCACGTAGCGACGCGCCGCCATGGCGACCGCGATCGCGCACAGCAGCACGCTCACCAGGCTCGCGAGACTCAGGAAGCGTCCCGCGCGGTCGACGGCGTTGCGCACCTGCGGGCTGGCCTCGGTGATGTCGCGCAGCCGCTCCCCGGGCCTCTTGTGGGCGATGAGCCAGGTCTTGAAGGGCTCGATCCGGGTGCGCTCGCCCGCGAACAGTTCCGCGTGGCTCACGCGGCTGCCGGGCTGGATCAGCTGCGTGGCCGTCAGGTCCGCCGCATTCATGAGCAGGCTCGGAGCCAGCTCGGCGAAGGTGCTGCCCTGGTCGGGGCGGGCGATGAGCACGCGGCTGACGCGCAGCGTGGCGGCGCCGATAGCGAGCTGTGAGCCCAGTTGCGCGCCGATGGCGGCGAGCAGCCGTGAATCCGGCCAGACTTCCCCGGGGGCCGGGATGCCAGCGGCCGCGGTGCCGGGCGCGAAGGGCGCGGTGGCCACCAGCAGCCGCCCACGCAGAGGATAGCCGGCGGTAACGGCGGCGATATTGGTGAGCTGGCTCGCATCGCCGTTGAACACCACCGACAGCAGTGAGGTGCTGCGGGTGGTTCGTACACCGCGGCGCGCTGCCTCCTCAAGATAGGCGTCGCTGAGGGGCTGCGGCGACCCGAGGCGAATATCCGCGGCCAGTACCTCGCTTGCCTGCAACGCCACCGCGGCGCTGATCCGACTCACCAGGAAGCCGACGCCCGTGAGTGCCGCCACGGCCACGGTGAGCGCCAGCAACAGCACGCCCAGCTCCCCGGAACGCCATTCGCGCGCGAGCGTGCGCAGGGCCAGCGGAACTACCCTCACAGCGCGCGACCGCCTTCCATGCGCACTACCCGCGCGCAGCGGTCCGCGAGTTCGCGGTCGTGTGTGACCAGCACGAGCGTGGTGTGCGCGTTGGCGTTGAGCTCGAACAGCAGCTCCCCGACCCGCCTGCCGGTGCCCGTATCAAGGTTGCCCGTGGGTTCGTCCGCAAACAGGACTGCCGGCCGTGTCACGAACGCGCGCGCAATCGCCACGCGCTGCTGCTCGCCACCGGAGAGCTGCCGCGGGTAGTGCCCGGTGCGTCCCTGCAATCCCACGCCTGCAAGCGTCTGCATGGCGGTGAGCCGCGCATCGGCGCGGCCGGCGAGCTCCAGCGGCAGCATGACGTTCTCAAGCGCTGTCAGCGCGGGCAGCAGGTGGAAGGACTGGAATACGAAGCCGACCCGCTGCGCCCGCAGGCGCGCCCGACCGTCCTCGTCAAGTTTTGTCAGGTCTTCGCCCGCCAGGAGCACCCGACCGCGCGTCGGCAGGTCAAGCCCTGCCAGCAGGGCGAGCAGTGTGGATTTGCCGGCACCGGATGGGCCGGTAACCGCGACTGACTCGCCGGCGGCGATGTCGAGTGAAACATCATCGACAATGGTCAGCGAACCTTCCGGGCTGCTAACCTGCTTGCTGAGGTTTTCAGCTTTGAGAACACTGTTGCGAATCACCGGCGCCTGGGCGCTCGGCATGGGACTGCTGTTCATTGCGCTCCAGAACGCGGTGGCCTCGGACCGCACCATCCTTGTATTCGGCGACAGTCTGAGTGCCGCCTACGGAATCCGGCCAGAGCAGGGTTGGGTCGCGCTGCTCACACAGCGACTTCAGGCTCAAGAGTACGGGTACGAGATCATCAACGCCAGCGTCAGCGGCGAAACCACGAGCGGCGGCCTGCAACGCCTGCCACGCGCCCTGCAGCTGCACCGCCCGGGCATCGTTGTGCTCGAGCTCGGGGGTAACGACGGCCTGCGCGGCCTGCCCCTCACCACCACGCGCGACAACCTCGGCCAGATGATTCGCCTGTCGCAGCAGGCCGGCGCACAACTGCTGCTCGTGGGCATCCGCATGCCGCCGAACTACGGACCGCGCTACACGGAGGAATTCGCCGGCATGTTCCCCGCGCTGGCGAAGCAATATCATGTGCCGCTGGTGCCCTTCATCCTGCAGAACGTCGCCCAGGACCCCTCACGCATGCAGGAGGACGGCGTGCATCCAAATGCCCGCGGTGAACCGCAGGTGCTCGAGACGCTTTGGCCCTACCTGGAACCCCTCCTCAAGAAAAAGCCATAGAACGGGGCATGCTGATGGACAGAATCTGGCTGCAATCCTACCCACCGGGGGTGCCGGCCGAGATTGACCCGGGCCAGCTGCGCTCGCTGAAAGAACTGATCGAAAAGACCTGCGCGGAGCACGCTGACCGCGTCGCCTTCATCCAGATGGGCGCGCAGCTCACCTACCGCGAGGTCGACGAGCTCAGCCGGGCGTTTGCCGCGTGGCTGCAGCGCGAGGGATTCAGGAAGGGCGATCGCATGGCGATCATGCTGCCCAATACGCTGCAGTACCCGATAGCAATGTTCGGCGCGCTGCGCGCAGGCCTGACCGTAGTCAACACCAACCCGCTCTACACCGCTCCTGAACTGGAGTATCAACTGAGTGATTCGGGCGCCGCGGTGATTCTCGTGCTGGAGAACTTCGCGCATATCGTTCAGAAGGTACTCGCGCGCACGAAGATCAGGCGGGTACTCGTGAGCTCAGTCGGGGAGTTTCTGTCATTCCCCAAATCGCTGCTCGTTAACTTCGTCGTCCGCCGGGTGCGCAAGCAGGTGCCGACGTGGGACATTCCCGACGCAATTACACTGAAGAGCGCCGTCGACGCTGGACAGAGCTTGACGCTGACGCCCGTCGACGTCGGTGGCGAAGACCTGGCCTTCCTCCAATACACCGGCGGTACGACAGGCGTCGCCAAGGGCGCGATGCTGTCGCACGGCAACGTAAGCACAAATGTGCTGCAGGCCGAAGCCTGGATAGGCAAGGACTTCCGGGAGGGCGGTGTCCTTATTACAGCGATCCCGCTCTACCACATATTTGCGCTGTCCGGAAATTGCATGATGTTCGCCCGTCTGGGATGGACGAACGTCCTCATCATTAATCCGCGCGACCTGCCCGCGATGATTAAGGAGATGCGGCGGCACCCTTGCAACTACATCAGCGGCGTCAACACTCTCTTCAATGCTCTGCTTAACGCCCCCGGTTTCGACACCGTCGACTTCAGCGGGCTTAAGATCACTTTGGG
>Ga0070716_100001091_pt1 | contig 11905 bp, 9 predicted proteins | sample LARL112metaG_FD_71395 | JGI IMG/M metagenome (GOLD analysis project Ga0070716, IMG submission 71395) | Corn, switchgrass and miscanthus rhizosphere microbial communities from Kellogg Biological Station, Michigan, USA - LAR L11-2 metaG | ecosystem: Host-associated > Plants > Roots > Rhizosphere ... | reverse complement strand
GGCCTGCCCGAACTTGGCGCACCACCGCCGGTCGTCTCGTAACTCACCGCGACACCGCGTACAAGCATCAGCTCCTCGACCTCACGGAAGCTGAGCGGGAACCTGAAGTACAGCCACACGCAGTGGTCGATGATCTCGACCGGGTAACGGTGGCCCTCGTACGACGGCGTTGCGGTGGTCACCCCACGAATCCTCCCAGGTCGCCCACACTCACCAACGTGACAGTGCCGCGGTACGGGTGTTCGCCGGTAAGCGCCTCGAGCTCACCGATGACGGTGTAAGCGCGTCCGCACGCGATTTCGGCTTCCGCCCGAACGGTGTAAGCCAGCACTTTGTCTTCCATCAACGCGGTGGCGAATGCGTCGGCGCATGGGAATCGCGCAAGTCATCAAGGACCGGCGCGCGCCATTCGGCCAATGCGGCCGAGAGGTGGCTACTGGCCTGTTCGAATCTGCCCGCGGCGGCGGCGTGGATACCCGCGGTCCTTTCGGTGGTGAACCGTCCTAGGTCGCAGTCGGTGTCAGCGACGGTGAGTCGATACCCCGGTGGTGCGCTGGCTAGCACGGTGTGCGGGTCGACTCCGGCGTCGTCGAGGAGGCGGCGCAGGTTGGATACATGTGTTTGTATGGTGGCTCGTCCTGCCGGTATAGGCGATTGGCCCCAGACGGCGTTAATCAACGACTCGACCCCGACGGGGCGATTGCGGTTGATCACCAGCATGGCCAACACCGCCCTCTGTTTCGGGGGGCCCAGCGGCACGAGCGTGTCGTTCACGCTCAGCTGCAACGGTCCCAAAACACCAAACTCCAGACCCGTTCCCCCATCCCGCTACCAGCCTTCTAACTCCATCCCGCTAGCAGCCTTCTAACTCATCGGAGGCGTCAGCTTTCCCATTGTGACGCCACCGGACCGATTTGCGATGCAATCGCCGGATAGTGAACCACCGCAGATTCCTGAATATTTGTTCGTGACCTGTGGGCCGGAATGCAGATGCACCGGCGTCCGGGGGAGTTGTGTCATACCCGCCAGTTCAGGAGCGTATCGTCCAAGTTGCTACTGCAGTTCGTGGCCGCGGGGGTGCGGCATGTAGCGAGGGGGCGGCCGGTTGGACGCAACGAACTTCGGGCGATATCAGCTTCTGGGGCTGATCGGCGAAGGCGGCATGGGCAAGGTATTCAAGGCCCATGACACGGCGATAGATCGCGATGTTGCAATAAAAGTCCTGCCTACCGATCTAGCCAATGAACCAGGTTATCGGGAGCGGTTTCGCCGCGAGGCCCACACGGCGGCGCGGTTGACCGAACCGCACATCATCCCTATCTACGATTTCGGGGAAGTCGACGACCGTCTATACCTGGTGATGCCCATCATCGATGGCATCGATGTCAGTACGCTGCTCAAGCGGAACGGTCCGATGACCCCGAATCGAGCGGTTCGGCTAATCGAACAGGTCGCGGCAGCACTAGACACCGCCCACGCTCACGAGCTGGTGCACCGCGACGTCAAGCCCTCCAACGTTTTGATGACCGCCCGCGAGTTCGCTTACCTGATCGACTTCGGAATCGCCCGCGACGTCGCGGCAACGACATTGACCGGCACCGGCACCGTCGTGGGCACCCCGGCGTATATGGCTCCCGAACGCTTCAGCAGCGGGGATGTGGACGCCCGCGCCGACGTCTACGCACTCACGTGTGTGCTATATGAGTGCCTCACAGGCGATAAGCCCTATCCGGGCGAGAGCATGGAGCAACAAATCGCCGGGCATCTGTCCCTGGACCCGCCCCGACCCAGTGAGCATCGATCTGCCGTGCCGCACGGATTCGATGAGGTCATCGGCCGCGGCATGGCGAAAAAGCCCGACATGCGCTACCAGAGCGCTGGTGATCTGGCTTTTGCCGCACACGCCGCGCTGACTACACCGCAACGGGCCCAGGCCGCCAGCACCTCGCACCGCAGCCAGGTAGCGACACGCGACGCATCGCGGTCACCGATCGCCGCGATGGCTCAACCGGCTGAGTACAAGCAGGTGACGGTGCTGTTCGCCGACATGGTCCACTCGATGGACATCGCGGCGGCCGTCGGTGCCGAGCGGCTGCGCGAAATCATGACCGAGTTAATCGACCGCGCCGCGGTTGTCGTGCAGCGTTACGGCGGCACGGCCAACCAGTTCACCGGCGACGGAATCATGGCGGTCTTTGGTGCGCCGATGGCGCTGGAGGACCACGCTGTTCGCGCCTGCATGGCGGCCTTGGGCGTTCAGGACGAGGCGGAGCGACTTGCGGTCGACGTCCGATCGCGGGACGGTGTGGAGCTGCGGCTGCGCGTGGGCCTGAACTCCGGTCAGGTGATCGCCGGTGAGATCGGTTCGGGCGCTTTCGGTTACACCGCCGTCGGTGAGCAGGTCGGAATGGCTCAGCGGATGGAGTCGGTCGCCCCGCCGGGTGGGGTGATGCTCAGCGTGTCCACCGCGCGACTGGTTGATGGCGCGGCGGCTCTTGGTGAACCGGAGCTGGTGCGCATTAAGGGTGCCAAGGAACCTGTGCCCGCTCATCGCTTGTTGGGCATGGGCGGACAGCATCACGCCGTCGGGCGCGCGGAGTCGAACCTTGTGGGGCGGCGGTGGGAAATGGCCGCCGCTGAGGGCCTGCTGCAGCGCGCTGTCGATGGCCACGGCGCTGTGGTCGACCTGGTGGGGTCACCGGGCATTGGAAAGAGCCGTCTGGTGCGCGAGGTGGCGGCGATGGCGCGTCAACGGGGTGTGGAAGTGTTCACCGCTTACTGCGAATCGCACACCAGTCAGGTCCCGTTCCATGCGATTGGGCGGCTGCTGCGCGCGGCCACCGGCGTCGAGGATCTCGACGGGCAGACCGCCCGCGATCGCCTGCGCAACGGGGTACCAGAAGCAGACCCGGAGGATGTGCTGCTGTTTTATGACCTGCTGGGCATCGCCGATCCTGATGTTGCGCTTCCTCGCATCGATCCGGATGCCCGGCGGCGGCGGTTGACCGCTCTGGTGAATGCCGCCTCGTTGGCCCGGGAAACCCCGGCGGTCTATGTCGTTGAGGACGCCCATTGGATCGATGAGGTCAGCGAGTCGATGCTGGCCGAGTTCTTCACCGTAATCCCGCATACGCCCTCGCTGGTGCTGGTCACCTACCGTCCCGAGTACGGGAATGCGCTCACGCGGGTGCATGGTGCACAGACGATAGCCCTTGAACCGCTGAGTGATTCGGAGACCGCAGCACTGGTCTCGGAGCTGCTTGGGCATGGCCTCTCTGTTGGCAGGCTCGGCGAGACGATCGCCGAGAGGGCCGCCGGTAATCCGTTTTTCGCCGAAGAGATGGTGCGGGAACTGGCCGAGCGGGGTGTGCTGTGCGGGGAGCGGGGCGCATACAAGTCGACGGCAGAGACTGCTGAGGTGAGTGTGCCTGCCACGCTGCAGGCGACCATTGCGGCGCGCATCGACCGGCTCGACCGGCGGGCCAAGCGAACGTTGAGCGCGGCGGCGGTGATTGGCTCGCGGTTCGACTTAGACGTACTGACGGTGCTGGGGATCGAACCGGTGATCCCAGATTTACTGGCGGCCCAGCTCATTGATCAGGTCGGGTTCACCCGAGAACCCGAGTATGTGTTCCATCATCCGCTGATCCGCACGGTGGCTTACGAGTCGCAGCTCAAGTCGGATCGCGCCGAGCTGCATCGGCGCGTGGCGGCGGCGATCGAAACAGGTGACCCGGCAGCGGCAGACGAGAATGCGGCGCTGATCGCCGAACATCTGCAGGCCGCTGGTGATGGGCACGCCGCCTACGGCTGGCACATGCGCGCGGCATGGTGGGCGACCAATCGCGACATCGGCGCGGCGCGACTGAGTTGGGAGCGTGCGGTAATGATCGCCGACGCGGTACCAGACGCTGACCCGGGCCGAGCGGCCATGTGCATCGCTCCTCGCACTATGTTGTGCGGGACCGCCTTTCGGGTCCATGAACATGTGGCCGGGGCCCGCTTCCAGGAATTGCGGGAGTTGTGCGCCGCCGCTGGGGACAAGGCGTCACTGGCCATCGCCATGGCGGGGCTGGTGATCGATCACGCGTATCGGGACCGGATGCGCGAGGCGTCGCAGCTGGCATCCGAAGCCTGGATCCTCGCCGAGTCCATCGGCGACCCGACCTTGACGGTGGGGCTGTCCATGCCGGTGATCCACGCTAAGGGTGAAAGTGGCGAGTGGGGTGAGGTGCTGCGATGGTCACAGAGGGTCATCGACCTGGCCGACGGTGACCCCGCAAAAGGCAACTTCCTTTTCGGGTCACCATTAGCCTTCGGCTTTGTAGGTCGGGCTATCGCCCGGTTTTGCTTGGGTCGGCCGGGATGGCGCGACGACCTGCGGCACGGCCTGGCCATGGCCCGCAGCGCCGACCCCGTGTCCTACGCCGCGGTTGTCGGCTGCGTCTACCTCTCGGGAATACCGTTTGGTGTGCTGGCTGCCGATTATCGCGCGGTGCGCGAGATCGAGGATGCCCTGCGGATCGCCGAACGATCCGGTGATGACCTCGCGTTGACCTACGCGCAGATGGCGCTGGGACTCGCGCTGGTGCACCGCTCAACCGCTGCGGAGCATAACCGCGGACAGCATCTGCTGAGCCAGGTCAGCGACGCATGCGTGCGCGGGGGATACCTCCTCAGCGAGTTACCGATCGTCGACGTGTACCTCGCACGGGAGAGGGTTCGGTGTGGAGATCGCAATAACGCCATACCGCTCATGCGCGCCGCCGTCGACCATCTGGTCCGCCAGGGACCGCTGCTGGGCTGGGGCGTTTCCGCGACCTGTGTTCTGGTGGAGACACTGCTGGATCGTGGTGCCAACGGCGACGCTGTCGACGCCGAGGCCGCGATCGAGCGGTTGGCGGCCGCGCCAGCCGACGACCGGCTGGTTATTCGTGAAATCTGTTTGCTGCGGCTGCGGGCGCTGCTGGCCCGCGCCCAAAGCGACGAGACCGCCTACCGCGACTATCGGGATCGCTACCGCGCCATGGCGACATCGCTTGGCTACGAAGGCCACATGGCATGGGCCGAGGCGATGCCATAACGGCGGTCGGCTGGAAGCCCAGGGAGCTTGTCTCGGAATAGACCACATACGAGACCCGCGCCGAAAGCACTTCCAGTTCTCCATTTTCCCAGGTAGCGGTGTCTCAAAAGTCCGTCTCAAGAATAGATAGTCTCACGCGATATGTTTAATACTTTGTGGGCCAGCGTGATTCGCAGATAGCGGCAGCGAGTGTTGGGGCCTGTGGGATACACACGGGCCGCGGCGCCGCGTCGACTGGATGTTTCCTGCTTGACGGGAATGAAGTTGATGCTCAAACCGAGCGTCAGCCTATGGATCGGCGATCGACTCGATGAGTGCCAGCTGCTCGGACACCATCCGCGGCCCTTCACTGGCACGGCCATGAATCATGTGTTCTGATACAAGGCCGCTCATGCCGATCGCCAGCGAGGACTTGTCGTGCGCCGCCGCGCACAACTCCCGAAGTTCCTCGAAATACGTGCCAGAGATATCGGCATGAACTCGCCAGGCGGTGCCGCACAGCATCGTGCGCGGGGCAATACGCTTTGCGGTGCGATCCGGCTCGTCTGAGGGCAGCGCGTCGGCGACTTGGCGAGCGCGCTCCCAGCTCAACCGCGGGCGCGACGATGTCGCGGTTGGACTCACGCACAGCGGTGGTCAACAGGACACTTACGACGTACGACGGAGTGGACAGTCGAGGGCGGGGTGCTCAAAATGGGGCGAGAGCACAGTGATTGGACCGTTCTGATTTCACCAGGTCACTGGGTCACTATCGAGATGACCCAGACACAAAGATCGGGTAACGACGACGCGCGCTCGGACAGCCACGAATCCGAAAGCCAACGCGAAGACCAAGCAGACGGCTGACCTGATGCCCGCTCAGCGCCGACAAGGAGGGCACCCCGATGCGCCGACGCTTCCACGCGGTGCCGTCGTCCTTGGCATGCCTCAGCGTGATCATGGCACCGCTATCGAGTAGCGCTATCCCGCGGCGGTAGAAGATCACGAAGGACCAACATCGACGAGCAAGTTTCGGGCCTGTCAGCAAACCCGCCGACGTCGGCCCTGGACAGAACTAGGGCACGAGTCGTGGCGCTCACGGGCCATCCTGCAGCCATGCACACGCCGCCGTCACCTCCCTTAGCCTGTTCACCGCCGCGCACTGACGTGCGGCCCTGAAAGGGTCGGCGGCCTCGAACCGTCGACAACATTCCCCGTTTCTGCTCGTTATCCCTTGTGGCCCAATGGCATTAGATGTCTCTAGTCTCCGGTTAGAACCGGGCAATTCGGTCGGCTCCCGATCATTGCGTTGAACAAACGATGACTGCAGCAGGATCGTCGCCTGCTTGCCGCGTCGGTTTCAGCGACGTCGCCGCGGTCGAGCTGAAGGGCTTCGCCGACCCGCATGCCGGCGGCCGCCAACACCCCAATCACGGCTTCATGTAGGGATGACGGTGGCGTATCGTCGCGGGCCATGACGTTGCCGTACGACGTGCTGTGTGCTGTTCCGACGGTGGTGCTGCTGCACGCCGGCGTGGCGGACCGCTCGATGTGGTGGGATGTGTTGCCGCTGGCCGGGTTCCGCGCAATCGAGCCCGACCTGGCGGGGTTCGGCGAGGCGGTGATACGGCCGAGGCAGTTCCCGGCGTGATTGTCGTCATCGGCGCGGGTGTGTGCGGGCTCGCGGCCGCCTACGAGCTGTCGCGGCGCGGGGAGCGCGCGATCGTGCTCGAGCGCGGCGAGCCGTTCGCCGAGCAGTCCGCGGGATTGGGTCGGATCTTCCGCATCGCGCACCGGCGCCCGGCGCTGTGCGCGCTCGCGTTGGAGGCCCGCGCCGGATGGCAACGGTGGGAGGCGGAGCTGGGCGCGGGGCGGCTGCTCGGCGTCGAGGGCTTCATCGCCGCGGGTCCGCGCGAGGGCACCGCCGCGGCGATGCAGCAGGCCGGTGGCGTGTTCTCCTGGCTCGACCGGCGCGAGATCGCGGCGCGAATCCCATTCGTCGCGCCGCCATGGGAGCACGGATTGATCGATCCGCTCGGTGGCAGCCTGCGCATCCGCCGTGCGCTGGGCGCCCTGGCGCGGCGGGTTGACATCCAACGAGGCGAGGTCGCGTCGGTCGCCGACGACGGGTCCGTGACCTTGGCAGACGGCAACGTCACGCGAGGCGACCGCGTGCTGATCTGCGCTGGGGTGCAGACGCCGGCGCTTTTCGGTCCACTCGGCGTCGAGTTCGCCCCGCACACCCGCTTCACCTACGCGGGCGCCGACGCCACCGGTGCCGCGTGCCTGTCCGCGCCTGAGGGCTACGGGCTGCCGCTCGGGAGTACGGGGCGATGGGCGTTCGGGCAGGAGGTGCCGGACCCCACGACCGTGCGCGCGCTGTTCCCATCGCTCTCGCCCGTGGGACAGGTGGACTGCGTCACGGTCCGCGCCCCGTGGCTCGACCCCGGCGGCGACGGCTGGACGGCCGCACGCCGCGGCCGCGTCGTCGCGCTCGTCGGCAGCAACCTCATGAAATTCGCGCCGCTGCTCGGCGACCGCCTCGCTCAGGCCGCGCTGAGCGACGAGCTGCCCAGCGACCTGACCCCGTAGCGTCGGCATTCCTGAGGCGCTGAGTGGTGTATCGCCTTAGGGCCGGTGGCCCTTGAATCCAGAACGGTGCACAGGTCAACCAGTGACCACGCACGGAATGCTTACCGCTGGAAAGAGCTTGTGGCGCAACGCATACGACGCGGGAGTATTTGGCGAATGTCTTGTCAGCAAGTTGCTTCGTAGGGCATGGATGACGGCCGGCAGTGGGTCGCCAACACCATCCCCCGTTGCCGATCAGTTACCGGCTCGTGGTCGTCTATCCAGTTTCAAGCACCCGTTCGACGGTTTGCCGAACAGGGCCACCGTGGCGACATGGTTAGCCAATCCGGGCGGCATTGAGCCGGTGATGGCGGTCGGCGTGATGAAGCCGACAGGTATGGCCTCCGCGGCGATGTAACCGATCACGACCGCTCGAACGAGGCACCGTGTCTCTACGCGTCTTGGCGCTCGGGCTCGCGGCTTCGGCGCCGCCGTGCCGAGCGCCGTCGCCGACATGTGCTGACGGATTCGCGCACGGCCCGGCGACAAATGGCATCTCGATGAAGTCTTCATCCGGATCAACGGCACGATCCACTACCTGTGTCGCGCGGTCGACCAGCACGGCAATGTGCTCGACGTCCTGGTAGAGTCACGCCGAAACGCGTTGGCCGCCAAGAAGTTCTTCCGCCGACTACTCAAGGGATGCGGTACGTGCCGCGGGGTGCTCGTCACCGACAGGCTCGCCAGCTACGGGCCCGCCCACCGCGTGGTGATGCCCTCGGTGGAACCGGTAATCGAAGTATCTGAACAACCGGGCTGAGAACTCGCATCAACCGACCCGGCAACGCGAGCGGGCGATGAAACGGTTCACCTCGCCCCGGCATGCGCAACGGTTGCTGTCCGCGGCGGCATCTGCTGTCGGCCACTGGATGGCGCCACGATATGGCCGAGCGCTTCACCGTCTGGAACCAGATCACCGGGGTTACCACGACCGCCGCCTGAACGTGAACTCGGACAGGGCTTTCCACCAGAACCGACGCACAACACGCGGACGATAAGTCCACCAATTAACTTGACAGTGCCGCTGTTGATGAGTTGGCTGAATGCCACCCCGCCTGATGTCGCTGCCCAGCTCGCCCCGGAGGATCTGCTCGCCTGGGCTCACGAGGGTTGTCAGGGCGCGATCCGACAACTGAGGTTCAGGTCACTTAGCGCCGTTGGGCGCGGAGGTACCAGAACGCCATTTCGACTTGCGCGCCGTCCAATTCGCCGCGCACTGTGGCAGGCTCCAGCGACGCGATGTCCCAGCCCGCAGCGCCGAGGACGTCGCGCAGTGTGTCTTCGGACACCGCCGGTCGCCACTCCTTGCCTACTGGGTTGGCGTCGGAGAAGCAGCTGAGCAACAGGGTGGCGCCCGGCCGGGTCGCCCGGTGCACCGCGGCGACGTAACTACGTCTGCCCTGGTCATCGAGGCTGTGGAACAGGCCGCTGTCGATCACGGTGTCGAACGCGTCGGTGTAGCCGTCAAGCTTGGTGGAGTCGGCCACCGCAAACGTCACGTCGACTCCGGCGTCCTTGGCCCGCCGCTCGGCGGTGATCAGCGCGGTGGGTGAGATGTCCAACCCGGTCACCGTGTGACCGTTCTTGGCCAGGTAGACGGCATTGTCGCCGAGCCCGCAGCCGATATCGAGAACGTCGCCGTGAACCCAGCCGCCGGTCTGCCACCCGATGACACTCTCGCTGGGCGCCTTGTTATCCCATGGTGGTGTGGTCATCGGCGCGATGCCTTCGCCCGGGCTTTCGCCACGGTAAAGGGCATCGAAATCTATGTGCTGCGATCCGGACGATTCTTGGGACCCATCGGTAGGCGTGAGCGCGACCACTGGGATGGTCCGCGACGTCATGCGTTCGTACTCAGCGAATCCCGGATACCGCTCGGCCTGCAGCGCGTACTTGTCGTCGCGTTCGGCGCCCTGCAGCTCGGTGGCATGCACGTCGACGAAGTCGTCGCCGACTTCGATGCGGGCATCGGGGTTGGCCATCAGGTTCCAGTACCAAGCGGGGTTGTCGTCGGCACCGGCGTTCGAGGCGAACACCAGATACCGGTCGCCGTCGGCGAGGTACATCATGATGTTGGTCCGCGGCTTGCCGCTGCGTGCACCGACGGTGTGCAGGAGCACGATCGGCGCACCCTCGAACGGGCCACTGACGCGACCGTGATTGGCGCGGAACTCGGCGATATTCCGCTGGTTGAAGTCGTTGCCATCGCTCATCGTGGTCTCCTCATATCGACTTACGTCTCGTCCCGGTCCGATAACCCGCTACCCGATCGCCAAACCCTGATCCCGGCAGTAGGTGGTTGCCCGTAAACGGGTGACGATGGGCTTGACGATCACCTGGGCTGCTTGCGAATAAGCCCTTCCCGATACCGCGCGCATCACCGCAGCCGCGATCCTCGCTCACGGTCGCAGCACCAACTTGCCGCGGGTGTGGCGCTTTTCGAGCTCCCGGTACGCCTCCCGGACCTCGTCGAGGGCGAAGACTCCGGCGATCGGCACTTCCAGCTCACCCCGTGCGACGAGGTCGGCCAACTCGGCGACCACCGCCGCGGTCGCGGCGTCCGCGCCGCCTGCCGACTGGACCCCGAACCGCTCCACGGCATCGAAATCGGCGATGGTGTCGACCCTGTCGCGCGGGACTCTGAGGTCCTCGACCGCCATGGCGACATATCCACCACCGAAGAAATCCAGCAGGGCGTCGATGCGTCCGGACGGTGCTGCGGCGCGCAGCCTGGCCGGCAGGTCGTCACCATAGTTGACCGGGACCGCGCCATGGTCGGCGAGCCAGGCATCGTTGGACGGCCCGGCGATGCCCAGGACGGTGGCCCCGGCGCGTCGGGCCAGTTGAACCGCGATCGAACCGACACCGCCGGCCGCACCCGCGATCGCTACCGTCTCCCCCGCAACCAGGCGCACCGCCCGCACCGCGGCGTAGGCAGTGGCGCCCGCGACGAACAGCGAACCGGCCACCTCCCAGGAAACCTCCGACGGCTTGGCGGTCAACTGGTTCGCCGGCACCGTCACGTACTCGGCGTGGCTGGACCGGCGCATGGAGAACCCGATCACCTCATCGCCCACAGCGAAACCGTCTGCGCCGGAACCGAGTTCGGCCACCACCCCCGCCAGGTCGCTGCCCTGACCGGAGGGAAACGTGGCCGGGAACTGGTCAGCCAGGGCACCACTGCGGATCACCGCCTCACTCGGATTGATGCCGGCCGCCCTGACCTCGACCAAAACCTCACCGGCACCCGGAACAGGGCGGGGCACGTCACGCACCTCGAGGACATCGACGCCGCCGTACGAATCGAACTGCACCGCTTTGGGCATGAGCGGATCCTCCTCAATACGATTGGTCGACCAAGTAATGCTCTGCAGCGAGCGTAGCACTTATTTGGTCGGCCAACCAATCTAGGTCGGTGGTATGGCGCCACAGCAACCGACCCGCGATCCGCCGAATACAAGAAGCTGCGGCTGCTGGCGATGCTTCGACGCCGCGAGGCTATGTCAGTCCGTCGCCCGACCGTGGTCGGCTCGGTCAGGCCACGTCCTGCGGCAGAAAGTTCGCCGCGACCTTTTCCAGCAGTCGCTGCAGTTCGGCGCGCTCGGCGGGGTCCAGCCCGGCGACCGTGCGCTGTTCCAACGTTTTCCAAACAGCTTTGATTTCGGGGCGGAGGGCTCTGCTGGTGTCGGTTGCCTCGACGAGCACTGCGCGTCGGTCGGCGGGATCCATCGTCCGGGTGACGTTGCCGGTGCGCTGCAGCCGCTGAAGCATCTTGGTCATCGTGGAGGGGTCGACGCCCAGGGTGTCGATCAGGTCGGCCTGGCGCACGGCCCCCGCTTCCCACAGGTGCATCATCAGCAGCTCCTGCCCCGGGTAGAGGCCAGTGCTCTTCAGGAGTTCTCCCGCCGTGGCGCGGTGCAGCCGGGCCACCCGACCAAGGGCCCGACTAACGGGGCCGAACGGCTCGACGTCGAACGGACCGCGGCTCGGTTGCTGGGGGGACATGCCCCCAGCCTAGCTTGGTTGGCCGACCAAATAAGGTGCTAGGCTCGCTGCCGAGCATTACTTGGTCGACCAATCGTGTTGAGGAGATCCGCTCATGACGCTTGCGCGCGGTACTCATGTCCTCAATCTGACTTAATCGTTGAACCGGGAATGCTGACGATACTTAATTGTTTAACCGAGCATGGGACCGAACGCACGCAGCGGGGA